>ERZ1046568.257-NODE-257-length-46185-cov-5.677195_pt1 | contig 46185 bp, 41 predicted proteins | sample MGYA00383092_ERZ1046568 | MGnify/ENA primary metagenome ERZ1046568 (study PRJEB29581, sample SAMEA5548362) | metagenome | biome: marine; feature: coastal; material: water | depth 1 m | study: Short-term variability in the microbial, nano- and picoplankton dynamics... | reverse complement strand
GCCGAAGCCGATGCCATTTGTGATGGAGAAGATGTGTATATTATTGGTGTAATGCAGCATATTGAGCCTGCAGGTATACACTCTGGAGATTCGTATGCAGTCTTGCCTCCTTACAATCTTGGCGATTTCGTCATGCAGCAAATCATAGATATTACCAAGAAAATCGCCGTTGAATTGAAAACTGTCGGTTTAATGAATATCCAATTTGCCATTAAGGACGACAAAGTATATGTGATTGAGGCAAATCCTAGAGCTTCTAGAACAGTTCCTTTCATTGCAAAAGCATATGATGAACCGTATGTGAATTACGCAACAAAAGTAATGCTCGGTGAGAAAAAGGTGAAAGACTTTGATTTTAAACCGAAGTTGGAAGGATATGCAATCAAAATACCAGTCTTTTCGTATGAGAAATTTCCAGATGTAAAAAAGGAATTAGGGCCAGAAATGAAATCGACAGGTGAAGCAATTCGTTTTATCAAGAACCTTCGCGATCCTTTCTTTACGAAGATTTACAGCGAGCGAAACATGCACCTTTCAAAATAGAAATCTATGCTTGAGTCCAGTTTTACTGGGATAATCCGAACCGTTTTTATCATAATTGGTGTAATTACCATTTTGCGATTATTGGGTAGAGTTATGCAACTGCGACGGAATCAAAACGAACTTCGCAATATAGAGGAGAGAGAAGAAGAAATCAAAAACACGCGTAGAAATACAGGTCGAATTGATTTTCTGAATTCTCAATCAAATAATTCTTCTAGTAAGATAGAGGATGTGGATTTCGAGGAGCTCAAAGATTAATTCTATCCTATTTACGGCAGTGTTTTTTTTCATTAACTTCACGCATATTTTGTTGAATCAACCAAACTTCATTCTTTATGAATTTTAAAAGCTTTTTTCAGAAATACGGCATCCATTTCATTGCTGTAGCCCTGTTTTTAATCACCGCGGTAGTATATTTCTCCCCACAGTTTGATGGATACGGATTAAAGCAACATGACATTAAAGAATTCAAAGGAATGTCGAATGAAATCGTTCATCATAGAGAAAAAACAGGAGAAGAACCCTTGTGGACAAACTCTATGTTTGGCGGAATGCCAGCTACACAAATTTCTGTCGTTCACTCCGGAAATATTTTCAACAATGCTGTTATCGCCCTAATCAAAATGTTTTCGGCACCTGCCGGGATATTCATTCTGCATTTGATTGGGTTCTACATTATGGCTTTGTTGCTTCGCATTAAACCAATCATCGGTATTATTGGTGCCTTCGCTTTTGCTTTTTCGTCTTACGAAATCGTAATCATGCAGGCAGGTCATAACTCCAAAGCGATGGCGGTAGCTTTTATTCCCGCAGTGTTAGGCGCCTTTATTTATGCTTTTAGGACCAATTGGAAACTAGGAGCTCTGTTCTCCGCTATTTTCATGTGTATTGAAATATCCATGAACCACTTTCAAGTCACGTATTACCTGGGATTCTTATTATTTGGTCTGGGGATTTTCTTTTTGATTGAAGCTATTCAGAAGAAAGAACTTAAAAACTTTATTTTGGCCACAGGAGGTATCATTGCTGGTTATCTGATCGCCTTATTCATTAATTACGGTATTATTTCCATGACAAATGATTATGCGAAACATACCATTCGTGGGGCAAATGATCTTTCCATAAAACCAGACGGAACACCTTTTGACGAAGTGCAAACAGGCTTGGACAAAGATTATATCACCAATTGGAGTTATGGTGTTGATGAGTCTTTTACCTTGATATCGCCCTATGTAAAAGGATCTCACAATAGTATTGAAATTGGAAATACCAACTTTGCCGAAACGGTTGAAAACATGGATTTCAACCGAGACGAAATGAATGCGATTATGAACAATCAACTTTATTTTGGAGAACAGCCCATAACCTCAGGACCCGTTTACTTGGGCATTATCGTGGTGTTCCTGGCTTTGCTGGGCATGGTGTTTTTGAAAGACCGAATGAGATGGGTATTCTTGGCCGTGGCTGTTTTGGCTTTAATGCTTTCATGGGGGAAAAACTTAATGGGGTTAACCGATTTCTTTATCGACAATATTCCAGGATATAATAAATTTAGAACGGTAACTATTATTTTAGTCTTACTGGAGTTGATAGCTCCTGTACTTGCTATTTTACTTCTTCAGAAGTTTTATGAAAATAGAGAAGAATTGAAATCAGAATCAAAGAAATTCCTAATCGTTTCAGGTGCATTTTTTGTATTTCTAGTTGGTTTAAAGGTAGTTGGAATAGACAAAACATATGGTTCAGAAAGAGAAAGAGATTCATACTCAGAGGAGGGCATTGCTCAATCAGTAACTGAACAACTTTTGAATTCAGATCCAGCTCAGTTTAAGCAACAATACAATATTGATTTGAACGACCCTACGCAATTCAAACGTGTGGTGGACTCTCAAGTTGAAAGCCAAATGTCTAGTTTCACGAACATTCAAAAAGTGAGAAAAGAAGTGGCCTCACAATCATATACAAGATCTATCGTTTTTGCCTTTCTGGCCATTGGACTTTTGGCTCTTTTCTTTTACACAGCTGTTCCTTCACTAGCTATATTGATAGGTATTGGCGTTTTGATTGTGGCTGATTTAGCGATGGTCGATACGAATTACTTGGGGAAAAGAGAGGCTCAAAATGGCGATTTTATTCACTGGGCACCAAAACCAGAAGGTGAGTATCCGTTAAGCCCAATTGATGCTGACATTGCAATAATGGATGCAGAGCTAAGTGAGAATCCGTCATTAAAGAGCAAAATTGATCAAGGAGCGAAACTTGGCAATGAGAAGGCTGAAGAATTAGATTACAGCGGCGCGGATAAAAGTCGGGTAATCAATGATTATAAATTTGCAGCCTTGAATGAATGCACCAATTATCGCGTGTTTGATTTTGACGGTGGCTTTGGTAGTTCCAGAACTTCGTATTATCACAAATCACTTGGTGGTTACCACGGAGCGAAATTGAGATCCATTCAAAACTTAATGGAGTTCCAACTTTCTCGTTCTAACAATGAAGTCTTAAACATGTTGAATGTGAAATACTTCATCCAAAAAGGCCAAATGAGAGCCAATCCAGGTGCTTTAGGTCCAGTTTGGTTGGTTGAGAAAATAAATACGGTGAAAAGTGCAAACGATGAAATCCGAGCACTTGGTGGTAGATTTGATGTTTCGAACGCAGGCCCAGGAGAGTTATTGATTAATGGCGAAAAGAAAGCAAGTCAATCGGTTTATGGCTCTGAGGTCATGAAGTATGTTTTGTCGGGGACGGATACTTTAGATGTGAATTTGACCAATGGACTTCCAGAAGGTGCAACGGCTTATATGGTTGTGGACACGAATGGTGTCACGAATTTAGTTCCTGAACAGACGATTCAATTGGACGTCACGAATTCATTCAAAAAGCTTGTAGCAATAAAGCTTTTTGAGAAATTTGAAGCGGGAAAAGAGGCCGTTATGTTAAGTGATTTTGCATCCAAACTCAGTCAAAAGAAGTTTTCAGGTAAAGGCACCATCAAAATGAAGTCTTATGCACCGAATAAGTTGGTGTATTCTGCTGATCTTTCTGGAAAGCAATTTGCCGTCTTTTCTGAAATGTACTATCCAGATGGATGGACTGCGAAAGTAGATGGAAAAGAAGTAGAGATATTGAAGGTAGATTATGCTCTGAGAGGACTTGAGCTAAAAGGAGGGAAGTATGAGGTTGTTTTTGAGTATAATCTCCCGAAGTACAGAACGTCTTATTTGACATCATTAGTACTTTCAATCCTACTCTTGGGGCTAACAATATTTATGCTTTATAAGAATTACACAAATAAAAAGTCATAAGTATGCATCATTTGTTAAGAAGTGTTCTTTATAGATTGCTGAAATTTCCACCTACGTATTTAGTTGGGATGGTTATGCTTAGGTTATTAAGAATGCTCAAGAATAAAACTTATAAAATCAAAGAAGAATTCGTTACCATCAAAAATTTTATGGGGTCGTTGAAAATGACGGTCAATAAGAATAGCACGATGGGTGGCGCGATATATTGGTACGGTTTTCACCACACAAGTGAATTACTCTATTTGTCAAAAACATTGAAATCGGATATGACCTTTGTTGATGTTGGTGCAAACCAAGGCGAATTTAGTTTGTACGCTGCCTCATTACTAAAAAAGGGAAGGGTATTATCTTTTGAACCTACCGAATGGCAATTAAAATTATTGAAAGAAAATAAACAACTGAATAACTTTAACAATATTGAAATTTACGAATACGGTTTATTAGATAAAAATGAAGAACTAGAGGTATTTACCTCAAATGATACCAGGACTCATCATGGTCAGCATGAAGGGTTGTCGACGGTGTACAAAAGTGACACGAGAAATGTGTCTGAAGGAATTATTCAATTGAAAATTTTTGATGAACAACATTTTGAAACATTGAACAGGTTTGATGTACTAAAAATCGATATTGAGGGAGCAGAACTACCAGCTCTGAGGGGAATGGAGAAATCCATTGCTAAATTCAAACCAGTTGTCATTATCGAAATGGGTGAAGAAACGTTTAAACAAGCGGGATACAGTATAAAAGATGTGGATGCCTTTTTTACTCAATTTGGCTATTCTCCTTATAAGTTTTATAGAGGTAGGTTGACCCCAATCGAAAGATACTCTTATGAAGGATCTGACAATCTTGCTTTCATTGCTAATAAATGAAAAAAAAGAAAGTCTTATTTATAACGAATTGGTACCCTAATTCAAGTTCTTTAAATCTGGGTGTTTTCATTAAACGCCACGCTGAATCAATAAATTTAATTGCAGAATTGACGACTGCAGCCATAACCATCTCTTCATCAAATAAAATCTTTGAGAAACAAGTTCATCAATCAAAAAACGAAAGTGTTGGTCATTTGATTCATATCGAAATCAAAAGCAAACTTTGGAAATTGATTACTTATATGCCTTACTATCAGTATCGATTGATCAAAAAAGAATTGAAGAAAATAGATCATTTCGAATTTGATTTGGTGCAATCCAACGTACTTTTCGCTGCCGGGTTGATCGGGGCTAGATTCAGCAGAAAACTAAATATTCCGCACGTTCACGTTGAGCATTGGTCAGGTATTAGTGATTTTTTAAAGAAAAGTATTTACAAAAGACAGGGATACAATGCTTTAAAAAAAGCGAGCGCAATTGTTTGCGTTTCTGATTTTTTTAAAAACGATATCAGCCAAACTATACCAAATGACAATATCCATGTAATTCCAAATGTAATCAGTGATGATTTTCAGGTTTCAGTTAAAAAAGAATCAAACAATATTCGATTTTTGGCCGTTGCTCATTGGTCTTTTCCAAAGAAACCTTCTTTATTTTTAAATGCTCTTAGCGCATTGGCAAAAACTGGTTTAACTTTTGAGTTGACCTTTATTGGCTCAGGTGAGTTGCAAGAGCAGATAATTGAAGAAGATTTCCCCTTTAAGATATTATTCCTGGGAGATATTAAAAACAAAGACTTGGTGAGCTACTATCAAGAAGCTGAGGTTTTCTTGCATGCCTCATCCTATGAAACCTTTTCTGTTGTGCCTATTGAAAGCTTACTTACAGGAACACCTGTTGTAGCAAGTAAAGTTGGTGTTTTACCCGAAATTATTAATGAGGATAATGGTGTTTTATGTAATGACACATTAGAGGATTGGATATCCGGCATTCAGAAGGTGGTGAATACAAAATATGATGTGGAAAAAGTTAGAAAATCGGTCGAAGGCAAATTCAGCATGGAAACCGTTTCCAACAAGTTTAATGAGTTATACCAGTCACTTTAAGAATAGTCGGCCACATAAATATGGATTACTTTTCTTCAACAAATAGATCAAAGTCCTTGAAATAAATGTCCATCCCGTCTAGCTCGACAAAAATTTGAAATTCCGAAAAAGGCTTTTTGGGACTATATTTATTTTCTTGAATTACATTATAATGCTTCCATTTGGTCGCTCTCAACATGGCAGTATCAGAAGCTTCTCTGTAGAATACACTTACTTTTTTTCCATTTGAAGAGTAACTTAAGGTATAATTCTTACTGGTGTCGCATTCCCTTAAATAAGTTTCTTCAAGATGTCCAAAAAACGGAATTTCATACAAGCTACAATTCATATTGTGAACATTTGTGAGGGTTAATGGTTTTCTGTGAGAATTCCTGGATACAATTCTAATTTCATTTAAAACAGTATCAATAATGTTAATTATAAGCACATTATCTTTTAAAGTTAGCGTGTATTTTTTTTTATTCAATCCTTCTACCTTTATTTTATTTGGAGTCGTTGAATTGGCGACTGCCCTAATATTCGTTATTCTATCTGAATCTTCTATTTGCACAAAACATTTTTTATGCAACTGAATGGTATCAGAACGATTGATGTTTGCAAATTCTTTTTTAATTTCTTTTTTGTCAAACCTATAGTCACGAAACACGTGCGCTGTATCTCCATTAATTAATTCTTGTGATGATGCTATCGAATATTGAAGTTTTGGGTATTTATAAAACGTGAGCACTTTATCATATTTCTCAGAAGCCATTTTAGCCCAAATCATCATTTGTTTCTTCAATCTTTCATCCTGATAAATTGAATACAAATGTTCGAATTCTGCCAGCTCATATCTAATGTATTGATTTGTAATAGTTTTTGGTTTTCTATTATAGGATGTCCATGTCGGTGTATCATAATACTCCAATGCCGCGAACATCCCTTCGTAGCAACTTTCATGGACTTTTTGAGCAATGGTATCTTTTGGAAAATAAATTAAATATTCTTTTAGTCCGATTAAACCATTTATAAAACCATTAAGCACCGCTGGGTTTGACGTCGAATTAGGGTACTCTTCAATTACTTGATATCCTTCAGGCGTAACACCTATGGTTCCACCTTCTTTTAACGGCTTAATCATAAACTTTGTGAGTTGTTGAGCTGCTTTTAAGCCAGCTTTGTCTTTAGTTAGATTATAATATCGAAGAGCAAATGAAACTGCTGTACCTTGTGTCATACCCGAGTACCAGGGTGCCTTTAAATCGTGAAAATTAAAATGATAGGGAAGTTTCATTTCAGAATCGTCATCACTAATATCGACTCTGCTCGTATCTTGAAAATATTTAAACTGATTAATGACTTGATTGTAATACTTTTCATCTCCAGTTTTGTTAAACGCATCAAAAGCCATAATGCCATATACAGAAATGGTTAGTGCGTGATACTCTTTTTTTTGAGTAAGGACGCCAAGAGTGTCAAACTTCCTTTCGTACTGTTTTATATATTTTTCTATATTAAAGTGATTTGAAAAAGATACATATTTGGGCAATTGGGCACGTGAAATAAACGGGAATAGAAATAATAGGGAAAAAATGGCAATCTTCATTTCAGTACATAGCTATTCTACAAATTTAATGAAATTTGAAACATGATTTTTCGTTTCGAATTGAATTAGATTTTTTCTTTCTGCATGCAGTGAATTGGTCTTATACTGCTCAAACGAAGCTAACAAGTACTTTTTTAACTCAAGTGAATCTGTGTAATTAAACAATCGACCAGATTCTGTGGAAATTATCGCTTGGTTCAAATCGCCATCCTCAGGTCCAATCGCTAAAATCGGTCGTTTAGAATTTAAGTACTCAAAAAATTTCCCTGTTAATGTACCGCCCACATTCCCCTGGTTATTCACGATTAACAATAGCATCTGAGTGCAGCGCTGCATTAGAATGCTTTCCTTGTGCGACAAATTCCCTTTGAGATGAACGAATGTCTTTAGTCCATGTATATCAACAGAGGTTGTAATCGAATTATCTACAAAACCATATAAATCAACCTGAAGTGCGTCGCTGAATTCCTTATTCGAAGTAGTTAATTCGGCTAATACCTTCCAAAGTAATTCTGGATTTCTAGAGTTGGGAAGTGAACCAAAATGCGAAATAGTGAACTTTTTAGTTAATTCTGAATCGAAATTTAGATCGAATTCAAAACCATTTGTCACAACTTCAATTTTTCTTTTGCCCAATTCAGTCAATTCTTCGGCCACTCCAGTGGAAATGGTCACCACATGATCCGCTTCAGTTAAAACACTGTATTCTAAGTTTTTATTCTTGCGTATAGCGCGTTCATTCGAATTCAAATCCTCGGCAAAGTCAATCCCAGACCAAGGATCACGAAAATCTGTTATCCAATGCAAGTTTAATTTTCGCTTTAAATTACGGCCAATGAGGTGTAGACTATGCGGTGGACCAGTTGTTATTATGGTTGTTATCTCAGGATTTGCTTTTAAATATTTTCTTAAAAAACGAGTACTTGGCCGAACCCATAACATCCGCGCATCAGGGATGAATATATTCCCTCGCACCCAAATTAATGCTTTTGTAATGAATGTTTTTTTTTCTTTGTGTGTGAATCCTGAACCGCCACTTTTGGACTTTAAGTATTGGTTAGGTTCAATTATTTTATGCTTGATAATTTTGAGATCCGACGAAACTTCGGCCAGCAACTCTTCATCCAGAATAGGGTAAGCGGGATTTTCAGGACAATAAACGGTTAATTCAACATTGTTTTCCACAAAATATTTTGACATTCTCAACCATCTGTGTACCCCAGCACCTCCTGCGGGTGGCCAATAATAAGTGATTAGCAACGCTTTTTTCATGTTGGTCAAATTTAAACAAATTAAAAGGTTTTCATTTGTTACGACAAGAAAGGTTTTTCAATTTAGAACACCGACTTGATGTTTGAATTATTACCTTCGTTCAACGAAAATAATCGATGGGGATAGTCCAAAAAGATGCATTGCGAATTTCAATTCTTTCCTATTTAGGATTGGTGTTGGGCTATTTGAATAAGGGTGTATTCTTTATTTGGTTTCTTTCAACTGAACAAATTGGATTAATAAACTTGGTTGTAGCGGTTGGACTATTGTTCGCCCAGCTATCTAATCTAGGCACCCTCAACGCTATCTGGAAGTTTTTTCCATTTTTTAAAAACCCAGATAAAAACAACTATGGTTTTTTAAGGTACATCCTATCTATTGTATTTGTTGGAATAGCAGTGATCACCGCTATTAGCTTATTTTTTAAATCGGATATTTTGTCCTTTTATATCGAGAAATCGGCTGATTTTGTTGGTTATTATTATTGGATAATCCCAATAGGAATAGCACAGGTGCTGTTTTTCGTTTTCGAAGCGTACTTGAAAAGTATATACAAGAATTTTGTTCCTGTTTTTATTAACGACATCCTATATAGACTCCTGGTATTAGTTTCATTGGTATTATTAGGATTGAAAATTGTAACGTTTGAGGATTTCCTTAAAATATACTTCACACTTTATATCCTGCCGTTTGTAGCTATATTATTTTATACGCATCGGATTGATGAATTGAACCTCGCAAAAAAACATGTTTTCATAAAAAAACGATTAAAGAAACAAATCCTATATTATTCGGGGTTTAATTATTTAAACACTGCTGGAGCAATTTTGGTTATGTCAATTGACACACTCATGATTGGCAGTATGATAGGACTGCAGGCAACAGGGGTGTATACAACAATTATATATTTAACAAATGCCCTTTCAATACCATACATGTCCATCACGCGAATTAGTATGCCTATAGTTGCAGAATCATGGAAAGATAGGACTTTTGGGAAATTATCAGTTTTATACAAACAGGTCAGTTCAGTTTCCCTTTTTGTAGGTATCACGCTGTTTATGTTTGTTTGGGTAAATCGTATTGAATTGTTCGATCTGCTTCCTAAAGATTTTTCTCCTGGAATTTATGTTTTTCTATTCTTGATGATCGGTAAGTTGTTTGATTTTTTTGGAGGTATAAACGGACACATTTTTCTAAGTTCAAAAAAGTATAAGTATGACGTGATTTTTACTTTAGTATTACTCGTAAATGTCGCTACTTTAAATTATTTTTTAATACCTCATTATGGAATTGCGGGTGCCGCCATTTCGACTGGAGTTGCTTTAATTGTCTATAATTTGGCGAGGATGATATATGTTTATGTGGCGTTCGGACTGCATCCTTTGGAAAAAAGTCAATTGGTCCTGCTCGGGTTATTTTTCTTGAATGTATTGCTCTTCGAAACTGTTTTCGATTTTCAATTTCATGCTTTGATAGGAGCAGGGCTAAAAGGAATTCTGTTCTGTGTAACTTTCATTTTACCCGTATACATTTTCAATATAGAACCCAACAGCGTGGAATATATTAAGAAGATTTTGGTGAAAATAGGTGTGAAAAGAACAGTATAATTATTTCTTCACTACAAAAGCCTTTATCGTAACAGTAGAAATAACAGGATCCGTGTTTGCCGTGACCGTTACCGTTTTTTGAATCTCGTTCAATTGGTCTGGATTTGGGTGAAACTTTACTTTTATTTTATCACTCTTACCAGGTGCAATTGGTCCTTCTGGTTTCTCAGGAGTTGTGCAACCACAGCTTGCCTTTACATTTGAAATAATCAATGGTTTATCGCCGGTATTCGTTACCAGAAATTCAGTAAGGTTGTCCGTGTCTTCTATTACTTTGCCGAAGTCATGCTCCAATTTATCGAAGGAAAGTGTTGTGACATTCCTTTTTTCATCTTCGATACGTTTCGCTTCCTCTATTGCAATTTGTTTCTGTTCCTCCTTGATTTCTTCATCTGTTTGAGAGCCTGAAGCTATAGTAGAAACTATTTCACCTGTTTTTGCTTCTGGTTTTTCCTTACAGCTTACTATTGAAATCAATAGTGTTCCGACAATTAGAAAATGGTTGAATTTCATATTTCGCTATATAATTAGTTTGTTGCTAAGTTCATTTTTTCATACGTATTCTTCTCTAATACCTCAATTGCTTTCTGAAGAATCTCATTCGTATCGTTGTAGATTTGATAGAATTCAGATGAGCCCCATAAATCTCTAGCGAAACTAGCTTTTAATCTTGAATGCAATAAATCTTTACAGTATTTGTACTCGTCACTTGTATAGCTGAAGTCATTGTTTTCTTTCTTCACATATTTAAAAAAGTCTTCCATAAATCGCTTGTCGCATTCAAAATTCTTCTTAAAAGTTGCAAAATCTGGATAATCTTTTTCCATTTGTTTTCTGTTCTTGTCCAAATAATCAAGCCCGAATGTATTCACATAGCCACTTCTTGCTATCACACGGTACATATCATTAATTCCTGACGTATCTAGAGGAACAAAGACATCTGGCATTATTCCACCACCACCATAAACGGTACGTTTTGTAACAAGTGTGCTGTGTTTCAACGAATCGGGAAACTTAATGCTATCCGTTTCAAAATATTCACCGTTTTCATATCTTCTCGTAAAATCATTTCGGTAATCTTCCTTGCTGCCTTCATACGGTTTTTGAATAAAACGACCTGAAGGCGTGTAGTATCGAGCAATTGTCAGTCGAAGTTGAGAACCATCTTGCAAATCAATTGGACGTTGAACCAATCCTTTGCCGTACGTTCTGCGACCCACAATCAATCCTCTGTCCCAATCTTGAACTGCTCCTGAAAGAATTTCACTTGCGGAAGCCGTCGATTCATTTGTCAGAATAACCAATTTACCATCTTCAAACAATCCTTTTCTACTAGCAGTCAGCTCACTTCGCGGTTGTTTTTCACCTTCAGAGTAAACGATTAATTTATCTCCAGATAGGAATTCATCAGCAATTTTCTGAGCTGTGTAAAGCAAACCACCACCATTGTTTTGCAAATCGACAATTAAATGCTTCATTCCTTGCTCTCTAAGACTGATGATACCTTCTCTAATTTCTTCCAATGATGTTCTAGAAAAACTATTTAGTTTCACATAACCAATTTCAGGACGAACCATGTAATAAGCATCTACCGAATAAACTGGTATTTTGTCTCTTGTAATGGTGAAGAAAATATTCTTACTTGAACCATTTCTTTTGATTTCAACTTTTACTTTCGTTCCTTTTTCACCTAATAATTTCTCACGAACTTCATTGTTCTTTAATCCTATTCCTGCTACATTAAGATCCGAAATTGTAACGATTCTGTCTCCTGCCATGAGTCCAACCTTTTCTGATGGTCCACCAGCAATAGTTTGAACAACTTGTAAAGTGTCTTTGAAAATTTGAAATCGAATACCGATTCCGACAAAACTTCCATTAATAGTTTCGTTGGCGTCGTTCACATCTTCCTTTGAGATATAAGAGGAGTGAGGATCTAATTCTTCTAATAATGAACGTATTGCATGATCAGTAAGCTTGTGGTCGTCAACTTTGTCTACATACATTTTGTCCACATACGTTAATATTTCTGCAAATCTTTGTGAATTGGTTGGCGTGATTTCTTGTGCTACTCCATGATTAGAAAAAGCAACCATCACCACTAAAACAATGGATTTGAAAAAGATCTTTATCATCTGTTTAGTTTTGTATAAATTTAAGAAGAAAAGTTCTTCTATCATCGAAAGGCAAATATCATACCTTAATTTATCTTAAAAACAGTTCAATTCAGGAACATTTTGGTTCATTTCACGTAGAATCTAGAGTAACACCAATTTAATACAATGATGATTTCTTTTAAAACTGCAAGTCTTTTATGTGTTTTTCTCTTTTTTTCCAGCGCCCTGTTTGCTCAAAACAGAAAGCTTGATCAATTAGAACAACTGTATGCACAGCAACATTATAAATTGGTTTATAACAAATCGAATAAACTACTTGATTCGCCAGATTACGATTTCACTGTAGTTCCAAAACTGTATAAGAGTCTGAGTTTGTTTCAATTGGCAAAAAATGAATATTGGTTAAAACGAAACCCAAACGCTCTCACTGAAGCTGAAAAGCTTTTTGTCGAAGTGAAATCCTCAAATGATGGGGGAAAAGTTATGGCTGCGCATATGTACGAAGTTTCTGAATTAAAAGATGATTTATATGCATGGGGCCAATCCTTGGAAGGTGATGGCAACAAAAACACAGCTGCTCAATTAGAACAAATACTCGTTAGTTTATTCTCTAAAATCCCTAGCGCAACAAAGAATGACCCTAAAGCGCCCACGAGAACTGAACCTCTTGGTAATGATGAACGATCAAAAATTATCGCTTTTGCTGAAAAATCTATCGGAATTCCTTACAAATGGGGTGGAATGACTAGTTCAGGATTCGATTGTAGTGGATACACCACCCACGTTATGAAGGAATTTGGCGTTTCCATACCAAGACGAGCGATTGATCAACAAAAAGCGTCTATCAAAATAAAACAAAAAGATGCGCAAAAAGGAGACCTTGTGTTTTTTAACAATGGTGGTGGAATAAGTCATGTTGGAATTATTACTTCCGACAAGGGAAAACCTTTGACAATGATTCACGCTAGTTCTTCACAAGGTATAACGATTACCAACCTAGAAAAATCGACTTATTGGATGAAAAGATTGGACAGCTTTGGAACTTTTGTTAAATAGATCTTACAGCTTTAAAAAGTAAATAAATAGTCAAAACAATAAGTAAGAGAGTGGAAACTAACATTGCCTGTGTGCTACTAAAAAAAAGTAAGAAAGGCAATATTACTCCAACACTTACAAAAGGAAAAGACCATTTCTCCCAATTACGCTTACTCTTCACAATTCGTTCAAAAAGACTGTTAATAAGTATGAATATTACGATGGCGAATAGGATTTCCCAATAGTTTTTAAACACGTTAGGGCGCCAAAATCCTAGCGCTATAATTCCATACATACTAATACTTAATACCATTAAAATTTTTTTCCAAATGGTATTCATTGGTAGCAAAAGAAAAGCATTCAAGAATAGGAAAAGACCTGTTATTCCAACAAAAATGAATTTTGATGAGGAAATGTATTCGTCATTAAAAAACACACAATATATCCCGTAAAGAATGAATCCTATGTGCAGGATCATCAATATTCTCAGAGTCCATTTCATTATTTTCTAAGGTATTTTTCCATTAGAACAACTAAGTTCCACAATGCTCTAGCGCCAACATTGGCATCCCATTCATCATTCTCTCCAGGAGAAACTTCGTTGAGATCGAATCCAATTATTTCTCTACCCGAATCCAATAAAGTGAAAAACAAATAATTTATTTCCTCCAAACTAAATCCGCCTGGAACTGGAGTCCCTGTGTTTGGGCAAAGTCCAGGATTTAACCCATCAATATCAAAGGATATATAGACCTTCTGAGGCAAAGTATCGATAATCTTTCTCACTTGTTCTGCCCATGACATTCCTGCAAATGCTCTTTGTTTGATATCCCAGTCGAAAAAGGTTTGAATTCTTCCTTCGCTTTCTTTTATCAAATTCACTTCGGAAGGGGCGATGTCTCGTATTCCAACTTGAACTAGTCTTTTCATGTTGGGGCACGACTTCAAAATGTTGTACATGATACTCGCATGAGATTGTTCAAATCCCTCGTAGGCTTCTCGTAAATCGGCATGTGCGTCTATCTGGAGAATACCAAAGGATTCGTGCTTCTCATTCAAAGCTTCTATCAAACCAAGAGGAGTAGAGTGCTCACCGCCCAAAATAGCAACGATTTTACCCTCTTCTAATAAACTTTTTGATTTCGCTTTTAAATTCTCTTTTAATGCGTGATGTCCAGCGTTTATTTCAAGTACAACGTCCTTATAGTGCTCACTCTCAGATAACACGCCACCATTCTCAAGGAAATCAATGTATTCGATGCAATCTAAACAATACTTATCGTTAATCGTTTTCCATTCCTCAGAAATAGACGACATGAACACCTTCGTTTGATGTACATTTTCCAATTGCGGATGGTGAAAATCCAATTGAAGTGAAGCGTCTAAGATAGCTTGGGGTCCGTCACTAGTTCCTTTGCCATAAGACGCCGTGGCGTCCCAAGGAACGGGTATAATAAAAATGTCCGCCTCACTTTCGCTTACAGGAAAACCAAAAATATTTCCATTTGGCAAGGCAATTCCATTGGGATCAAATTCTTCCATAATTATTTGACCAAGTCTTTTACGAAATTCGGTGTTGCAAAACTTCCAGAGTGCACCTCAGAGTTGTAATATCGCAATCCGTTGTTTATTGCAAAATCATCCATTTCTGTTTGATTTGTCACTTTCTTAGGATGCTTGTCACCTTTTATACCATATTGAAAACACCACATACCTGTTGGATAGGTCGGCACGAAGAACAAGCTAATTGGTGCATTTTCAACACCAAAAATTTCTTGAAGCGTCTTATTTAACTCAGCAAAGGATTTGTCGTTGAACTTTGGAGACTCTCCTTGTGCAACCAAAATTCCATTTGGCACCAAGGCATTATAGCAATTTTGGTAAAATTCAGTCGAAAACAATCCTTCAGCAGGACCAACTGGGTCGGAACCATCAACGATAATTAAGTCGTATGCTCCAGCTTGTGCATTTTTAGCAAATGCGATTCCATCATCAACGATTAACTCCAATTTAGGATTATCAAATTCAGCGGCGATTTGCGGTAAGTGCTCTTTACACGCTTTGATGACTTCTCCGTCAATCTCAACCATAGTCACTTTTTCAACTGAATTGTGACGTAATATCTCACGTATTGTTCCACCGTCTCCACCGCCAATAACTAACACGTTTTTAGCATTACCAAGCGTCAACAAGGCTGGGTGTGAAATCATTTCGTGATAATGGAATTCATCGTCTATTGTCGTCATGACCATATCGTCCAAGGCGAGCATCTTACCGTATTTGTATGATTCTAAAATTCTTACACGTTGGAAAGGCGATTGAACATCAAAAAACACTTCTCCTGTAAAACGAAGAGATAAAGCTTGATTTTCATCTTTGTCTGTAAACCATACATTTCTAGTATAAAAATCAGGGTTTTTCCAAGGTGTACCTTCTTCCTGAGCTTTTTGACGCGAAGAAGTCATGTCAAAATCGTTTCTCGTCAACAGGTTTACCGAACCACGTTTCATTTCTATTGCAGAGTAGGACTTCGATTTAAAAGCATCCTTCAACATATCAAAAGAAATCCAGGCGTCCATTTCACCGCAAGTAAACAAATCTACTGCAGCATAACCGTATTCAGGCCAAGTATGTATTGCCAAGTGACTTTCTTCTATCACAACAACACCTGAAACTCCGTAAGGAGAAAAATGGTGAAAAGTTGAATTAATAACTGTTGCACCTGCAGCTCTGGCTGCAGCAACCATATCACGTTCTATCCCAGCGACATCATTCATCAACTTGGGTTCGCAATTCATAAATTCTACTAAAATGTGGTTTCCTAAAGCATGACTCATTATTGAACTATTGTTTTAATGGAGCAAAAATAGTTGTTTCAACCTATTTTGAAGGCTTATTAACAATAATTTATTCCCAAATTAGCTGTGGTGAACTATCTGAAACAACTAACCCATTCTTAAATTCAAAATTAATTGAAAAATTTCGTTGTATGGATTGTGTAGGCTTGCTCAATAGAGAAATTCGAATGTTTTGATAAGGATTAATAGGTTGACTATCAATAAAACTAGTCAAAACCATATCGTTTATTTTGCAAACTGAAATCAGGTTCTCGTCCGCCGAAAAGTTATTAAATGGCTCATTTGAGATTACTTTAATACCGGTCAATCGACTTTTAAAGCCATACTACCCAGGACTTGGGTATTGGAAAGCGTTAGCTGAATTTACAACAAGTCTATTGAAGCTATTTGTTACTTGAGCAACAAAAATCGCAGTTGGTGTAATTTGCAAATTCAATGTATCGACTTCAATTGTGTCTAAAAAAATTGGGTTGTACTGATTATCTAAAAATTCAATGGTGAATTTTTCCAATATCCAATACGGATTATCTTGTTTGCAAAAGCAAGATATTAGACCAGAAAACAACCCCATTAAGATGGACAAAATAAGGATATTTTTCTTCATTTTAAACTGATAATCAGAATTTTGTATTTTAAATTAAAAATAAATACGTCAACGATATAGAGAAAGTAAAGGTGGAAAATTAATTTGTAATAAACGTAAGAATTAATTCGTTTTCGAGACTCCCAGTCCAAACAAAGCAAAATCATATTTACATGGGTCTTTGTCGTCAAATTTCCTGAGATTTACCATCAGTTCTTCTAACGCTGACCAATCGTCTTGTTTTCTGGTGATCAGTCCGAGTTTTCTGCCGACAGTGCTCGTGTGCACATCCAAGGGAATCATCAATTCATTCATTGGAATAGACTTCCAAATTCCAAAATCAATTTGTTTGTCATCTTCGCGTACCATCCAGCGTAAGAACATGTTTATTCGCTTCGAAGCAGACTTCTTCAAGGGATTGGCCAAGTGTTTTTCGCTTCTTTTTTCGTGCGGAAAGGTTAGCATGGTTTCTCGAAAATTTACAATTCGGCCTTTAGCTCCAGTATACTCGTCGTGAGGCTTAAAAACTGACTCCAAGGACGAATACTTTTTGTAAATTTCCTGTAATCCTTGGCAGAAAAACTGTAAATCAGAGACTTGAAAGGTACGATGAACGAAATGAACGTTTTCAAAATCTTTTTCCGTATGATTTTGAATGAAACCGAAAGGATTACCTCCGAAAATATCGATAAGTCGTCTTCCAGATTTCAAAATTGATTTTCTATTTCCCCAAGCGATAGTGGAGAGGAGGATGCCCATGATTTCTCTATCTTGCTTTAAGGTGAACTCATGAACGATTCCCAAAGGATCTTCGGGTAAAAAGTCGTGGTTATTAAATTCTTCTACTTTCGAATCCAGAAATTCCTTTAACTCATTAAAGGAATAGGAGTTAAATGAATAGTCCATCCGACATGGTCAACTTTCGATCGGCCATATTTGCTAAATTTTCGTTGTGCGTTACAATAACAAAAGTATGGTTAAATTGATCTCTTAAATCGAAAAATAATTTGTGCAAGGCATCTGAATTCACGCTATCTAAATTTCCCGATGGTTCGTCAGCAAAAATGACTTTCGGTTGATTGATTAAGGCTCGAGCTACGGAAATACGTTGTTGTTCACCACCAGAAAGCTCCGCTGGTTGATGAGCAGAACGGTCGAGCAGACCAAGTATATCTAAATATTTTTCTGCCTCTTTTTTTGCATCCGATTTAGAAATACCTTTTATCAGGGCCGGCAACATAACATTTTCCAAAGCCGTGAATTCTGGCAATAGTTGGTGAAATTGAAAGATAAATCCCAAATTCTCGTTTCGGAATTGCGCTTTCTTTTTATCAGAAAGCTGAGAAACGTTGGTGTTATTGATTAGGATATCACCCAAATCAGGTTTGTCCAAGGTACCTAAAATTTGAAGGAAAGTAGTTTTCCCTGCACCAGAAGAACCAACAACTGAAACGATTTCACCCGATTCCACATCGATATCTATCCCTTTTAAAATTTCGAGATTACCGTACTTCTTATAAATGTTTTTCGCCTGAAGCATTCTTCTTAGTTGTTCATTTTAAGGGTGTGCCCCATTTTATCACGCTTCGTTTTTAGATACAAGTCGTTGTGTTCATTGCTTTCGATTTCAAGAGCAACATTATCAACTATTTCAAGACCATAACCAATTAGACCTGAACGTTTTTTTGGATTATTTGACATCAATTTCATTTTAGAAACACCCATATCGCGAATAATTTGTGCACCAATTCCGTAATCTCTATCATCTACATTGAATCCTAGTTTAATATTTGCTTCAACAGTGTCCAATCCTTCTTCTTGAAGTTTGTATGCTTTTAGCTTATTCACTAAACCAATTCCACGACCTTCTTGATTCATATAAACAATCAAACCTTTTTCGGCTTCTTCGATCATTTCCATTGACTTGTGCAACTGAGGTCCGCAATCACAGCGGCAAGACCCGAAAATATCACCCGTCATACAAGAGGAATGTACGCGAACCAAAACTGGCTCGTCCTTTTCCCATTCACCTTTGTAAATCGCTAAATGATCTTGACCGGTATTGATTTCTTGATATGCTCGCATGCGGAAATCACCAAAATTGGTCGGTAGTTGAACATCCACTTTTCGTTCAATCAAAGATTCTTTTTCCAAACGATAATGAATTAAATCTTCAATTGAAATGATTTTTAAATCATGTTTTTCTGCAATCTTCATCAATTCTGGTAAACGTGCCATTGTACCGTCTTCATTCAGAATTTCAACGATAACACCCGCTGGTTCAAAACCTGCCATTCTTGATAAATCTATTGCAGCTTCAGTATGTCCAGCACGACGCAAAACGCCGCCTTTTTTAGCTCTAAGCGGGAAGATGTGTCCTGGTTTCCCTAATTTTTTAGGGTCTAAATACGGATTGATTAATGCTTGAATTGTTTTAGAACGGTCACTCGCAGAAATACCAGTTGTACAGCCATCTCCCACCAAATCCACAGAAATGGTGAATGGTGTTTCGTATTCAGCCGTATTGTTCTTAACCATTAGGTCCAAGCCCAATTCATCACATCTATCTTCCACCAAAGGCGCGCAAATCAATCCCCGCCCATGTGTAGCCATAAAATTAACAATCTCAGGAGTGACATTTCTTGCGGCTGTTAAAAAGTCGCCTTCGTTTTCACGGTTCTCATCATCTACAACGATAATTACCTTTCCGTTTTTTATATCTTCAATTGCCTCGGCAACCGTATTCAGTTTAAAACTCATTCGCTATCAAATTGCCTGTAAAAATACCGCTTATTTATCAATTTAGCCTTATACTATAAGCAATTCCTCTATTTCATTAACATGCTTACGAAAGACTACTTTGCCAACAAAAACATCCAAAACCTGATTGTGTTCATTATCTAAGGTTTTAGAAAGTAACGTTTTCGATAATTCAGTCAACACTTCTTTCTGAATCAAACGCTTAACTGGTCGAGCACCAAAGAAAGGGTCATCTTCTTTTTAAGAAAAAAGTTGATAACCCCGTAACTTGTTGTTCAAAACTTCGTAAGAAAAGATAAATTTTGAATATTGTGAAAATGAAAAATGTAAAAAGAAATCTATTTGTGTTGTCTCTTCTGAGTTTAGGGGCAACTTCTTTTGCTGAAACAGATTATAAAGCTCTGAAGCTTGAATATATCGAGCATTACAAAACAACAGCGATTCAGCAAATGATTCACACGAAAATTCCAGCTAGTATAACTTTAGCGCAGGGATTATTGGAGAGTGGAGCAGGGACATCGCGGCTTGCAACATTAGGGAACAATCATTTTGGAATCAAATGTCATGAATGGCAAGGGGACCGAATGTTTCATGATGACGATGCGAAAGGTGAATGTTTCCGAGTTTATGGAAATGCTGAGCTTTCGTTTGTAGATCACAGCGCATTTTTAACAGAAAGAAATCGTTACGCATTTTTGTTTGGGTACGCAACAACTGATTATGAAAATTGGGCAAAAGGCTTAAAAAAAGCTGGGTACGCAACCAATCCTCAATATGCCAACTTGTTAATCAAGCTTATTGAGGATTATAACCTAGACGATTTTGATGCTGCATTGCCTCCCCCTAAAAAGAATGGTGGCCTTTTGAATCCTCCAAAAAACAAATTTGGAACGAATTTAAGGGTGAATACGACCGAAAATCAAAGTGCATACGTAGTTGCTGAAAAAGGAGATACGTATTACAGGATATCTCAAGAATTCAGCACGGCGATGTGGGAGTTGAGAAAATACAACGATTTTGAAGAGCAGAAAGATGTGCTTGAAGAAGGAGATAAAGTGTTTTTAGAGCCTAAAAAGAACAAAGTAAATCATAAAAAAGCAAGTGTTATAGCTCAACAAAATCAAACTTTAATTATCCTTTCTCAAGATTTAGGAATCAAACTTAATAAATTGATAAAATTGAATCCAGACATTAAAAAAGATGCCGTAATCACTCAGAAAACAACTATTTACCTCAATTAGTCAAATAAAATAAAAAATTATATAAAGCCTGATTCATTGAATTGGGCTTTTTTGGTTTAACTTAGCTTTACAATAAATATTTGTAAACATTCTCTTAAGGAATGTGTTTCATTTACATCAAACGTCTTTACGCGCATCATGAAGCCATCGAACGAATTATTTAAATTGATCAATTCTCTTTCTAAATCAGAAAAGAGATTTTTCAAGTTGTCTTCTTCTCTGCAATCGGGAGAAAAAAACTACCTGAAGATATTTAATTTTATTGAAAAGCAGTCGAAGTATGATGAAGATGAACTAAAACAACACTTTAAAAAAGAACGATTCATTCAGCATTTGCCATCAGAGAAGAACCACCTGTATCGACTCATCTTGAAAAGCTTACGCTCATTTTACAGTGACAAAACCGTTTCCAGTCAGCTGAAACAAGAAATAAAAAACGTAGAGATTTTGTACAACAAAGCACTTTTTAGAGAGTGTGATAAGTTTGTCTCAAGAGCAAAAAAGATCGCCAAGGACAATGAGAAGTTTTATTATTGGTTTGAATTGATTTCATGGGAAAAGAAACTGCTAGAAGAAGCGTATGAAGCTGGTGAATTTGGAAAGGATTTAGATGAATTAATTGAGGAGGAACAAATTGTTATTGAGAAACTTCGAAACTTAGCGGAATACCAGGTTATTTATTCAAAAATCAATTTAATATTCCGTAGTGGTGGATTTGCGCGTAATTCACAAGAGAGAGAGGAAGTAAAGAAAATTGCTGATTATCACTTGATTAAAGGGAAGAATACGGCTATCTCTGCACGCGCCACTACTATGTGTTACTACATAAAAGGACTTTGCGCTGCAACCAATAGGGATTATTCGGATGCCTTTACCTTTTTTAATAAAACCAAATCAATACTGGATGAAAATCCAAAAATAAAAGTTGATTCTGCTCAACGATACGTAATGACTCTTGTTCACTTGTGTCGATGCCACATTGAGAATCATGATTTTGACTTATCAATAAAACTGATTGATGAAATTCGTAGTTTAGCTGCTGAAAAAGGGTTTAATTCGATGGATATTGAAGTAAAGTGTTTCTTTAATTCCTATAACCTTGAATTGCGTTTGATGCAGGTTTCTGGTAAATATGATAAGGCGGAATCCTTACTGAAAAAGCTAGAGGAGAAGGAAAATATCTACTCTGACATGATAAACAAAGAGCAAGAAGTGCTGCTCAACTGCAACAAATCGGATATGTATTTTGCTCTCGGTGATTTTAAAAAAGCATTGGGCTATTTGAATAACGTTTTGAACGATAACGAACAAAACCTGCGTCAAGACATCTACAGTTTCGCGCGAGTTTTCAATCTAATCTTGCATTATGAACTTGAGAACTACGACTTTTTAGAGTATGTGATCAAGTCGACAAATCGTTATTTAAACAAACAAGAACGAACCCTGCAAATCGAAATATCATTGATTCGATACTTAAAGAAACTGTCCAAAACACAGAATGAATCAGCTAAGAATAAAATTTTTAATGACTTTCATGCAGAATTGAAGCTTTTGATAAAAGATGAGAATGAGAGTGTACTTTTAGAATATTTCAATATTATTGCATGGATAGAATCGAAAGTAAATAAGCTTGACTTTTCAAAAGTCATTCAAACACTTATCAATCAATAAAATAATTGAAGTTTAGTGTAATCGAGGTTTGATTCATTTTATTTTGTGCCATACTTCCCTGAAATGCAAAATAATTTCTTGACAAATACATTTTACGCGCGCTTAAATTAAACGCCCAATTTCCAGATTTGTAGCCCACACCCGTTGAGATGGTTTTGTCCCATCCGTTTTCAACTAAAACTTTATCGTTGTAAGCTTTAGAAGACAACCCTAGTCCACCTCTTAAAAAAACAACTGAATTGAACACCAATTCACCTCCAACTCTAATATTTACAGCACTTTGTAGAATTTCCTTCGCGGCGTTATTTTCAATAGTAAAGTCATAACTCTGATACTGAGGATCATTCGTCGACCGAAGATTGGCCCAAGCGTAATTTACATACTCAGCATCCATACTTAAACAACCTCGTGTTCCGAAGACATAGGCCGCTGAAGTAATGAATTTTGGTGGCGTGCGCAATTTGTACTTGTAATTTCCAATTGGCTTTAGAGAATCAATTACAATTCTTTCTCCATAATTAAACTGAGCCGTTATATCTGCTCTAGTGTCATCTGTCAATTCATAAAAAGTAGGTGTATGAATGGCAAATCCCAAACGAAAATTATCTCTAGGCAAATAAATGAGTCCCAGCTTCAAATTTGCGCCATTTCCTTTCGTTAATAAGTTGTAGGAGTAGTCAAAAGACCTCAAGTCATTTCCTATTGTATCTGTTACTTCTTCGTAATGGTTTATTGTTTCTTCATAGTTGATTGTGCGGAAACCAAGATTAGCTCCTACGTAGATGGCGTTCATATAGTTTCCTGAAAGCGAAATATAATACTCATTCATTCCACCTTTTGTTTCGACACTTCTGCGATGAAATTGGTCACCATCATTGTTTAAAACAGCAACATATCCACCCGAACCATCTGGATCGATAGTATACGTTTCCCAAGCGAGACTTGATGTGAAAGGGTGAGTTATATACAGATTTTCCCACGGAACTCCTTTAGCTGAAGCGGCAAACGCCTCCAAAAGAGATTCGTATTGATAACCGCTGTACTCAAACTTGTTATTGAAATTTTGTAAACGATTAAAACCTAATCCAAACTGTATGTACTGATAGCCACTCATTCGATCGGAATCATCTTCCACAAATACAGCTCCAATTGAATTTGGTTTAAAAGAACTTCTATTGGTGATGGTTTCGTTGCCCTGAAACAGGACTTTATTTTTTGTGTTTAAGTATCCCAAGCTTAAATCGGTCTGAGAAGACGAGAATCTACCAAAACCAGCTGGATTTATTTGAGAAGAACTTAAATCAGCTCCTAATGCTCCAAATGCACCACCCATTGCTTCAAAACGAGAATTACCATAGATTTGCGTTTTTGAAAACCGAAACAAATCGGCATCACCTTGGCTGTATCCTAATGCACTTGGCAATAAGAAAAATAAAGTTATAAATGATTTCATGAATACAGCAGATTAGTTTCCTCTGCTGCCTGAACGACCACCTGATGAACCAGAACTACTTCCTGAACCGGAAGACCCACTACGGGAGCCTCCAATTGCGCCTCCGCCGATAGAGTTGGAGCGTGAACCCGAGCTTCCAGAACCAATTAATATTTTTGAAGAACCTGATCCAGATGTCACAGTTGCTCTGCGACTTTCTTCATAGGTTCTAGTTTCTCCACCACGAGCTTGTGCATTCGTAGTTCGATAATAAGTTGTTTTCCCTAATATTGAAACTCCGCTGGCACCATTGTCGCGTCTGTATGTTTGGGTTGCTGATTGAGAGGGGGCACTTGTTGCTCGTGCGTCGGGTCTAACACATGAGTTTATATTTGAATTTGCCACTTGAGATTTAAGTTGTGCGACTCCTCCACGATTGTTGCCTGAATAATATCCACCTGAAGTTGCGCGTGGTCCACTAACATAATTTCCACTTGGTCGGCTAACATTAGCATTATTCGAATTCCCTGAATTATAAAAATTATTAGAATAACAGGAGTTAGGACTATAAAAGCTTGAATTTCCATAAAACCCTGAATTCCCGTAATAACTCGAAATACCATAATAATTGTTGTTCCAACTATTATATCCATTCATGCCGTAGTGCATAGGATAAGTATTAAAATACCCGTAATACCATGCACCTTTCATTCTTGGTAAACCTGGTCCATAATAAAAACCACTTCTATGCATTCCCCAAAAGCTATTGTGATTCCCTTGGTAAAGCCCGGCATAAAACATAGAATTGTTATTAGCTCGTGGATCTCGATCTAAAGTTGATTGTGCTTTTAGATCAATATAACCAGCCGTTGGATTGTCTGTTTCTTGGCGATGTTTGTATGTAGCGTAGGACGTTTCATCCGTTAAATTTTCACCAACGGGTAAAGCTGATGTTTTCATCATGTACACGTTATCGTCATTAATAGGACGAGTTGTAGTGCACGACACAGCTAAAATCCCTATGAACAGAATCATGTAAAAAATGGAAAGTGGTTTCATAGTCTTTGGTTTTACAGAGTTAAATTAGGCATTTCTTGTTATTTTTACAAACTTTTCGTCTTTATAATTAAAGAAATAGCTACAAAAAATGAGCCAAAAATTTACATCAAGAGAAGCAGATTATTCGAAGTGGTACACTGATGTTATAGATAGGGCAGACCTAGCTGAGCATTCAGATGTCAAGGGTTGTATGGTAATTAAACCATACGGATTCGCGATTTGGGAAAAAATGAAAGAGGAATTGGACAAAATGTTCAAAGAAACCGGTCATTCTAATGCGTATTTCCCTCTTTTCATACCAAAATCATATTTAAGCAAAGAAGCATCGCACGTAGATGGCTTTGCAAAAGAATGCGCTGTTGTCACACATTATCGTTTAAAAATGGGTGAGGACGGAAAAAATGTTGTCGTTGATCCAGATGCAAAATTAGAAGAAGAATTAATCGTGCGCCCAACATCCGAAACGATTATTTGGAACTCATACAAGAAATGGATACAGTCCTATAGAGATCTGCCGATTTTAATCAACCAATGGGCAAATGTCGTTCGTTGGGAAATGAGAACGCGTTTATTTTTGCGTACGACAGAGTTTCTATGGCAAGAAGGACACACAGCTCATGCTACCGAGGACGAGGCAATTGAAGAAACTGAAAAAATGCTCGACGTTTACGCTACTTTTGCTGAGAAATATATGGCTATGCCTGTAATTCGTGGTTTGAAAAGTGAAAGCGAACGATTTGCAGGAGCTTTGGAAACATACTGTATTGAAGCCATGATGCAAGACGGAAAAGCATTACAGGCTGGAACATCTCATTTTCTTGGTCAGAATTTCGCCAAAGCATTTGAAGTGAAGTTTTCTGATAAAACTGGGAAGCAAGAATATGTTTGGGCTACTTCATGGGGCGTAAGTACACGTTTGATTGGCGCATTAATCATGACCCATTCGGATGACCAAGGATTGGTTTTGCCTCCAAGTTTGGCGCCTATTCAAGTTGTTTTCGTGCCCATTTTCAAAACAGACGAGGAGAAAGAAGCAATCGACAACAAGGTTCATGCCTTGATGGCTGAAATGAAGACAGCAGGAATTTCTGTGAAGTACGATGATGACGACAATAGACGTCCAGGATGGAAATTTGCTGAATATGAAGCAAAAGGAGTGCCTGTTCGAGTTGCAATTGGTCTAAGAGATTTGGAAAACAACAGTGCAGAAGTAGCTCGACGCGATACAAAAGAGAAGAACATCATCTCTCTAGACGGCCTATCTCAGCACATTGCTTCCTTATTAGATGAAATTCAAGATAGCTTGTTCAACAAAGCCAAAGCTTTCCGTGAAGAAAACACACGTAAAGTAAATGATTATGAAATGTTTAAAACTCAACTCAAAAAAGAAGGTGGTTTCTTTTTAGCGCATTGGGACGGAACGGTTGAAACGGAACAAAAAATTAAAGACGAAACGAAAGCAACAATCCGATGCATACCTTTGGACCGAGAAGAAGAAGCTGGAGTATGCATGTATTCTGGAAAACCATCTGCAGGTAGAGTTGTTTTTGCAAAAGCATATTAGGATGAAAAAAGAGATGGAAGTCAATCGTAAAGCGATCAAAAATCTTTTGGAGAATAAATCGATTTTGAAACAAGATGTTTCGGAGGAAACTCAGAATATTTTTGGCAAATTAAAGTCAGCCATTGACCACGAAATTCAAGCAATAAAGCCAGCCATTACCGATGAACGAATTCGCTTGAACGCCGAAGAAAAGGGTGACAATGAAATGAAAGTCATGATTGGCAGCGACGCTGTTGTTTTCCAAATGCACTCCAATGTTTTCATGCTGGAAGATGACCATCCTGCTTGGGAATACGGTTATTTAAAAGATAATCCGGACAATGGGTATTTTGGAGTTATTCATATTTACAATTTCTTGGCCGATTCGTTTATCTATAACAGATTGAACGATTCAGGTTTTTTATTGGGACGAATTTTCATCAACAGAGAATCACATCTGATGGTAGAAGGAAAGGGGCAACTCGGTTTTCTATTTAAAGATCCAACTGAAATCACTTGTACGACAGAAGTTTTGAAGCACGTTGTTCAAGTCTCATTGTCCCATGCCTTAGATTTCGATTTAATGACTCCACCTTTTGAAGCCATAGAAGAGATTTCATTGGGGCAAATCTTAGCCATAAGTGCTGATTTGCATCTAAAAACAAGCAAGCAATTAGGTTTTAAACAAAATGAGGCTAAAAAATCTTAAGTTTTTTTTAAGCAAACCGTTTGTACATAAAAAAAATCAAACTATATTTGCACTCTCAAAATGAGATGTAACTCTCGAAGTTGGCCCATTCGTCTAGTGGTTAGGACGCCAGGTTTTCATCCTGGTAACAGGAGTTCGATTCTCCTATGGGCTACGAAGCATTAATTTTTGGCCCATTCGTCTAACGGTTAGGACATGCGGTTTTCATCCGTAAAATAGGAGTTCGATTCTCCTATGGGCTACAGAGTAAGTATTAAAGACTAAAAAAAAAGGAAAAATGGCGAATCATAAGTCAGCACAAAAAAGAATTAGATCAAACGAATCAAAAAGAGTTCGTAACAAGTACCAACACAAAACTACGCGTAATGCGTTGCGTGCAATACGCGCAATCACAGACAAAGCTGAAGCAAGTAAGCTTTATCCTTCTGTTGCTTCAATGATCGATCGTTTGGCGAAAAACAATGTTATTCATGATAACAAAGCTGCAAACTTGAAATCGGGATTGCAGGTTATGATCAATAAATTATAATATTTCATCACATAGTGAGGAGAAGGGGCTTGGTGCCCCTTTTTTCGTATTTTTAAATAAAATTCACTCTTGAAGACAAGTTTTATTCTGTTTCTTGCTCTTTTTTGCGGCTCTCTAAGCCTCTATTCACAATCTGTTTATAATATTCCTGCGGATACAATTAAATTCGAACACAGGACAGGTGGCATTATAGATACCTTTGACTTAAGTTATACTTTCCCCATCAACTCTGCTCCAATTGGTGGGTTCGATTCACCGTTCAACTCCCCGAATGTTTCCTTTATTGGGAATTCTCCCAATTTATTTGCTGCTGTCAAGTCTCCTATACTAAAAAGCTGGAAAGTATCTGCTTTGCCTCATTTAGGATTTAAATATTCTGTAGGAACAAAAGCGGTTCAATTTCTTCATATGGACTATCAGCAAGTTTTCCAAAATGGACTCTTGATGAATCTAGAAATTCACCGAGCGAGCAATGTAAAAGCTGGGAGTACAGCTGGACTAACACAAAATAATAGCTTCACCAATCAAGACGCATCCCTTGGTTTTAACTACAAAAAGAAAAAATGGGATGTTAAATTCATCGGTGGTTACCGATATGTAGATGCCAATCTTTCAGGAGGAATTGTAGATAGTTTGGCCTCTGACATTGACAGGCTTGGACTTGAATTTATTACTATAAATAAACCCAATGCCAATTCACAACAGCGATTTATTGACGTGAATACTCGATTGCGGTATAGTTTTCCGGTTGATTCTATCCAAATAAAATTTGGAATTCAAACTATTCATGAATATGCTCTTTGGAATAGAATCTACAACGAAAGGGCAGACTCATTAAATTTGATTTATCCGACTGTTAATATTGATTTTGACACGACGAGAGATCAGTTTCAAGATGCAAAGCTGAAAAATGGACTTGGACTTTTCTTCGACATGAAAAACCTAAAGGTGGATGCGTCAATCACACACAGATACTGGCGTTTTCAGAATTTAGGAACGAATCGCGATACGAATGAGATTGGAGCTGAAGTAAATTTCAAGTACCAGGTTGGAAAAATAAGCTTTCAAAATCATACTGAATTAAATTTTATTGGTGCGGAGCAAGAATTTCGCACTCAGAATACTATTCTGTTTGGCAATAAATCTAAAGGATTTGGCATTCAAATAAATCAGCAAAACATATTGCCTGAGCTAGTTCAACGAAATTATTTCGCCAACAATTTGAATTATAGTAACCCATTGGTAAAACAGAATATCTCTGAATTTTCAATAAAAGGGAATTATTCAATACGCTCTATCGAAGGTGAAATAAAACTAGGAATAATAAATTGGAAAGATAAATTAGTTTGGGATCAAAGTAATTGGGTGATTAATTCCTTTAGCGATCAAACCATTCAGCAAATCGATTTTAAATTGCACTGGGATTTAGGCGTGTTAAAGCTTTATCAAAGAGCATTAATTCAATTGGGTTCAGAATTTGTGCCAACAACGTCCTTTTTAACTAGAGTTGTTCTTAAGAAAAGAGTTTTTAAAGCGCAGAAACTGGAATTGCTTTGGGCGCTAGATCCATCGGTTCGCAGTAAATACAGTCTTTTGGCCTACAATACTTTATTGGATAATTATTATTTCCCTAGCAATACCAAAGTCGGAGGACAGACATTTACCTTGCACAGCACATTTTCTTTAGGAATAGATGAATTTCGTTTTTTTCTAAGGGCCGAAAATATTCAGTCTTTCTGGACAAACACGGTTGAAGAAGTGCGAAACTACCATCGAGCTCCATTCTTGTTTAGAGTCGGATTTAGCTGGGATTTCTTTAATTAACTGCAACACTGCTTGTCAGCAGATTACCCTTTAATCATTCAGTAAAGTTTTAGAATTTGGCTTGACGAAGCAAAGTTATAAAAAATGGAAAGGAGCAAAACTGGTGTTTTGCTCCTTTCTAACCTAACCTACCTTTTACAACTAAACCGTGTCAAAGATATGAAACTTTTTGAATAAAAAAAATTTTTTGACTTTTTTAAGATTTTAACGAAAGCTACTTTTTTTAGGTATAATGTTATCTTTGAACCATCCAAAAAAGAATGATATGAAATTGTTACAAGATAAAGTAGTTTTAATTACCGGTGCCTCAAGAGGAATTGGGAAATCAATTGCAGAAGAATGCGTGAAGCACGGCGCTAAAGTTGCCTTTACTTATTTGTCATCTGATGAAAAAGCGAGAGCCTTAGAAGCAGAATTAAGCAAAGATGGCGATGTTGTTAAAGGATTTAAATCTGATGCTTCTAAATTTGACGAAGCGCAAGAGTTAGTAGATAAAGTAGTAGAAGAGTTCGGGACGATTGATACTTTGGTAAATAACGCGGGAATAACGCGCGATACATTGTTGATGCGAATGACCGAAGAACAATGGGACGAAGTAATGAATACCAACTTGAAATCAGTATTTAACTTAACAAAGGCAGTTCAGCGCCCCATGTTGAAAGCAAGAAGTGGAAGCATCATCAATATGTCTTCTGTTGTTGGAGTTAGCGGAAATGCTGGTCAATCGAATTATGCTGCATCTAAAGCAGGGCTTATTGGATTTACAAAATCCATTGCTCAAGAATTAGGATCAAGAAGCATACGATGCAATGCAATTGCTCCAGGATTTATCGAAACCGAAATGACAGGTGCATTGGACGAAAAAGTGGTTCAAGGTTGGAGAGATTCTATTCCTTTGAAAAGAGGAGGAACGCCAGAAGATGTTGCAAATGCGACGATTTTCTTAGCATCTGATATGTCGAAATATATTACTGGACAAACAATTCATGTTTGTGGTGGAATGTTGATGTAGAAAAAAATAATTTAGAAATAAGTCTCAATTTTAGAATTGGGGCTTTTTTATTCTCGTGTGAATGCGTTCGCTCATCTGTTGTTATTGCTTAAAACCGATTAATATTACTGCACAACCTGTATTTTTAAAGTCTACGTCAAGTTCCGTTTCTACCAACACTTGAATCGTATTGGCAACTTCAAAATCCCAATACGGAGCGTTTTTGTATTTTCTATTTGTGAAAAGAATATTTCCTTCTGAATCTTTCACAGTAAAGATGACGTAATTTTCTTTTCGTCCAGCACTGGCTGCAATTCGGTATGTAGACCCGCCATACAGCGTTGTTTTAATTTCGGTTTTCTCTCGGTCCAGAAATGCCGTGTATACTTGTCCATCCGAAATGAATTTATTTTCACCTGCTTTTCCTTCTAAATATTTGGAACAATCTCTTGCAATTTGCTCACAGTCCTGACTGAAGGCTATTGAAGCCAACATGACAAAACAAAAACTATATACTAATTTCAATTTCATATTTCGATTTTAGTTGGTTATTTTCTCTCGAATAGAGCGAATCTTCATACTTATCTGATTCAAAATATCTGTATCGATTTTTATTTCTAATTTATGATTCAACATGGTTGTTTTATCCTCTATATCAGTAGTCGGTTCGACATAAGTATATTTTGATTCTATCTTATCGAAATAAAACTGCAAATCTTCTAAATCTCCAATTAATTCATCATTTACACCGTTAGCATTGCACTCTGATAACAAATCTATCGTACTTACAAGCGTCCATTGCTGTTCACCTATGCGTTCTACAATTCTGGTGGTAGCTTTTTTTATGTTGATTTCGCTTGAAATATGCATGGACTCAATCCAACCACCGGCCAAAATCAAAGCTGCATCAAATTTTCTATTGTCATTTTTCAAAAACATATCACCTTGCATAAAGGCATCTGAAATCAATGTCATCAGCGTATCTTGATTTGAAAGATGACCTTCAAATCTTTTCATGAAACTCTTGTCGAATGCCCCTGAAAGACCTAATTTTTCAGATAATTTCTGAACGGCTGAAAGATATTTTAATGAATAAGAACTTTCATTATACAAGGCTGAATAACCTAAATCGGTACCATACACCCCTAAATTTAAGGCTTGAGTCGATTTAGTCGAGTATCCTGACACTTTTTCTGGATCATTCAATATATCCGAGTAAAAAGGCAAGTTCAATTGATTTATAAGCATTGAAGTTTGAATTGGAGATGGAATACTGAATACTTTGATGTCGAAATTGGTCATCAAAGTCTTGCTTGAGTCTTTGATATCGGAGTCTATTTCTTTGCCATCACCGTCACCACTGCAAGACGTTAAAGTCCCTAAAACGAGAACGGTAGGCACTAAATAGTTAAATATTTTGCGCATACAATTGGTTTTATCTTGAATGAAAGTAGGTAAAATGAACCAACTCACCTCTTTTTTTTGATATTTAATTGAACGCTGAACTATTGAAAACCATTAACTTTGAAAAAAAAGTACAATGTACAATCGTCCAAGAAGAAATAGAAAATCAAGTGCAATTCGTGATTTGGTGCAAGAAACTCACCTTTCAGTCGACAATTTAATTTTGCCTTTATTTTTAGTAGATGGCGTAAATAAAAGAGAAGCAATAAACTCTTTACCAAATATTTATCGATTATCAATTGAACTAATACTAAAAGAGATTGAAACTTGCTTAAAGCTTGGAATCCGCATTTTTGATTTATTTCCTTCCGTTGAAGATCATTTGAAAGACACGACGGCGAGTTATAGTTATGCTGAGGAAAATTTCTATTTACACGCTATCAGAAAAATTAAAGAACGTTTTCCAGAAGTGGTTCTTATGAGCGATGTAGCAATGGATCCCTATAGCAGTGATGGCCATGATGGCCTTGTCGAAAATGGTAAAATTTTAAATGACGAGACACTTAAAATATTGGCTAAAATGTCTGTAGCACAAGCGCAGGCGGGTATCGACATTATCGGTCCGAGTGATATGATGGACGGTAGAGTGGGATATATTCGAGAAGAACTTGATTTGAATGGGTACTTGGAAACAAGTATAATGGCGTATTGCGCTAAATACGCAAGTGCCTATTATGGACCTTTCCGGGAAGCTCTGAATTCTGAACCAAAGTTTGGAGATAAGAAAAGCTATCAAATGAATCCAGCAAACAAGCGAGAGGCACTTATTGAAGCAGATTTAGACGTTGCAGAAGGGGCAGATATGATAATGGTGAAACCAGCAACTCTTTATTTGGACGTGATTCACCTTTTGAAAGAAAATCACGATGTTCCAATAACGGCATACAACGTTAGCGGAGAATATGCGATGATTCATGCTGCTTCGCAAAAAGGTTGGTTGGACTATGATTCCGCTATGGCTGAAATGCTTCTTTCCATCAAAAGAGCAGGGGCGGATGGTATTTTGACCTACTTCGCAAAAGATTATGCAAAATTGGCATCATCTGTGCAATAGAACTTCTTGAATTTTAGTATATTTAAGTAATGGACGAATACAGTTTTTACCCTGACAAACCGCAACTTGAGACCAAGAACGAGAAGAGTGGATTAGCAATGACGGTTTTTTCAATGGCATTGTTTGTCTTTGGAATGCTCTTTATTTTTCCAGATTTCTTTTCTTTCATTATCCTTTTGTTGGTGGTGCTGTTAATTCACGAATTGGGACATTTTATATTCATGAAGCTGTTCAATTATAAAAACGTAAGAATGTTATTCATCCCTTTGATGGGGGCATTTGTATCTGGATTTAAAGATCGGTATTCACAAAAGCAAAGCTTCGTAGTTGTTCTCGCAGGACCTATCCCAGGGATTATTTTAGGAATCGCTTGTTTTTATTATGCCCAAGTAACTCATACAGCTTGGTTGATGACCATCTCACTTTTGTTTTTATTCTTGAACGTTTTGAATCTCTTGCCTTTGGATCCTTTGGATGGCGGACAACTCCTTCGAATTATCATTAGAAAAAATAAAGATTTATTTCAATTTATATTCAGTTTGACGTCCTCTTTATTAATGATTGGATTTGGACTATACTTTGAAACTTATCTTTTAATAGGATTTGGATTCTTAATGGCGTTTAGAGTTCGGAGTCAACAGAAAAATTACCAAATCCGAAAGGAATTGAAAGAAGATGACGTTCAGTACGAGACAACATATAATGACTTAGACAACAAGCAATACGCTCAAATTAAGCAGATTGTACTTCGTCATACGCCTGCGTTAGAAAAGTATATGTCATTGAACAGGGAAGAGGACATCGAGCCAATCGTAGCGGCGCAAGTAAAAAACGTTCTCTCTCCGCCAATGAAGTATGACGCTTCTATAGTTTTAAGAATTGGCATCGTGCTACTTTGGGTATCGGCGATTGTATTACCAATTGTCTTTTTGATGAACAACAATATCGATTGGTATGCGGAATTCCTTAAAGATTGGAAATAAAGTTTCCTTTTTACATTCCACGGGTAGAGGTGTTATAAAAGAAATTCTAGATCAAAATTATCTTGTCGAAGATGAATTCGGATTCGATAATTGGCACCTAGCAGAAGAATTAGTACCCTTGATGCAAATTTCTGACAAAGAGCTTTTCGCCTCAATATCAGACAAGGAAGGCGAAATGCCAAAAAAAGACAAGCTGTTTTCGAAAGTACCAAAAGAGGAATGGAAAATTGACCTTCATCTAGAAAACTTGGTTGATTCTCAAGGAGACATGACCAATCATGAAATTGTAACTTTGCAACTTCGTCATTTTAAAATCTTTTTACAAAAAGTGCGAGAGGCGAGAATTCAACAATTTATCGTGGTACACGGAAAAGGAACTGGAAAACTAAAGTCCGAAATTCAAGATTTGGTGCGCGATATAAATGGTGCAGAGATGTTTGATGCCGATTACATGCAAGGTGCAAGTATAATTGAGCAGAAATACAATATTCGTTAGTCTCGACCAAAAGTGTGAATATCGTTGTGACTTTCTTCGATATTGTCTTTTATTTTCTTAATCGTTTGTGTTAACAAGAATATATCAGCAGGTACATTTTTTCCTAGCCAGTCCCAACTATCCATTTCACCATCAATTGCTAAAGCCATATGGTACAACTTGTCGAAGCCATGCGCTATAAGCCATTTTTGAGCCGTTTCGTTACCTTCACAAGCGTTAATCATGGCCAATAAATGCGGGTAACCATTGGCAATCAACCATGCTCGTGCTTCATCTTTTAAGTTGATAGCATGATTTGCCATCACCAATTCCTTGTAACCATTGTCCATTAACCAATCCGCAATTTGGGGATGACCGTCCATGGATTTTGCCCAGGCCAATATTATTTTCGGTGGGTAGGCAATATCCTTCAAAGCTACCTTTTCTTGCTTCTTCGGTTCCGGTTTATCTTTCTTCTTTCCAAACATCAATTAACGGTATAGAACATATAACTAATGAAAATTGCCGCTATGATTCCAGCTAAGTCAGCTATTAAACCAGCTCCGGCAGCGTAACGCGTATTTTTAATACCTACTGATCCAAAGTAAACGGCCAAAACATAAAAAGTTGTTTCAGTTGACCCTTGAAAGGTTGCAGCTACTTTGCCTCTAAATGAATCGACACCATACGCATCAAACGCTTCCAACATCAATCCGCGGGCACCTGATCCACTAAAAGGTTTCATCAAGGCAACTGGTAAAGCATCAATAAATTCGGTTGCGGCCAATCCGCAAGCAATCAAGAACCATTTAATTCCATCTAGAACACCGTCTAAAGCTCCTGAAGCTCTGAATACAGCTAGGGCCGCCAACATAGCGACTAAATAAGGAATCACCATCAAGGCAACATCGAATCCACCTTTAGCGCCTTCAATAAATTCATCGTAGACATTCACTTTTTTGCGCATGGCGAGGAGAAAAAAGGAGGTGATTATGGCCACGAGAAATACATTTCCGCCCACTTTGGAGATGACCTCAGCATAGTCAGGATTTACTGAAACCAGATAGATTAATCCAGAAACCATAGCTATTAGCCCTCCCAAATAGGCGATTACTACCGGGTGCAACATGTTGATTTTCTGACGAATACCAACAAATAGTAAACCTACAATTGTCGAACAAAAAGTCGTTAATAAAATGGGTAGAAATACTTCTGAGGGAGAATCTGAATTTGCAATGGAACGATACGCAAGAATGGAAACTGGAATCAAAGTCAAGCCTGAAGTATTGAGAACCAAAAACATTATTTGTGCATTGGAAGCTTTGTCTTTCTCTGGGTTCAACTGTTGCAATTCCGTCATGGCCTGCAAGCCTAGTGGTGTTGCGGCATTGTCGAGTCCCAACATGTTAGCCGAAAAGTTCATCATGATTGAACCAACAGCAGGATGATCTGCAGGAACTTCGGGAAACAATCTTTTAAATAAGGGTGAAACTGCTTTTGATAGATAAAGTACGGCTCCTCCTTTTTCTCCAATTCGCATGAATCCCATCCATAAACACAAGGCCCCGGTGAGATACAAGGCCAATTCAAATCCGAGTTTTGACGCTGAGAATAAGGAATCAACAATAGACTTGAAGATTTCCAAATCGCCCCAGAAGAATAATTTTGCTGCGGCAACACCAAATCCAATCAGAAACATGCCGATAAAAATACGGTTCAATAACATCCTTTAAAGGTCGTTAAATTTTTAAATGAGCAATAAGAGAGAATCCTTAAATTTCAACATCATTGTGTTGCTTACTCGGGTTTTCGCAGATGTTAATGAAGTTTTCGATTAAAACACTTCCCATATTTCCCGAAACTTCAGGGTGAAATTGTACACCAAAGACATACTTATCCTTGTGTCGCATTCCTTCATTTATAGATGCATCTGAACTGGCCAATAATGTGAAACCAGCTGGTATTGAGATGACTTCACAATGGTCTTCCATCATTTGAAAAACAGTGGGCATTCGGGAGAATAATGAATCAGTTTCTAACTGCTCAATTTCCTGCCAATCTCTATCTTCTTTGATTTTACTACCAAATGCACCATACTGCAAACCAATGATTTGATGTCCGAAACAAATGCCGAGCAACGGTTTATCATATTTTTTTATCCAAGTAGAAGCCATCAAATATTTCTCCATATCGATTTCAGTAATCAAAAGGGGAGCTCCTGAAATGATGACACCTTTAGCTACAGGAACTTGATCTGGATGAAATTCTAAAAAAGGAACTGTTTTAAAATCCATAAATTGATCCACAATCTCTTCGATGTAGGGAACCTTATTACTGCCACAATCTAGGATGACTATCATATATCTATCTGTCCAGCACCTTGACGAATAATTTCATAATCTGCACCAGTGCAATCCAAAATGGTACTGGCTTCAAGTCTACCATGCCCACCGTCGATAATCATTTCGACATCCTTGCTATCCATAAAACGCTCATATATAGCATATGGGTTCGTAAAATAATCTAGCAAAGTATCTTCCTCATCATGCAGGGAAGTTGTTGCAATTGGGTGACCAAGTTCTTCAATGATAGTTAATAACGTTTTATTGTCTGGAATACGAACCCCAATTTCTTTCTTCTTGGTGTCAAATAATTTGGGTACGTCGTTGTTGGCCTTAAGAATAAAGGTAAACGGTCCAGGTGTGTTTTGTTTTAGTAATTTAAATGTAGATCTATCGATTGGTTTAACGTAAACCGAAACGTGAGACAAATCATGACAAAGAATAGAAAAGTTAACTTTATTCAATCGCGTTCCTTTCATCGTTGCCAATTGGTTCAGTGACTTTTTATTTTGCAAATCACAGCCCATGGCATAAACTGTATCGGTCGGAAAAATCAATATCCCACCGGATTTTAATATATCAACAGCTTGCTTTATCAGTCTTTTATCGATATTATTTTCATTAATCTCTACCAACATAACTCTAAATTAATAATTATTTGTCGGATGGATTGATATTAAACTTACACCAAATCGCCCTGTGGTCGCTTAAAGTTTCATTTTGAATTTGAAAGTTACTTCCCTTTAAGCCAACACTATAAAAAATGTAATCAATTCGACCAGCGGGTATCTTACCAGCATAGGTAGAATTAATTCCTTTAACCAAATGTCTTGAGGCATCTGTATATAAATTCTGGAATTCATTGTAAGTATAAGAAAGGGGGGTGTCGTTAAAATCTCCGCAAATTACAACGGGAAAAGGAGATTCTTTGGCGTGCTCTAAAACTAATCTTGATTGGTCCGCTCGCATTGGATAAGCCTTCCTAAGCTTAGTAATAACGCTTTCAATCGCTGCAGACTTATCTATCGAAAAGACTCCATTGTCATCTACATACATAAAATCATCAGATTTTATTTTTATCGATTGCAGATGGACGTTATACACCCTAATAGTATCCTTCCCACGGACGAAATCTGCAAAAATACAATAGTTATTGTTGTCATCTCCCGATTCCAATTGCAATGGAACTTCACCTTTTGCGATCATTGGAAACTTCGACAATATCGCAATTCCAAAGTTTTTTCGTCCTTTAGTTCGGTGACTATAACGCTCATGATAATCAATAGTTTGCAAGAAATCAATTAAACTGTCACGAGTAGGAAAAGATTTTGATTTGTCTTGGTGATAGAACTCCTGAAAGCAAACAACATCCGGCTGTTGATCATCTAAAAATTTAAATATTTTTCGCCTGTTGATATTACTTGAATCAACAGACCAGTTGTACAAATCGAACAAGCGCACATTATAACTCATCAATGAAAATGACTCTTCAACATTTTCCGTAATCCCCGGCTCACCAAAAGAATAGTGACGAAAATGAAGGTTTCCACCTAGAAGTACTATCAGCAAAATAATAAGGCTCCATTTTGACCTAAACAAGGCAAAAATGACTATTAGAGCTAGATTCACAATTATTATGATCGGATATAAAAGGCCAAAAAACGGAATCATCCAAAAGCTTTGCGGATGCACAAAAGGGCTCAAATAAGAGAGGCACAAGGCTAATAATGCTAAGACTGCAATAAACTTGAGAATAACAGCAAACCCTTTAAACCAACGTTTGTTTTTCATTTACTGCTTTGTTTAAACAAGAACTCTTTTTCCAGTTTCGTTAATGAATCGTATCCAGAACGGCTAATTTTGTCCAGAATTGCATCAATTTGTTCTTGGCTCATTTTTTTCGTTTCATTATACTCAGCATCTTTTTGTTTCGCCGCTGGCTTTAGACCTTGAACTTTTCTGAGTTTGGTGCTTGAAAAGCGATCAGTTATTTTAATTTTTATAGTAGTAATGAACTTTTCAATTCGGGTCACAATATTTTTATTTGAATTCAAGTTTCGAACGGACATGAATCCAAATAGAGCGCCCCCTAAATGAACGAAATGGGCGATATTGTCTGATTCTCCGATAGATAAAAAATCTTTTAGCACAAAGAATAAAGCCAAGGCAAACATAGGCACTTTCAAAATGCCATATAAATAAACACTCAATTTAGGTTTGTACACCGCAAGGGCAATGAAAATAGCCATAATTGCACCGGAGGCACCAACAACTGGATTGTAATGGTTGATATACATTGGCAAAGCATAGGACAATCCTAGATGAACCAATCCACCAAAAATACCACCGAAAATATAGGTGTAAAGCAATCTTTTTCCTGAGAAAAACTGTAAAAACATCTGACCTGCGAAATACAAGAAAATCATGTTAAACAGAAAATGCATGAAACCAAAATGAGAGAAGATACTTGTGAAAACGCTCCATGGATGTGTCGCAAATCCATAAAAATTGGAAGGCATCGTGAAAACATCACCGAGCAAGGGGTGGTTATCTCCTAAGATTGCCATCAGTAAAGAAATCAGTAGAAAAACAGCTAGATTCCACGCCACCAAACGAATGTGCATTCCACCATTCTTGTATTGGTTTTTAAGTTGATCCAGAAATGAGTTATTTGCCATTAATAGAAATTTGTTTTATTCGTTTTGCGTCGCACCAGAACAATTATTGCACCGACCAATGCTCCGCCAATATGCGCCCAATGAGCTACATTATCTCCTGCAACTGGATTAAAACCTCGATAGACTTCGTATAACACATACGCACCTATTAGATATTTGGCTTTGATAGGCATGGGGATAAAAAGAATTTGCATTTCAGTGTTTGGAAATAACAAAGCAAATGCGGCTAACAACCCAAAAATTGCCCCGGATGCTCCGACACCCGGAACAACCATCAAAGAAGCATAAGCTCCGGCAACGTCAAATTTCTCTTGGGTAATCACTATTGGACCTAGTGCGTCCACATAACTTGAAGGAAGATTATAAGTAATCGAAGGTATGGCGTTATTCACTGAATCGACATTGATACCCATTGCGTTCAATGTATCGATTAGATAATTGTATTCGAACGTTGTTACCACATTTGTCAATACAAATGAACCTAATCCACAGGCGAAATAGAAGATAAAGAAGTGTTTTGCTCCCCAAAGTCGCTCAAGATGTGATCCGAAAATAACCAGCAAAAACATATTAAAGAAAATATGCATGATGGATTCATCACTGTGCATGAACATATGCGAAAGTATCTGCACTGGCTCAAACACTGGACTAAGGAAATAATGGGAACCTAAAAGTGCTGATAAATCTAATCCGCCAGACATTTTAAACGCAATCGAGATGACGTATAACGCAATGTTGAGTAAAAGTAAATTCTTGGTAACAGGAGGAAGGTTGTTGAGCATGTAATCTGAATGTTTTTATTATTAATCTCCAAGTTGTTCTGGAGTTATTAATTTAAGTATGTTTCTTCCTGATGGAGAATAATTCTTTTGTTCGCAAGCAAATAGATTTGTCAGTAATTCCCGAGCAGAATCAATTGATTTAATTAAGTTTTTTTGTTGACAAGCCAAAAAAGACAGGCTCAGGACAAAGTTGTGTGCCAATTCTCCTTTGTCGATTTGCTCATTGGTTATTTGCTCCTTCAATAAATCCATAAGATTATTTATGTTTTCTTCTTGAAGCAAAGCAGGTACAGCCTTTAACTGCATTGTTGAATCTGAGAATTCCCAATCCAAACCTAACTGTTTCAGTAATTTTTCATTTTCACCCCATAGCGCTTCTTCTTCCTTCTTCATTTCGAATTCATATGGAAACAACAAAACTTGAGACAGTACAGGTTGTTTCATAAAGGATTCCATGACGTCATCATAAATAACGCGTTGGTACGCCCGTCTATATTGAATCGACAGGATCCCAGCTGCGGTGTTGGTCAACATATAGTTTCTAGAAAAGATAAAATTGGCATTATCGAATGAATCGATATGAATATCCAACTCAACAGGTTCGTTTTCAACCTCTTCTTCGACAGAATAAAAATTTTCCCAAGAATGAACTTCATCCTTTTGTTCGGCGAATCCTGCTTGGGTAATGGCCTTTGTGAAACCCGGTTGGCTATTACTTCCTGCTGGTCTCGAGGTTGTTTTAAATGGATTATACGTTGTATCTACTTTTATTTCTGGTTGACGAATTTGTGCTTCGCGCTGTGCGTAGGGTAACTCAAAGCTTGTTTCCCTTTCAAAATCCAAAGATGGTGTAATGTGATGTTTACCCAATCCTGTTTTTACCGAAGTCAATAAAATAGAATAAATAGACCTTTCTTCTTCGAATTTTATCTCGGTTTTCGTTGGATGAACATTTACATCAATCCTCGCAGGATCTATTTCTAAGAATATATAATAACTCGCATGTGTATTGGGCTGAATCAATTTTTCGAAAGCGCGCTGTACCGCATTGTTCAAATAAGGGTCTTTAAAAAAGCGATTATTTACAAATAGAAACTGTTCTCCTCTTGTTTTTCTGGAACTTTCCGGCTTACCAACAAACCCTTCAATATCTACAATCTCTGTTTTCTCTTCAACGGGGACCAATTTATCGTTATAACCCTTCCCATATAAATCCACAATGCGTTTTCGTAAATTCGAAGGCAATAGATGATGAATCGTTTGTCCGTTGTGGGTTAGCGAAAACTCGACATCGAAATGGGGGAGTGCCAATCGCTCAAATTCTTGAATAATATGCTTGAACTCAACACCTTCTGATTTTAGGAAATTTCTTCTGGCTGGCACATTGTAGAACAAGTTCTTTATTTCAAACGCCGATCCTCGCGGACAAACGGTAGGTTCATTCTTTTTTATCTGATTGCCTTCAATTTCGATAAGCGTACCAACTTGTTCATTTTCTAAACAAGTTTTCAAAGAAACATGCGCAATTGCCGCGATGGAAGCCAGGGCCTCACCACGGAAACCTTTGGTTTGCAGATTGAATAAATCGTCGGCATGGTGCAATTTGCTTGTTGCGTGACGCTCAAAACACATTTCGGCGTCAAACATGCTCATTCCTTTGCCATTATCGAGGATGTGAATAAGTTTACGGCCAGCATCTTTAATAACAACATCTACTTTCGTCGCTCCCGCATCAATGGCGTTTTCCATTAATTCTTTTACAACTGAACTTGGACGCTGAATAACTTCTCCGGCGGCAATTTGGTTCGCTATGTGATCTGGCAATAGTTTTATAACTCCGCTCATTCTACCATAACTTTTTTACAACAGTATCGACTTCACTAATTCCATTAAAAACAAAATATCCCAATACGAGCAAAATAACTATTAATAATAAAACTCGAAAGTTGGAAGTTGATCTTTGATTTTGTGCATTTGAAGTTCGAGACCATGATTCTTGCATATTTCGACGTAAAATCTTTTTTCTGTCCTCGTCTGATAAATTTTTGTTTTCGAGTCTATCGAACTCTTTTTTCTTTAATTTCAGCCGTTCTTTCCGTTGGTCATAGTACATCGGGGCGTAATCGAAGCGTTTGTTTTTAATTGTATTTGCAAGGAATTTGAACTTCATGATTTAAATCTAGTCAACAAAATTATAAATATCAATGATAACAATATGATTATGACAAGAATTGTTCCGTTGGGCAAAACTCTGACAATTGGTCACCCAAATTATTTTTTGGACGGGTATTTGTTAATAATTAACTGATTCAGGTTCCCTTTTGTCATGAATCAAAACTATTTTTGTAATAATGAAATTTCAATCTATCATTTGGACCTACCTTTTGTTTTTAGTTCTATATCTTTCAGGTGAAGAATCGAAGATGGTCGAAGATGTAAATTATATGTCCACTCAAGAACTTGCTCAAAAGTCGGTAGACAGTGTTTATGCTGCCCTTTCGAATGATCAGCGCCTCGAATTGCTGACCATTTTCCCATCGCAAGGTGATTCAGCCGACACCGAAAACGATTCTATTTCAGTAAATAACTATCTGTTCAACCCTACACTAACTTCCCTTAAGCACGTTTCGGCTAAATATTTTCAAAATCAACCATTACATATTGCTTCTATTCAAAGTTTTGATTCCACCAGTCAAGCTCGACAAATTATAGGTCAAACCGACATGGAGCGATTGGCATTCTTTGCCCAAGCAATGGAATTAGAGAAATTAAAGGAGAAAGGAGCAAATATTGTTTTGGGGAATTATTTCCAATCGCTCAATAAAAATTGGAACAATGAGAACTTTGGTTTTGTAGAATCTCCCCTAAAGTCTAAAAAATACTGGATTCAAATTTTGCAAGCGGGTGAGGCAAACGGTATTAAGATTGGATTGAATGATCCGTTTCACAAAGGGAGAGATATACCGAGCTATAAGGCTTCGGAATTTTCAGCCCTTGGAATTGCAGGCAATCGTTACTATAGCCGAAATGGACATGGTATAATTCAATTGTCAAATGATCTTGAAGAATATAAGACTCGCTTACCGCAATTCACAAAAGTTTCTCGTCAAGCCTTTTTAAGAGCTGAATTAGATTTTGATGGTATTATTATTAGCGAAGATTTCTCAAATCTCACAAAGGAAGAACAAATTTCCAAGGCCATGAAGAGTATTTTGAACGGATCGGATATGGTCTGTATTTCGAAAGAAAACAAAAATGAAATTCTGCCCTTTTTAAATACCTATTTCAACAAGAATCAAGAAGAGCTCAGAAAAAGTTGTACCCGTATATTAAAACTGAAATGTAACATTTTCAACGGTAGTAAAAACACTACTAGTTTTAGTCAATACGATAAGCCGTTTGAGTATCAATTAAAATCGGCTGCTTTGACGAGTTTGAAAAACGAAGATAATTTGTTGCCGATAAAAAACCTAAGAGATACCATTTTGTATTTTGCGGCTAATCCAGACACCACATTTTTCAAAGATGAAATTGGTCATTATAGTCCCCATCAACTTTTTATCGAAAAAGACGCCAACTTAAATTCGATTTGCTTGCTTGACGGTTTCGGAGAACGAATTGACGAAGCATTAAGAATAGCTACAAATTACAAAGGCAAGGTGAAGTACGTGTTGCTTACCGATGCCAATTCTTTGTACAGAAAGCGAACGGCAAATCTGTCGTATTTGCAAGGAATAATTGTTGCTTCAGCAAATACTGATTTAGATAGATCCATGGCTATTCAATCCGCTTTTGGCGCATATGATGTCAATGGGAAGCTACCATTTTTCTATACCCCAAACTTCAAACAAGGCTTTGGACTTGAAATGAAAGGCTTAGGTCGTTTGAGTTACGTAGCACCGGAATACCTTGGGATGAACCAAGAAACCTTAGACCGGATCGACCAAATAGCTCAAAACGGGGTGGATGCTCATGCATATCCTGGATGTCAGGTGATGTTCGCGCACGATGGAAAAGTGGTTTACCAGAAGAATTTCGGATACTTGGATTATAATAAATCAAGCCATGTAACACGCGAAACTATTTATGACATCGCGTCAATTTCAAAAATTGCCGCTTCAACTGCCTCTTTGATGAATTTGCAAAGCGAAGGGAAATTTAGTTTGGATAGCACATTAGAAGCATTAATTCCTGAAGTGGTTGGTGACAATGCCATGAAAAATATATGGCTAAAAGATATGATGGCGCATCAAGCAGGATTACCTGCATGGATTCCTTTTTATATGAAAACACTAAATCACGGAGATTTAAAACCGTATTTATATTCATCAACGATGACTGGAGATTTTGATGTGCCCGTTGCGAAGGATATTTGGATCAACAAAGCTTACAAAGACACGATGTATCAACGAATACTTTCATGTTCGTTGGGGTCCAAATCTTATAAATACTCTGATTTAGGTTATTATTTCGTAAAGAAAATCATTGAAAAACAAGGCGGTCTTGCTATGGAACACTTCGTGGAGAAAAAAATCTATAGTAAACTAGGCTTACAGACCATGACCTTCAATGCCTATCAAAAGTTTGATTTATCTCGAATTGCACCGACCGAATATGATAAGATATTTAGGAAACAATTGGTTCATGGTTACGTTCATGATCCGGGTTCAGCCATGTTGGGGGGTGTTTGCGGTCATGCGGGGATTTTCTCAACAGCCAATGATTTAGCCGTATTGATGCAAATGTTCTTAAACAAAGGCAGCTATGGTGGAGTTGAAATAATTAAACCAGAAGTAATTGATGAATATACCTCGGTTCAATTTCCTGGTAGAAATAAGAGAGGGGCCGGATTTGACAAACCAAATTTAAACGGTACAGCCGCAACGGCGTGTTCTTCTGCAAATCCAGACAGTTACGGTCACTCTGGCTTTACAGGGACATTAACGTGGGCAGACCCAACGGACAAAATCAATTACGTATTTTTGTCAAACAGAGTGAACACGAACGCAGAAAACTGGAAAATTGTAAAAATGAATATCCGAACGGATATTCAAACGAAAATATACCAAGCGGTGCGTGATGCAAGAAACTATAATTTTCTTGTAAGTATTTAATGCGAATCACCACAAAAGAAAAAGTAAAGAAATGAAAATTGGAATTGTTCTCTATCCGACATTCGGAGGTTCAGGCGTAGTAGCCACAGAGCTAGGTAAAGCATTGGCAAAAAAAGGACATGAAATTCATTTCATAACGTACTCACAGCCTGTTCGTTTAGGCAGTTTTCGTGAAAACATTTACTATCATGAAGTTGCCGTTACAGATTATCCTTTGTTTGAATATCAACCTTATGAAACGGAGTTGGCGAGTAAAATGGTGGATGTTGTAAAATACGAAAAACTCGATTTACTGCACGTGCATTACGCAATTCCTCATGCTTCGGCAGCCTTTATGGCGAAACAAATATTGCTTTCTCAAGGGATTCAAATTCCATTTATCACCACTTTACACGGAACGGACATAACTTTAGTAGGGAAAGATCCATCTTTTGAACCGGTGATTACTTTTTGTCTTAATCAATCTGATGCCGTAACAGCGGTTTCGGAAAGTTTAAAAAAAGACACTTTAGAACATTTTAACACGAAAAAAGAAGTGCATGTTGTCCCCAACTTCATTCATGTGGAGAATAACACTGATTCAATTAAAAAGATTAGCATCCGAGAACGTTATGCCTTGCCACACGAACCTATACTGTGTCA
>ERZ1046568.256-NODE-256-length-46200-cov-36.687247_pt1 | contig 46200 bp, 45 predicted proteins | sample MGYA00383092_ERZ1046568 | MGnify/ENA primary metagenome ERZ1046568 (study PRJEB29581, sample SAMEA5548362) | metagenome | biome: marine; feature: coastal; material: water | depth 1 m | study: Short-term variability in the microbial, nano- and picoplankton... | reverse complement strand
ATGGCACAAAGTTGTATGGCATTAATTCAAGGGTGATCCGACAATATAATCTATCAACTCCATATGATATTGGCACTGCTAGTTATTCAACCCAAATTGATGCATATAGTAGAATTGAGAATGAGTATCCACGTGCAATAGAAATCTCATCAGATGGAACTAAGATGTATGTTGCACAATATGATGACGATAAGATTTATCAATTCCCGTTAAGCACTCCATTCTCATTAAGTACAATGAGTAGTTACCCATCGAACTTGTATATTGGTAACTCAGAAGGCGAAATACGGGATATGACATTAAGTCATGATGGTAAGAAAATGTTTGTTATTGGTAATAGTAGTGACACAATATTTGAATACGTATTATCAACTCCTTATTCGATTTCATCTGCTTATTGGACTGGTGTTAGTTTTGACGCATCAGCACAAACAAGCGGTCCACTAACAGTTCAGTTTAATTCCGATGGAACGAAATTTTATGTATTCGGCAATGCGAAATTACATGAATATTCTATGACAACTGCATATAACTTGTCCACCGCTTCGTTTGTATCATCAATTGACGTTGATGGTGCCTCTAAAATTATATTATCACACACTGGTTCACATATGTATTTTGCTAGTGGAAACTTTATAAAACAATATCTATCAGATGGCACAGCACATGCTCCAGTAGTAGCAGTATCATCGGGCGATACATGGACGTTTGATAAAACTAGTATTGTTAATGACAATATAACACTAAATTATAACCTCACACAAGGTATGACCATGTCATCAGATGGCACAAAGTTGTATGGCATTAATTCAAGGGTGATCCGACAATATAATCTATCCACACCGTATGATATTGGCACTGCTAGTTATTCAACCCAAATTGATGCATATAGTAGAATTCAGAATGAGTATCCACGTGCAATAGAAATATCATCAGATGGAACTAAGATGTATGTTGGACAATATTCTGACGATAAGATTTATCAATTTTCGTTAAGCACTCCATTCTCATTAAGTACAATGAGTAGTTACCCATCGAACTTGTATATTGGTAACTCAGAAGGCGAAATACGGGATATGACATTAAGTCATGATGGTAAGAAAATGTTTATAATTGGTAATAGTAGTGATAGTGTTGATGAATATGTATTATCAACTCCTTATTCGATTTCATCTGCTTATTGGACTGGTGTTAGGATTGATGTCTCTGGACAAACAAGCGGTCCACTAACAGTTCAGTTTAATTCCGATGGAACGAAATTTTATGTATTCGGCAATGCGAAATTACATGAATATTCTATGACAACTGCATATAACTTGTCCACCGCTTCGTTTGTATCATCAATTGACGTTGATGGTGCCTCTAAAATTATATTATCACACACTGGTTCACATATGTATTTTGCTAGTGGAAACTTTATAAAACAATATCTATCAGATGGCACAGCACATGCTCCAGTAGTAGCAGTATCATCGGGCGATACATGGACGTTTGATAAAACTAGTATTGTTAATGACAATATAACACTAAATTATAACCTCACACAAGGTATGACCATGTCATCAGATGGCACAAAGTTGTATGGCATTAATTCAAGGGTGATCCGACAATATAATCTATCAACTCCATATGATATTGGCACTGCTAGTTATTCAACCCAAATTGATGCATATAGTAGAATTGAGAATGAGTATCCACGTGCAATAGAAATCTCATCAGATGGAACTAAGATGTATGTTGCACAATATGATGACGATAAGATTTTTCAATTTTCGTTAAGTACTCCATTCTCATTAAGTACTATGGGTAATTCCATCTCAAATACTTATATTGGTAACTCAGAAGGCGAGATACGGGATATGACACTGAGTCACGACGGTCAAAAAATGTTTGTTATTGGCAATGGTAGTGATAGTGTTGTTGAATATGTATTATCAACTCCTTATTCGATTTCATCTGCTTATTGGACTGGTGTTACATTTAGCGTTTCTGTACAAACGACATCTCCCACAAATATATGTATTAGCACTGATGGTAATAGTTTTTATGTGACATCATCTGGTTATTTGTACGAATATTCAATGACTACTCCATATGACTTATCCACTGCTGCATTTGTTAGCACTATAGCAGATGGTTTACACGCATACACCCAAATATCTAATATTGGTACGTATTTATATAGTTCTAATGGCAGTGAAGTTAGTCAATACACATCAGATGGATCAGTATTAGCGCCCACAGTACCACAGGCAGAAATTCCTGGTATATCATTGAATATAGCACCTTGGCAAACAGGCAGTTCCAGTGTTACTCAGAGTTATGCTGCTAGACTTTATACAAATGGTGCTAGTAAACCATATTGGTTGGCATCCGATAATAGTCTCATAGTTTACATAAAGCAAGGTAATGTCGGTATTCGCACTATTGAATCCAGAACATTATTAGGTTCAGACGGTAATTTGGGAACAGTAGGTACGGTAAGTTCAGACTTTAATCCATCTAGTCAAATGAGCGGCAATGCAGATGCAGTTAAACTATCATCTGATAAAACTAAATTGTATATTTCTGATACTAATAAAATATATCAATATACACTGAGTGTCGCTGGAGACTTAGGTACTGCAGTATATGATAATTTCTATGATGTTACGGTAACTACAACATCAATGAATGACTTTGTATTGAGTTCAGATGGTACAAGTTTTTATGTACTTACTGATACGGATATAACTCAATTTTCTTTAAGTGTGGCTTGGGATATAACGTCAACGGTAACTATTGGTGGTACATTTAGTATTACAAACGAAATGACTTCTGCCCATAATTTAGGAATAGTAGATTCTGATAGTTATGTATTTGTTTATGCTGGTGCAGTAGGTAAAATATTCAAGTATACTTTAGGTACTGCTAAAGATATAACAACTGCTTCATTGGCATCTGCTCAAGATTTTGCATCTGTTGATATTGCAACGGCAACGAGCCCAGCATTTTTCCCATTAGACGGAAATAGTGTGATAATCAGAGACAGTTTGAGATCATATAAAACATTCTATTTTGATGCTAACGATGTTCCTTATATCAATCACACGCCACCTACCGCAACGGGTTTAGATGTATCACTTGCGACATATGACAACGTTATGTTTGAGGTAACTACACAAGACTTTGCAGCCCGTGACATTACATTTAAAACTGATGGCACACAGATGTATATGACAGGAGATTACAATGATGTATTATATCAATATTCTCTTAGTACTCCATGGGATTTAAGCACTGCTTCATATGCGAATAAAAGTTTGCCCATCTACGACTATGTTGCGAATGCAGGCCAAAGTCAAATGCCGGCGGCGTCCACATTCAACGCAGATGGATCTAAGGTATATATTACTGGTAGACATTATGATAAAGTTCATCAATATTCTCTCAGTACTCCATGGGATATAAGCACTGGTTCTTTTGATTCGGATTTTTCTGTCGCTGCACAGGACACAAATCCAACTGATATGATATTTTATGATAATGGCACGAAAATGCTTATAATCGGATATACGAATGCTAAAATTTATCAATATAGTTTAAGTGTTGGATATGACATAAGTACCGCTGCATATGATAATGTTTCATATAGTGTAAGTAGTGAGGATGGTGCACCAGGAAACTTTGCATTCAGTCCAGATGGCACACAAATGTTTATGACTGCGTGGTATTCTACCTCTGTGAAACAATATGATTTATCTACAGCATATGATATAACGACTTTATCCTTCACCAACACTGTATTTGATCCTACTGCACAGGTTACACAGAATATCCAATCCGTTGCTTTCAGTTCAGATGGCGCGAAAATGTATCTGGCGACTTATGGCGATGACCTTCCAGGTGCTGCCGGTGGCGATTATGGCAGAGTATATCAGTATTCAACTAATAGTAGTTTTCCTTCTACATCTTCGGTTGATATTACAACGCCAATGGTTAATCTAAATAAAGTATATGATTATGGTATGGCCACTACCGGATTTGCTGGATTTATTGACAATGGCAACAAGTTTGTAACATTCAAAGAAGATAATGTATATGTACATAACATGTCGGTTCCATATGATATTATGAGTGTCAGTAGCGTAGCATCTAGACACATTGTTGAGCACAGTTATTATAACCCGTCAATTAAAAATGTATCATTCTCTGCTGATGGTAATCATATATATTTAATATATAATTCTCACGGAAACGTTGGTGCAACACAAAAAGCGATACATAAGCATCACCTTTCAGTCCCATTCGATATTAGTAGTACACTTACTAATAGAGGTCATGTAGAACTAGGTCCAGTGGCCGGACTATCTGACCTGCCCATAACAGATTTAAAATATACATTTGATATGAAAAAGTTTTATGTATTATTAAGCGATGGATCATTAAGTGAAATGGTTGACAAGACTTCAACACCCGGCCAATTGTATCTAGGAACGCAAGGTTGGTACTGGACTGGTAATTCGTTTGCAACAAATACAGTGAGTTCTGGAATTACGAATATAACAGTTGCAGACGATGGAACTAAGATATTTTTGCATAATACTAGTGGTGTAATACATCAATTAGATTTATCTACCGCATTTGATTTATCATCTGCGACATATAATAATGTGAAAACCGATAGTTCGAATGTCACAAGTAATCCTATTAATCGTGCATTTATAGCACAAGATGGATCAAGATACGCAGCACTAGAATATAGTGGTGGAAAATACGGTATACATTTATATAGTATAAATGGCGATACTGCAGTACCAGTGACTCCAGTTGCAGGTCCTGCATGGACAGGTGATATTACAACACCAATAAATTCATTAAACAAGACTTTCTCATATAGTGGAATGATGAATGATGGATTATGTGGATTTGCAGATAATGGGAATTATGTGATAACATTAGGCGGTTCTTATGACGAATATGTATATACCCATTTCCTATCAACGCCATATGATATATCTACGAAAACTGGGACTACCACTACGCATTCCTCAACAAGTAGTTACTATAAACCACATGTTAAAATAGCAAAATGGTCAGGAGATGGTACGAAATTATATACTGTAAATGATAATCATGGAAATGTTGGTGATAGCGGTTATTTGAGACAGAGAAATGCAACGACACCATTTAATGGAGGCACTGCAACCGCCGGCACATCATATAATGCACGTATTTCATCTAATAACGGAATATATGGTTCTATTCACGATTTCACATTCTCACATGATGGTTCTAAAATGTATATATTACTCACAGACCTTATGTTATATGAAAATATTTTAACTACTCCATGGGAAATTAACACTTCTTATTGGTCAGGCAAATCATATGATTTAATTAGTAAGTCACCAGAGCATTTTCAAATATCAGATGACGGCACTAAACTGCATATACATTCAGGTTCCTATACTATCAGTGAACTTGATTTTGGAACTGCATTTGATATTTCGACATTAACTGATTCTGGCGTAGTAACAGCCACAATTCCTAATGCATCTGCAAATGCCTGGATATCAAATGATGGTTCAAGAATTATTGCACAAGAATTCAGTCAAGATAGAGTGGCATTGTTTAGTATAAATGGCGATACTGCAGTGCCAGTAACTCCAGTTGCAGGTTCTGCATGGACAGGTGATATTACAACACCAATAAATTCATTAAACAAGACTTTCTCATATAGTGGAATGATGAATGATGGATTATGTGGATTTGCAGATAATGGAAACTATATTATAACATTAGGCGGTTCTTATGATGAATATGTATATACCCATTCACTATCAACACCGTATGACATATCTACGAAAAGTGGGACTACCACTACTCATTCCTCAACAAGTAGTTACTATAAACCACATGTTAAAATAGCAAAATGGTCAACAGATGGTACGAAATTATATACTGTAAATGATAATCATGGAAATGTTGCTGATAGCGGTTATTTGAGACAGAGAAATGCAACAACACCATTTAATGGAAACACTGCAACAGGCGGTACATCATATAATGCACGTGGTAGTTGGAATCAAGGAATATATGGTTCTATTCACGATTTCACATTCTCACACGATGGTTCTAAAATGTATATATTACTCACAGACCTTATGTTATATGAAAATATTTTAACTACTCCATGGGAAATTAACACTTCTTATTGGTCAGGCAAATCATATGATTTAATTAGTAAGTCACCAGAGCATTTTCAAATATCAGATGACGGCACTAAACTGCATATACATTCAGGTTCCTATACTATCAGTGAACTTGATTTTGGAACTGCATTTGATATTTCGACATTAACTGATTCTGGCGTAGTAACAGCCACAATTCCTAATGCATCTGCAAATGCCTGGATATCAAATGATGGTTCAAGAATTATTGCACAAGAATTCAGTCAAGATAGAGTGGCATTGTTTAGTATAAATGGCGATACTGCAGTGCCAGTAACTCCAGTTGCAGGTTCTGCATGGACAGGTGATATTACAACACCAATAAATTCATTAAACAAGACTTTCTCATATAGTGGAATGATGAATGATGGATTATGTGGATTTGCAGATAATGGAAACTATATTATAACATTAGGCGGTTCTTATGATGAATATGTATATACCCATTCACTATCAACACCGTATGACATATCTACGAAAAGTGGGACTACCACTACTCATTCCTCAACAAGTAGTTACTATAAACCACATGTTAAAATAGCAAAATGGTCAACAGATGGTACGAAATTATATACTGTAAATGATAATCATGGAAATGTTGCTGATAGTGGTTATTTGAGACAGAGAAATGCAACAACACCATTTAATGGAAACACTGCAACCGGCGGTACATCATATAATGTGCGGGCCGGCTGGAATTCAGGAATATATGGCACCATTCAAGATTTCACATTCTCACACGATGGTTCTAAAATGTATGTATTACTCTCAGACTATATGTTATATGAAAATATTTTGACTACTCCATGGGAAATTAACACTTCTTATTGGTCAGGCAAATCATATGATTTAAGTAGTAAGTTACCACGAAGTATACAAATAACAGATGACGGCACTAAAATGCTTGCTACATCTCAATCTGGTATTATACATGAATATGATTTTGGAACTGCATTTGATATTTTGACATTAACTTATAGCAATGTGACATCTGATGTAATACCTGGAGTAGATTCAGCAGTTTCTAATAATGGTGATATAATAGTTTCTAGAAACAATAACGTATTGATTGAATATAGAATTGATGGATCTGTTCAAGAAGGTGGTCTTGGAATAACTACTCCAGTTGGGTATGATACTTCTTGGAACTTTGATTTTGATTATATTATTGATGATAAAAAAGTTCACAGTAGTACATATCATACTAAATTTGTTTCCAATGATGGCACAAAGTTATATCAAATCCTCAGTACTAATAAAAGAGTACATCAATATGAATTGAGTATTCCGCATGATATAAGTAGTGCTGTTAGTGGTACTAATGGTCAATCTAGTACGACTCTTAGTAATTTAACTGACTACTTATACAATGTATTTGTATCACCGGATGGTACTAATTTGTATGCGATTGATTTTGATAATAAACTTTATCATTATACAATGAGTGCTCCACACGATCTTTCCACTGCAGTTTACACAGCACAAGCTTCTAATGTTAGTGGAATTACAAGTCTGCGAAATATTGAGTTTACGCCTGATGGCAAGATGTTTAATGCATATTATGCCACTGGGCAAAAGATAAGACAGTATTCATGTGGAACTCCATGGGATATCGCATCTTCATATTGGACAGGAAATGAACATGTATTTGAAACATCTAATGCTCCCCATTCTTTCCAAATAAGTGCAGATGGAACAAAAGCATATACATTTATGAGAGAAGATGATACGGTACGTGAATATACAATGTCATCAGCATGGGATATTGGTACATTGTCTTCTACTCCTAGTAACACACATCGCTTCAAAGGTGCATGGGAAGTGTTTATTAGTCCTGATGGAAGTAGAGCGGCGGTATCAACAGGTACAACATATGAACACATATATAGAACAGATGGAACATATCATACACCTGTAACTGCATCTGGCGGATCCATTACATGGGCAGCAGATATAACAAGTCTTGTAGATGCTGATAAGTCTTTTGACACTGGATATCCTTCTGGTCACGCCTGGGTATTAAGTGATGATGGAACTAAATTATATACGATGAATGCTCAAAGGGTCGATGAGCATACACTTTCTATTGCTCACGATATAAGTAGTGCATCTTTTGACCAGCCGAGGCAACTGGGTGAATCACCACTAGGCGGCATTGGCGGTTGGGCGCAGAGTATGCATATTAACTCCACTGGTACAAAAATGTTTGTTCTAACCGATAGCAATCCTAGAGAAATATATCAGTATGATTTTGGTACGCCATTTGATGTTTCGACTTTAACAAAATCTACTTCACCTCGTTCAGATTCATACTTTAAAGATATAATAGGTGAGACTAATATTACTGGCTTTGCTATGTCTTATGATGGTAAGAAATTATTCCATACACGAGGAGATAGAATTGTTGAAAGAGTATTAGAAACTGCATTTGATATCACTACTGAATATAAAACAGGTAATGAGTATTGGACAGGGGATATTGACGCAAGTCCTCGTACGCTTCAATTTAGTTCAGATGGATTAAAACTTTATATGTTTGGTGTAAACTCAGATTCTATGTTTGAATTTACGATGACAACTGCATATGATATATCAACAATGGCATATTATGGTACAACAAAACGTGTGCGTGGTGGTTTTACCGGCTACATGTCATCTGATGGTACAAAAATGTATGTTAAAATTGGATCAACAATACATCAATACAATAATAGCTAATAATCACTGATTATTTAAAATAATTAAAAGCGCCCTCCGGGGCGCTTTTTTTATGCTAAATACATATATAAATTAAGTGAGTATATAATTACTATGGCAGATCTAACAAAGCAAGCATACAAAACTACAGAATTTACTGATGAACAATTAAGTGAGTTTAGTCAATGTATAGACAACCCTTCCTATTTTCTGAATACATACTTCACAATTCAACATCCTACAAAAGGTAGTATGATATATAAAGCGTATGATTATCAAAATGAACTTGTAAATTCATATCATAACTATCGCTACAGTATTTCAATGCTGGGTAGACAAATGGGCAAGTCAACTACAGCGGCAGGCTATTTGTTATGGTATGGTATGTTTGTTCCAGATCAAACAATTTTGATTGCAGCACACAAATATAGTGGTGCACAAGAAATTATGCACCGAATTAGATATGCATATGAACTATGTCCAGATCATATAAGATGTGGTGTTATATCATATAATAAGGGATCAATTGAGTTTGACAATGGTTCACGTATCATTGCACAAGCAACAACAGAGAATACCGGGCGTGGTTTGAGTATTTCATTATTGTATGCAGACGAATTTGCATTTGTTAGACCTACAATTGCTAAAGAATTTTGGACATCTATATCTCCTACACTAGCAACTGGTGGTAAAGCGATTATCACATCAACACCAAACTTGGACGACGACCAATTTGCTCTTATTTGGCAAGGTGGTATCAAGACAGTTGATGAATTTGGAAATGAAACACAAGTAGGGGTCAATGGTTTTAGAGCATATAAAGCAGTTTGGTCAGAACATCCTGATAGAGATGAACAATGGGCAAGCGAAGAGAAGGGGCGAGTTGGACTAGAACGCTTTTTGCGTGAACATGAATGTGAATTTGTTGCTTTTGACGAAACATTAGTTGATAGTGTTAAACTTTCACAGTTTAGAGGAATAGAGCCACTTAAAAAAACAGGACAAATTCGCTGGTATGATTCTATAAAAAAATCAAGTACTTATGTGGTGGGACTTGATCCTGCGATGGGCACAGGTGGCGATAATGCTGCTATACAAGTATGGAGTTTGCCAGAAATGAATCAAATTGCAGAATGGCAACACAATAAAACTGATATGCGCGGGCAAGTGAAAACATTATATGATATACTGCATATTATAAAAGATGAGATGAAAGATTTAGGTAATAAATCGCCTGAAATATATTGGAGTGTTGAAAACAATTCATTAGGCGAAGCGGCATTGATATTAATAGAAGAGATGGATGAAGATAAGTTTCCTGGAGAGTTTTTACATGAGCCTAAGAAACGAGGAGCAAGTCGTGCTATAAGAAAAGGTTTCACTACTACATATAAGACAAAGATTACTGCATGTATGAAAATGAAATCATGGATTGAAAGTGATAAGATGACACCTTTAAGTAAAAATCTAATACGGGAGTTTAAGACGTTTGTTGCTAAAGGAAAGAGTTATGAGGCAAAACTAGGAGAAACAGATGATCTGGTTAGTGCTACATTATTATGTGTAAGACAAATACAAGTAATATCACGCTTTGATGAACAGTATGAAAATTTATTAGGTGAAAGTTTAGATAGTGATGATGATTACGAGGCACCTCTTCCTGTGATATTTTGATAAATAGATAAAAGGAACAATATATTATGTCTATAAATTATGATAACATTTCAGAAAAAGTAATGAGAATATTGCAGGGAACTGGATTAACACCCAAACTATTTTCTAATGAAGATGGAAAAAGTGTTGCAGTCCCATCAGACGCGCGTTATTTTTATGTTAGGGAACCGAACATCATGGTATTTGTAGATGATCTATCGTCTGAAATAAAAGTTCACATGGGTGAAAATGTTGATATTGATGATCCTACTATAAGTAAAATAGTAAAACTTACTAAAAATTTATCACGCAGTTATATGTTGGATTTTGATATTCGAACATTTGGCAAACATATAGAACCTAAAAATTATGTGTATAATATAAAAGATAACAAGGAGCAACAAATGAGTGATGTACTAGAAGAAGGTCTAAGTCAATTAGAAGGCTCTACGAAAACAAGTAGACAAACATTAGAAAATGTTAGGTTAATAATTAGACACAAATCACCAGTTAACGAAGAACAGCGCGGCTCACGCTCCCGTAACATTTCTGCAATATTTGTGGAAAATGCTGATGGCGAACGTTTCAAGTATCCACATAAGCATTTATCAGGTGCAAGAGCAATGGCAAGACATGTTAGTAATGGTGGTGTACCAAGTGATGTGGTTGGTGAAGCGATCATTGAACAAACTACTACCTTGATGAAACTAAAAGAATTTATGAATATTGTAAACAAGCAATCGTTAGTAAATGAGTCAAATCGTGAAGTGGTTCTTAATGTAAAAAGACAAATAGAATCTGTTAAAGAAAGTATCAAACGCATTCAAGGTCCCAAAGGATACACCTCATTTGTAGAATCTATAGCACTTAATGAAGATAATACATATGATGAAATTTCAGAAGAAACAGTAAATGATTATGTTCAAAAATTTACTAAGTCATCGTTTGAAGAAAAACTAACAGATATCTTGCCACTGATTCATCGTGCAAATACTGTAGAATCAAAAAAGCAAAAAGCAAATCAAGTTGATCGTGTAAAAAATATATTACAAGCATACAATGAAGATGGGTCAGTTGTTAACAATGTTACCTTTCATCCTAGTACTTTAGATATAAACAATATCAAGAAAACAGAACTAGATGAAAATAGTGATACTCCTAACTTATCACAGACATTTTCTGATTTGGCTAACAGAATACAGGTAGAATCATGTGATGACAACCGTAGACAGGATAAAAGTAATGACCGTGCGGCTGAATTATCAATATTTTTAAGAAATATAGCAGAACAAGTAAAAACAGCACCACAAACAGTAGAGCGTGAAGCACTAGAATTAGGTGCAAGACTTGTTAAAATGTCAAATTCTGATACTGCTAGTAATGTAGTAGAAACTACAATTGAAGATAAAATGGATGATATGTTATCAGAAGCATTCAAACAATTTAACAATTTCGAATAATATCAACGAAAATTTATTTTTAAAAAGAGGGCAATGCCCTCTTTTTTGCTTGACAATGATAAATAAATGATGTAATATGTATACATGCTCTAGCAAGAATTGATATATATATCACAACTAAAGCTAATAAAAAATCTAACATGGCTAATAAGGCTAATATAAAGGAAAATTAAATGTCAACACTAGCAGAAATCCGTGCAAAATTACTTGCACAAGAAAATAAATCACAAGACAATTCAAATCAATCTCGTGGAACAGACGCAATCTATCCATTCTGGAATATGGATAACGATAGCACTGCGGTCATTCGATTCTTACCAGACTCATCTCCGGATAATGTATTCTTTTGGCGAGAACGCCAAGTAATTAAGATTCCGTTTGCTGGAATTGAAGGTGGTGAACAGAAACCAATTATGGTACAAGTTCCATGTGTTGAAATGTGGGGTGACACATGCCCAGTGCATGCTGAAATTCGTCCATGGTTCAAAGATCCCTCAATGGAAGATTTGGGTCGTAAATACTGGAAGAAGCGTTCATATATTTTTCAAGGATTTGTAGTAACAGATCCGATGAATGATGAAACTCCAGAGAATCCTATTCGCCGTTTTGTAATCGGTCCACAAATTTTCAAATTATTGAAAGCCGCTCTTATGGATCCAGATATGGAAAACCTTCCAACTGATTATGATGCTGGCACGGACTTCCGTCTTGTAAAAACACAAAAAGGTCAATATGCTGACTATTCAACATCTAATTGGGCACGCAAAGAGCGGGCACTAAATGAAGTTGAGCGTCAATCAATTGAAACATATGGCTTGTTTGATATTAACGATTTCATGCCAAAACGCCCATCACAGGATGAACTCCGTGTGATTATGGAAATGTTCGAGGCATCAGTTGATGGCGGTTTATATGATCCAATGCGTTGGGCTAACTTCTATCGTCCATATGGCATGGATGTTCCAGAGGGCGCAGATCCAAATGGCGGATCAAATGGTGGATCATCTTCTAAACAATCTGCATCACCTATGGCTTCGCCCGTAGTAGCAACTGCTCCTGTTGCACCACCTGCTGCTCCCGAACCAGTTACATCATCTGAATCTGTAACTACAGAAGCAAGTTCACAAGGAACAGATGCGTCTGATATTCTGGCAATGATCCGTAATCGCAAAACTGATTAATAATAGATTAATAGGGAGGGCAGTTATTGCCCTCTCACAGTAAACATATAATATATAGGAGTCTATTATGGCGAAAGCATTTGATGCATCTAAATTTCGTAAATCAATTACAAAATCAGTCCCTGGAATGTCTATGGGATTTCGTGATCCAGACACTTGGATCTCCACAGGTAACTACTGTTTAAACAAGTTAATTTCTAATGATTTCCACAAGGGTATTCCACTTGGTAAAGTAACTGTCCTAGCAGGCGAGTCTGGTGCGGGCAAGTCGTATATTGCTAGTGGAAATATCGTAAAAAATGCCCAAGATCAGGGTATCTTTGTAGTTCTTATTGATAGTGAAAATGCGCTCGATGAAAGCTGGCTACATGCCCTTAATGTTGATACTAGTGATGATAAATTACTAAAACTAAATGTTGCAATGATTGATGATGTTGCCAAAATCGTATCAGATTTTATGACAGATTATCGCAAAGAATATGCTGATGTAGAGGATGCAGAGCGTCCAAAAGTTCTTTTTGTACTTGATAGTTTGGGCATGATGTTAACACCAACTGATGTAACACAGTTTGAAAAGGGTGATATGAAAGGTGATATGGGTCGTAAACCCAAAGCACTTGCTGCACTAGTTCGTAACTGTGTAAATATGTTTGGCGATTTTAACATCGGCATGATTGCTACAAATCATACATATGCGTCCCAGGACATGTTTGATCCAGATGATAAGATTTCTGGTGGACAAGGCTTTATCTATGCATCTAGTATTGTTATTGCGATGCGTAAACTAAAGTTGAAAACAGACGCAAATGGTGTTAAAACATCACAAGTACATGGTATTCGTGCTGCTTGTAAAGTTGTAAAAACACGATATTCAAAACCATTTGAGAGTGTTCAAGTAGAAATTCCATATGAAACTGGTATGTCTCCATACTCGGGTCTCATTGAATTTTTCGAAGCAAAAGGTTTGCTAGTAAAGCAGGGCAATCGCTTGCGTTATGTTACTAAGTCAGGTGATGAAATTATTGAATTTCGCAAAAACTGGACGGATGAAAAACTTGATATTGTAATTAATGATTGGAATAATATTGATATTGATGATGAATCGCATGGTCTAGAATCACTTGAGGTAGATTCAAATGGCGAAATCGTTGATGAAAACACTGAACTTAATGATGTATAAAATCTAATAAGTATTATTTTACATGAGGCATGATAAATGGTAACTAGTGATACTGAAATACTACTTGATATGTGGGACACTCTTAAATCTTTTATTCCTGCAAAGGATAAGATGGAAGCAGCAGAGCGCATAATCAAAATTTTTGATGAATTTGGTATTCATAAAACTGAAATTTCTGAAATGACAGAAGAGGATAAAATTCTACAAACTGCGTTTGATCGTTATTTTTCAAATGATGACGAATATGATGAAGACGAAGAATGGGATGAATACGACGGATGAGTTGGTATCGCAAAGTTGTTGCTGACTGGAATAATATTCCTGCTTTTCTAGATCACTTTGAAATTGAACTTTCTGAAGCAAAAAAAGAAGTCAAAGTGACAGGAAATATTGAGAAAGCATCCACGCAACTGCCCGGTTATGTTGAACATAGGTTTGGGCAGTTGCAAGAAATAGAAGCAATTTTAGAGCATCTAAATATACAACTAAGAAAGAAACGCAGTGAATATTTGCGTAAATATTTGGAAAATTATAATAAAGCATTATCTAGTAGAGATGCTGAAAAATATTCAGATGGCGAGGCAGAGGTCGTTGCTATTTCTGAACTAATTAATCAGGTAGCACTAATGCGAAATAAGTTTCAAGGAATCACTAAGGGGTTTGAAATAAAGCACTTTCAACTTAGTAATATTATTAAATTGCGTGTTGCTGGCATGGAAGATGTTGATATAAACAACAGATATTAAATAAAGTTGAAAATGATTAAATACATTGCAATTTTGGGGAAAACAACGAATGATAATAAAAGTAGAAAAACGTAACGGCACAAAAAAAGAATTAGACCTTGAAAAAATGCATAAAGTTGTGTTTTTTGCATGCGATGGCATTGCTGGTGTATCACCTAGTGAAGTCGAAATAAAATCTCATATACAATTCTACGATGGTATAACAAGTACAGAAATACAAGAAACATTAATTAAATCTGCTGCTGATTTGATTAGTGAAGAGACTCCAAATTATCAATGGGTTGCTGGCAATCTTATAAATTATCATATTCGCAAAGAAGTTTATGGATCATTTGATCCATGGCATGTAAAAGCGATAGTAGAAAAAAACACTGCTGATGGGTTTTATGATTCAGAACTATTAGGTTCTTATGATGATGAAGAATGGGAAAGAATTAATGGATTTATCAAACACGAAAGAGATTTTAATATTTCATATGTAGGTATGGAACAGTTTCGTGGTAAGTATCTTGCTCAAAATCGTGCTACTAAGAAACTATATGAAACGCCCCAAGTGGCATATGTTCTTATTGCTGCAACTCTTTTTTCCGACTATCCAAAAGATACCCGTATGAAATGGGTCAAAGACTACTATGATGCTGTGAGCAATTTTGACATTAGTTTGCCAACTCCTGTAATGGCTGGTGTTAGAACGCCCCAGCGTCAATTTAGTAGTTGTGTTGTTATCGAAACAGGAGATTCTCTTGATTCAATAACAGCAACATCAGGTGCTATTGTGAAGTATGTTTCACAAAAAGCAGGCATCGGTATTGGCGCTGGTAGTATTCGTGCTATCAATTCGCCAATCCGAAATGGTGACGCAACCCATACCGGTGTTATTCCTTTTTATAAGATGTTTCAAGCAAGTGTGAAATCATGCTCACAGGGTGGTGTGCGTGGAGGTGCAGCAACGTTACATTATCCATTATGGCATTTAGAAGTAGAGGATTTACTTGTTCTAAAGAATAATAAGGGAACAGAAGATAATCGGGTTCGCCATTTGGATTACAGTGTACAGTTTAATAAACTTATGTATGAACGTTTAATGACAGGCGGTGATATTACACTGTTTTCGCCAGCAGATGTTCCAGGTTTGTACGAATCATTCTTTAATGACCAAGACGAATTCAAACGTTTGTATGAACTAGCAGAGAATGATAGTTCTATTAGACAAAAATCTATTTCAGCAAGTGAACTGTTTTCCGCATTTATGAATGAGCGTAAAAATACCGGTCGTATCTATCTCATGAATGTTGACCATGCTAATACACATAGTTCATTTTTACATGATATTGCACCTGTGCGCCAATCAAATCTATGTCAGGAAATTAATCTTCCTACTAGACCTTTAAGCAATCTAAATGATCCAGACGGTGAAATTTCACTATGTACACTAGCAGCAATCAATTGGGGTAATATTAAAACACTCACTGATTTTGAACGTGTTAGTCGCCTTGCAGTTCGTGGCATTGATGCGTTACTTGATTATCAGCGTTATCCAGTATTAGCTGCTGAATTATCCACATTGAAGCGTAGACCTGTTGGCGTCGGTATTATTAACTTTGCATATTGGATGGCAAAGAATGATATGACATATACAAATCCAAATTTGGATATGATTGATGAATGGGCAGAAGCATGGAGTTATTATTTAATTAAAGCAAGTGTTGAACTTGCAAAAGAAATGGGATCATGTACTGGTTCAAATGAGACCAAATACGGCCAGGGCATTGTGCCTATTGATACTCGTAAAATTGATGTTGATGAATTAGTAACACATCAAGAACGTCAAGATTGGGATGGACTTCGTGCAGATTTGAAAGAATATGGTATTCGTAATTCTACATTGATGGCGCTTATGCCAGCAGAAACCTCTGCACAAATTAGTAACAGTACTAATGGTATTGAACCACCTCGTTCACTAGTATCAATCAAACAGTCTAAACACGGTGTACTAAAACAAGTTGTGCCAGGAATTCACAAACTAAAAAACAAATATGAACTGCTATGGGATCAAACATCTCCGGAAGGTTACCTAAAGATTGTAGCAGTTTTACAGAAATATATTGACCAAGGCATTTCAGTAAACACAAGTTACAATCCTGTGTTTTATGATGAAGAAAAAATACCAATGTCTACAATGCTTCAACATCTTATTATGTTCTATAAGTATGGAGGCAAGCAATTGTATTATTTCAACACATTCGACGGTCAAGGCGAAATTGACATTGACAAACTAATGGACGAACCACTATCAATATCACAAGTAGATGATGATGATTGTGATAGTTGCGTAATTTAAATAAGGGTATATAAAATGAGTGTATTTAATTCACAGAACAAAACAGATCATACTAAAGCATTGGCTTTCATGGATCCTGCAGGCGGTGTTGCTATTCAACGTTATGATATGTTAAAGTATAAGCAGTTTGATAAACTAACAGACAAACAACTTGGGTTCTTTTGGCGTCCAGAAGAAGTTGATGTAACCAAAGATTCAAACGATTTTAAAAACCTTACAGATCATGAACGTCATATTTTTACATCAAATCTAAAGCGTCAAATTCTGCTAGATAGTGTACAAGGTCGTGCACCAGTAGAAGCATTTGGGCCTCTGGTAACTATTCCAGAACTAGAAGCATGGATCCAAACTTGGACATTTAGTGAAACAATCCACTCACGATCATACACGCACATTATTCGTAATGTATATTCTGACCCATCAAAAGTATTTGATGGCATGATGGATATTGAAGAAATTATGGAATGTGCTGATGATATTTCAGAATGTTATGATCAACTGATTGATATGACCTCATATTTCAATCTATTGGGCGAAGGCACTCATACTGTTAATGGCAATAAGGTTGTTATTGATAAGTATGAAATTAAGAAACTACTTTATAAAACACTTATGAGTGTCAACATCCTTGAGGGTGTTCGCTTTTATGTTTCATTTGCATGTTCTTGGGCATTCGCAGAATTGAAGAAGATGGAAGGCAATGCTAAAATTATTAAGTTGATTGCCCGTGATGAAAATCTACATTTGGGCTCAACGCAAACACTTCTAAAACTTCTACCAAAAGATGATCCAGACTATATTCAAATTGCCAAAGAAACTGAAGCAGAGTGTATTCAAATGTTTGTTGATGCAGTTGAACAAGAAAAAGCATGGGCAAATTATCTATTTAAAGATGGATCAATGATTGGTCTAAACACGCAATTGTTAAGTGATTATATTGAATGGATTTGTTGTAAGCGTATGACTGCTGTAGGTCTAAAATGTCCATACACAACACCCCAAGCAAATCCTCTACCATGGACACAAAAGTGGATTGCTGGTGCAGAAGTTCAAGTTGCTCCACAAGAGACTGAAATTTCATCATATGTAGTTGGTGGTGTAAAACAAGATGTTGATAAGAATACATTTGGTGGTATGTCACTCTAACTTACTATAAACTATTTTATAGATTATTGAAAGCGCAGCATTTTTTGTTGCGCTTTTTGCTTGACAAACGGAACGAATCAGTTTATAACTAACTAGCAATCAGAGAGAGAAAATAATATGCCAACTGTATATGTAGAAAACTTCCGCAAGTGTGAAGTCGAAGGGTGCAACAAGCTGGGTCAGCACATGGGCGCGTATCGCAAAGACGGATCGCCAGTGCGCAGAGCCAAGTGTGCTAAACATCATTCAATCAACTATGGACTTGGAGGCTGGGACTACAAACAGTTCCGCAAAGACTACTGTGAGAACACAGACGCTCGCCTGGGCTTCACTTGCACTACAACTATTGTAGACGCAGAATGGCAACTAGATGCAGATCACATTGACGGCAATCCTAGCAACAACATAGCAGAAAACATTCAAACGCTTTGCAAGTGTTGTCACGCTATTAAAACCCGCGATGAAAAAGATTACTTAACAGCAGGACGCAAAGCATACGGCTTAAAATAAGGGGTTGACAAACACACTGTCAGATCATATACTGTATATAACAGTTAAGCAGAGAGAGAGAACCATCATGAAGAATATTTTTACAACATTTATTGCTGCAATTGTTTTAACATCTGGGTGCACACTAAATGCAGAAAGCAATGCAGAAAGCATTAAATGGAACAAAATTAATAATGACTACCGAGATGATAATTATGATTGCAGAAGTAATCAACGTGGAGTTGTTCCTATAAAGAATCAGCGAAACATAAAAGCTGATTGGGTTTTAAACAATGATTTCGGCGCATATATATGGCAAAGAACACCTACTCTTAAATCATGTTTGTATCGTGATGGCACGGGATGGGAATTTAATTCCGGCAAGGCGTATAGCCCAGATAAATTGCCAGGACCATTGCCGTGGTTTGCTCCTGCAGCAGTAGTTGGTGCAAAAGGGTTTGGTTCGGTAGGTAATATGTATAACAGAAAAAAAGAGTTTCCTGTACAAGTTAGTAGTATAAAAAGTCTAGATTACAGTGTAAATTATACATATGAACTAAAAGGCGTAAGTAACACACATATTGCACTTTGGTTTTCACAAGTCAACAAGCCACGATTTAAAGATGATCCTGATGCTGGTCCATGGGCATTATACCGCCAAGTGCCGGAACTTGAAATTATGCTGAAAATAGGTGGCAATTTCAAAAGTGATGAAACTTGGATGAGGAAATGTAGAACGAATGGGGTGTGGACTAGATACTCCATTGATACTGCATATGGAAAAATGCCTGCGTGTATTCAATCAAAGAAAACAAATACAGCAACAGCAACTAATTACGGACAATTTGCAACTAGCAGTGTTTGGTTTTCTGATGGCTGGTATAAAAATCAAGTAGGAACAAAGAAACGAGAGTTAGATTTGAAATCAATCATTACACAGTTGAAGAAAATGGGATTTGTGAAAAATGAGTGGTACCTCATGGGCATCGAATTTCAAACTGAAGTTTCATATGGCAAAGGTAACATGAAAATCCATAGTTTAGATTATAACCTTAAAACAAAATAATGCTTGACAATGATTGCGAATCACTTTATAAAGAATGTATAAGTTAGCTAAAACGAGGAACATAAAATGTTAAATACTGTAAAAAACGCACTTATTACTTTTACTTCTGATCTTATGAGTGCTATTGTTATCCTAGGCATATTATATATTCTTTAATAAAAAGTACTTGACAATCATTACGAATCACTATATGTTATAATAGTAATCAGTGAAAAGGACTAACAATATGGCTTATATTTCCCAGGACCGCAAAAAAGTAATTGCAAAAAATGTTAAAACAGTGTGTAAATCATATGGCTTTACTGGCAGAGAAGTAACTGTTGGTATTGATAATCATAGTTCATTAGTTGTTAATCTTTGGGGCGGTCCGCTTGACCTACTGGGTGATGCAGGTATATCTGGTGATAATCTGCAAGTTAACCATTACTGGTGTGAGAGAAATTCTAACGACCCGACAATCAAACGTTTCTATGGAGATTTACTTGCAGCAATCAAATCGACTGGTTACTACAACAACAGTAATGCACAAATTGATTATTTTGACCATGATTTCTACATTGATATAAACTGTGGCAAATGGGATAAACCATACAACTATCGTAGTGAAATGAAAGAAGCAGCATAATGAATACTCCAGTATTATCTAAAAGTTTTCGCATGGAAGTACAAAACTTTGCAAAACAGTTAATTAATTCCGGCAAAGATGTTGAAACAGTATATGATAAAGTAAGAGAACGATATGGCGATCTTGCTATACAACTTGTTGCCGATTGTTATTTTGAATTGTCTAGGGTTTAATAATGAATATTGAAAAATTAAAAACGGAAGTTAAAAAAGGTTATCCTATTTTTGTTGTATACACATCCGACACTAAAGAATTAGTCGATTGGTATCCATTTGGAGAAAAAATGGCAAAAACATCTGCTGAATCTCGAAACAATAAAGTTGGACCTGATACGCATACTTATGGATCTTGGCAGAGTTATACAATTGCCTATAATAATTATCAACGACATTTAGCAGATTTGGCAGAACCATGGAGACATCGTTAAAAACACTTGACATTTAAAACGAATCAGTTTATAACTAACTAGTAATCAGAGAGAGAAAATAATATGTCAATAGTTCAAATAACAAACGGTTCTTATCTTAATCAAGAAGTAACAGGTATCTTTCCTGTTGTATCTGAAATGAAAGTAGGAAAAGATGGTACACATTTCATCACCGTTGATGCTAGTGAAACCGAATTCAAGCGTTCAAAAATTCGTGTTAAAGTTAAGCCTGAAAATGTAGAAACTATCTCAGTACACAATGAAACTGATGATGAAGTTATGGATCGAATTGCCGAGAGATTTTCTATCTTAGATGAAATGACCGAAGCAACATGTGATGGTATTGTTCGTGGCATGGTTGTAAGTGGACCTCCTGGTATTGGTAAAACATACGGTGTTGAACAGATACTTGAGAAAGATTCATTGTTTGATGTTATGTCTGATAACCCATTACGCCACACATTTGTGAAAGGCACAATGTCACCAATTGGACTGTATGCAATGTTGTATAAGTATTCTGACGAAAAAAACATTGTTGTTCTGGATGATTGCGATAGCATCTTGTTTGATGAAAATGCTCTTAACATTCTCAAAGCGGCTCTTGATAGTGGAAAGAAGCGTTACATTTCTTGGAATTCTGACTCTCACTTCTTACGCCGTGAAGGTGTTCCAGATCGTTTTGAGTTCAAGGGTAGTGTAATCTTTATTACAAATCTTAAATTTGATAATGTCCGTTCAAACAAAATCAAAGATCACCTTGAGGCTATCATGTCACGGTGCCACTATCTTGATTTGACTATGGATTCAACACGTGAAAAAATCTTGCGTATTCGTCAAATCGCCCGCGATGGTGGGTTGTTTGACCAGAAAGGATTAACCAAAGAACAAGAATGTAGCGTAGTAGATTTTCTAGAAGTCAATCAAGCAAAGATGCGTGAAATTTCATTGCGTATGGCTCAAAAATTGGCAGACTTATGTAAAATGAGTCCAACTCGGTGGCAGCGGCTTGCCGAAACCACATGTATGAAACGTATTTAATTTTATAGATTAAAACCATAAAACAGACATCAATGGTGTCTGTTTTTTCTTGACTTAAATCAATAAAAGTGTTATTATAATAATATGAAAAAATGTACAATCTTAATCAAAGACGAAGTGAATGTAAAGTTAGAAGGTCTTGATCCTTCTACACGCCGTAAGTGCAGCGATAAACTAAAGTTTTTTTTACCACATGCATATCACATGCCTGCTTATAAATTAGGACGATGGGATGGCACAGTTCGTTTCTGTGATATAGGCGGTAGAACATATCTAAATTTATTAGATGATGTTTTGCCTATCATTATGAGTTCTGGATACGAGATTGGCATTGACGATAGGCGTGAACATACTACGCTAGAATTTGATACAATTGATGATGAATTTTGGGGCGATACTTGTTGGCCGAAAGGACATCCTGCGGAAGGTGAACCTATTCGTCTCCGAGATTATCAGGTTGAGGTTGTTAATAAGTTTTTAGAATCTCCACAGGCATTACAAGAAATTGCAACTGGTGCTGGCAAAACTATTATGACCGCTACTCTATCTAAACTTGTAGAAAAGTATGGTAGATCAATTGTTATTGTGCCAAATAAAGATTTGGTACGGCAGACCGAAGAGGACTATCTAAATTGTGGGTTAGATGCTGGTGTTTACTTCGGTGATAGGAAAGATATTGGAAAAACCCACACCATCTGTACATGGCAATCCCTCAATTCCTTGCTAAAGAAAACTAAAAAAGGTGAAGACAACATCATGGACTTTATTGAAGATGTATGTTGTGTAATAGTAGACGAAGTACATCAAGCAAAGGCTGATGTACTAAAAGATTTGTTAACAAGTGTATTTTCACGTGTTCCGTTGCGTTGGGGATTAACAGGGACTATCCCCAAGTCCGATCATGAGTTTGCTACCATACGTGCCAGCCTGGGAGATATTGTAAATCGACTAGCGGCTAAAGATTTGCAAGATATTGGTGTGTTATCTAATTGTCATGTGAATATTGTTCAAACACAAGAAACACAGTCATATACTGATTATCAAAGTGAACTTAAATTTTTATTAGAGGATAAAAAACGACAAGAATATTTAGCCAACTTAATTAAAGAAATATCACAAACAGGAAATACCCTAGTTTTAACTGGGCGTATTAATTCAGGACAAGCATTACAGGAGCTAATTCCAGAAGCAGATTTTGTACAAGGTTCTATGAAATCTGATGATAGGAAAACAGCATATAAGGAAATAAATGAAGGTACTAATTCAATCACTATTGCTACTTACGGTGTTGCCGCCGTTGGTATTAACATCCCTCGCATATTCAACATGGTTCTTTTGGAGCCTGGCAAGTCTTTTGTGCGGGTTATTCAGTCTATCGGTCGTGGTGTCCGTGTGGCAAAAGATAAAGATTTTGTTCAAATCTGGGATGTCACCAGTCGATGTAGATTCTCAAAAAGACATTTAACCGAAAGAAAGAAATTCTATAAAGATGCTGAATATCCATTCAGTATAGAAAAGGTAAATTACTAATGAAAATATTAACACCAGAAAATAGCTGTTTTGAAATGAACAGTCTTCCAGATGAAATAGAGGATATCAGATATTGCGTTATGGATGTTACCGATAAGAAAAATCCAGACTTTTTCTTTATTCCGTTAGTGTTTATTGAAACCTTCAATTCGCCTAGTATATCAATGACTATTGGCAAATATAAAATAGAAATGCCATTAGACTGGAACATATTAATCGGTCATAGAGAAATTGGAGATTTAGAATTTGTTCCATTAACAAGTATTAATGAACGTAGTTTTGATACAATCTTAACAAATCCATTAAGTGATTTTATGATGTCATGGGAAGAAATTAAAATTAATAATGTATTCGCAGATGTAAAATGGTTCTTTCCGAAACTGAAATATGGACACATTCTTGCAATTCCATTAGAGCATGGTGATAAGCCAAAGTGTGCTTATTTTGTAAAAGACCTTAATCGTATTCCAGATGTATTAAGTAGTTATGATTTCTTTTGATACATTACATCGTGTATTAATTGTTAATTATCAACATACAAAAAATGCGGTAAGTTGGTGTGAACAGTTTTTAGAACCAGAAGAATGGAGTGTAGAATATTTTGAAAATAATGACTGTTTCTACTTTACATCTAAGACAAAATGTGGTATGTTTATGTTTGTAAATGGCGGTAAATATATTGCCCCACCTAGAGGAGTAGATAATGGCTGATAAACTTCCATTGAATGATGTTCTGAATGCTATTGACAGGCGCGATTATGATTGGTACTCTAAATTATCAGATGATGATAAAAAGAAATGGAGTAGTTGGTTATTCTTGCGTTATGCCAGCAGCGTGAAGGGGTCAGGAGCAGGAGAATCATTACTTGCTACAAACGACTTTGTAAACAAGCATTATACCGATTTGTATAAGCATGAAGAATTGATATGGAAGTTAATGTGTCTAACTGGATCAGGTAAGAAAAAATATCATGAATGGATTAAACCACCCACATCAACTAAAAAGAAAGATTCTGTAACAGAATTCTTAGAAAATGCATTGCCACATCTAAAGAAAGATGAAATAGAATTATATAGAAGTATAAATTCGGATGCAGACATAAAGCGTATGGCAATTGATATGGGTATTCCCGATAATGAGATTGATAAGATTTTTAGCAAAAAAAGGAGTAAGAAAAAATGAAATGGTACTCATTGCAAAATTCAAGTCGTTGGGGTATAAATGAACTTCAATATTTTAAAAATCCTATAACTAAAAAAACATTCAAAATTGATACAAATTGGAAAGGTGGCACACTTGATGTATTGTTAGAGGACAATACTAATATAGAAGATGTTGATACTGATACTACAGTTGATATATATCGTATATTTGATGAAGTTTATGTTAATAGTTTCACATCAGGAACAGATGAATTTTCTCTATATGATTCTGCTGATAACAGTGTAGTTGTTCTGGATGACGAGCATGAATTATCTATTGGTTATTATGAACATGGAGTTAATTTTTTATATGACATGGGATATACAGACGAAGAAGATTCAGAAATAATATTTACTGGTGGATTTACATTAGAGGAAACAGTTTGTCCATATGAGCTTTGAATGTCACTATTGTAAAAAGTCTTTTAAGCGAGAAAAGACTTTATCTGTTCATCTATGTGAACAGAAGAGAAGGTTTATAAATAAAGATGCTAAATATGTCAGATTGGGATATCTAGCATATAATAGATTTTATAAATTGACACAAGGATCTAAAATAGATAAGACTTATGATAACTTCGCAGCAAGTAACTATTATACAGGATTTACAAAATTTGGAAGATATATCTTAGATATTAATGCTATTGATCCAGAAAAGTTTATTGACTTTGTTATTAATAATAGTGTTCATTTGGATAAATGGTGCAGTGATGCGGTATATGAAACTTATATTCGTGAGTTAAATAAAAAAGAAACAGCCGAGCGGGCAATAGAGCGCGGTATACTATTAATGCAACAATGGGGAAGAGAACATGATAGACCGTATAATGTATTTTTTAGGGAAGTCAGTAAGCCGCGTCTTATACATTGGATCAAATCAGGACGCATTAGCCCTTGGATTATTTTTAATTGTTATAGTTGTACTGAGGCAATGGCAAATTTTAATGAACATGAATTAAATTTAATAAATGAACATTTAGAGCCAACATTCTGGACTCACAAATTTTCAAAACAGACAACAGATGTAGAGTTTGTTAATAGTATATTAGAAAGGGCAGGATTATGAGTACCACAAAAGTAACAGAAAAATTAAAAGAATGGAAAACATCCATAATTGAAGATCCAGAAACTGGTGAACTAATTATTCATTTGCCAGATAATATTCTTGATGTATTAGGATGGAATGAAGATACTGAGCTAGAATGGTATGAAGACACTGATGGAACATTAGGACTTAGAACAATAAAGAGTGAGGAAAGTAAATGAAACTTATAGAATATGATTGGACTAAAGTTAATTCTGCAGTACAAGATATTGCTATGGACATGTATAAAGACAACTGGCGTCCAGATTATATTATTGGTATTACTCGTGGTGGTCTTGTCCCATCAGTAATTCTTTCACACATGACAGAAATTCCAATGCATACATTATGTGTGCAATTGGCAGCAAATGGATTAGAAGAGAATACCGAAAGTAATTGTTGGATGGCAGAAGATGCGTTTGGATATGAGAAAGACCCGAAAAATATTCTAATTATAGATGATATTAATCGCGGTGGAGATGCAATGTCCTGGATCATGAGAGATTGGCAATCCAGCTGTTTGCCATCAAATGAGCGTTGGGATCACGTGTGGCATGACAATGTTAGATTTGCTTCATTACTTAGTAGTCCTAATTCAATTGTTGATACTGATTATTGGAGTCAAGAGTTTTCAGATGATGAAGAAACTTGGATTCAATTTCCCTGGGAGACATAGTATGGGATCAGGACAAGGAAAATATCCAATTGACGCAATTACAGATTGGGATAAAGAAATTAAAAAGCATATTCCCATTGATGAACAGACAGAAAATAAAAAAGATGATTTTGGTGAATTTGTGTTGAGTCTTCAAAGTGAAGATTTTATTAATACTTCTTCCTCATCTGGTACTACTTATGATAGTATTACTATCATTGATGGTGACACACATGTTACTAATACAATGAATTCGCAAGATACGCTTACGATTACACATGATGATCTTTTTAGTTTTCATGACAATATAGAAACATATGAAGATCGGACAGAACGAAGACTCGATGCGATTGAAAAAAGATTATGTATACTTGAACCAAAACATGAAATGATTAAAAAATATACAGTATTACAAGATTTGTACAATCAGTATAGAGCCGCAGAAGCATTACTATATGGCAATGATTCAGATGAAAATGAAGAGAATAATTAAAATTGATGAACACTCTTATTAAAAGAAACAACAATACAAGGTCTCTTCTTGACAGACTTCGTACTATTGAGGGCAAAGCGAGAAATAGACGTAAGTTCTTCTCGGACTTTGATAATAAAGAATTTTTAGAATGGACGAAAGTAAATAAAGATAATATTAAATTTGATAATGAAATTGTTCCAGGTTCGGGTGTGTTAACTCAACTAATAGATTGGTGCAATGATAACTGTGATGGTTACTATGTAGCACATAGAGGTTCTTTATATTTTGAAGATGATAATGATGCTGCGATGTTTATAATGGTGTGGAAATGAGTGGACAAAGACGATGGTTAAAAACTTGGGCTAGGACTATTGGTATGCCTATTGGTATCACCGATGATGATAAGCCAGAGTTCTTACCTATAACACAAGTAGATGTGCGCCGTGCGTTATTGTTTAGAACATTCTGGATTGTCTTGCATATTATAACTTGTTGTGCTATAATAATAGGAAATGGAAGAGTGTTGGGTATTTGGTAATGAAAGTACAGACTGATATTGATATTGATATTTTAGATCGGGATAAAATTCTGGATCTAATTAAGCATGTACCAGCAAGTATTAAAAAGAATGGCACTTATACAAAACACAATAGTGGGGTATATGTATCTGAAATACCATATGATCCAGTAAGTAATCTAGCAAGCCTTGATTACAAAGAGGCAGAAGAACGCGGATATTTTAAATTAGATTTTCTTAATAATAGTTTGTATAGCGGTGTTCGAAATGAAGACCACTTAAATGAATTATCCAATAAAGAACCAGTGTGGGAGTTATTGGAGCATACTGAAATTGTTGAACAACTTGCGCATGTACATAGTCATATTGATGTATTGCGTATATTAAAACCAAAAAGTATAGTGGAATTAGCAGAAGTGCTTGCTATAATTCGACCTGCGAAACGACACTTACTTAATAAAAGTTCTGATATTATTAAAGAAAATGTATGGCTAAAGCCCGTAGATAATAGTTACTATTTTAAAAAGGCACATGCTATTGCTTATGCTATGAGTATTGTAGTACAACTTAATCTAATTTGCGAACAAGCTGTATCGACCGGCGTTTGATTCTTTTTTGTATAATATTATTTAAACTTGTTTCTGGACCCCATAAAATTTGTACATCTTTTGAGTTCATATTTAATATCCAATTTTTATATGGCAAAATTTGAGAACCTAAAAATAAATTAATTGGAATCAATCTATTTGATTCCCACCACCATTGTTCGCCTAATTCTATAAAACCTTTTTTTAATTCCGGAGTTGGTATATCCTCCCAATTATACATAGATGTAATTACATTATCTGTATTAATAAGAATACCTATGTATTCATTATAATCTTTTTTTCCATAGCGAATACAAGAGAAAAAAGGGTAATTCTCCTGAATCCATTCAATTTTATCTGTATCCATAACTATATTTATGCCTAATAAAAAATGTCTCTCCAAAGATAAATACAAGTATGATTAATGTAAATGTATTTCAGTATTATAGAGAAATAGAAGTAGTGTGCTTAGATAACGACGGCACATCTACAATGACACCCTACCTAGGAAATATGCCAATGTATGATGGACAACACAAATTACACAAGGGTATTGATAATACTCTTAGATTTAAAATAAAAGATGCTGATAGAAAAGCAATTGACTTAACTGGTAAGACTATCATTTGGAAAATGTATGATAGAGAAAGTCGAGAAAATGTGTTGTTTAGATTTGCAGATATAACTAATGCAGTTAAAGGACAGGCATCACTTGTTATTACTACGGCAGATACTATTATGCTTCCAGAAGGATTTTATCAATTTGCGATGTATACTGTTGAGAATGGGGTAGAGCAAATTATATATACTGATACATATGATAATGCCAAAGGTACAATAGAAGTTATAGATGATATCTATCCAGAGTTTGAAGATTCACAGGAAACTACAACATTTTTTCCTTCTTCATTTGATGAAAATGGTGAAACTATAATTAAATACACGACAACTACATTTGATGGCAGTGGCAATACTGTAAAATCCAAATCATTACATACTATTGCACTATATTTTGATGATATGACAGGAACTGTTAATATACAGGGTGATCTTTCAGTTCAACCATCGCTCAATGATAATGATTGGTTTGATTTGACACCTCAATTATTTTATGATAACAATATTATAGTTAATAATGAAACTGGGGTACAAGCATATATGGTTAATGCGAATGTTAACTGGATACGAATTCGTTATACTGCGACAAGTGGATCAATAACAAAAGTAATGTTGAGAAATTAAAAGAGAGTTACAAATGAGATATACTGAACTTCAAGAGGGACCTCTTGTAAAACGAAATTTACAAGATAATCCTAATAGATTACAAGCATTAATTATTAAGATTGAGAAGGGCGAACCTTTTGTTCTTGCTGGACAGAGCAATCCATCAGTTGTAATTAAGAAGAATACTGAAGTTTTGGATAATCTTAGAAACGGTATAATTCCTAATACATTCGAACTAGAAGATGGTCGTACAGTTAGACTTTCGGGCTTAGAAAAAACCAGTGAGTTCGGTGGTAAAGGCATGGGCTTCTCCACACGGGATGAAGACGCAGCCCTTACAAATATCAATAAAATGTTAGAACAAATGAAACAAGACAATGCAGAAATTGATCTTGTTATTGGTAATAAAACTGTTTCTGTTGCTAAGTTTGTTTCTACGCCCGGCACTCCTAAATCTGACTTTCACGCGGTTAACGCAAATGGTGATGAAGTTGCTTGGATTTCACATAAAAAAGGCTCTAAAGCAAAAGACTTCGGTCAATGGGGTGGGGTGTCAGATAGAGAACTTGCTGTTGTTTATGAACGCATACCAACTATAAAAGATGAAATAGATTCATTTGTACAAGCAGTCAGGGATATGTCACCAGATGGCAAAATGATTAAAGGCTCAACATTTGCTAGAAAATTAAAAGATGGCAGACTTCGCGGTATTGCCATTTATGGCATCGGCTGGGGCGGAAAAACCGGAAGGCAAAACGTAGATTTAGTATTACAGGGTGAACCTAAATTTGATGGTAATAAACTTGTTGCTACTGGATCAGCACATGCTAATAAAGAAAGACTCGAAGGTGAGTTTGTACCAGTATTAATGGTCAGATATTCAAAAGATAGAAAGAACTTTGGTATTAACGGTGCTCGGTTTGGAGTTTATCCTATTGGTGGCCGTAATGTAACAAAGTGGATTTAAATTTTAAATAATACTTGACAATTATTGTATTTTCGTTTATTATATATCTATGAATTTACAGGAAGTTATATATTCAAGTCTGCCTAGACCACAACGTCCTAGTAGCGGCGGTTGGTTATCATTTAATTGTCCTTGTTGTATAGATAATGGCGAAGCAAGAAATGATACCAGATTAAGAGGTGGTATTAGAAATGACATAGATAGTATATCATATCATTGCTTTAATTGTGGTTTCACCGCATCACATAAACTAGGTAGAGTTATTAATAAGAAAATGATTTTACTAATGCGTAATTTGGGTATTTCTGATTCTGAAATAAAAAGAATACAATTACAAGCAATTAGAGATAAAGAACTAGCAGACGGACCAATGATATTTGCTAGTAAGAAGTCAAGTACTATTATACCTAAATTTAAAGAATGTAAGTTGCCAGATGGCAGTGTTCTATTAGATGATATATTGCAAAGTGATGAGCCAGATAATCGGGCAATTTTAGGTGCTAAATATCTTATAGATAGAGGACTATATGATCACATATCTGATATATACTGGAGTCCACATCCAGTTTTTAGAAAACGTGTTATTATACCATACTACCAGGGTGATCGCATTGTAGGATACACTGGTAGAGACTATACTGGTAAAGCAGATTCTAAGTATATGATGCAAACACCAAAGAGTTACATCTATAATATAGATGTAATAAAGAGTAAACGAAAATATTTAATTGTCACAGAAGGTGTATTTGATGCTGCAGCATTGGACGGTGTGGCTATAATGAGTAACGAAGCAAGTCAGGATCAAATAGATTATATTAACTTATTTAAAGGTGATATAATTTTAAGTCCTGATAGAGACAAGGCAGGTGAAAAATTAATTAAACAAGCTATTGAAAATGGCTGGTCAGTTAGTTTTCCAAGATGGGAAGATCATATTAAAGATGCTGCAGACGCAGTTCATAAATATGGTAAGTTATATACTTTAAAGAGTATAATTGATAGTAAGATAAGTAATAGTACCAAAATAAGCGTAAAGATGCGTTTAGGATAATATAGGAAATACAAATACATGGCAAAGAATCCAGTCAAAAAGAAAACAACTAAAAAGACACCAGAGAAGAAACCAGCAGTAGAAATAAAAGTAATTCCATCACCCAAAGAGCAACCCGTACCTCCACAGATGCCTATGCCGCAGCCGCCAACGCCACCAAAGAAGCCTGGCGAAATACTGTATGATAACGGTGTTTTATTCATGGATAAAGAATTTAATCAAGAAAACTGTATGCCCTTGGTGAAAATGATTATGGAATATAACATGATGCCTGCTGAACAAAGACCTGATATAATTCATCTTTATATTAATTCTCCCGGCGGTGCAGTAAATAGTGCACTTCATCTAATTGATACCATAAAACAGAGTACAATTCCAGTGTATACATATGGCATGGGAATGATTGCAAGTTGTGGAGTTCTGTTGATGATGTCTGGTGAAAAGGGACATCGGTATCTTACACAGAATACAAGTGTAATGTCGCATCAATATAGTTGGGGATCTAAAGGCAAAGAACATGAACTAATGTCAATTGTTAAAGAGTTTGAATTATCAACAGAACGAATGCTTGATCATTATAAAAAATGCACAGGCAAATCAGAAAGTTATATTCGCAAACACTTACTTCCTGAAAGTGACATGTGGTTAACTCCGGAAGAAGCAATCAAACATGGAATTGCTGATAAACTTATTCAAACATACTAATAAATTGTTATTGACAAGTTATTATAATTTGTGATATAATAATTTTAACCGTATTAATGTAATGGATATAATATGATAGAAAAAACAAATACTCCACCATCAGAAGTTAAAGAATCTGGTGAATATGAAAACTTAATGGATCTTGCTGAAAAAAATAAACAACAAGAGATTGAAAATCCAGATGCCTTTTCTAGTTTATTTGATGTTGAAGAAACAGAGATTAATCCAGACCACTGGACGCAGCATTGGAAAGGCATGCCAGAGTACAAACAAGATGATAATGGACCTTGGAAAACAGTAAGAATTCATTTTAGAAACGAAGAAGATTATGAAGAATTTGCCAAGTTAACTGGCAATACACATATTACAAAGAAAACAAAAAGTGCATGGTATCCTAAATTAGAGATTACGAAAAATGCATTACTTCGTTGGATAGAAGATGAAGATGATTTATCAATTGACGACGATGATAATGATGAAGGTTGATAATGAGTAAAAGAACAGATCCGAAATATCCTGTATATATTATATCTAAAACTCGACATGAATCAATGTTTACTTCTCGTTCATTGTCACGAATGGGAATTAAGCATTATATTTCGGTAGAACCACAAGATTATGATAATTATAATGCAGCATTAGATGAATTTAATATTAGACCGTATGTTACATTGTTAACATTGCCATTTAGTAATCACGGTGATGGACCAGGCAGAGCAAGAAACTGGTGCTGGGATCATTCTATGGAAGTTCTAAAAGCAAAAAGACATTGGGTATTAGATGATAACATTCAAGACTTTTATCGACTACATAATAATCAGCGTATTCGGGTAGAATCTGGTTTATTCTTTAAGATAATGGAAGACTTTTGTGACAGATATGAAAATGTAAAGATCGCTGGACCACAGTATCGGTTTTTCTGTGCAGCAGATCAATCATATCCTCCGTATGTAAAAAATACTCGTATATATTCAACACTTTTAATTGAAAACGATTGTAAGTATAGATGGCGAGGTAGATACAATGAAGATACCGATATTTGTCTTCGTGTTCTTAAAGATGGTGATTGTACTGTACAGTTTAATGCGTTTTTACAGGGTAAGTGCGCAACTCAAACTGTTAAGGGTGGCAATACAGAAGAATTTTATCATGCTGAATTCACGGACAATGAAGACTTTCAAAAAACCAAATACAATAGCGATGGAACAATTAATAAATCACAGATGTTAGCAGATATGCATCCTGATGTTGCCAAAGTAGTATGGAAATATGGAAGATGGCATCATTATGTAGACTATTTGCCATTTAAAAAGAATATGCTAAAGTTAAAAGATGGCATTATATTGCCTACAGAAACAAATAATTATGGTCTCAAACTAAAAACATATAATAGTGTCAGCGATTTTGAAACCGAACAGAACATTCAAACAAAATAGATATAATACTGCTACACTTTATCGCATGTTGATTTCTTGAAACTTAGCAACAGAACACTTATATTATTAATAAGTACTATTGACAATATGAAAAGGAAATAAAATGAAAAATTTAATTGTTGCAGCAATCGTGGCACTATTTGCTACTAATGCATATGCAGAAGACACAACAGTAGAAATGTTAAATAAGCGTGATGATGGTGCAAAGATGGTGTACTCAGAAGATATCACACGGATTGATGTAGGCGATACAATTACTTGGGTACCAACATCAAAAGGTCATAATGTAGAATTTATTGCTGGTCCAGATGGCTGGGACGCACCTCGTAAATCAAAACTTAATAAAGAAGTTGCGATTACATTTGACACGCCGGGCGTATATCTATATCAGTGTTCACCACACAAATCAATGGGCATGATTGCTATTGTTGTTGTGGGAGATGGAGACAATGATATTTCAAAAGCCAAAGTACGAGGCAAATCAAAGAAAAAACTAAAGGCACTTTTGGAAGAGTTGTAAATTATGTTTAAAACCATTGTAAACAAGATCCCAGAGTTTTGTATGACTCATTGGTTACTGCGTGTTCCATTAATTGTTGTATTCTTACAGCAAGGAATGGACAAGTGGCCAATCGATGTAAATGATTCGCCAGTAGAATTAACTCTACTTGTGTGGTCAGTTGTTGTACTAGGTGAACTGGGCGCCGCCTTAGGTTTAGTAGTTGGTGGTTTAATTGGATTGCAAAATCGTATTAAAGAGATTGGTGATATGATTACACGATTTTCAGGCATTACTATTGCTAGTATTATGACCGGTGTTATATGGACTGGTGAACCAGAAAGTTTCACTGACGTGATACTGTATGACCACTTCCATGTTCTGCTATGGGTAGGTGGAATGTATTTTGCACTTAGAGGAAACAGAACATAATGCATGTGTCGATCTAAATGTGGAGTTTAGAACTATGAAACCGAATGAAAATTTCAAGTTAACAGTTAGAGATTTAGAAATTATAGAAAACGCATTAAGTGCAAAAGTTTCCAGAAGGGCAAAACGTTTAATGGAAGAGCATGATGCTAAACTAGCCGAAGAGTTAAAAGAAATTCGTGATTTGCTAGGAAGATTTCATAATCAAAAGATTTTTTATAGACCAAAAGATAGATTTGGTAGAGGAAAATAAAAGGGCGCTTCGGCGCTCTTTTTACTTGACAAACAATAAGAATTCGTATATAAAGAACCTATATGCTAATTAAATACAGCACTTTTTGATTAAAAGTGTTGACCTTCACACATAGAAATGATATACTATACAAATGTCAGAAGTAAAAAATTATAGCCCAGACTTACAGAAACTATTCATTCAATTTATGGTTACTAATCCTGAACTATATACTAGGATCAGAGGGATTATCAAGCCTGAATATTTCGACCGCAGTGTTCGTCCTGTGGTCAAACAACTTATTGATTATAGTGAAGATTATTCTACACTGCCAGATACTGCAATTATTAAGGCAGAAACAGGGCAAGACATTGAGAAGTTGGATAACATAACCCAGCATGAAGAATGGTTTGTGGATGAGTTTGAGACATTTTGCCGTCACAAGGCTATTGAGAAGGCTATTATCGATAGTACAGATTTACTTGAGACTGGCAAGTATGGTGAAGTAGAACTTAGAATCAAAGAGGCTGTTCAAATTGGACTGGCACGGAGTTTGGGAACAGATTATTTTGCTGATCCCAGAGGTGTGCTTGAACGGATGAAAGACAACAATGGTCAGATTACCACTGGTTGGAAATCTCTTGATGATAAGCTATATGGTGGCATTAATCGTGGGGAGATTACGATTTTTGCAGGTGGCTCCGGAGCAGGTAAATCCCTTTTTATGCAAAATATGAGCCTGAATTGGGCGGAGGCTGGGTTGAATTGTGTCTACTTCACATTGGAGTTATCCGAGGAACTTTCAAGTATGCGTATGTATGCAATGCAGACGGACCGCAGTACTAGACGCATTTTTAAAGACTTAGATGATGTTGAACTACAAGTTAAAGCGAAAGGCAAACAGTCCGGTATGCTGCGTATAAAGTATCTTCCTAGTGGTTCAACTATCAACGATCTACGGTCTTACTTGAAAGAACTTCAGATACAAACTGGTAAAACAGTTGATTGTATGTGCATTGACTATCTAGATTTGTTAATGCCAGCAACTAAAAAAGTCCAAGCAGGTGATACATTTACCAAAGACAAATATGTTACAGAAGAAATGCGAAACTTTTCTATGGAAACACAAACGGTTACTGTGACTGCTTCACAGTTAAATCGTAGTGCTGTAGAAGAAATTGAATTTGATCATTCTCACATTGCTGGTGGTATTAGTAAAATTCAAACTGCTGATAATGTAATTGGTATCTTTACATCTAACGCTATGCGTGAACGAGGACAATATCAATTACAACTACTAAAAACACGTTCATCTTCCGGTGTGGGTAGTAAAGTAAGTTTATTATTTGATAGAGATAGTTTGCGAATATCAGACGATCCAGACCAAGATAGCACTGGTGCAGGCACACCAAGCAATGGTGGAAGTACTAGCAGCGTTGTTGATCAACTTAGAAAGAAAACAACTTTAAATAAATTAGACGAAGATGATACTCCTGTTTTTGAAAAAACAGAAGCAGCCAGTTCATTACGGGCAATGCTTAAAACTAAAAGTAGATCGGCTTTTGATGAAACTTGATAAATACACATAACGGAGAATTGTTATGAAACGTAAAAGTCTATTCGAAGAACTAAACAGTATATCTTATGATAAAGATAACAAACGTTTGGTAGAACAGAAGGGTGAACATCTTATTGCTGGTGTAATTCACCTAATGGAATTTATTGAATTAAATTTTGATGAAGACACATCAAATGATTTACAAAAGCGTTTAGTTAACAGTATTCGTACAAAAGATCCTCGGAAATTTCGCCGTGGCATGAATAGTGTAGATAAGTAATGAATTATGAACAACAATTGCATCAACTAAAAGTACTGGCGGGTATCTATAAACCGTATGATGTATCTCAGCATCAGGAAAATATCTCCCATACAGGACAAGAAAAAGGCGAGTATCAAAAAAAGAATAATATACAACCTGGAACAGATGAGTGGTTTAAGTTATGGTTTTCACGCCCACAATTAACTGGTGAAAATCCATTCGGAGATAAGAAATGAAAATATCAGATATAATTTTAAATCAGGGTATAGAACGCAGATTCAGAGGTCCACGCAAACCACGCTTAAAACAAATTGGTCTACATAATCGTATGAAAAACTTACTTGATGATGTTCAAATTAATGAAGGTGGGAAAATGCCCGGCGTTGGTGTTATACATCATTCTGAAATTGCTCCTACATTAAAAAAATTAGAAAAAGAACTCGGTATACCATTGTTGAAAAATGCACTAGGTAGTGTTGGTAAAAAAGAATTCTCGGGCGACATTGATATTGCAGTACAATTAGATAGTGATAAACGTGATGAATTTGAAAAAAGATTGCGGGCTTCGTCAATAATACAAGATATAAGAAAATCAAGTGTGTTTATGACTGTAGTAGATATTGTTGGCTTTGATGCCAACAAAAAAGATGGCGAAAAACCACGAACAGGTAAAGTACAAATTGACTTTATGCCAGGCGATGTAGATTTTATGAAGAATTATTACCATTCGCCCCATTCAAAATCAATGAGCAAAGACGGAAAACACAGTAATTATAAAGGTGTTCATCGTAATATTATGATAGCATCTATTGCTGGTGTGTTAAATGTTGTGGCAAGTGATGATAAAACTAGTGATGGCAGACCTCTAGAACTAGAGCGTTGGATGTTTTCCCCTACTGATGGCATGGTTCGTGTAGTACGCAGACCAGTTAAAAAGAAAAATGGATTAGGATATACAAAAGCAAATAAGAATGAAGTTATTAAAGGACCATTCAAAAGTCCTAAAGACTGGGCTAAGATACTAAAATTAGATAGTGTTGATGATTTGTATAGTTTTGAAACGTTATACGCTGCAATTAAAAAGAATTATCCTTCTAATATAGCCGCAGATATTTTTAAAAATTATAAAGATAATCCAAGTATTCAAAATGCTGGTGTTCCAACTGAGTTAAGTGAAGGGGCCAAATCCTCGTTGCGTGAATCAGATGCGCGTATTCAACATGTTGAAGACTTTGCTATTTGGCATGGTTCAAAAGGTGTTGCAAAATCGATTGAAACATTGAAGAATTTAGAGAAATCTCCTGAAGATGTTACTGTTAAATGGGATGGTTCGCCTGCGGTAATCTTTGGTCGCAATGAGAATGGCGAATTTGTATTAACAGACAAGAGTGGCTTTGGCGCTAAAGGATACGATGGCAAAGTAACAAGTAAACAAGAAATGTCATCTATGTTTTTACGAAGAGGCAAAGAAGCACCAGATGATGACCGCAAGGCATTTGTAAAACAGATGGTAAATATCTGGGATATTTATGAAGCAGCAACACCAGAAAACTTTAGAGGTTATGTTCATGGTGATCTTCTATACTTTACTCAACCTAATGTTGAAGATGGACATTTTGTTTTCACTCCCAATACAGTGACATATCGTGTTCGTTATAACAGTAACATTGGCAAACAAATTGCCCAGAGCCAATCAGGTGTCGTGTTACATGCTAAGATTGAACTTGATGGTTCAAAAAGTAAAGTTGATGCGTCTGAACTAAACTCTGGTAATCTTCTTATCATGCCTCCAGTGACCCTCACACGAGGACCAAAGGTACAGGTAGATAATTTAGATAAAGTAGCAAGAATTGCAAATGCTAGTGCGAATAAAATAGATATGTTATTAGACGATGAATTTTTAAAGTCAAATAAGTTATCAAGTTTTAAAAATGCGCTTTATACATATGTTAATAATATGACAAAAGCCCGTAAGTTGGATAATTTAACAGGCGATTGGTCGAAATGGATATCAACTGCTAAAATGTCAGAACCGATGAAAGACAGAATGAATAACCACGTGAATAATAATGCTGACGGAATGAATGCACTATTTACAGTTATTATGGGTATTATGTCCGTAAAGAATGATATAATTTCGCAATTAGATGCAAGTGAAGCAGATGTAGAAGCATATACGGATGGTAAGCGTGGTGGCGAAGGTTACGTGATTGGCCAGGGTGATAGTAAATTAGTTAATCGTAGTGGCTTTAGTGCTGCAAATATGGGCAAGGAAAGATAATGTTTAGTAAAGAATGTAAAGTACATCTAAAAACTGTTAATGAAACTGCGTTACAGCATATGATTACTGCACTAAAAACTGCAATAAAATTACAACTTTTGGTTCCTGCTTTAATTATACACAGTCTTGCGCCACGGTTCTTTACTAGTACTGCAACAAATGTCATGAAAGATATACTGGAGAAAAGAAAATGAATCATAATAATGATAATAAGTATACAGCAAGTCAATGGGCAGCAATATACGGCGGACATGATGCCGAAGACACAAACAATAGTATGAATCTAAAGTTGGTAAACGAACTATCAGAAAGTAGATTATTTAGAACTAAAAATATTGCTTCAAGTGTAGACTTGGATGATGCTGCAAATGTTGCATTTATGTATTTAATGATACTTAATATATTTAACAAAGATTATGATTATTCGCCATTAGCATCTGAATACTCAAAACGCACTTCTGCATTTAGAAATTTTGATACATTCAGAACGAGTGGTACTGATTTGTATATTGCGTTAAATAGATTAATGGGCAAAGATCAAAAATATGATAACGACAAAGATAAAATTGCCAAGAAAAGAATTGCACCAATAAAGACAGATTTGATTCAATATCTTTCTCATATAGGTAGTAATAAATCTAATGCGGCATATGAACAAAAAATGTTAATGAGATTTCAGAGACAACTCAATATACAAGATAGTATGCTTAAATCTATGCGTAGATTGGTAGGAGATTGGGAAAATTTAAATCAAAACCAAAGAGCATTAGTTGTAACCCGTGGCGTACAGTTTGTTCGTTCAAAAGCCCAACGAAGTGAAATGATGAAACCTCTTATGGCTTTTCAAAAGCGTGGAAATTATAAAGTTAATGATAGAAAAGATACAAAGAAAAAAGTATGGGATAATCCAATCGTGAAGGGTGCAGCAGCAGTTGCTGGTGCAATTGCATTATCAAAAGGTGCTACTGCTTTAGGAAAACGGTTGGGAAAATCATCATATCAATCACCAACTAAATCAGGATTAACAAAATTTCAATCTAGAAATAAATAATGACATATCTTTTATTAAAAAATGATAAATAAAAGTATAGAGATGATAAAGTCTCAATAAATTTTAATGGAGAAATAAAATGGTAGCAAAAGTACATGAATCATATGACGCAGGTCAATTCCTAACAGGATCACTAGTACACTTCGCAATTGCACACTCATCAGCAGTAGACATGAAAGTAGTTGTCGAAACAGTTGGCATGAGAGCAACAGTTGTAATTCTAGGTGCAGGCGGCGAACGTGTTGCAGTTGAAAACAACGGCGCATGGGATGCAGCAGGTCTACAAGCAGCACTAGGTGCTGGTTACACAGTAACAGATTTTGATTACTAATACATAATCTCTATCTATTAGAGTATAAAGACCCGGCATTGCCGGGTCTTTTTTTGTTTTATATGTTTAATTATAACAATAATTATAATTAATTGTTGATAAATATAGATACAGACGATTAGGAGAATTATTAATGGCATATGCGGTAAAATTTAGACGCGGTACAACCGCAGAACATTCAACATTCATTGGCGCAGTCGGCGAAGTAACTGTAAATACAACAACTAATCAATTGATAGTACATGATGGTATAACCACAGGCGGTCATGTAATCGGTACTAGTAATGGCAGCGATGGCGGTGGAGGTGCTAGTACATTAACCGATTTAAATATTACTGATGGCACATCAGGACAAGTGCTAACTACAGATGGTGCAGGAACATTCACATTTACTACTCCTTCGAGTAGTAGTGGTGGCAGCCAATCTTCTACTATTATTTCTCCGACAGCATTTGCGTATGTCAATACTACATCAGATGGATCAGGTACAAACATAAGTTGGGCAAATTGGAATGCGTCAAGTGGAAGTATGGACTTTACGTTTGCAACCGAACAGGCAGATACAAATTATGTAGTTATTAGTGATGTAGAAGGATATGATGACATCAATATAATGGTTACTTCTAAAACGACTACTGGATTTGAAATCTCTATTTACAATGATAGCGGTAATGTGAGTAGCCCTGGTTCAATTGCTACATTTTCTATAATAGTATATTCGTCAGTTCCTACCTTGGAAGTAAGTGGAGTAAGTAATAATTCTTCAGGTATAGAAATTTTAACAGATATGGCAGCATTAATTGCAAAAACTGGAATGACTGCTGGAAACAAAGCATATGTATCTTCAAATAATAAGTTATATTTGTATACAGGAACTGGTTGGTATCTGATTGCAACAGTACAGAATGACGCGCCATCTGGAATCACAGGTGTTAATGGCGCATATAATCTTGCTATAGATGGAACGCCAACAGTGATTACTGCAGTATCTACCGACCCTGAAGGGTTTGCACTTACATGGAGTTATGCGATAACATCTGGATCACTTGGATCAACTGCTACAATATCACAAACAGATAATGTTTTTACAATTACTCCAAGTACTAATACAGCAGATGAGGGCGAATTTACGTTAACAATTAGTGCTACTGATGGGGCAAATGGCGCAGTAAATGCAAATACATCCATATCCTTGTCTCTTTTCATAGCCGTCAGTAATAGTAGCAACACCATACTACTAGTAACTGCAATCGATACATCTGATAATAACAATATAACTGATTCATCTACTAATAATCACAGTATTACAGTAAATGGCGATGCTCATGCTGGTGCATTTAGTCCTTATCGTTCGGGTGGATATTCTACTTACTTTGATGGCAGTGGTGATAAACTTCAAGTGAACGGATCTCCAGACGATTTTAACTTTGGAACTAACTCATTTACTATTGAGGCTTGGATATATCCAACCGGTAGCAATGGTCCTATCTTTAATACACATAAAGTTAATGTCGCGAGTGGATACTACTTTAGCACCACTACAGGTAATAGACTTATATGGGGTCAATGGGGGCAAAGTAGTGGAAACGGCGATTATATAGTATCAGGTACTTATGTGCCAAATGCGTGGAACCACGTGAGTATAAATAGAGATGCAGATTCATCTAATTCACTAAAAGTATATATTAATGGTGTTTTACAAATGATATCTACAAATGCGAATAATTTTAGTTCTTACACTTATGGACCATACATAGGGGGCTACGCTCCGGGACCGTCTCAATACGACTTTGGTGGATATATTAGTGATTTAGTTGTAACTAATGGCTCTGTTTTAAGAACAGGCGGCAATCAGATTGGTGATGTAGCATTTGCACCACCTACTGAGGCATTTGAATCTGATGATAATACCGTATTATTAATTAGCAATTCTCTTCCATATATTACAGATAGTTCATCTAACTCACATGATATTATAACAACTGGTAACGTTACTACACAGCCTTTGTCACCCTACGATTATGGGGAATATAATCCAAACATCCACGGCGGGTCTGTGTATTTTGATGGAACTGGTGACAATTACACGGTGCCTAGTGGTCTTCATCTTGGCACGGGCGATTTTACATTTGAATTTTGGATCTGGCCAGATGAAGATTGGACTAATACTTATAGTAAAGCTTTTATGAACACTGAAACTAGTGGCACTGGCACCACTTGGTCTCTTACTGTATCTAGTTATAATGGATATAATGGTTTAATTTTTGCCTATGGTGTATATGGTTCTTATACTGTGGGAAAATATGTTGATAATTATTGGGTTCCACAGGGTGAATGGACTCATCTAGTTGCTCAAAGAAGAAACGGAACTATCGAAATTTATGTAAATGGTGTCAGTCAAACATTGAATACATATAATGAAAATGGAACTTTTAGTGATAGTACAAATTTAACAAGCAATCTAACTACAAGAACACTTTTTAATGAAGTTAAAGCTTATGTTTCAGACCTAAGATTAGTCACTGGTTCATATGTATATGATGGTGATTTTACACCACCAACTGCACCAGTATCTTCATCTGATGCATCTCTGCATATCAAAGGCATCGATGCTTCTATTATAGATAAGTCACAATCAGGTGCCGCCATACATTTAATAGGCGGTGCTACCGGATCAAATGCAGAATCCAAATTTGCTGATTCTTATTCAATGTATTTTGATGGTTCCGATGATCGCGCCCTGGTTACAGACCCATTGGATTTGTTAGATTTTAGTAATGGGGAATCATATACACTAGAAACATGGGTAAATGCAACTGATCTTTCAGGTAGTACATGGAGAACTATTTGTAATAATGGCACATCAGGCGTATATGGTCCATTATATCTTTCATTAAAAGGTGATAAATTACATGCACTTGCATCGCATAATGGCACAAGTTATACTTTAGATACTCGTTCAGATATTGGTTCTAGTGGTATTGCTACATTTGTGACAAATACATGGTATCATATAGCATATACATGGGACGGCAGTAATTACAAATTCTATGTTGATGGAGTACTTCTGCATACAATAGCCAAAACTGGCAGTCCAATGGCAACTACTAGAGATTTAGGAATAGGTGCAAGAGCAGGTAATTACGAACTGTTTAACGGGTATATACAAGATTTTAGAATTACTAAAGGCCTTGTAAGATACACCGCCAACTTTACGCCACCAACTGAACCACTCAAAGGTTAAATTTTCACACATATATTGATAAATATACATATAGACGATTAGGAGAATAATTAATGACATACGCTGTACAATTTAGACGTGGAACCACGGCTGAACATGCAACATTCACTGGTGCTGCAGGTGAAGTAACTGTAAATACAACAACTAATCAATTGATAGTACATGATGGTACAACCGTAGGCGGTCATGCAATCGGTACTAGTAATGGCAGTGGCGGAGGTGCTAGTACATTAACCGATTTAAATATTACTGATGGCACATCAGGACAAGTGCTAACTACAGATGGTGCAGGAACATTCACATTTACTACTCCTTCGAGTAGTAGTGGTGGCAGCCAATCTTCTACTATTATTTCTCCGACAGCATTTGCGTATGTCAATACTACATCAGATGGATCAGGTACAAACATAAGTTGGGCAAATTGGAATGCGTCAAGTGGAAGTATGGACTTTACATTTACAACTTCGCAACCAGATACAAATTATGCAGTTATTAGTGATGTAGAAGGTTATGATGATACCAATATCATGGTTACTTCTAAAACGACTACTGGATTTGAAATCTCTATTTACGATGATAACGGCAATGTGAGAAGCCCTGATTCAACTGGCGCGTTTTCTGTAGTAGTATATTCGTCAGTTCCCGCACCATCGGAAACTACTTCATCCGCAGGATCTGCAAATGTAGAAATTTTCACAGATATGGCAGCATTAATTGCAAAAACTGGAATGAGCGCAGGGGATCAAGCATATGTATCTTCAAATAATAAGTTATATTTGTATACAGGAACTGGTTGGTATCTGATTGCAACAGTACAGAATGACGCGCCATCTGGAATCACAGGTGTTAATGGCGCATATAATCTTGCTATAGATGGAACGCCAACAGTGATTACTGCAGTATCTACCGACCCTGAAGGGTTTGCACTTACATGGAGTTATGCGATAACATCTGGATCACTTGGATCAACTGCTACAATATCACAAACAGATAATGTTTTTACAATTACTCCAAGTACTAATACAGCAGATGTGGGTGAATTTACGGTAACAATTAGTGCTACTGATGGGACAAATGGCGCAGTAAATGCAAATACATCCATATCTCTTGCCTTCACTGTTTCTAATAGTAGATATACAACATTACTTGCAACAGCAACAGGAACTTCTGATAATAACAATATAACTGATTCATCTACTAATAACCATAGTATTACAGTAAATGGCGATGCTCATGCTGGTGCATTTAGTCCTTATCGTATTGGTGGCTATTCGACTTACTTTGATGGGAGTGGAGGAGATTACGTAAAATCAGATACACATGCTGATTTTGCTTTTAGCACAGATGATTTTACAATAGAATGTTGGTATTATCCGGTATCAAAAGCTCAGAATTTTCCTAGAATATGGCATTTTGGGTCATTTTGGCAGGACAATCAGGCTTTAGCTTTTGTAGATAGGCATAATGATCGGTCAACTACCTTTTCTCTATCCGCCTATAACGGTGGAGTACTTTTAAATTCTACCACAACAGTAGAAAATAATAATTGGTATCATCTTGTAGTTGAAAGAAGTGGCGCTACTATAACTTTATATGTAAATGGTGTATCTGAAGATACTTATAATATTGGAAGTGGCGAATTTATTACAAGTTCATCTAGTTATGTTAACATTGGCAATGTTAGTAATGGTGGTAATCTAACCGAGTCAGCAGTAAACGGATATATAAGAGACTTTAGATATGTAAAAGGCACAGCAATATATGATGGAAACTTTACACCATCAACTGAACCTTTAGAAGAAGTTACTAATACAAAACTACTTACCTGTCACTTGCCGTATATTGCTGATGGTTCTACTAACTCACATGCAATCACAGTGAATGGTAACGTTACTAATCAGCCCTTTTCGCGCGACGATTATGGGGAATATAATCCAAACACGCACGGCGGGTCTGTGTATTTTCCTGGTGGTGGAGTTGCGTCATTCACACCATCAGATGCTAGTTTTGGTTTTGGCACAGGTGATTATACAATTGAAGGTTGGTTTAATTTCGATGATAATGGAGCCTTTACAGGCGGCGATGGTGCAACTATTCTATCTACTTTAAATTCGCTATCTGGAGTGGGCGCACATCTTTGGGTATCGGCTAGTGTAATTAGATTCTATAATGCTTCCGCGGATCGTATTATAAGTTCTGCTGTTAGTGTAAAAGAATGGCATCATATTGCACTTGTTAGATCAAGTGGAAATACAAAACTTTATATTGATGGCAATCAAACAGGTTCAACATATGCAGACAGTAATGATTACGGAGCAACTGCTCCTTTTAGTATAGGCAGTTATCATAACAATGGTGCTGTTGGCTCTGTTACTAAAAATATGATTGGTTATGTGTCAGACCTTAAAGTCACAAAAGGGCAAGCAATATATACATCTAGCTTTACACCACCTACTGCTCCATTGTCTTCATCTGGTGCATCTCTACATATCAAAGGAATAGATGCTTCTATTATAGATAAATCTCAAGTTTCTAACTTAAACCTAAATATACTTGGGAACATCACTGGTTCAACAACTCAGGTTAAGTTTGCTGATACAAAATCTATATATTTTCCT
>ERZ1046568.252-NODE-252-length-46264-cov-10.994417_pt1 | contig 46264 bp, 52 predicted proteins | sample MGYA00383092_ERZ1046568 | MGnify/ENA primary metagenome ERZ1046568 (study PRJEB29581, sample SAMEA5548362) | metagenome | biome: marine; feature: coastal; material: water | depth 1 m | study: Short-term variability in the microbial, nano- and picoplankton... | reverse complement strand
TTATTGACTAAATAAAATTACAGGTGAAACATTTGTTAATACAGTCCAAGCATAACGTCATTGTGTATAAGTTTGACTTTTGATCATCTTTTATCTTAATGAATTAATTGTTTTTAAAATTTATCTCTATCCAGATAGACATCAAATCAAGCAATCAAAATTTATGGGCTAATTATGGGCTAATTATGGGCTAAGTTAGAATTATATTGAGTCTAATTTTGGATCATGCTTAAATTCAATTCACATAATACAATATTTACTAAAACTATAATTCAAGACTTTAATCTAATGAAGTTTATTATTTTGATGGTCACTTTTTTATTTTATCTTAATACATCTTTAGCACAATACCAGGTTGGACAAAATCTTTATGGTGATAATGCGCAAGATCGTTTTTGGCCCTTATCATACATTTCTTAATTCAGAACTAAAAACAACTGAAAGTATGGGCGAGATTTTAAAAAGAGATTATTCTATTCATTTAAACTATAAATCAAATAAGAAACTTACTACTCAGGAACTATTTCTTTTTCCATGCTATGGGGAGGAACTTCTTATTAGTTTGATTTGGGCAGGAGATTTAGATAATGATGGAAAAACAGATTTTATAATACAAATTCCTACGCCTCCTAATAATGAGATGGGAGATTCATCAGGATTATTTCTTAGCTCCAAGGCAGATTCAAAAGAGCTAGTGAAATTAGTTGCGTATTTTATTTCAACAGGTTGTTAGTATTGCAAAGAATGTACATGAAACAAATTTTCTTTTTATTTTTTTTACTTGTTAGTTTAAATAATAAGGCTCAAGATTTAGAGCTAATTCACAATATATCTTCATCTCAAACCTATCAAGTTTTATCTGAAGAAGATGAGAATTTAACTATTTATCTTGATTTTTATTCTCCAGGAATTATTGACTACAAGGTTGTTCCATATTTTTTTGTTACTGGATGGTATGAATTAGATGAACACTCTAATAAGCATAACTTGGTTGGAATTTATCATCCTTTTGAAAGTTTAGTTCTTTTTGTTCCAGAAGATAGTAGCGTAACTCGTATAGAATGTCTTGCTGATCAAGGTTTAAATTTAGATACTACTAAGTATTTAGAAAGATTCTATTTCTCTCTAAATAATAATATTAAAAGATCAGTTTGGTTTGATGGTCACAAAGAAAAGTCAATTAATAAGATTGATTTTGACAAGAAGAATGTTTGTCACACAGTGTTTATCAAATTAGTAGATCAAGCTCATTCTGTAAATCAATCTATAGATATTACTGATTTTGTAATAAGCCCATTTGGGAATAATGATATATTCCTTGAAGACTACAATATTAAGATCTACAGTTATAATAGTGATAGTGCAGGTAATTTACATATACTATTATTTATAACTAATGAATATGTTATTCCCTCATCATTAAGTTCTGGAGGTTATTATTATCTAATGTTTGATAAAGATCAATCTATTAGGAGAAATAACTATTTTGAAACATACAATCAAGGAAAGTATATTTCATCTATTGATGAAAGCTTTATTCATCCAACTAAGAAAAAGTTCTTGATTATAGCTGATTGGTCTGATAGTCAAATTATAGGATCATTTTTTATTGAACATTCTAAAATTCAAATTGAGAATAAGTGGTGACTTATTATAAAGAATAATAAAACCCACTCAATTTAGTGGGTTTATTTTTGGTGGACCTCTCGGTCCCAGTTTCGAACTTTTTAAGTATTTAGTTTTACTTTGATTCTTTCTAATAATTAAGTACTATTAAAAACTTTTTTACGATTCATACAAAATTTAATTCAAAAATAGATTTAGTTTAATACACATTAACAAGCTCTATTTAAATAAACCTATTACTCTAATTTTGATAGTGTGAGTGTAAAATGCCATCATCGATTATAATAGTATAAACTTTAAAGATTTAAACTCCCCCTAACAACACACCTGGACTTCCATCCCATTGTGAATCTGTTACTGCATCCAACATATACTTTGCAACATCTGCTCTTGATATTGATTTTAGAAAAGTGCCGTTTTGTTTTTTGGTAACAAAATATTTTCCTTTCCCTTCTTTATCTGTAAGAGCATAAGGTCTTACTAAAACAAATGGTACAGATTTTTCATTACTTATACGTTTATCTGCTTTTTCATAATCAGCAAAACTTGATTTTCCACCAATAAGAATCAGCATTTGTTTAATAATCCATGAAGTTCTCCCACAACCAATGCTTGAGATTAAAATGCATTTTGGAATGTTAGTTTGTTCGGAAGCTACCTTTAAAATATTGTCATGTGACTTAAACATGATTTGACTTTTCTTTGGATTCCCAAAACAACTAACGATTACGTCAGTATTAGTTACTGCTTTTTCAACATCATTTATGTTTGTCGCATTTCCTTCAATAACTTCAACTTTAGAATTATTGGAATGCTCATAGCTGGCTGCACTTCTAACAAATGCCTTTATTTTAAATCCAGCTTCTAAGGCCTGATTCACAAAGTGACTTCCTAAGTTCCCATTAGCGCCAAAAACTGTTATCGTTATTTCGTTATTCATCTGCTTCCTTTTTGCGAAAACAAAGCTACAAAAAATTAACTATACAAAATATAGTACTATACCAAAGTATAGTGCATATTTGCTTTAAACGTTCAAAATGAATAAGGAATTACAAGCAAAAATTGAAGAGTTCAAAAGCTATCGAATTGATAAGCCTCCATTAGAAATAATTGAACATTACAAAGAAGAACTGAGAGCCATGCAGGATGCTTTAGACATCATCTCAGGAAGGTGGAAAATGCAAATTATTGCATTGCTTTGTAATGGTGAATTCAGATATTCCGAATTGGAAAAAGGTCTTCCCAAAATATCGCCTAGAATGTTATCCAAAGAGTTAAAGGACTTAGAGATAAATGAATTAGTGGAAAGAAAAGTTTATGCCTCTTTGCCAGTAAAGGTGACTTATAAATTAGCGGACTATGGTTATACCCTAGTGCCATTAATTAACGAATTGACGAATTGGGGGAAAGCTCATAGAGAGATAATAATACAAGAAAATAAACGAAAGCACAACAAAGTATAAAAGGCATTAAAACGACCTTTTATACAAAACGTTAGAAACAATTAAACCAATAACATGAAAAATATTATTAAAAAAACATTACCCCGCTTGTTTTTAATTCAGTATTAGTGATTTTTTTTAAAGTGGAGAATACCGGTCGCCTTCATAACTGTTTAACTTCCTAATTATCAGTCAATTATTAACTTGTTGAAATCACAGGTGAAACATTTTTTGAAGGACTCCAAACTAGTCGCTAGTGTGGAAAAGTTTGACTGCTGATCATATTTTCAAAATTTATCAGAAGGAATTACTTTATCCTATTTCGTAATTAAATTCAAAAGTCTGTTTTTAACAATTAAACAGTATAATTAAGATTAGATAAATATTTAAAAGACTCTTCTATTAACAGAAATTATATTCTGTTTATTTAATGTTATGTGCAGTTTTTTTCATAAGGTCATCTAATTGGCTACAACGGTTGGTGTATGGTGTCTTAGCATCCCGAAGGGTGCTATGCACTATACACATTGTTGTGTTGAGTTTTTTATGAAGCAAATTTCTCAAAAGTTAAATCAGAAACAAGTGAGCTTATGTCTTTGCCAGTATTCTCAAGGATTAAGTTGTGAAGATCTGTGTAGTCAGTTTCAGTATCTTTGGAAGTAATTAGTTGGTATAGGAATTCAGTAAATGTACTTGCTAAAAGAACCGATACATCGTCTCCCTCTATATCAGTCAATACTGAAGGTAAATAACGAGGAGTTATTATTAATGTATATCCAGCACCAATTTTTCTGCGGTGCAATCTTAATCTACCACTATTCAATGATGAAAGTTTTCTAGATGAACTCTTAGCATCTACACAAAATTTATATTTTGTATCTAGAAATAAACATTCAATATCTGTTTTTCCAGCACCACCAACAAGCAAAGCATCTACGTTAACAAAGTAATTAAATCCATCAGTAAGTAGTTTTTCAAATTCATAAGGAGAGTCTTTTTCAGGGTTTTCACTATGATAATCGATAGCACTCATCAAATTCATAACGTTTTCAAGGCCAGCAGCACTTTTTAATCCAAGCTCCTTAAGCAGTTCTCCTGGAAAGAATGAATAGATTTCTTTAATCACGTCAGAAGAAAGACGATGTGGGTTATCTAGGTTCAATGGTCTCTTAAATGGACTGTAATTTGAAAGAAGTGTGTTACAATAAGCGGCTACTTCATTGTTTAGTTCAATGTAAGTTTTTTTTATTGTTCTCGTAGTACTTGTACCTTGTTTCATTTTCAGAATTACCTCACCTTCAATACGATTGATTAAACCAGCTTCTTCAAATAACTTAGATTGATAATAATCCCATTCATAATACGCATTGACGTGATAGTCATATTTAGATTCCAATATTTCAATCCATTGTTCATTAGTTTTACTTCTTAGGTTTAATATTTCTTTGACCAAAGATTCATATGAATGCTCATCAATGCTTTGTACAAACATTAAACAAGTTGCAATTTCAACAGAATATAATTTAAACTGTAAGCGTTTATCGAGTAGTAGTTTATATAGTAAGCGGTATGGGTAAAGTTTAAATTTAGAAGCAGTTCCCGAGTGTGGATGTGGGAATTGAACAGCAAATAGCTGTGTTAAAAATATTCTACTACTTTTAAATTGGTCATCAAAGTGTTGTAACATCAAATCTCCTAAGGGGCTGAATAGGAATTTTTTGGCTCCATGAACAATAGATTTATGGCCAAACATAAAATAAGCTAGAGTATTAATTTTATGATTTATTGCATCTAATGGTAACTCTGGATTTCTTTCGGAGTAATAACCAAGAGCTCTAAGTCTATAATTTAGTGATGCTTTTTCATCATTGGAAAGACCTGATTTAGAAAACGAGTTTAGGTTTATTCATCATCCTGAATGCATTTTGAGAGGTGAAATTAAAATCTTTAAAACTTCATCAAGGCAAATGACAGAAACATCCAGTACCCAACAAAAAAAAGAGAGTGAATCAATATGGGCTTTGGAGATGCAAGGTAATTCGTTAAATACTCGTATTCATAAATTAGATGGGCTTAGAGGTGTTCTTAGCTTAATGGTAGCTCTTTATCATTTTCCTCAAGAATACCTTCCAGGTGGATTTGCAGAATTCTTTGCACTGCGACAGGCAAATAATTTTGTAGATATATTTTTTGTTTTGTCTGGTTTTGTGATCTTTTTTCACTAGAGCACAATTGATTCTACCAGACATTTTATTGAATTCTTAAAAAACTGCAACTGCCGTAATTAGTAAGAGAAATAGTTTTCGACTGCTCTTAAATAATGATTTACGCATAACTTAACTGATACCAATTTAATTATTATACGAAATAATACTGTCCCAGGATCTAACGATGCTCCTCACGTGATTGTAATGTTATTTTGGTTTTTTAAAATTATGGCCTTTGATTACATTCGTAACCATCAGAATGAATAAAGTAGTAAAAAATGCAACTGAGGCCATCCAAGGCGTTAAAAGTGGAATGACGCTTATGTTAGGAGGATTTGGACTATGTGGTATCCCTGAGAATAGCATCGCAGCATTGGTAGAATCTCAAGTTAAAAATTTGACTTGCATCAGCAATAATGCAGGTGTAGATGATTTTGGTATTGGATTAATGCTTCAAAGCAAGCAAGTAAAAAAAATGATATCTTCATATGTAGGAGAAAATGCTGAGTTTGAAAGGCAGTTACTTAGTGGCGAATTAGAAGTAGAGCTAATTCCTCAAGGAACACTAGCTGAAAGATGCAGAGCCGCGGGAGCAGGTATTCCTGCTTTTTTCACTCCAGCGGGATATGGCACAGAGGTAGCGGGAGGGAAAGAAGTTCGTGAGTTCAATGGACAGAATTATATTATGGAAAAAGCCTTTGAGCCCGATTATGCTATAGTTAAAGCTTGGAAAGGAGATACTGACGGTAATCTAATCTTTAAGGCTACAGCTCGTAATTTCAATCCCATGATGGCTATGGCGGGCAAGGTAACAATAGCAGAAGTAGAAGAGCTTGTAGAACCAGGAGAATTAGATCCTAACTTCATACATACACCCAGCATATTCGTAAATAGAATATTCAAAGGTACAGACTACGAAAAAAGAATTGAGCAAAGAACGGTTTCAATATAGGTTAAACCGTAAGTGGAAGATTTTTAAGTATTTACAAATAAGAATACTAGAAGAATGGGGCTCTTAAAAATTATAAACGCTATACCAAGATATACTTCAGTGGAATTAGTTCCCAAGCATTCTTCATTATTTAAATATTTTTTTTATCAAACTGAGCTTAAAAATCTGGTGGGTACTTTTCAGGATTTAGTTTCAAACTTGGATTTTGATCAAATTCATATCTTACAAATAGGGGCAAATGATGGTGTTTCTTTTGACCCAATTTATCCTCTAACAAAGTTAAAGAATGTTTCGCTCCATTGTTTCGAATCTGTTCCTGATTACTTTAGTTTACTTCAGCTGAACTACTCAGATAACAAAAATATTAGGTCATATAATTATGATATTGGTGCCAATAATTCTGAAATGAAATTTTATAAGGTTAAAGCTGCGTCCTTAGCAGAGTACCCAGATTGGGCAAAAGGCACATCTACTTTTTATCTGGATAATCTTAGACTGGTAGATATGAAGACGAAAGATATTGAAAATATTGATGTAAAAATGATTACATATAAGGAAGCTCTTGAGCTTTGTAATCTAAAATGCCCGAATGTATTAGTGATTGATGCTGAAGGACATGATACCGAGATTTTTAATTCTATAAACTTTGACAGCGAGATGCCGGAAATAATACTGTTTGAGCATTTTTTTGCTGAAAGAAATATTGGTTCGGAGCTTTTTCAAAACATAATAGACACTCTGTTTGCCAATGGTTATTTGATTAACTTTAACAGTCAGGATATCGTTTGTTATAAACCAAATAATAATTTAAAGAACTAAGATACAATGCTAACAAAACAACAAATCGCTCAGCGTATAGCAAAAGAGCTTAAAGATGGATACTATGTAAATTTAGGGATAGGAATTCCTACTCTAGTGGCAAACTATGTTCCTGAAGGGATGGATGTGACCCTGCAATCTGAAAATGGATTGCTAGGTATGGGGCCTTTTCCTACAGAAGAAGAAATAGATGCAGATTTGATCAATGCAGGTAAGCAAACGGTCACAACTTTGCCTGGCTCTGTGCTTTTTGATAGTGCTACAAGTTTTGCCATGATACGTAGTGGGAGAGTAGACCTCACTGTTTTAGGTGCTATGGAAGTGAACGATAAGGGCGACATTGCAAATTGGAAGATACCGGGAAAAATGGTAAAAGGAATGGGCGGAGCTATGGACCTCGTGGCATCAGCTCAGAATATCATTGTAGCGATGCAGCATACCAATAGAGCTGGACAAAGCAAACTTCTCAAAGAGTTATCACTGCCCGTAACTGGTCTAGGTTGTGTCAAGAAAGTAGTAACCAATTTATGCGTAATGGATATTACAGAGCACGGATTTGAGTTAACAGAACTTGCTCCAGGTGTCAGTGTAGATGATGTAAAAGCTGCCACAGAAGGTCGCCTAACTGTCTCTGATAGCATAATCGAGATAGACCTATAAGGGTTTACATAAAAAAATAGGGCCATAAAAAAACCGACCACTGGTCGGTTTTTTATACATTTATTATTAAGAATATCTGTTATTCTTGAACCACGTCCACATCTATTTCTACTGAAACTTCTTTGTGAAGTGAAATAGTTGCTTTGTACTCTCCAATGTTTTTCATGTCAGGAGCAGATATTTTTCTTTTGTCTACATCAAACCCACGCTCAGTAAGCGTTTGAGCTAACTGGATAGTAGTTACCGAACCGAATATTTTACCGTTAGAACCTGCTTTCGTAGGTACAGTAAGTTTAAGTCCATCTAATTTATCAGCTATAGCCTTTGCGTTTTCTTTTATCTTAGCTTGTTTGTGAGCTGCTTGACGTACATTCTCTTCAGCCATTTTAATAGCTGATGGAGTAGCAATAGTTGCTAATCCTTGAGGTATAAGGTAGTTTCTACCGTATCCGTTTTTCACTTCTACGATATCATTCTTTTCACCAAACCCCTTAACGAAATCTTTTAATATTACTTTCATCGATTTTTAATATTTAATGGGTTAGTTTCTTATTTCATTTGGTCAGCTACATAAGGTAGTAGAGCGATATGTCTACATCTCTTAACAGCTTGAGCTATTTTTCTCTGATACTTTAAAGAAGTTCCTGTGATTCTTCTTGGAAGTAATTTACCTTGTTCGTTTATAAATGCCATAAGAAAATCTGGATTCTTGTAATCAATGTATTTGATTCCGCTTTTCTTGAATCTGCAATATTTCTTAGGCCTAACTATAGGTGTTCTTGTATATCTTCTTCTTTTTGCCATTTTCTTAATCCTCTTCTTCGTTAGACGCTGTTTCTACTTTTGCCTCAGCTACAGGAGCCGCTTTTTCTTTTGGAGCTGGTTTAGCTGCTTCAGGGGCATCTGCTTTCTTAGGTTTGTTGAATTCTCCGTTTCTTCTTCTCTCATTGTACTTTACGGCATGCTTGTCTAGCTTGAGACATAGATATCTCAGAACTTGTTCATCTCTTCTGTAAGCCAACTCTAGCTTGTCTACAATTTCTGCATCTGGTTCAGCTGCGAATTCGAAGATTTGGTAGAAACCGGTTGTTTTTTTCTGAATCGGGTAAGCCATTTTAGTAAGGCCCCAATTTTCTTTGTGGATGAGCTCTCCACCATTTTCTGTGATCAGCTTTTCGAAAGAAGATACTGCTTCCTGCATCATCTTTTCGCTAAGCACGGGTGTAAGTACAACCACAGACTCGTAATTTGTTTTTGCCATTTTATTAAATGTGTTAAAAATTTAAAGGTTGCAAAAGTAATATAATTTATAAAATTTACATCCTAACAGAATAGAAAATATTTGTAAGAATAGATTTTAGCGAAAAGAAAAAAAGCAGAAGTGAAACAGACTTATTCTTTGTAGACCAAAGAACTCCACATTTGGGCTATAATTTTTTCATCTTCTTCACTTAACTCTATATCTGAAATCATAGTGAGAATTAGTATGCCCTCATCTTTACTACCTATAGAAGCTACCTCGTAAATACTTTTTGAGTCCTTATAAGTAAGCTCTGCTCTGGTGACTTCAATTTCTTGACCTGAAACTAAGGTTTTTGTGTACTTGCTTTTTTCCATCTCATATCCATAACTAAGACTTTCTTTAGTTACTTCGGATAACATCATATCGTTTAGCATAGAAGGATTGAAAGAACCGTATTCTTGTATCAGAAAGCCGGACCCTCCAGCTGTCATAATCATACTTTGTTCTATATCAGCATCTATTTTTAATTGTGAGACTTTGTATTCCTTAGAGTGATCAAAGGTATATAGTTTACTGTCGAAAGAAATCGTATCGTTTGCTGTTAGTTTGACTGTAATAGACTTCCCATTTATTTTCATTGTGTACTCTTCGTCTGCAGCTATATCTAAGGTCTGGTCGTCAATGTGTAATTGGTAGTCTTTTTGTGCAATGGCTGAAATACTGCAGAGTATTGTGATGAGTGTGAAAATGTTTTTCATGCAATTCAATCTTGATTCGTTGTGTGTGCCAAAAGTAGCATTCCTAAAGTGTTTCACAATATTATTGCTGCTATATCCAATCCTTTCGGATAGTAGCAGCTTGAAAGGTTAATTTTTCAAGGTGAATTGTATTAGTTTTTTCAACACCACTTGTTTAAGAACACAGACTTAAGCTAATTTGCATGGTATTATAATTCATGGGAAATTACGTAGTAAGTGCTAGAAAATATAGACCAGAGACTTTTGACACAGTCGTCGGGCAAGGTCATATTACCGAGACGCTAGTGAATGAGATTACTCACGATCGATTGGCACAAGCTTTTTTATTCTGTGGTCCTAGAGGTGTGGGAAAAACTACTTGTGCTAGAATCTTAGCTAAGGAGATTAACAAAGATAGTGTACCCGCAGATTACGACTTCTCGTTTAATATTTTTGAATTAGATGCGGCATCTCATAATTCTGTGGATGATATACGGTCTCTAAATGAGCAAGTGAGAATCCCGCCTCAAACTGGAGAGTATAAAGTTTATATTATAGATGAGGTTCATATGCTATCCTCTTCTGCATTTAATGCATTTTTAAAGACGCTAGAAGAACCTCCCAAGTATGCCATCTTTATATTGGCTACCACAGAGAAACACAAAATTCTTCCAACTATACTTTCTCGTTGTCAGGTTTTTAATTTTGACAGAATTCAAATCCCACAGATCGTAGATCATCTAAGACTGATAGCTAAAGAAGAGAATATAGAAGCTCAAGAGGAAGCTCTTCACCTTATTGCAGAGAAAGCAGATGGAGCTATGAGAGATGCTTTATCTATCTTCGATCAGATGGCTAGTTTCGGATCTGAAGGAAAGATTACTTATCAGGAAGTGATTGATAATCTCAATGTCCTTGATTATGATTTTCACTTCAGAATTACGGATTGTTTTTTAGAAGGTAATGTGAGTGATGCACTTGTCATCTTTGACGATATTCAGAGAAAAGGTTTTGATGGTCAATTATTTATCAATGGATTAGCTAATCATTATAGAGATTTATTGGTTGCTCAGAATGCAAGTAGCCAGCAGTTACTTGAGAAGTCAAAAGAGTTGGCCGCTAGATACCACAAGCAGGCGGTGAGTGTTTCTCCTTCTTTCATCATCAATACTATCAATATACTTGGTGAAACAGATATGAATTACAAAACAAGTCGAAATCAAAGGCTTCACGTAGAACTATGTCTGATCAAGCTGGCCTCACTCCAACACGCCATAGACGTGACTAAAAAAAAAAGTCTAGGATAAAACGCCTAGTAGAAAGTGGCTTTTTTGAACATTTATTCGAACAAGTACCTGTAGAAGAGGAAGCCTCCAATGCAGGAGATAAACCGGCTGTTAAGAAGGAATACGTTAAAGAGTCTTTAGAGACTGTTAGGCTCGGAGGTCTTCGCAGCACTATGAAGAAAATTTCCCATGTATCTAAAGATAGAGAGCAGATCGAAGAGGAAGCTAAAAACAAAGAAACACCGTTAGAACTGAAGTCTTTCGATTTAGAAACGGCAAGATTATTATTTATAGAATTCTCAAAGACATTGATTCAAGAAAAACGAGGCAGTATAGCTTCGTTTTTTGCAGATCCTTTAATTGAAGTAAAAGGTGATGCAGTAGTTTTTACAGTGGGTTCAAAAATTGTGGCTGATGGGATAAAAGACTTAAGGCAACGTGCTAAAGTCTTATTCGCTGATAAAGGTTATTTGTTGACCGATATCGAATGCGTAGTAAACGCAGTAGAGATAAGTCAATATAAAGTCTTTACTCCTCAGCAAAAATTTGATGTGATGACGAAGAAGCATCCCGTACTTAAAGATTTTGCCGATAGATTTAATTTGGAAATTGAGTAAGTAGATTAATACTCTACGACAATTAACAAATTAGGCTCAAAGACTACATTGTGCCAAGTTCTAGCCGTTGCAAATAGTATGGTTTTCTTTAAAGTTTTGTACTTCCACCACAATACTTTTCGGATAAGCTCCTTTAATGGACTTGCATTCTTTACTAAGCCTCCAGATACTTCAACATTGGAAAACCCAAGTGCGTTCATAAGCTGAAGAGCTGAACTTTTATTTAAGAAAACTTCATGGCTAATATCGCCATACGCGTAAACACTGGTTTGAGGAGCGTCCATATTTGGCGTTCTGAATATCGCTTTCCCACCCTTATTTAGTGTCTTCTTTACTTGCAATAAAAATTGGATAAGTTCATCTTTAGTAAAGTGTTCTATTATGTCAAGACCCACAATGACATCCGCTTTTTCTTGCTTTGCGAAAAAATCCTCAATACTACTTAGTTTAACATTTGTCAGTCCAAGTTCATTCGCCACCTTGACCTGCTCTTCGCTAATATCGTAACCAGTCACATTTGCATAACCCGCGTCCATTGCTGGTTTCACAAATGTTCCAAATCCACAACCTAGATCCACAATTTTAGAAGACTTATTCTCAGGTAGTAGATCAATCAATTCAGCACTATTGTGTCTTGACTGTTCCTCTAGCATTGATGCATAGTCTCTTGCCAGTTTGTTGACTTGAGTAGAAAAATAATTATTGTATATGGTGTCTCTGTAGTTGAGCATTTTCGTCGTGCAAACTTATGTTATTTTTGTTCGATGCTCAAAAGCTATATGCATAAAGGACTTATTGAAGCTGGGTGCGATGAAGCTGGGAGGGGGTGTCTTGCTGGACCTGTTTATGCCGCAGCTGTGATATTGCCTCCGAGGGTTAGACTTCCTAAGCTTGATGACAGCAAAAAGCTTACAGAAAGCATACGAAATGAGTTGCGGCTAAAAATCGAAAAAAGTGCTATTGCTTGGGCAGTTGCTTCTTGTAATGAAAGAGAAATAGAGAAGTACAATATTCTTAATTGTAGTATTTTAGCTATGCAGAGAGCTATTGCTAGTTTAGGAATGAAGCCTGAGCACTTATTAATAGATGGGAATATATTCAAGCCATTTGATTTTATACCATTCACCACTGTGGTCAAAGGAGATAGTAAGTTTAGATCCATAGCGGCTGCGAGTATTTTGGCTAAAACACACCGTGATGATTATATGAAAGATCTTTCTTTGAAGTATTCTAATTACGGATTTGAAAAGCACAAAGGGTATGGCACTCCTCAACATATATCAGCCATTTCTAAATTTGGTCAGCTTGATTGTCACCGGAAAACATTTGTTTTGAAACACACTAAAGTAAAATGAGAATACCGATAATAGCTTTTTTCTGCTTTTATATTTTTAATGTCGATGCTCAAACAATCAATTATTTTGAGTTTGAAATGGGCCCAAAAGTGGATAGATACAACGCTGTAGGAAATGAAAATGTAAAAGGACTAATGCCAATTGGTGTGGGTGCAGGTGTATCGTTAGGGAAAATGCTTTCAGAGAAGAGTTATGTCGAGGTAGGATTGTTTAAAAATGACTATTCATCAAATTTTGAAATAATCAGCCGTGATTTGGAAGGGCAAGAGCTAACGTCTAAAATTAATAGGTTGTATCCTACTTTTAGTAGTACACAGCTTGCTTTGATGCTAGGTCATAGACTAAGACTGTCTGAAAAATGGACTATTTATGGAGAGGCTGGGGTACATCTTTTTGTCAATCGCAGATTAGATAGAGAAGGCTCGTTAGGTATAAATTCAAAAACACAAAATGATGAATCTGGTTATGAAGAAAACATATATGTCACTACATTTTCCAATGGATTCGAATCTGGCAGTTTCCTGTTAAGACTTAATATGGGGTGCTACCGAGATATTTCTGAGACTATGGCTATTAACTTTTCTATCTCAGCAAGGGGGTCATCAGTCGTGATTAATGAATACGAAATACAATATACTACTGACTCAGAACCACAAAATCAGAATGCAAAACTTCAAACCAATGGTAGTCAGTTGGGTTTTTATCTAGGATTGAAATACAGAATTAGTAGTTTTTCGCTATAAAACAGGTTAGTACTTATCTTTGCAGCATATTTAATGTCAGATTATAAGTCTATAAAATCCAGAAAGTTTTCTAGTTTAAAAGAGAGGTGGCATCATATTATTTTTGATGCAAATACAATAGAAGCCCGAAGCTTTGATATATGGCTTCTTTGGGCAATTTTAGGAAGTATTATTGTTCTGATGCTGGATAGTGTCAAAGAGTTCAATGAAAAGTATCATACTATTTTCTTATACATTGAGTATTTTTTTACTTTGATTTTCACATTGGAATATATTGCTCGACTATGGGTGAGCGATAATCCCAAGAAATATGCTCTCAGTTTCTACGGTGTAGTAGATTTGATTAGCACACTACCTACATATCTAAGCTTCTTTTTCCCAGCAACACATTTATTTAGAATTCTTCGAACGGTACGCTTGCTGAGAGTTTTTAAAGTGCTTAGGCTAACTAGTTTTATGGGTGAAGCTCAAGGAATGGGTAGAGCCTTAAAGAGGAGTGGAGCTAAAATTACTGTGTTTTTTGGTGCCGTGTTGATCGTGGTAATAGTAACCGGTGCCATAATGTTTGCAGTAGAGCCAGCAGAGGCAGGTTTTACAAGTATCCCAAGAAGTATATATTGGGCTATTGTTACGTTGACTACCGTAGGATATGGAGATATTGCACCAGTTACTTCACTTGGGCAATTCTTAAGTGCTGCTTTAATGATTTTAGGCTACGCTATTATAGCAGTACCCACAGGAATCGTGAGTGTGGAAATGGGTAAAAATCCAAAAAACAATCAAGTTTGTTCTTCTTGTGGGACTATTGAAGAACAAGAGTCATCCAAATACTGTAGGGAATGCGGGACAAGATTCAAGAATTAGAAGACTATTACTTTAATGAGGAGGGGTATATGGTACTTACTGAAAAGTACCTACTAAAGAGAGGATCTTGCTGTGGGAATAAGTGCAAGCACTGTCCATACAATCACGTGAACGTTCCAGCTGAGTCTTATAAAAAAAAGTAACTATCTGAAATTCACACTTTGACTCGGACTAATTCTTGAGATGAGTCTTACTGGGATGTAGGTAGATAAGAAGCAGATGAGCAAGGCTCCAAGGTTAATAAAAACCCAAAACTCGATAGGGAGATAAAAAGGTACAGCATCCATGTAATAAGTGTCAGGTTCTAAAGGAAAAAGTTTGTATTGTGTCTGAAGGAAAGACAAGATAATAGCTAGTGAATTTCCCAGTAGTAATCCACCACCAAGTATGAATAATCCTTGCCACTTAAAGATTGACATTACTTTGCTTGAACTTGCTCCAAGTGATTTTAGAACTCCAATCATCGGTATTCTGTCGATGATGAGAATCAGTAAAACTGTGATGATATTAATGATTGCTACCAGTAGCATTAAGATGATAATCGCCAGTACATTAGTATCGACCAGTTCTAGCCATTGAAACATCGTAGGATAAAGTTCTTTTAGAGTCTTTACAGCATAATTGTAGTTTAATAATTTAGAGATTTCCGTGTGTACTTTTTCTAGACTTTCTGAATCCTGCACTTTGATTTCGTATCCTGCAGCTACCTTATAGTTGTTCTCTAACTGTTGAAGCATTCTGATGTCAGAAATGGCAAACTGCCTGTCAAACTCCAAAAGTCCTGTGTTGAATATCCCTACTATTTTTGGTCTTCTCCTTCTTACATCATTATTGTCTATAAAGTAAAGAAAGAGTCTATCTCCAGTGTCTACCTGCATCAAGGAGGCTACGTGCTCTGAAATCATAATGTCGTATGAAATAGAACTGTCAGAATACACTGGAACTTCCCCTTTTACAATATGCTTGTTGTAGAAAGAGAAGTTATAGTCAGAAGGTGCTCCTTTAAATACAATACCTTCAATCGTAGAGTCGGACTTGATGATTCCGGCTTTATTAATGAATGGGAAAATACTTTCAACGCCTATCGCACTGTTTACTTCACTCATAAAAGAAGTATCTATGTCGAAATAGTTGGTTTCGTTACCTGAGGCTAGTTGATATCGTGTTATAGAAATATCTCCCGCGTATCCTTTTACCTTTTGGCGTATTTCTTGCTTAAAACCTAAAAGAATTCCGTAGGACAATAAAACCACACATACACTTATAGAAACAGCAGCAATTGCAAGCCGAGTGACCGTTTTTGTAAACGACTGTTGTTTGTTACTACTCAGTCGTGTTGCTATGTAGTACCCTATTTGCATACTTTTGACCTACAAGATTATACAACTCAAATGAAGAAAGCAGTATTAATTACAATTTTGATGGGAATTTTTGTTGCCTGTCAGTCGTCTCTTAATGACGGCTTCAATCAGAATGATAAAAACGCTACTGTCGATAATAGCATTATTCAAGATGACATCATATTAGGAGCTGAACGATTTACATCATATTTGCCTCTTCTATCTGGCAAAAGCGTTGCGTTGGTAGTAAATCAAACAAGTGTAGTAGGATCTGTTCACTTAGTAGATACGTTACAATCACTAGGGGTTAAAGTTGTCAAAGTGTTTGCTCCTGAGCACGGTTTTAGAGGAGATCATAGTGCTGGTGCTACAATAAAGAGCGGAACGGATCAAAAAACAGGCTTACCCGTAATTTCTCTTTATGGTAAAAATAAAAAACCAAGTGAGGAGATGCTGCAAGATGTAGATCTTGTCATATTTGATGTTCAGGATGTGGGCGTTCGATTTTATACATATATATCGACGATGCATTATGTGATGGAGGCCTGCGGAGAACAAGGAAAGTCCGTTCTCATCTTGGATAGGCCAAACCCTAATGGATTTTATGTCGACGGTCCTGTTTTGGACAGAGAGTACAGTTCATTTATAGGCATGCACCCTATTCCTATAGTTCATGGATTGACCGTCGGTGAGTTGGCTCATATGATAATAGGAGAAGGATGGTTAAAAAATGAAGTGAAATGTGATATGAAAGTCATCTCGTGTTTGAATTACGATCATCAAAAACTTTATCAACTACCCATCAGACCTTCACCAAATCTGCCCAATATGAACTCTGTATATCTGTACCCATTTTTAGGATTATTTGAAGGAACAAATGTGAGTATCGGTAGAGGAACAGAAATGCCTTTTCAGATCATTGGTAGGCCAAATGAGAAAGGTACTTATAGTTTTACTCCCAAGAGTATTCCCCGCGTCTCTGATAATCCAAAACACAAAAATGTAGAATGCATTGGCGAGATAGTTCAAGATGTAGCAGACAGTAGCTTATTTAAACACCACCGTTTAAATCTTACTTACATACTAAAGTATTATCACTCAAATGATGAAAATAATGACCACTATTTCAAGAGTTTTATTTATAAACTGATGGGTTACAAAGAGTTTACAGAACAAGTTTCATCAGGATTGAATGAAGAGCAAATACGCTCAACTTGGATGGCGGATTTGAATAAGTATAAGGATATGAGAAAAAAATATCTTTTGTATCAATAGTATTGGATATTTGAAAATTTAGAAACATCTTTGCAGCCCCAAAAAAAACGAAGGTATGTCTAGAGTTTGTGATTTAACAGGAAAAAAAGCGATGGCTGGGAACAATGTTTCTCACTCAAAGAGAAGAACTAAGAGAAGATTTTATCCAAATCTTCAAACAAAAAGATTCTATCTGCCAGAGCAAGACGAGTGGATTACTCTTAAAGTAAGTACTTCAGCATTGAAAACAATCAATAAGAAAGGAATCAGTGCTTGCTTAAATAGCCTATTGAAAAACGGAAGAATATAACCCATGGCGAAGAAAGGAAATAGAGTCCAAGTAATCTTGGAATGCACAGAGCAAAAAGGTACCAATGTGCCGGGTATGTCTAGATACATCACCACAAAAAATAAAAGAAATACAACTGAGCGTATTGAGCTTAAGAAGTATAACAAGTACATGAAAAAAGTAACTGTACACAAAGAGATAAAGTAAGATGGCAAAGAAAGTAGTAGCAACCCTGAGAAAAGCTGGATCTGGTAGAGATTGGGCTAAAGTAATAAGATGTGTAAAGTCTCCAAAAACTGGAGCTTATTCATTTAGAGAAGAAATGATGCCAACTGAAGCTGTCAAAGAGGCTTTGGCTAAGTAATATACTAGATAAAAATATTTTTATTCGAAAAGCTTCCTACATTTGATGGGAAGCTTTTTTTATGTAATTGATTATGGGATTATTAGATTTTTTCAAAAAGAAACCTACTGAGGAGCAAAAAGAGAAGTTAGATGAAGGCTTAGAAAAAACTAGGTCATCATTTATTAATAAAATCTCTAAAGTCGTTGTAGGTAAAAGTAGAATCGATGATGAATTTTTGGATGACCTGGAGGAAGTATTGGTGTCATCTGATGTAGGGATAGAAACGACTGTTAAAATTATAGATAGAATTGAAGCTCGCGTTTCTAGAGATAAGTATCTTGGTGAAAATGAGCTTAACAATATGCTCAAGGAGGAAATCACATCCCTTTTGATAAAGGATGAAGAGCCTATTTCACAAAAAGAGACAAAGCTATACGTGATTATGGTTGTAGGTGTGAACGGAGTTGGTAAAACGACCACAATCGGAAAACTTTCTAATATGTTTAAGCAGCAAGGAATGAAAGTAGTGCTTGGTGCAGCAGATACATTTAGAGCTGCTGCTGTAGATCAGATTAAAATTTGGGGAGAAAGAGTAGGAGTAGAGGTAGTTGCCAAAGGGATGAATACTGATCCAGCTGCTGTGGCTTTTGAAGCTGTGAAGTACGGTACTGAAAACGGAGCAGATGTCGTGATTATTGATACTGCTGGACGGTTGCACAACAAAGTAAATCTTATGAATGAGCTTTCAAAAATCAAAAGAGTAATGGATAAACAGGTGGAAGGAGCACCTCACGAGGTACTATTGGTTTTAGATGCCAGTACTGGTCAAAATGCTTTTGAGCAAGCTAAACAATTCACAGCAGCTACTGACGTTACATCTCTTGCCTTGACAAAATTGGATGGCACAGCAAAAGGTGGTGTAGTAGTAGGTATTAGCGACCAATTCAGTATTCCGGTTAAGTATATTGGTGTTGGCGAACAGGTAGATGACTTACAAATCTTTGATGGCCGTTCGTTTGTTGAATCTTTATTTTCTTAGAGTAATATGAAAACCAAATCACATAAACCCGAAAAGGTATCTATTATAACCTTAGGTTGTTCCAAAAACACTGTAGACTCCGAAGTTATTGAAGCTCAATTGACCAATAGCGACATCAAAACTGTTCACGAAGATCCATCAGATGCGGACACTATTATTATCAATACGTGTGGTTTTATTGATAATGCTAAGCAAGAGAGTATAGATACTATTTTAGAGTACGCTGAGGAAAAGAAACAGGGCAACATTGAACAGTTAATTGTGACGGGATGTTTATCAGAGCGTTATAAGGAAGATTTGTCTCCAGAAATACCTGAAGTAGATAAATGGTACGGCACATTTGAACTCCCACAATTACTAAATAAAGTAGGGGTAGATTATAAAAAAGAATTACTTGGTGAGAGGAAATCATCCGTAGCTAACCACTATGCATACATTAAGATTTCTGAGGGCTGTGATAGACCTTGTTCGTTTTGTGCTATTCCTTTAATGCGAGGGAAACATGTTTCTAAATCTATGGAAGACTTAGTTACTGAGGCTAAAAATCTTGTTAGAAACGGAGTAAAGGAGATTATGCTCATTGCTCAAGATTCCACATTTTATGGAATAGATTTATATGGCGAACGAAGGTTGCATGAACTCATGGATCGTCTAAGCGATGTAGAAGGTCTAGAATGGATTAGACTACATTATGCTTATCCTTCCAAGTTTCCCTTTGAAGTCCTTCCTATAATGAATTCAAAACCTAATATCTGTAAGTATTTAGATATTCCGATACAGCATATTAGCGATAATGTACTCAAGTCAATGAGACGAGGGATAACTAAAAGACGTACAGAGGAGGTTTTGGACAGAATAAAATCAGAAGTGACTGATATAGCACTTCGTACAACACTTTTAGTTGGTCACCCAGGAGAATATGAGCAAGATTTTGAAGAATTAAAAGATTTTGTCACAAGATATGAGTTTAACAGGTTGGGTGTTTTTACGTACTCGCACGAAAAAGGAACATACGCAGGTACTTTAGAAGATCATGTACCAATGGATGTGAAAGCAGCAAGAGCCGATGATATTATGGCTTTACAACATGATATATCGCTAATGCATAATCAAAAACTAATTGGCACAAATCAGAAAGTTCTTATTGATAGAGTTGAAGGAGATTATTACATTGGTAGAACTCAATTTGATTCTCCAGAAGTAGACAATGAAGTAATTATCTCACTCGATCACGGGTATTATAGACTAGGTGATTATGTAAATACCAAAATTGTAGATGCGGAGTCATTTGATTTAATTGCCAACCCTATTAAATAATTGATGCAATTTCAGTCAGTCAAACGTTCAGAAACATTTTTTTACAATGATTTCTTGCAAGATTATTTGGAAGGTAAAGGCTTAGATGAATTAAGAACATATGCCCCAAAGAAGGAATCTATATTAGAAGCAATAAAAGGTAAAGAAAACTTTTCTGTGGCCCAACGTAATCTGTTAGCCGATGATTTACAAAGTCAATACGAAGAGTCAGATATAGATATTTCAGATACTTTAGTGTCTTCTAATATCGCGAAACTTAGAGATGAGAATTCTTTCACTATTACAACTGGCCAACAAATACATATTGGGTTAGGTCCTCTATATGTATTGTATAAAATCTTTGATGTCGTAGCGAATGCTACAAGACTATCAAAAGAGTATCCTTCGTATAATTTCATACCAGTTTTTTGGATGGCTAGTGAAGACCACGATTTAGATGAAATTCGAGAGATTCCTATATTCGGGAAAAACTTCTATTGGGAAACAGAACAAAGAGGAGCTGTTGGTAGAATGAATCCCGATGGTATTTCTGAATTATTTCAAAGACTGAAAGATGAGTTTAGGTTTTCTGATGATCAATTAGCATTTATAGATTACTGTCAAGGTGCCTACGCTGAAAGTGATTCATTATCCATTGCATTTAGGAAGATTCTGCATCGCTATTTTAAGTCAAATGGTCTAGTTATTATTGATGCAGATAGAAAAAGTCTGAAGAACAGTTTTACTTCTGTTTTAAATGATGAGTTGGCCCACAGAAATTACGAGGCATTAACAACATCTACTGAGAAATTAGAAAAGATAGGTTATAAGAGACAGTTGGTGATTAGAGAATGTAATCTGTTTAAAATTCATAAAAATGAAAGGTCTAAGATTAAAGGAAGGTCAGATAACCCAGCTGTTACTGCAGAAGAAGCCTACAACTTCAGTCCAAATGCCGCTTTACGCCCATTTTATCAAGAATGGATTTTGCCAAATATTATGTATGTCGGTGGACAGTCGGAGGTTAAGTATTGGATGCAGCTAAAAGGTCTGTTTGATAATTATAAAATGCCAATGCCCATCGTGCAGCTTCGTACTTCTGTTGTTTTGGCTCCTGAAAAGCAGGTTATAAGTTCAGGAATAGACAACATATCCACTTTTTTCAAATCAGATAGTGAGTTGAGTGATTCTTTAGATGATGAATTTAGAGTCTTGAACGAATCATTGGCAGGTGCTCATGAGGATATAGAAAAGGCAATAGTCAGATATTCTGAACTGGTAAAGAAACGCTTCAAAGGTTTTAATCTAGAGGGTAAAATTAATAAGATAATACCTAAAATTTCTGAGCTTAAAACATTGATGTCTAATCAGTTAGTTTTTGAATTTAAGTCAGAACAGAAGGTGCAGAAAGCACTGAAGATAAAGACAAAATACTTTAATGAAAATAACGTGCAGGAACGCACTGAACATGTCTTGAGTCACGTTCACTTATTAAGAAACAATGAAATTAGTGTTAGCTTAATGTTTGGCTTTGAAAACCAGCAGGTTATTAATATTATATTTTTATAGAATATTGTTTCAAGTACATGAACTTTAGTTATGTTGTAGCTACAAAAATAATAGTGTATGGTACTTCGCAAGAATCATTGATTTTATAAAAAAATTAAATTATTACTTTTAGCATTCGCTCCGATGAATGCTCAGGAAAAATAAGATAATGCTGCTTCGGATGATGCTGAAGTAGGAGGTTACTTTTCACAGTTCAGACCAGCTAAGAAGTGGTCTGCAGGTCTACAGTTAGGTCCAACTTTTTACAATGGTGATGCTGATAACTTTTCGCCAGGTTTTAGTTTTGGAGCTCACATGAAGTATTCTGTGTCTCAATCATTTGGCTAAAAGCTTACGGAGCTATTGGAACTCTAAGAGGTGGTAGAGAAAATCAAAAATTTAGTAACAACTCTAAAGACGAAGACTTTAATAGTGGTAATCAGGATCTAGAAGAGGACAACGATGAATTCACCAATAATTTTAAAGATATCAATCTTGTTGCTGTCTACACTTTGGGAAATATTTCTTTCCTAAAGCCCCTAAGGAAAATTCAAGTTTTCACTTTCTTTAGAGTAGGAGCTATTTGGAGTGATGTTACTGGCTCTTTTACTGGCTTAGATGCACAAAATTTTTACGGAACATTTGGAAGAGAATTTGCAACACCTTTAGATAATAACGGAAATGAGATTAGTGAAGCTGATGCCAATACGAATAGGGGGTTGATTGAAACCGCTGAAACATCTTATGCAGGTAGAAACTTCACAGTTCCTTATGGTATTGGTTTTAAAAGAAGCTTTGGGAAAAGACTTGATCTTGGTCTTGAGTGGAGAATGAATTGGGTTAGAGGTGATAATATTGATGCACTTTCTGTTCCGATATGGAGAAATAGAATGTTTGATCAGTACGCTCACGTTGGTCTTCAGGGTTCTTTCAAATTCGGTAATAAAGATAATGATGATCACTATGATTGGTTAAATCCTATCGAAACGATTTATGCATAAATGGATTCTATGAAGCAAATCACAAATGATCTTCAAACACTAATTGAAGATGCGGACGGAGACGGTATTGGAGATTTCTTTGATGAAGAAAATGACACTGATTGTGATAAGGTTTATGGAAATGGGAAAGCAATAGATTCAGATGACGATGATGTTAATGATTGTAAAGACGTAGAATTATTTTCAAGATGTACGGAAGTAGATGAGAATGGAAAGTCTTTAGACTATGATGGTGACGGTGTTCCTAATTGCTTAGATGAAGAGCCAAATACTGCATCAGGTGGTCTTGTCTTGTTGACGTGAGAGGTGTAGGTGTTGTTTTAGGTAGTGGTGGAGCTTGTTGCGATTGCAAAAATGTGATTCTTCCAACGGTAATGTTTGATAATAACAGTTCAAGAATCTCTCCTTCTTCATATGTTGTTCTTTATGCAATTGCTGAGAAAATGAAATCTTGCCCAGGATTGAACGTTACGGCAGCAGGTTATACAGCTAGTAAAATCGGTGAGCAACTTGCTTACAAAAGAGCAACTTCTATCATTGATCGTTTGGAGGCTAATTATGGAATTGAAAGAAGTGGATTAAGTACTGGTTATTCTTCTGGTTCAGGAGTAGAGTATAGTACTAAGAGAATTGATTTAGGTCAGTCTAAATAAGTTCCTTTACTCAAAAATATTAGAAAGGTCTCAATTTTTATTGAGACCTTTTTTTGTATATCATTGTTCCCATGTTAAAGAATTCATTAATAGTTTTTCTTATATGCTTTGGAGTTACTTGTGTTCAAGCACAAAATAAAAATGAAATAGCAATAATGCTGTCTCCAATTTCTTTTGAGGAACAAGAAAACTTTGAATTACTTTACAGACGTGATTTAAACAATGAAGCCTTAAAATTTAGAAGTTCATTTGGTTATAATTCCAATGCTACAAGATCAACAAGGTCGGATAGCATTGTTATTGATCAGGGTAATATATTCTATTCTTTAAGTGCTGGACTTCAAAGAGATTTAAAGATCGAAGAATTGGATAAGGTTAGATTACTAGTCTCAGTTTCTGGTTATTTAAATTCAGAATCGGTAAAAACAAATACTGCAGGCTATAGTACATTTTGGGATTTTGGAATACAGCCAACTGTCGGAATCAACTATATGCCTTATAGTAATATCCGTTTAGGATTTGAGGTAGTTTCTGATATCAATAGAGTTTTACAGAGTTACGAAGGGATAGGATTGAACAAAGATCAATCCACTATTATCAGACCTTATAATGGTCTATTAATTAGTTTGGGATTATTGTTTTAAAAGCTTGTTGTAAGTGTTGCAAAGCTTTCAGGTATTAGTGATGCACCTCCTATTAATCCACCATCTATATCTGGACAATTGAATAGCTCTACTGCATTTGCAGGCTTGACACTTCCCCCATACAGGATTGAAATATTGTTGGCTACCATTTCACCGTATTCATTTGCAACAGTCTTACGTATAAACGAATGTACTTCTTGTGCTTGAGCAGGTGTAGCTGTTTCGCCAGTGCCTATTGCCCATACAGGCTCATAGGCAACAATACAATTAAGTAATTCCATCTCATTAAGTTGGAATAAGCCCTCTTTGATTTGTTGTTCTATTACGTTGAAGTGCTCATTATCTTTTCTTTCATTTAGAGTCTCACCGCAACAGTAAATAGGTCTTAGTCCCTTGTTTATTACGTTAGTAACTTTAAAAGAAATAGATAAGCTATCTTCTGAGAAATATTCCCTTCTCTCGCTATGGCCAAGTATTACATACTCTACTCCAGCACTTTTAAGCATATCCACGGAAATCTCACCTGTATACGCACCTGAGTCTTGTTGATGACAGTTTTGCGCTCCTAAGGCAATGTTAGTATGAGATAGCATTCTCTTAAAGCTATTTAAGTGAATATATGGAGGAGCAATAATGGTAAGTACATCATCGTTCCTTTCAGAATCTAGGATATTGATTAATAATTCTTTGCCTTCATCCAGGTTTAAGTTCATTTTCCAATTTCCTGCTACTATTTTTTGTCTCATGTATTTATTATTTTCTTCTCCCAAATTCTATGTTCTGCAGAGTCATTGTGTATCTGCATTAAAATCTTTTTTTCTTGCTCGTCTAATTCTACACCTCTTCGTTCCATCACTATTCTGGCAGTTTCAAAAGCTTTAGAAGGTGAATAAGTAGCAAATCCGGTAGCTCCACCCCAAGTAAACGATGGAATAAAATTTCTTGGAAATGCTGCTCCAAAAATATTAGCTGACACACCAACTACTGTACCTGTGTTAAACATTGTATTGATTCCACATTTACTATGGTCTCCCATAATAAGGCCACAAAACTGCAATCCAGAATTCAAGAATCTTCGTTTTGTATAATTCCAAATTTTTACGGATGCGTAATTGTTTTTCAGATTTGAGCTATTTGTGTCTGCCCCTAGATTACACCATTCACCAATGACCGAGTTGCCCAAAAAACCTTCGTGACCTTTATTACTGTTAGCTTGAACTACCGTGTTACTGACTTCACCGCCTATTTTGGATTTTGGACCAATACTGGTGTCACCGTATATTTTAGCTCCCATTTTGATAGTAGAGCCTTTGCCTAAAGAGAATGGACCTTTAATCAATGCTCCTTCCATAATGGTAGCATCTTTTGCAATGTAGATAGGACCATCTGTGCTGTTTAGCACTGCAGCTTCTAATGTTGCTCCTTCTTCAACGAAAATATTATCGCCAATTAGAATATTAGTAGAAGAAACAATTGCAGACACTCTATTGCTTGTAATGAGCTTAAAGTCAGATCTTATTTCATTTCCATTAAGAGAAAAGATATCATAGGCAAAATTGACTATAGAATAAGAGCCATTAAAATTTGGTTCTGAGTAGATTTCAGTACTGAAATCTACTAGACTTTTAATATCTGCTGATCTTGAAGCTAGAAGAATACCATTATCAATTAACTCTTCATTAATCTCTAAATTTTTGATAGCTTGTATTAGCTCAGGATTAGGAAGCAACCTTCCGTTTATGTAGTAGTTGTCAGAAGTGTAAGTGTGAGGATGTTTTTGTGATAGGTAGTCTTGTGTGAGAAACGAAACCTCACTTGATGTTTGATGTTGCCATTTGTCTGCAATCGTCAAGATACCAACGCGTAAGTCCGCACACGGTCGTGTGTAACAGAGCGGTAGTAAGTCACTTCTTTTTACATCGTCAAATAGAATTATATTCATAAAAAAAGACTCTCCAAATATAGAGAGCCTTTAACTTTTTATAACTAAAAAGCTTATTTCTTTTTAGCGTATCTTTTGTTGAATTTATCAATTCTACCTGCAGTATCTACGAAATTCATCTTACCAGTATAAAACGGGTGCGAAGAACTTGAAATTTCAAGTTTGTAAATAGGATACTCATTTCCATCATCGTATGTTACCGTCTCTTTTGTCTCAACACAAGACTTTGTTAGAAACTGTTCTCCGTTTGACATGTCTTTGAATACTACTAAACGGTAATTGCTTGGGTGTATATCGCTTTTCATCTTATTACTATCTTAATCTTTTTGTTTTGTCAAGGTTAATCGATTAAACAATTTTACCTTTTCCTTTTAAAGGACTGCAAATTTAACATAATTTGCAATCTAGTCAAGTGTATACAGTAAGAAAAAATATATTTAAGTTTTGGATATTTTTCCTCTTACTTCTAGTTCCCATATGGCTACCGAGGTTACTACTTCTTTCAATTTTAAAGGAAGATGGTGTAGCAAGTATCATTGATTATTTTTTTATCGCTTTAAGATTTGACCTGAAAACTGTAGTGATCTGGTATTCGCCGTTATTTTTAATCATTGTTATCAACTTTTATCTGGGTTTCAGTTTATTAAAAAGACTAGAACAGTTTCTATTTTTACTCCTTTATTTTGGTGCATTCGTATTCAATGTAGGTGCTATATTGTATTACCCGACAAGCAAAAGTATTCTCGGGAAAGAGGTAGTTTCATTAATCTCCGGTCAAGATACCAACATACTTATAGGTTATGTATCTGATTACTGGATCTACTTTGTCTTAGTGTTGATGTCCATGTTTGTAGTATCAATAATCAATAAATGGACAACACTACAAGTAACTAAGATTAATAGGAAGATTCTAGTGACCACAGGTGCAGCGGTCTTAATAGCACTTTTTGCGAGAGGTAGTTTTGCACTAAAACCACTAAACCTCTTAGATGCATATGCTAAGTTGCCAGCCAATGAAGCTGTAAGTGCCGTGACGCCAATCTATGTTTTAATAGAGTCCCTAACAAAACCTGTCCTAGAGGAAGTGAACTATTATCCAGAAAATGTATTGGAGAATGAGCTTAAACACGACTCTATAGTCTTTAAAAAGTTAGATGGTTCTAATCCAAATGTATGTTTGATTCTGCTAGAGAGCTTTGGAAAAGAATACACAGGCGGGAACAAAGTTGGAAGACCCTCTTACACTCCTTTTTTAGATAGCCTGACTGAGGAATCACTGAGCTTTGAGAATGCTTATGCCAGTGGATTAAGATCCATGGATGCTGTGGCTTCCATTTTTGTAGGAGTTCCAGCCTTGATGAAACAATCCTTTATTAGTTCACTCTATTCACAAAGTGATATTGTTTCGGCACTTGAGAATGCAGACAGAAATAATTATTACACTTCATTTTTTCATGGTGCTGATGAGTTATCCATGGGTTTCAAACCATTTCTTATAGCACAGGGATTAGATCAGTATGTTGCAAGGCAACAATATCCCGATAGAAGTGATTTTGATGGTAAGTGGGGGGTTTTTGATGGTCCCTTCCTAGAGCATGGTTTAAATCAAATATCCGAGCAACCTGAACCGTGGTTTTCATCTATTTTTACATTAAGTAGCCATCATCCTTATACCGTCCCATCAGAATATGAATATTTATCTGAAGGCAGTCTTGAAATCCACAAATCGGTAAGATATACTGACTTAGCTTTGATGAATTTTTTCAAGTTAGCCAAGAGTAAAGAATGGTATGAGAATACGATATTTATCATAACCGCCGATCATAGCTCCATTAATGAGTCAACGGAATATCGTACCTATAGGGGCAAGTACAGTGTACCATTGCTAGTATTTTCACCTAAATGGATAGAGCCAAGAAAAATAGAGTATCCCGTAAGTCATATTGATCTCTTTCCAACTATTAATCAAATGCTTGGAACAGAAAATCTCGTGGCGATGGGAAAACCTATTTTGGATTCTGCTCGACATACGGTTATTAACTATGACGGTAATGTATATACCATCACCAATGATTCCTTGACGCTGCAATGGAACGGCGTCACTGATTATGAATTGTATGCATATCTTGACGACCCAAAGCATTCTGAAGATCTAGCGACTATGCTAAGGAAACAGGGGGAGAGTATGTTTGGGGAGTTGAAATTATTCATCCAAAAGTATAACTATAGACTACTGAACAACGATTTTAAGTAATCGTTATCCTACATTTGCGGTAATGCAAAAACCTGCTAATCCACAAGGCACAAGGGACTTTGGGCCTAAAGTCATGCGTAAGCGTACCTACATATTGGATACGATTAAAAAGATCTTTATAAAATATGGATTTGAACATTTAGAGACTCCGGCACTAGAAAAACTAGATACACTTGAGGGGAAGTATGGTGAGGAAGGTGATAAGTTGCTATACAAGATTCGAAGTAATCGAGCATTATTGAATGAAATAGATGGGGAGAAAGCAGATAAGCTAAATGATATATTTCCAAATAAATGGATTCCGGGTGATTCAAAACTAGGACTCAGATATGATTTAACAGTTCCATTTGCAAGATTTGTAGTCCAACATCGCAATGATTTAACATTTCCGTTCCGTAGATATCAGATTCAGCCAGTTTGGCGAGCTGACAGGCCACAAAAAGGCAGATTTCGTGAATTTACGCAGTGTGATGCAGATTGTATTGGGTCTAGATCTTTGATCCACGAAGCTGATTTAGTTAAAATTTATAGTGAAGCTTTATTTAACCTAGGATTAGAAAATGCTGTTGTAAAGCTCAATCATCGAAAGTTTTTGGAAGCACTTGTAGATGAGTTGAATTTGGATTTCCCTGTTGAACGATTTACTTCAACTCTTGACAAATTAGACAAAATAGGAGAGGAAGGTGTAAGTAAAGAGTTGGTCAAGAACGGTGTATCTAAGGAGAAGTGCAAGCTACTTTTCAGCTTGATAGATAGTGTAAGTCTGAATTCTGAAAATATCACTCAGATAGCAGAGTCTTTTGGAGATAATCCTTATGCCAAAGAAGCGGTAGATGAGTTAGAAGAACTATTATCGTTTATAGAGGTTTCAGACTTAAAAATTGATGTGCAGCTAGATTTAAGTTTGGCACGAGGTCTTGATTATTATACAGGGTGCATTTTTGAAGCGATAGTTCCAGATAGCGGGATAGGCAGTATCTCAGGTGGAGGTAGATATGATAATTTAACGGGAGTATTTGGATTAAAAGATGTATCTGGCGTAGGTATAAGTTTTGGTGTAGATAGGATTTATGAAATACTAGAATCTCAGAATAAATGGCCACAAAACTTACAGACGAGTTCGACGGTTGTTATTTGTCACTTTGATAAGAAATCTATGCTCTATGCTAATAATGTGGCTTTCAAATTACGATTGAATAATGTGCCAGCTATTGTATATCCTGACAGCAAAAAAATAAATAAGCAATTTGATTTTGCCAATAAAACCGGTGCTCGTTTTGCGGTGGTGATAGGAGAGTCTGAGATAAAGTCAAAAACACTATCGGTTAAAGATTTAGTTAGAGGTACGCAAGAATCTCTTACTATGGATGAAGCAATTAAGCGTTTTAATCTGTGAAGAAATTTAGATTCCGAGAACACATCGTTTTTGAAAACGAAAACTATCTAGCTATCAATAAGCCAGCTGGAGTTAGTAGTTTGCACGAAAGATTGGGAGAGGCGAATTCTGTATTTGAACAAGCTAAGCGATTCGATGAGAACTTACAACTTTGTCACAGACTAGATAAGGAGACTAGTGGAGTTTTACTACTATCCAAGAGTAAAATAGCTTACACACACGCCGCAGTTTCCTTTGAAAAGAGAAAGGTTGAGAAGACATACCATGCGGTGGTTGACGGCATTCATGATTTTGAAAATTTTGAAATAGATCTACCATTGATTACTACCCGAAGTGGAAGAAGTGCTGTAAATAAACAGAAAGGTAAACCGAGCAAAACCATCTTTAATACTGTCGAGAGTTATGGGCATCATACACTGGTAGCTTGCAATCCGATAACAGGTAGACAACATCAAATTAGAATACACTTAGCATCTCAAGGTGCGGCAATAGCTTCTGATCATACATACGGTGGAAAATTACCGTACTTGTCGCGATACAAAAAGAATTTCTCATTGAGAAAAGACAGAGATGAACGACCAATGATATCTCGATTTGCACTTCACGCATATTCATTAAATTTTATTGGTATAAATGGGGATGACTTGGAAATTGTCGCAGAGTACCCAAAAGATATGGCTGTATTTGTAAAGCAGTTAAGGAAATTTGATGGGAAGTAGAGTCGGATTTTCTCAATGCCTTTATCTATATTAACACCCTATTTATGAGATTATTCCCAGTCATTTTAATTCTTCAAATCACCTTTACGTGCTTTGCTCAAGAATCAATAGAAGATGTGGCATCATTGCTTTCAAAACACAAATATGTCAGGCTTTCCAAGTGCTTCAACGATGAAATGAAGCGTGCAGTTTCCGTTTCTGATTTAGAAAAAATATGGGAAAGTCTAGAGCAGTCTGGAGGTGAATTTCAGCAAATTGATAATATAGAAAAGAAGAATCGTGAAACGGGCACTTTTCAATCTGCTTTACTAAGGTTTGAGAATCTCAGTATGAGATTAGAATTATCCACGGACTTAGATGATAAGGTGAGTGGATTGATGATAAAACAATTGGGCTATTCTCCTCCAGATTATGCAAGAAACCTTGGAACCGGTAAAAAGTACATAAATTTCATATCCGATGACTATGAGCTTTCCGGTGAATTAATCATTCCGTTGGAGTGCAATAATTGTCCTGTGGTTATTTTAGTTCACGGTTCAGGACCAAATGACAAGGATGAGACGATAGGGCCTAATAGGATATTTTATGATTTGGCATTGGGACTTGCAAAAAAAGGTGTTGCCACATTTAGATATGACAAGCGTTCGAATTTATATCCAGAAACGGTAGACGGTCAATTTGATTTATATGATGAGACGATTAATGATGCTATTTCTGCCTTAAACGTGATTCAAGATGATACTTCACTGTTTTTTGGAAAGCACCTTATGTTAGGACACAGTCTCGGTGCATATGCGATGCCACTTATAGTAGATTCAATAGGCGAGAAGCTGGATGGTTCGATTCTGTTTTCTGCGAATGCACGTAGATTGGAAGACCTCATTGAATATCAAATGGATTATTTGACTAAATATGATAGAGAAATTTCTGGTGAGGAAGATGAAATTATTCAGAAAAATACACGCAATGCGGAAAAGATAAGAACTGGAAACTTTACTTTAGAGACTCCATCTACAGAGCTTCTTGCTTACTGGCCGGGTGCTTTTTGGAAGGGAATAGCGACATATGATCAAGTGGATGTATTATCAAAAAATACAAAGAATGAATTTCTAATTCTCCAAGGAGAAAAGGATTACCAAATAACGATGAAAGACTTTTCACTTTGGCAAGAGAAGGTAGGAGATCAAAAGAATGTAACCCTAAAAAGCTATCCTGGTCTTACACACTTATTCACCCCTTCTACTTTGGAAAAACCTGGGCCTGGTGATTATTTTGTCCCCAAAAATGTCAGTTTTGAGGTAATCACAGATATAGTGAACTGGATTACAGCAATAGACTAAAGAAGATTTTTACTTAGACAGTTGATTCACTGTTATGGGAAAAGTCTTAGCGTTTTTCACCTTACTTTTCATCAAAGCATTATCAATGACCTCGCTCATCTGTTCTACAAAATAGAATTTCAAATCAGAAATATATTCAGGTTTGATATCGTCTACATCTTTTTTGTTGGCTTTACACATAATAATTTCCTTTATGCCAGCTCTTTTTGCAGCTAATATTTTTTCTTTGATTCCACCTACGGGTAGTACTTTTCCTCTTAATGTAATCTCTCCGGTCATCGCTAATCTATTTTTAACTTTACGTTGTGTGATTAGTGAAGTTAGAGCTGTTAAAATAGTTATACCAGCACTTGGACCATCCTTTGGAATTGCTCCAGCTGGGAAGTGGATATGAAAATCGTACTGATCAAATATTTTAGGGTCAATGTTGAATTCCAATGCATTTGCTTTCAGCCAAGTACTGGCTGTAATAGCACTTTCTTTCATAACATCTCCCAGCTGACCCGTAAGTGTAAGCTTCCCCTTGCCTTGAGTGATAGAGCTTTCTACAAAAAGAATATCCCCTCCTACACTGGTCCAAGCGAGACCAGTCACTACACCAGCTACGTCATTGTTTTCATATAAGTCTTTTTCAATTTTATCTTTACCTAGAATAGTTTCAATAAGATCTGCGGAAATCGTTGGCTTAGGGTCGTTACCATATACTACTTCTTTGGCTTGCCATCTACATATCTTGGCTAGTCGTTTATCTAGAGTCCTTACTCCACTTTCACGTGTATATTGGTCTATAATTTTTTCGATTGTCTTATCTGCAAGTTTTACTTGACTTGCTTTAAGACCGTGTTCTTTTTTCTGTTTTGGTAGTAAATGCTTTTTAGCAATACCAATTTTTTCTTCTACAGTATATCCGGAAATATCAATAATTTCCATTCTGTCCCTCAGTGCAGGTTGTATGGTGCCTAGTGTATTTGCTGTAGCTACAAAAAGAACATTACTCAGATCGTAATCTAGTTCTACATAATTATCGTGAAATGCATTGTTTTGTTCTGGATCTAATACTTCAAGTAATGCTGATGAAGGGTCACCTCTGAAATCATTTCCAATTTTATCTATCTCGTCTAGCACAAAAATTGGGTTACTCTTTCCCGCTTTTTTCAAACTTTGAATAATGCGGCCAGGCATAGCTCCTATGTAGGTCTTTCTATGGCCTCTTAGCTCAGACTCATCGTGTAGCCCACCTAAACTCATTCTTACATACTCACGGCCCATAGCTTTTGCGATAGACTTTCCAAGTGAGGTTTTACCTACTCCTGGAGGGCCATACAGACATAGAATAGGGCTTTTCATGTCACCTTTCAACTTTAAAACGGCTAAATACTCTAGGATTCTTTCCTTAACTTTATCTAATCCGAAATGATCCGAATCCAATACTTTTCGTGCTCTTTTTAAATCAAAATTATCCTTACTGAATTCTCCCCAAGGTAACTCAAGCAATAGTTCAGCGTAGTTTAAGCTTACAGAATAGTCAGGAGTAGCTGGATTCATTCTTTTGAGTCTATCTAGCTCTTTGCCAAAAGCTTTGGCTACTTTGTCTGTCCACTTCTTCTTTTGGCCTCGGGCTCTTAAGTTTTCTAGCTCTTTGTCTGGATTGTCTTGTCCAAGTTCCTCTTGAATAGCACGTATTTGCTGTTGTAGAAAGTATTCTTTTTGTTGCTGATCAAGATCAACCTTTACTTTGCTCTGGATTTTATTCTTCAGCTCAAGCATTTGAAGTTCCTTGTCGAGATGTGATAGTACTCTGTTCGACTTCTTTTTAAAGTTGTCCAATTCTAGGATTTCTTGCTTTTCATCCACAGAAACATTAAGATTTGATGAAATAAAGTTTACTAAGAAATTTGGTGAATTGATGTTTTTAAGAGCAAAATTAGCTTCAGAAGGTATAGTAGGAGATATCTCTACGATATTTGAAGCAAGCTCTCTGATGCTATCTACTGTTGCATTCGTCTCTTTCCCTTTTCTAGCTTTACCATCTGTCACCGCTGTGATATCTCCACGGAAGTATGGAGTTTCTTGAGTTATGGAATCAAGTCTAAACTTTCTTTTTCCCTGAATAATGGCCGTGATATTCCCATCTGGCATCTTAAGCATCTTCAGTATATGGCCCAGAGTTCCAGTTTGATATAAATCTGTAGATGTAGGATCTTCTATATTTTGATCTTTCTGAGCTATTACTCCTATAGTCTTGTCAGACTTATAAGCGTCTTCTATCAGTTTTATAGATTTATCTCTTCCTATAGTTACTGGAAAAACTACTCCTGGAAATAAGACTGTATTCCTAAGTGGCAATAATGGCAGATTGGAGGGGTATTCACCTTTGCTGTCATCTTCAAAATCACTGTCTGCTATTACCGAAATTATTTCAGAACCATCCGCATCACTAATCATCTCATCACTGAAAACTACTTTATTATCAAATGTCATATTTGTCAAATTGTCACCCTACTGTCTAAAGTGTGGAGTGGCCTTGTGTAGCTCAAAGCGTATGCCACTTTTTTATTAGGACTTAAATAATGATTGCAACATTTAGGCAACTTTAATTAATGCGTGTGCTATTACTATGAAAGATTGTATCTTTGCACCACAATAAGAATCAATCAATTTATTAACATGAAAAACATCAAATTTTTATCATTAATCGCTCTGTTAGCAACAGGGTCTTTTTTCTTGTCAAATTGTACAGGAACTGAAGAAACTCCTGATCCGACTCCAGTACTAAACTTTATCGGAGGTCCAGATTTTCAATCTGAGGATCTGTCATTAACAGCAAACACAGCATTCCAAATTGGAATAACTGCATCTCACGAGAAGAACATTACATCATTTACTATCACTCAATCTGTAGACGGAAGTACAGATGTTGTAGTTTTAGATTCATCTGATATCAAAACAAAATCTATTTCTGAATACATCTACAACGGAACTACTGGTCCTAATGAAGGAACTGAGATATATACTTTTGTTGTTTCTGATAACGACGGGAATTCTACTACCAAAGCAATTACAATCACAAACCTAGGTGACGGTGGTTCTAACTTAGCAGTACTAACTGAAGATAATGATGGTGATCCATTCAGAGTATGGAACGTGTATGGTCCAAATACTGGAGCATACGAAATAGGTTTTGGAGATGTTAGTACTTCTAGCCCTAATACAGAAAAAGATATCCAAGATTCTACAACAGTAGATGAAATCACTGCTTGGCCAGCTAGATGGTCTTCAAGAAATGGTACTACTTACAAAGTTGCACCTGCTGGAGCTTGGTCTACTGTAACTAATGAGCGTGGAATTGAAGTTGCTTGGGACGAAGCAGGTGAAGCAACCACTTTTGTTGACGTAGAAGAAGGTACTAGCTACTTGTTAAACCTTAAGGGTGCAAACAGATACGCTTTGGTAGAAATAACTAAAGTTGAATCTACTGATGATGATAATCTAGACTATATCGAGTTCATCTATAAGTATGAGCAGTTTTAACTAAAACCAAAATATTATACGAAAAAGGTCGATGCTTTGCATCGACCTTTTTTTATTTGCATTAAATTCGACGAGAATCTAATATACATGAAGACAATAGGAGTCTATACAAGCGGTGGTGATGCACCTGGAATGAATGCCTGTGTAAGAGCAGTAGTGAGGACTGCCATTTACAATGGTTTAAAAGTAAAAGGTATCAAAAAAGGTTACGAGGGAATGATAGCAAATGATATCATTAACTTAGACAGACAGTCTGTTGCCAACATTATACAGCGAGGAGGTACTTTTCTTAAAACTGCTCGTAGTGAAGATTTTATGACCAAGGTGGGGAGAAAGCAAGCTTACGATAACCTTAAGAAGCACGAGATAGATGCTCTGGTTTGTATAGGAGGAAATGGTTCTTACACTGGTGCCATGAAATTCAACGAAGAATTTGGAATACCTTGTGTAGGACTTCCAGGTACGATTGACAACGATTTGTATGGAACGGATTTTACAATCGGTTATGATACCGCAATCAATACTGCTTTAGATTCTATTGACAGAATCAGAGATACTGCACACTCACACGAGCGAGTGTTCATTGTAGAAGTAATGGGGCGTCACAGTGGATTCATAGCCTTAGATGTAGCCATAGCAGGCGGAGCGGAAGGTGCTCTTATACCAGAAGACTTAGGTGATTGGGATAGAGTAATTGAGCATTTTAATAGACCTGGGAAAAGAAAGAAGTCTTTCAGTATTGTTATTGTCGCAGAAGGTGATGAGCAAGGTGGAGCCTTAATATTAGAAAAGAAATTAGCTAACCTCTATCCAGATCTGAAAATCAGAAGTACTATTCTGGGTCACGTACAAAGAGGTGGTAGTCCAAGTGCAAGGGATAGAATTCTTGCAAGTCGTCTAGGATCTGAGTCTGTTAAAGCACTGTTAGCTGGAGAAACTGCAGTGACAGTAGGTATTGTAAGTGATCAGGTAACGTATACACCATTTGAACAAGCGATACACGGTAAGAAATCTGTGTCTCGAGAGATGATAGAGTTAGCTCAAATTTTAGCGATTTAGAGTAGTTAAAAAAGAATATAAAAAAAGCCTTCCCAATTTTGGGAAGGCTTTTTTTGTGGTGGAATTCTATTACACGTCAATATTCGCATATTTAGCATTTGCTTCGATGAATTCTCTTCTAGGTGGTACTTCATCACCCATTAGCATAGAGAAAACTCTGTCCGCCTCAGCAGCATTGTCCAAGGTTACTTTTTTCAAAGTTCTTCTCTCAGGATCCATAGTTGTTTCCCATAGTTGCTCTGCATTCATTTCACCTAATCCTTTATATCGCTGTACCTTAACGCTGTCTGGATTTTCGCCACCTAGTTCTTTGATGAGTATATCTCTTTCGTCATCACTCCAGCAGTATCTAGACTTAGATCCTTTTTTTACTTGGTAAAGAGGAGGAGTAGCTATGTATAAGAATCCATCTTCAATTAGCTTCTTCATATAACGGAATACTAGCGTTAATATCAAAGTACGAATATGACTACCATCTACGTCTGCATCGGTCATAATAACAATTTTATGATATCTGAGCTTTGCTGTATTTAATTCTCTAGCATCTTCCTCAGTTCCAATAGTGACACCCAATGCAGTGAACATATTTTTAATCTCTTCATTATCGTAAATTTTGTGTTCAAGTGCTTTTTCTACATTTAGAATTTTTCCTCGGAGTGGAAGAATTGCTTGGTAAATTCGATCTCTACCTTGCTTAGCTGTTCCGCCTGCAGAATCTCCTTCCACTAAGTATAATTCACATATTGCTGGATCTTTTTCTGAGCAGTCTGAAAGTTTGCCCGGAAGCCCCGCACCACCCATTGGAGTCTTTCTTTGCACCATCTCACGAGCCTTGGCTGCAGCGTGTCTTGCCTGAGCAGCAAGCATCACTTTTTGTACGATCTGTTTGGCCTCATTTGGATTCTCTTCGAGGAAGTTAGTAAGCATTTCATTCACCGCTTGACTCACTGCAGCACTAACTTCTCTGTTCCCCAATTTTGTTTTGGTCTGCCCTTCAAATTGAGGTTCAGCTACTTTTACAGAAACAATAGCGGTAAGTCCTTCTCTAAAGTCATCTCCAGTGATTTCAAATTTGAGTTTAGAGAGCAGACCAGATTCATCGGCATACTTTTTTAGTGTATGTGTAAGTCCTCTTCTAAAACCAGATAAGTGTGTACCCCCTTCGTGTGTATTTATATTGTTCACATAAGAGTGAAGATTTTCGGAATAAGAAGTATTGTAGATCATTGCCACTTCTACTGGTATGCCATTCTTTTCTCCTTCCATAGCAATGATCTCGTTCATGATTGGAGTACGAGTAGCATCTAGATACCTAACAAACTCACTTAATCCTTCTGTACTTGAGAAATGCTCAGCTATGTAATTACCTTCTTCATCTTTATTTCTTTTATCTGTGATAGAAATCTTAATCCCTTTATTAAGAAAAGAAAGCTCTCTCATACGTGTAGAGAGCGTCTCGTAATTATATACAGTTGTCTCACCAAATATCTCAGGATCTGGTAAGAACGTCACCATTGTTCCTTGGTCGTCAGTAGGTCCTACTTCACGTACTTCGTACTTTATTTTTCCCTGTGAATACTCTTGTTCGTACTCTTTTCCGTTTTTATATACAGAAGCCTTGAGATCTATGGAAAGTGCATTTACACAAGATACACCTACACCGTGCAGCCCTCCTGAAACTTTATAAGAATCTTTGTCAAATTTACCTCCTGCACCTATTTTGGTCATTACCACTTGTAAAGCGGAGACACCTTCCTTTTTGTGCATAGCGACAGGGATACCTCTTCCGTTATCCTTTACTGATATGGAGTTGTTCTCATTAATCCAAACATCGATGGTGTTACAGTGTCCGGCCATTGCTTCATCTATAGAGTTATCTACTACCTCATATACGAGGTGATGCAATCCTCTCACGCCAACATCTCCTATGTACATAGAAGGACGTTTTCTTACGTGTTCCATGCCTTCTAAGGCTTGGATACTATCAGCATCATAACTTTTATTCTGTTCGCTCATTTTTACTTAGAATTAAAGCGTGAAAGTACGAATTTTAGTCGGTTTTTGTAGAGAAAACGAATTGAAGATATATCCACATTAAACCAACACTTTTTAACATGTAAGTTACTATTAATCAGCAAATTAAACTACGTTATTTCGCCGCGTAGATTTTTAGTTAGAATTGTACAGCGTTCAGGGAAGGAGTAGTTGCCAATGACCCACATAAGCTTGGTCAATGCTGCTTCTGAAGTAATGTCTTTTCCATCAATGACAATAGGACTTTTAAGCATTTTACTGCTTGCATATTGGCCAAGTTCTATTCTTCCGTTTGGACATTGGGTGGTGGCTAGGATAATAGTATTTTTCACCTCACAAGCTTTTACAAGTTCTGCCCAATTCTCAGAGTCTGGTAAATTGCCTGCACCGTACGTTTTGAGCACGATTCCTTTCAATTTTTCTTCGTTGACTAGGTTAGTAAGGATAGAAGGATCATACCCTGGGAATACGGTTACGTTTACTACCTTGTCGCTAAACTCTGTCTTTAAAAGGAGTTTCTTATTGTTGTCTTTATATATAAGGTGATTGTTCACCAAGATACGCTGCTCTAAATTTGCTAAGTTGTCGTAATTAGGAGAACTAAACCCTTCAAAATCATTTGTGCTTGTTTTTACTGATCGATTGCCACGTAGCATATCATCATTAAAACAGATACATACTTCTGGTATTTTGTCTGTGCCAAAACTCTTGTAACCAGCAATGTAGATAGCGTTGCTCAGATTTATTATACCGTCTGTACGCGGATGGAAAATGGGTAATTGTGCACCAGTGAATACTACTGGCTTACTTAAGTTTTCGAACATGAAGCTAATGGCTGATGCTGAGTATGCCATAGTATCTGTTCCGTGTATAATGACAAAACCATCATGGGAATTATAATGATCATAAACCTTATTTGCTATTCTTCCCCATTGAGATGGAGTAACATCAGAGGAGTCTATTACTGGCTTTAGAGTCTCAAAGGTGAAATCAATTTCGGAAAAATAATTGAAAAAAGTCTGATGACTTATGGCAGGCAAATACTCAATGATTTCGTCCCAAGAGCTTGGTTCTAAACCTTGGCCATTGCTTTTCATCCCGAAAGTACCCCCGGTGTAGAGAATGTAAACTTTACTTCTCATTTTTCAGAATTGCTCCCTGCTAATAGGTAAAGTACAGCCATCCGAATAGCTACACCATTTTCTACCTGATCTAGTATAATTGAATCACTAGAATCAGCTACCTCACTAGAAATCTCCACACCTCTATTAATTGGGCCAGGATGCATAATGACTATTTCTCTATTTATCTCAGAAAGTAATTCCTTATTTACTCCATATTGTAAACTATACTCTCGAAGACTAGGGAAATATTTATCTTCTTGCCTTTCAAGTTGTATGCGAAGCATGTTTGCAGCATCGCACCATGCTAAACTTTCTTTTAGGTCATAACTTACTTCTATTCCAAGTGATTGGATATGTTTTGGTAGTAGAGTAGGAGGTCCGCATACTCTGACTTTTGCACCGAGTTTTTGTAAGCAGTAAATGTTGCTTAATGCAACACGAGAGTGAAGAATATCACCAACAATTACAACTTTCTTATCTTTTAGCTTGCCAATTTTTTCTTGTAAGGAGTAAGCATCTAATAGTGCTTGTGTAGGGTGTTCGTGTGTCCCATCACCTGCATTTATAATACTTGCATCTATGTGGCGTGAAAGAAACTGATGTGCTCCAGGGGCAGGGTGTCTCATTACCACCATATCTACCTTCATGGCCAGAATGTTATTTACGGTGTCAATTAGTGTCTCTCCTTTTTTTACCGAAGAGCTTCCACTTGAAAAATTGACAACATCAGCCGATAATCTTTTTTCAGCTAGCTCAAAAGATATTTTTGTTCGCGTACTGTTTTCGAAGAAAACATTCGCAATGGTCACATCTCTTAAAGTTGGAACCTTTTTTATTGGCCTATTGATGACCTGTTTGAAGTTCTCTGCTGTTTTGAATATCAGCTCAATATCTTCAGTGGATATTTGCTTTATTCCTAGTAAATGTTTTGTTGATAGCAGTGACATTATTGGTGTTTATCTGTAATAATCCAAACTTGACATTCATCATTCTCCCATTCTACTTTAACATAGTCGTCATTTCTAGAATCTACATTTTCTCCTACGTAATCAGGTTGAATTGGGACTTCTCTTTTGTATTTTCTATTTATTAAGGTCACCAACTCCATAGCGTCTGGTCTTCCAAAATCATTGATAGCATCTAAGGCTGCTCTTATACTTCGACCTGTGTAAAGTACGTCATCTATAAGCACTATGTTTTTACCCTCTATTGGGAAGTCTATATTTACTTTATTAGGAATGAGGGGCTTATCAGTTCTTCTGAAATCATCTCTATGAAAGGTGGTGTCTAATTCACCATATTCGGTATTTATCCGAAAAAGATCAAAAAGCTTTTGTTTGATAGCTCTTCCAAATAGTGGTCCTCGTGGCTGTAAGGCAATGAGTGCAGTGTTCTCGAAATCTCCGTGAAGTTCAACAAGCTGGTGGCAAATCCTGGTGAGGATTAGGTCAACTTGCTTTTTCTCGAGTATAATTCTTTTCATACTACAATGAGGTTTCTCCAAGCTTTAAGATTTCCTCAAACTCAAACTCTTCGACTGGACCTACAGATAGTCTAGATTGCTTAACTAATGCCATATTTGCCAAAGTATAGTTTGCTTTTATCTCAGCTAGTGTTACAGATTTAGTCATAGGTTTGATGACAGCTACATCTACAGCAACCCATTTCTCATCTTCAGTTGTCGGATCTTGATATGCTTCTTTGATCACACGCGTCAATCCAACAATTTCTTTTCCTTCATTGCTATGGTAGAAAAGACATATGTCGCCAACTTGCATAGCTCTTAAATGAACCCTAGCAGGATAGCTTCTGACGCCATCCCAATATGTAGTTTCATCTGCTACCATCTGGTCCCAACTGTACTTAAATGGTTCGGATTTTATGAGCCAGTAATTCATCGTAGTTCAAATATCTATTTTTTGAGTTAAAACTCATCTCTATTTATTTGAGATAGGACAAAAAAAAGTCCCAACCACAATGTTTGGGACTTTAAGAATTGTTTAGAAAAGCTTATTTACTTAAGACTTCTACTAGTTCTGCTTTTTTCAAAGAAGTGTATCCTGTGATACCTCTTTCTTTAGCTACAGCTTTTAGTTGAGCAACAGTCATAGAACTTAAGTCTTCACCTTCAGATTTAGAAGCTTCAGCTTTCGGAGCAACTTCTTTCTTTGGTTCAGCCTTTTTAGCTTCTTTCTTTGGTTTTGCTTTTGGAGTACTTTCCATCTTAGCCTTTAGATTAGCTAATACATCTAGTTCACCAAGAGTTGAACGTTCAGAACTCTTGTTCATCTTGTCTACATACTTAGAAGTGTTTGTGCTTCTGCGTTTTTTAGTAGCTTCTTCTTCAGAGTTTTGAGCTCTTTCAGCTTCTTTCCAAATGTCAGTATGAGAAACAAGGATACGCTTAGCATCTTTGTTAAACTCAATAACTCTAACTTTCAGAGTTTCATCCATCTTCACATCAACTTTATCTTCTTTTTTGATGTGCTTTTTTGGGGCGAAACCTTCTACCCCATAAGGCAATGTAAGGATAACACCTCTATCATTGATTTCAGAAACAACACCTTCGTGCTCAGATCCCAAAGTGAATACACTTGCGAAAGTATCCCAAGGGTTCTCATCGATTTGTTTGTGACCAAGACTCAATCTTCTGTTATCTCTATCAATTTCCAATACTACTACCACAAGCTCTTCACCTTTTTTAGTGAATTCTGCTGGGTGTTTTATTTTCTTGGACCAAGATAAATCTGAAACGTGTACTAGACCATCTACACCTTCTTCTAATTCTACGAAGAGACCGTAGTTTGTAAGGTTTCTAACAATACCAGTGTGCTTTGAATCCATCGGGTACTTCTCTTCGATACGCTCCCAAGGATCAGATGTAAGTTGTTTCAGACCTAGAGATAATTTGTGTTCCTCTTTGTCTATATCAAGAATCATTGCTTCTACTTCGTCTCCTACTTTTATGAAGTCAGAAGGGTTACGTAAATGCTGAGACCAAGACATTTCAGAAACGTGAACTAGACCTTCTACGCCTGGTTCTATTTCAACGAATGCACCGTAGTCAGCTACAGTTACTACTTTTCCTTTTACTTTTTCACCTTCTTTAAGCTCTTTCATGCTATCCCAAGGGTGTGCAGTCAATTGCTTCATACCTAGAGAGATACGCTTTTTGTCATTATCAAACTCAAGTACGGCTACTTGTATTTTTTGGTCAAGTTCTAATACATCTTCTGGGTGGTTAATTCTACCCCAAGAGATATCAGTAATGTGAAGAAGACCATCAAGACCACCTAGGTCTACGAATACACCAAATGAAGTCATATTCTTAACAATACCTTCTAATACTTGTCCTACCTCCATCTTAGAAATCATTTCCGCTTTTTGAGCTTCTATGTCATCTTCGATGATTGCTTTGTGTGATATTACCACGTTTTTGTAAACCTCGTTGATTTTTACAACCTTGAATTCCATAGTTTTACCTACGTACTGATCGTAATCTCTAACTGGTTTAACATCTATCTGAGATCCTGGAAGGAAAGCGTCCATACCCATTACATCTACTACAAGACCACCTTTGGTTCTGTTCTGAATGTAACCTTTTACGATGTCTCCGTTTTCCATAATCTTTTGGATTTTCTCCCAAGCACCTTCTGCGATTGCTTTTTTACGAGAAAGAACTAATTGACCCAATGCATTTTCTGTTTCATCTACATAAACTTCGATTTCATCACCAGCCTTAAGATCTGGAGTATCTCTAAATTCTGTAAGTGAAACAAGTCCATCAGATTTGAATCCGATGTCCAAAAGAACATCATCTTGATTGATGCTTACTACTTTCGCCATCACAAGAGTCTTTTCGTCTACTTGCTTGATAGTTCCAGTGTAAAGAGCTTTCATCTCATCATTCTGAGAATCATCGTATGCTCCGAAACCAGCCTTGTCCTGTGACCAATCAAATTCGTCTGGATTGTGAACCGGTGTTTCTGATGCTTGGTTAAATGGATTTGCAGATTCAGTTGCTTCTGCAGGAGCGTCGTTTGTTGTCGCTTCAACTGTGGCATCCTTGGCCTCAGTAGCTTCATTCAAGATTGGATCTTGATTTTCGTTTGTGTTATTTGTCAATGTATCATGTCCTCCTTTACGAAAAAAATGGGTGCAAAAGTACAATTAATTATCAATCTATGCCATAGATAGTCATCTTTTACCAAATAGGTTAGCTTATAAGTAGTGCGAACATACCTGAAACGGAAATGGTGTAAGAACTTTCTTGGAGCAACGAATGTTATTGAATCGGTGCTAAAAATCGCTTTTTCCCCTATTTACAAATATGATTTGCCCAAAGGTCATAGATTCCCAATGGACAAGTACGACCTATTACCACAGCAACTTTTGCACGAAGGCACTGTAACCAAGGATCATTTTTTTCATCCAGAAGCACTTACTGATCAGGAGATACTTACCACTCATACTTCTGATTACCTGAGTAAACTAAATACCAATCTTCTTACTAAAAAGGAACAACGAGCGATTGGGTTTCCCATAAGAGAGGAGCTTATTGTACGAGGGAAACATATAGCAAAGGGCACTTATTTGTGTGCAAAATACGCATTGGAGCATGGAGTAGCCATGAATATAGCAGGGGGTACGCATCATTCGTTTGCAGACAGAGGGGAGGGGTTTTGCATTTTTAATGATTTTGCAATAGCAGCAAACTTATTGCTATTAGAAGAACAAGTCGAGCGAATACTTATAGTTGATTTGGATGTGCATCAAGGGAACGGTACAGCCAAACTATTTGAACAGGATGACAGGGTTTTTACGCTCAGTATGCACGGGGAGAAAAATTACCCTTTAAAGAAGGAGAAAAGTGATTTGGATATTGGTGTGCCAGATGGTATAACAGATACTGATTATATTTCTCTACTTAAGCAGCATTTGCCAAGGACTATAAATGAGTTCGGACCTGATATGATCTTTTATCTAGCTGGAGTGGATGTATTAGCTACGGATAAACTAGGTAGACTAGCTTTGACTAGGGAAGGTTGTAAGACTCGAGATAGATTCGTTTTTGAACAGGCCAAGTCAAGAAGCATACCAGTAGCGGTCAGCATGGGAGGAGGATACTCTGAGCAGATTCGAGACATCATAGAAGCTCACGCAAATACCTTTAGAGTAGCTCAAGAACTCTATTTTTAACCTCGATGTCTTTCTAAAAGAATCATCATCATTAGACTTGGAATTATTCTTTCTTGATCATCGTGGTCTATGTCAGCCAATTTATCAATCTGAAACCTACGTCCTATCATTGACCGAGTTTTTTTCAACCTGGTGACTTTTATCCCATCGTTATCTGAAACTGCGTAGCTAGGATTAAAGAAGTATCCGGTGAGTAGTCCGAGTATCGGGATTTCGCCAAGCAAATTATCCCAAACTTTTATCCATTCGTTTTCCTCTTCTATGGAATATTGTTCTTTTCCGTTTTGATCTATGATGAGGTACTTGGCTTTCCATAACGATCTCCAACCTTTTCGAGCAATTTTACCGAGTTCGCTACCGTCAACTTTGGTGATACTATAAGCAGCGTTGAAGTCTATCCAACGATCCGCCTTGATTTTATAAGTAAGCTCAGACTTTGATGTGTCCGAGTAAATAGAAATATCTTCCTTAAACTTAAAAAGCTTTTGTTTCACAAAGGCAAGAACTCTTCCATCTGCATTTGTTGCTGTAAAATCATTTGAAAGGGTACCTATATGAAACTTTAAACTGACTGGGAATTGTATGTTTTTCATAGGAATAGACTACGGCAATTATAAAATGTAAAAGGGACACTGGCATTGCCAATATCCCTTTATCAAACTAATAATAATTACTAAACTAATGAAGTTCGTTAGAAGATATCATTGATATCTGCCTTTATATTTTTGTTGATGCAAAAAGTAAATACCGCTAAAAATAGCGAGCCCAACATATAGTTTCCCATAAATTGGATCTTTGTTTATCAGAGCTAAGATCACAGCAGAAAAAGTGACAAATAGACTTAGAAACTTGGTCATTTTGTTTCCTATGGTTTTTAACTTTTCCATCCTCTTTAATTTATTGTCCTTGCCCCAGTGAGTATGCTCTTTTTCCATCAAAAGCATATAGGTTTTCAGTTTTTATGATATCTATACCTTTACCTACTGCATTTTGCATTAATTGTATAATCTCATTTTTATCAAAAGAAGCTCCACCTTTAGATTGGAATCTGCATCTCCAATGATCCGTACAGAAGGTTTCTTCAAACCCATTTGGCCACACTTTTATACCTCGATTGGTAATCATAACTAATTCGGTTGTATCCGTTTCCATAGATTGTAGCATTTCCGCTATTTCATCTGGATTAGTGCCATTCCAATGAGCGAATAGATCAATTCCTACTAGGTCTTTTTGTGCTGGAGTCTTTTTCTGATATTTTGGAAGTTTCAATGCTGCTCTATTTCCATAGGCGATTGGGTCGAAAGAAGTAGGTTTATTCCCTAAATTGGAAATTACGGCTTCGGCAAATTCTGATGTACCTACCTTTTTAGAGCTTGTTTTTTCATCATATATATCTGCCGTATGTATGCCCTGTTCGATTGTTGTGAGCCAAGCATTATGTATACGTTCTGCCACCATAGACTGACCAATGTGATTTAACATCATCAGCGAGCCGTTTATCAAGGCAGATGGATTTGCAATGTTCCTACCTGCGATATCAGGAGCACTCCCGTGTATAGCTTCAAACATTGCACACTCTTCCCCTATATTACTTGAACCGCAAAGCCCAACAGAACCTGTTATTTGAGCTGAAATGTCAGAAATCACATCACCGTATAGATTAGGCATCACCACAACATCAAAATGCTCAGGAGTATCTGCTACT
>ERZ1046568.247-NODE-247-length-46705-cov-32.635241_pt1 | contig 46705 bp, 43 predicted proteins | sample MGYA00383092_ERZ1046568 | MGnify/ENA primary metagenome ERZ1046568 (study PRJEB29581, sample SAMEA5548362) | metagenome | biome: marine; feature: coastal; material: water | depth 1 m | study: Short-term variability in the microbial, nano- and picoplankton... | reverse complement strand
CAGCAGGTGATATGCGTCGTGGACAATCATTAATTGTTTGGGCGATATCAGAGGGGCGACAAGCAGCACACCACGTTGATTCGTACTTAATGGGTAGCTCAACACTGCCTCTAAAAGATGACAGTGATTTACCAAGGATTTAATATTATTTTTAACCTTTGAACATCACACAAAAAATGATATAAATACTTGAAAAAGAATAGTTTAGACTAATATTTAAATGATTGAGTTTAGACCATTTACAGACATGATTACTATAGTAAGTACGTAAAAAGATAATTTCGATACTTCTAAGGGATAAAATCTAAAATGAAACAATTAAATAAATACAGTAAAGCCGTTACTCAAGACCCTACGCAACCAGCAGCACAAGCGATGCTTCACGCGATCGGACTTACCAAAGAGGACTTTAAAAAACCTTTAGTAGGAATTGCTAGCACAGGTTATGAGGGCAACCCATGCAACATGCACTTAAATGAACTTGCCAAACTGGTTAAAAAAGGGACTATTAACAAAGATGTTATTGGCTTAATTTTTAACACAATAGGCGTCAGTGATGGCATTTCGATGGGAACACCTGGAATGCGTTTTTCACTCCCTTCAAGAGATGTTATTGCAGACTCTATGGAAACCGTGGTTCAAGCTATGAGTTACGATGGGATGATTACGGTAGTAGGCTGTGATAAAAATATGCCAGGAGCATTAATGGCAATGATTCGTGTAAATAAGCCTTCCATATTAGTCTATGGCGGGACTATAGACTCTGGATGTCACAACGGGAAGAAACTAGATATTGTATCTGCTTTTGAAGCTTGGGGAAGTAAAGTTTCTGGAACTATGTCAGAATCTGAATTTGAAACAATTGTTGAAAAAGCATGTCCGGGGGCAGGCGCTTGCGGCGGGATGTACACTGCCAACACAATGGCTTCAGCAATCGAAGCCCTAGGAATGACACTTCCGTTCAATTCTTCTAACCCAGCGAGCGGAGAAGAAAAAAAGGAAGATGCGCTAAAAGCAGGTGAAGCAATGCGGGTATTACTAGAAAAAGATATAAAACCATCTGATATAATCACTAAGAAATCGCTTGAAAATGCAATAAGACTCGTAACAATCTTAGGAGGATCGACAAATGCAGTACTTCACTTTTTAGCTATTGCAAGAGCAGCTCAAATATCATTTACTCTACAAGATTTTCAGAGAATCAGTGACAATACACCTTTTTTAGCAGATTTAAAACCAAGTGGAAAGTACTTGATGGAAGATGTACACCGAGTCGGTGGGATTCCAGCGGTGATGAAATATTTGTTATCTAAAGGACTATTACATGGAGACTGCTTAACGGTGACTGGAAAAACAATTGCAGAAAATCTTGCTGAGGTTGAAGGCTTAAAAAAAGGTCAAGATGTAATTATGTCAATTGAAACCCCTATTAAAGCTTCTGGCCACTTACGAATGCTGTATGGAAATTTAGCACCAGGCGGAAGTGTTGCTAAAATCACCGGAAAAGAGGGGTTAAATTATAAAGGAACCGCCAAAGTATTTGAAGGTGAATATGCGGCTAATAATGGAATTCGTGACGGAAAAGTAAATAAAGGCGATGTGGTTGTAATCAGATATGAAGGCCCGAAAGGAGGCCCAGGAATGCCTGAAATGTTAAAACCCACAGCAGCCATTATGGGTGCCGGATTAGGAAAAGACGTTGCGCTTATAACCGATGGAAGATTTTCAGGTGGTACACACGGATTTGTTGTAGGTCACATTACTCCGGAAGCTCAAGAAGGAGGGGCTATTGCCATGGTAAAAGACGGAGACATTATTACCATTGACGCTGATACAAACTCAATTATACTTGACGTTTCTGAAGAGGAACTTGAATTACGAAAAGCAAAGTGGATAGCGCCCCCCTTAAAAGTTACAAGCGGTGTGCTTTATAAATATGCAAAAACAGTATCATCCGCATCCATAGGGTGTGTAACAGATGAATTTTAAATTTAGATTATGGATACACTGACCGCTATTCAGAAGCAATACTTAGAGCAACCTAAGGAATGCATTTCAGGAAGTGAAGCGATAGTGAGATGTTTGTTAGCTGAAGGGGTTGACGTTTTATACGGATATCCAGGCGGTGCAATTATGCCTGTTTACGATGAGCTATATAAGTATGAGGACAAGATAAATCACGTCTTAACAAGACATGAGCAATGTGCCGCTCACGCCGCTCAAGGATATGCGCGTATTTCTGGCAAAGTAGGGGTTGCTATCGCTACCTCAGGACCTGGAGCCACAAATTTAGTCACTGGTATTGCCGATGCGCAAATAGACTCAACACCTATTGTCTGTATTACAGGACAAGTCCCTTCACATTTACTAGGTAGCGACGCCTTTCAAGAAACAGACATTGTAGGTATTTCAACGCCAGTAACTAAGTGGAATCACCAAGTAACAAAAGCGTCTCAAATTCCAGAAATTATAGCCAGAGCATTTTATATCGCAAAAAGTGGCAGACCCGGCCCCGTCTTGATTGATATTACGAAAGATGCTCAGTTTGAAGAATTTGATTTTCAGTATAAGAAGTGTACAGGAGTTCGAAGTTATGTGCCAGTTCCAAAAACAGATCCGTCAACTATTGCTGACGCTGCAACTCTAATAAATAACGCTAAAAAGCCGTTGATAATTTGGGGACAAGGAATTATACTTAGCAAAGCTGAGGTAGAGCTTAAAGCGTTAGTTGAAAAAGCAGGAATTCCTGCAGCTTGGACTATTATGGGCGCTTCAGCGCTTCCAACATCACACCCACTAAATATAGGAATGGTTGGAATGCATGGAAACTATGCACCAAACATATTAACAAATGACTGCGATGTGTTAATCGCAATCGGGATGCGTTTTGATGACCGTGTTACAGGAAAATTAGATGAGTACGCAAAACAAGCTAAAATTATTCACCTTGAAATTGATCCAGCAGAAGTTGATAAAAACATCAAAACTGATGTTGCTGTGTTGGGAGATGCTAAACAGAATTTAATAGAGCTGTTACCACAGGTTGACGCCAACTCACACCCTGAATGGCTTAAAAAATTCAAGGATTTATATGAAATAGAATATAATAAAGTCATTAAAAATGATTTGTACCCAACCAAAGAGGGTTTGACAATGGGAGAAGTACTTAAAGAGATAAACGCCCAAACGAAAGGTGAGGCTGCGATTGTTTCAGACGTTGGTCAACATCAAATGATAGCATGTCGATATGCTAACTTTAATGTTACTAAAAGCAACATCACTTCAGGAGGTTTAGGCACTATGGGATTTGCATTGCCTGCAGCAATAGGAGCAAAAATGGCAGCTCCAGAAAGAGAAGTCATTGCTGTAATTGGTGACGGGGGATATCAAATGACTATACAAGAATTAGGAACTATATTTCAAAATAAATTACCTGTAAAAATAGTCGTTTTAAATAATGAGTTTTTAGGGATGGTTCGCCAATGGCAACAATTATTTTTTGAAAAGCGTTACGCGTCTACAGTTATGGCAAACCCTAATTTTGTAGCCATCGCTAAGGGTTATTATATAGAAGCAAAAAAAGTCACAAAACGAGAAGGTTTAGCAGCTGCTGTAAAGGAAATGATTGATAGTGATGGACCCTATTTTTTAGAAGTTTGTGTAGAAAAGGAAGGCAATGTGTTTCCAATGGTTCCATCAGGAGCATCGGTATCAGATATAAGATTAGAATAGGATGGAAACAGAAAAACAACTTTATACAGTCTCTGTGTATACCGAAAATAACATTGGTTTACTCAATAGAATCTCTGCAATTTTTCAGCGAAGACACATTAATATTGAAAGTCTAAATATTTCCGTTTCTGAAATTGAAGGCGTTTCTCGTTTTACGATATTGATTAACATGTCCGAAGATCAAGTTAAAAAAATTATAGGTCAAATTGAAAAACAAGTCGAAGTAATCAAGGCTTATTACCATACAGATGATGACACTATTTATCAAGAATCTTGTTTGTTCAAAATCAAATCAGACTTGCTGTTTGAAGAACGTCAAATTCAAAATATAATAAAGGAAAGCAACGCACATATCGTTACGGTTAACAAAGAGTTTTTTGTTCTTGAAAAATCAGGGAGAAGAGCGGAATTAGAAACCCTGCACAAAGCTCTTAGTATTTTTGGAATTATGCAATTTGTACGTTCTGCTCGAATTGCAGTCACTAAAGACGAACTAAAGATAACAGAAATGCTTAATGCATTTAAAAATTTAAAAAATCAACAAAAATTATAATGGGAAATTATTTTAACACTCTATCCTTAAGTCAAAAATTAGATCAACTTTCAAAATGTAGATTCATGGAATCTTCCGAGTTTGAAGATGGCGTAACTGCTCTAATAGGAAAAACAGTTGTAATTGTAGGCTGTGGAGCTCAAGGACTTAATCAAGGGCTCAACATGAGGGATTCAGGCCTCAATATTTCATATGCCCTACGCGAAAAAGCAATTAAAGACGAGCGTCAATCCTTTAAGAACGCCTCTTCTAATGGCTTTACCGTTGGCACTTATGAGCAGTTGATCCCAGGTGCTGATTTGATTCTCAACCTAACTCCAGACAAACAGCACTCAAATGTTGTTGACTCTGTTATGCCACTTATGAAAAAAGGTGCGACACTCGCGTACTCACATGGTTTTAATATTGTAGAGGAAGGAAAGCAGATTCGGAAAGACCTAACAGTTATAATGGTTGCTCCAAAATGCCCAGGAAGTGAAGTTAGAGAAGAGTATTTAAGAGGATTTGGCGTTCCAACACTAACAGCTGTTCATCCAGAAAACGACCCAGAGGGTAAGGGATGGTCACAGGCAAAAGCGTATGCAGCGGCGACAGGTGGTCACCGAGCAGGGGTTTTACAGTCCTCTTTTGTAGCCGAGGTTAAAAGTGATTTAATGGGCGAGCAAACTATTTTGTGTGGAGTGCTTCAAACAGCTTCGATTTTATCCTTTGATAAAATGATTGAAAAAGGCATTGACGGAAACTATGCTTCCAAACTTATTCAGTACGGATGGGAAACAATTACCGAAGCTTTAAAACATGGAGGAATCACAACTATGATGGACCGTTTGTCGAATCCAGCAAAAATTAAAGCATATGAAATATCAGAAACCTTAAAAGGAATTATGAAGCCCCTTTTTGTAAAACACATGGACGATATTATGTCTGGATATTTTTCGAAAACGATGATGGAAGACTGGGCAAATGACGACGTTAACTTATTAAAGTGGCGTGCAGCAACAGGAGAGACAGCTTTTGAGAAAACTCCAGCAACAAACCAACAAATTTTAGAGCAAGAATATTTTGATCACGGTGTGCTAATGGTTGCTTTTGTGCGAGCAGGCGTAGAATTAGCTTTCGAAACAATGGTAAGCTCAGGAATTGTCGAAGAGTCTGCTTATTACGAGTCGTTGCACGAGCTTCCACTAATTGCAAATACTGTGGCTAGAAAAAAATTATTTGAAATGAATAGAATTATTTCGGATACAGCAGAATATGGCTGTTATTTATTTGATCACGCCTGTAAGCCATTATTAGTTAATTTTATGAAAACAGTAGAAACCGATGTTATCGGGACTTCTTTTGTTTCAACAAAGAATGTGGATAATCAAGAACTAATACGTGTTAACGATGCGATCAGAAATCATCCAATTGAAGCAACTGGCAAGGTCTTAAGAACAGCAATGACAGCGATGAAAGTAATTAAATCTGACAACTAAAACGAATGTCAAAACTCCCCCCTTATTTTCCAACAATTGATGCGGTAAAAGCAGCGGCAAGGAATCTTGAAGGCATATCAAACGTAACGCCCTTAACTCACAATCCTCAATACTCTTCCATGTTTGATTGTAACTTAAGTTTTAAGCGTGAAGATTTACAAGTGGTAAGGTCGTACAAAATTAGAGGTGCTTATAATAAAATGTCGTTTTTGACGTCTTCCGAAAAGGAAAATGGAGTTGTTTGTGCAAGCGCGGGTAATCATGCTCAAGGAGTTGCTTTGTCTTGCAAGCTTTTAAAGATAAAGGGAACTATTTTTATGCCAATCCCCACTCCTAATCAAAAGATAGAGCGAGTCAAGATGTTTGGGGAACACTATATTAAAATAGTTTTAGTTGGCGATAGCTTTGATGATGCATATAACGAAGCGGTTAAGGATTGTAACAAACGAAAGAAAACGTTTATTCATCCTTTTAATGACGAAAAAGTAATTGAGGGGCAGGCGACGCTAGGCCTAGAGCTCATCAATCAAGCCTCAAAACCAATTGATTATGTTTTTGCAGCTGTTGGTGGTGGCGGTTTAGTTTCAGGGATGTCTACAGTATTTAAGATATTATCTCCTATCACAAAAATTATTGGTGTTGAACCTGAAGGCGCGCCTTCAATGAAAGCCGCTTTTGAAAAAGGGAAAGTAGTACAGCTAGAGAATATAGATAACTTTGTTGATGGTGCTGCTGTAAAGCGAGTTGGAGATAAGAATTTCCAAATCTGTAAGGAAAACTTATTCGACATGATTACGGTTCCTGAAGGAAGTGCATGTCAGGCAATTTTAGATTTATACAATAAAGATGCAATTATCGCTGAGCCTGCTGGCGCTTTAAGCGTGGCCGCTTTAGATGTATTTAGGCCCGTGATTAAAGGCAAAAATGTAGTTTGTATCATAAGTGGAGGTAATAATGATATTACACGGACCGCAGAAATAAAGGAGCGTGCACTGCTGCATTCTAAGCTAAAGCACTATTTCATAATTACATTTCCACAACGTGCGGGTGCTTTGCGCGAGTTTGTAGTGGATATCCTAGGACCTAATGACGACATTACTCACTTTGAATATACCAAAAAGGTCAGCAGAGAAACAGGTGTGGCTGTGGTTGGAATCGAGCTTAAATCGTCCAACGATCTTGAGCCACTAATTGCTAAGATGAAACTTCACAATTTTTATGGTGATTACCTTAACGATAAGCCTGATTTATTTCAGTTTTTGGTTTAACAACTTTACTAAATCAGATTCTTATGATTTAGAGTAGTCTTTAACCTCACTAACCCTCAAAGTGTTTACCATTCCTTTTTCTTTCATTGGCATTGCTGCCAAACTAATAACCATGTCCTCAACCTCAACATACCCTTTTTTGTAGGCTATTTTATTAACATCGTTAATTGTTTCATCTGTTGAAGCAAACTTATTATAATAGAAAGCACGAACCCCCCAAAGCAAATTTAATTGCGAAATGATTCGTTTGTTTGGCGAAAAGACAAGGATGTGAGCGTCAGGACGCCATGCTGAAATTTGAAATGCTGTATATCCGCTATTTGTGAGCGTTGAAATAGCACGCGCATTAATTTCATTTGCCATATTTGCTGCATGGTAGCAAATAGATTTTGTAATAAAACGTTTGGTGCGAATGTGTGGTGGGCTTTGTGGCACATTGATTAAGTTTGAATTTTCAACAGTTTTGATAATGTTTGACATTTTTTCAATTACTTGAACAGGGTATTGACCCACAGAAGTTTCTCCAGAAAGCATAACCGCATCTGCACCGTCCATCACGGAGTTGGCAACATCATTGACCTCTGCTCGAGTTGGCGTTAAGCTTGTAATCATGGACTCCATCATTTGGGTTGCAATTATCACAGGTATTCTCGCTTTTTTTGCTTTCAAAACTAACTCCTTTTGAATTAAAGGAACTTGATGAGCAGGAACTTCAACTCCCAAATCGCCTCTGGCAACCATCAAGCCGTCACAGTAGGCTATAATTTGATCAATATTTTTTACAGCTTCTGGTTTTTCAATTTTAGCGATAATTGGGATTTTATAAGAGCTATTCTCAGAGATTAAAGTTTGAAGCTCTATTAAATCTTCTGGATTTCTTACAAATGATAGCGCCATCCAATCGACTTCTTGATTAATCGCAAACAAAGCATCCTTTTTGTCTTTTTCTGTTAAGGCAGGCTGTGAGATATCTGTATTTGGAAGATTAACCCCTTTTTTAGACTTCAGGGGTCCGCCCTGAATAACTTTAGCTTTAACTTCATCTTTTAAATTTGTAGAAACAACTTCAAAAAGCAGTTTTCCATCATCCAAAAGAATATTTTCTCCTTTTTTTGTGTCCAAAGGGAATCTGTCATATGTCATAAAGACACGATTTTTGGTTCCTTCAAAACGTTCCCCTGTAGCAAAGACGATTTCATCTCCTGGAGCCACAACTACATCATCTTTCATCACCCCTACTCTTAATTTAGGTCCTTGTAGGTCTGCCAAAATTGAAGCATTAAACCCATACTCGTCATTTATCTCACGGATAAGCTTTATCCGTGTTTTGACATCTTCGTAATCTGCATGAGAGAAGTTAATTCTAAATACATTTACTCCGGTCTCAACCATTTTGAGTAGCATTTTTTTTGTACTGATTGAAGGTCCCAGCGTGGCCACAATCTTGGTTTTTTTTCTTTTGTATGACATTAATTAAATATTAGATGTTCTTTTGATTTTAGTTGTGAAACCTCTATGCTATATGCCGTAGAAACTTTTGGTATTTTTTGAATTTTATTTAAGATTTCTCTTTCGTTTATAAATCCACCTCCATTATTAATCTTTAAAAGATAATCAACGGAACTGTGTTCTGGAATTAATGAATGCTTTACCCAGCTTTTATCATTTATTTCTAAAAATAAGCCCTTAGAAACAGCAGTTTTTTCTACTAAACAATTATTTTTAATTAAATGCCAATCAGTTTGAAGCTGCGAGTTAGACCATTCAAAAATAGAAAAGGTTGCTAAGGACGTTAAAAAATCCAGATCCTCTTTTGTTCTACTCAGCTGAGTTTTCAAGTTTTGATTTAAAAAGTAGGCTAACCGGTAGTCTTCCATTTCACAGTGGACCGCTAAGAGCGAATAATTCAAGTCTTCATAATCGTCAACAAGCAGTTTGTGCAAGGCCATAATCACTATTAAATATTTTTCAAATATAAGATATTAAGCTAGGAGTTTAACTTGTTTCAAAGCTTCATATGGCTTATTGATTACGAAAACGTTATAGTTTTACTTAAAATTTGAATCAAATATTTTTATCGATTTTACCTTGAAGTGCAAAATAGGCCCGTTTTGATGCTTTTTCTTCTGCTTTCTTTTTCGAGGTAGCCCTCGCCTTAGCTATTGTCTTTCCATTTATGCGTAGCTTAACCGAGAAGTGTTTTAACTCATCTTTTCCGAAATCTTCTAGATTTTCAAAATAAAAAGTTTTCTTTTCTTTTTGACACCACTCAATAATAAAGCTTTTATAACTAATAATTTCACCCTCTAACGAATCAATGTTAACATGGGGGTGTATCACTGTTTTGTAAATAAATTGTTCACAAGTATTATAGCCTTTATCTAAAAAGACCGCACCCGTTAGAGCCTCAAACAAGTTCCCGTGAATGTTTTCTCCAAACTGGGATAAAGGAATTTTAGTATCCATCAAGCTAGAAAGTTCTAGCTCTTTACCAATTTCGTTCAAATGTTTTCTGCTAACAACTTTTGACCTCATTTTGGTCAGGTAACCCTCATCTCCACTAGGATTTTTGTCAAATAAATAGTGCGCTATAACTGCACTTAGAACAGAATCTCCTAAAAACTCTAGTCTTTCGTAGCTAATAGGATTTCCTAATTCGTCTGTTCGATTTGTCGAACGGTGAGTTAAAGCTTTTTCGTAGTATACAGATTTACCTGGCTTAAAACCTATTATTTTTTTTAAAGATCCTATAAAGTTTGTGTCCTTTTCAGAACCGCGCTTAAAGATATTTTTTATAGGAATCAAAGAGTTTTAATCTATTTTCTTGAAAACAACACAGGCATTGTGGCCTCCAAAACCAAACGTATTACTCATTACAACTTTTACGTCTCGCTTTTGAAATTTGTTTAAGGTCAAATTTAAATCCGGATCAATGTTTTCATCAGGAGTAGTATGGTTAATCGTTGGCGGAATTATGCCGTGTTCAATTGACAAAATAGAAGAAATGGCTTCAATTGCTCCCGCGGCTCCAAGCAAATGACCAGTCATGGACTTTGTTGAATTTATATTTAGAGTTTTAGCATGTGTACCAAAAACTTCTTTAATTGCCTTTAGTTCTGCTACATCTCCCAATGGAGTAGATGTTCCGTGGGTATTAATGGCGTCAACTTCCTCAGGTTTTAATCCTGCATTCTCAAGACAGTTTTTCATTACTGCAATAACCCCAATTCCATCTGGGTGAGGGGCTGTCATATGATGCGCATCCGAAGATAGTCCACCACCTACAAGTTCTGCATAGATTTTGGCACCTCTAGATTTTGCATGTTCATATTCTTCTAATACTAAAGCACCGGCTCCTTCGCCTAAAACAAAACCATCTCTTGTTTGATCAAAAGGCCTAGAGGCAGTTTTAGGACTTTCATTTCGTGTTGATAGAGCATGCATTGCATTGAAACCAGCCATTCCGGATTGAGTTACGCATGCCTCGCTACCACCGCTCACAATGACGTCACAGTGCCCTAGCCTTACAAGGTTGAGCGCATCAAATATTGCGTTAGCTGAAGAGGCGCATGCAGATACAGTTGTGTAGTTTGGCCCCATGAAACCGTGTTTGATTGAGATATTACCAGGCGCAATATCAGCTATCATTTTAGGGATAAAAAAGGGATTAAACCTTGGAGTTCCATCGCCATTAGCAAAATTGATAACTTCATTTTGAAAGGTTTCAATACCGCCGATTCCAGCACCCCAAATAACTCCAACACGAAGTTTGTTTACAAGGTCTAAATCAAGTTTTGAATCTTGAATAGCTTCATCAGAAGCCACCATTGCATATTGAGCAAACCGATCCATTTTTCGAGCTTCTTTGCGGTCAAAAAAGTCTAATGCATTAAAGTTTTTTAATTCACAAGCAAATTTAGTTTTGAATAGTTCCGTATCAAAGTAAGTTATGGGTGCACAACCGCTTTTGCCGCTTATTAGACCATCCCAATACTCATCTATATTATTGCCAACCGGAGTCAATGCTCCAAGGCCTGTTACTACAACTCGCTTTAGTTTCATAAAAAATTAAATGCAATTATTTGGCAGCCTCTATATAAGAAACAGCTTGACCTACAGTTGCGATGTTTTCTGCTTGGTCGTCTGGGATTTGGATGTCAAATTCTTTTTCAAATTCCATTATTAGCTCTACAGTGTCTAGCGAATCTGCTCCAAGGTCGTTAGTGAAGCTAGCTTCTGTTACCACTTCGTTTTCGTCAACGCCTAGTTTGTCTACAATAATCGCTTTTACTCTTGATGCAATGTCTGACATAATATTTATATTTTAGTTTTTAATTAGGATGCAAAAATAAAAAACTTTACATTAAAACAAGTGAATACTTTAAAAATGTGTGTTTAAAAACGCTTTTATTGGCTTTGTGTTGTGGTTTTACTTCTAAATGTGGATAATTATTCTTTTTTTTGTTAAAAAAATTTAATGAAACGAATTGCGATTTTTGCATCTGGATCTGGATCAAATGCAGAAAATATTATTAAATATTTTAGAACAAATAAGTCTGCCGATGTAGTTCTTATTCTTTCTAACAATCCTGATGCATTTGTTTTAAACCGCGCATCAAGACTGAATATTAAATCAATAGTTTTTAATAAGCAACAAATTAATAATCCTCACTGGGCAACAACAAACCTGTTGAATTATAACATAGATCTTATAGTTCTGGCTGGTTATTTATGGAAGTTTCCAACATACTTGTTAAAAAAGTATCAGAATAAAGTAATAAATCTCCATCCTTCATTATTGCCAAAATATGGAGGTAAGGGAATGTATGGTACAAATGTGCACAAGGCCGTGGTCTTTAATAAAGAAGTAGAGTCTGGTATTACAATTCACTATGTTAATGAGTATTATGATCAAGGAGCAATTATTTTTCAAGCAAAATGCCAAATACTAGAGTCTGATACTTTCAGCGATGTGGCGGATAAAATTCGCAAATTAGAGCTACACCATTTGCCAGTAGTTGTTAGTAAAATAATTTACAAAGATGGCTAAATCAAAAAAAAAATATTATACCGTTTGGAAAGGTCACAGAACCGGTGTTTTTGAAAGTTGGAGCGAATGTAAAGCTCAAATATCAAATTATCACGGAGCTCAGTACAAATCTTTTTTAACTTTTGAGCTAGCTAAAGCAGCCTTTATGGGGACCTATTTGGATTATGTTGGCAAAAACAAGGCTTCAAAGCCTTTGTCAGAATCTCACAAAAGGCTAATTGGGTTGCCAAACCTTAACTCTATTTCTGTGGACGCTGCTTCAAGCGGTAATCCAGGAAAAATGGAATATAGAGGTGTTGACACTGAGTCTCAAAAACAATTATTTCACAAGGGTCCTTTTCAGGAAGGCACAAATAATATTGGTGAGTTTTTAGCGCTTGTGCATGGACTGGCACTTTTAAAGCAAAAAAAGAGTAATCGACTTATTTATACTGACTCCAGGACAGCAATCAGTTGGGTTAAAAAAAAACATTGTAACACTAAGTTAGCGCGAAACCCCAACAATGCAGCTATGTTTCAGCTTGTAGACAGAGCTGTTTTATGGTTAAAAAGTAATACTTATACCACTACGATTGTTAAATGGGAAACAAAGATCTGGGGTGAAATCCCTGCAGATTTTGGACGCAAATAATTTGTACAATTACAGCCCGCGAATTAGTATTATAAAAAAGAAAAATACGTAACTTTGTTTATTAATTCTATAGATTCAGATGAGTAAGTTGTTAATCGTTGGTACAGTTGCATTTGACGCTGTTGAGACACCTTTTGGAAAAACAAATAAAATACTTGGGGGGTCCGCTTCCTATATTGCCCTATCAGCCTCCCAATTTAATACTAGTAGCGCCATAGTTTCTGTGGTAGGAGGCGATTTCCCAGAGGATCATTTAAACCTCTTTTCTAAAAAAGGCATAGACATTTCAAGTATTGAAATTATTAAGGAAGGGAAAACGTTTTTCTGGAGTGGACGATATCATAACAATATGAATAGTCGCGACACTTTAGTTACAGAGCTTAATGTTTTAGAAAATTTTAAGCCAATAGTTTCTAACAAATTTAAAGACGCAGATATTTTAGTTTTAGGTAATTTACATCCAATTGTCCAATTGAGTGTTTTAGACCAAATGAACAGTTCATCAACATTTGTTATTCTCGATACAATGAATTTCTGGATGGATAATGCCCTTGATGATCTTATGGACGTCATCAAGCGTGTTGATGTTATTACAATTAATGACGAAGAGGCACGGCAATTAACAGGGGAGCACTCATTAGTCTCTGCTGCTAAGAAAATTCACTCCATGGGTCCCGAATACGTCGTGATTAAAAAGGGTGAGCACGGAGCCCTGCTGTTTAATAACGATAATATGTTTTCAGCACCAGCACTACCGCTAGAATCTGTTTTTGATCCTACCGGAGCTGGAGACACATTTGCTGGTGGATTTGCTGGATTTTTGTCAGAATCTCAAAAAATTAACTTTGAAAGCATGAAAAATGCAGTTATTTACGGCTCAACACTTGCATCGTTTTGCGTAGAGAAATTTGGTACTGAACGCCTTGAATCTCTTAAATCTGATGAAATCGAACGTCGACTGATTGCTTTCAAAAAGTTGACACAATTTGAAATTAAATAAACAGTATCAAGGGCGCGCCTAATTTAGGCGCGTTTTTAGTCAAAACAAGTTATACCAAAAACGACAGTATGAGTGATGCAATACAACACGAATGCGGAATTGCCCACATTAGATTATTAAAACCTCTAGACTTTTACAAAAAAAAGTATGGTACTGCTTTTTATGGGATCAATAAAATGTATCTCATTATGGAGAAACAGCATAATCGTGGACAAGACGGTGCTGGATTTGCTAGTATTAAATTAGACATGCAGCCTGGCGAACGGTATATTAGCCGAGTAAGATCAATAAAACAACAACCGATACAAGATATTTTCGATCAAATTAACACTCGTATAAACGATATATTAACCAAAAATCCAGACATAGCTAATGATGTCAAAGCTCAAAAGAAAAACGTACCTTATCTTGGGGAGTTAATGTTGGGGCACGTCCGATACGGGACTTTTGGAAAAAACAGTGTAGAAAGTGTTCATCCTTTTTTGAGACAAAACAATTGGATGCATCGAAATTTAATTTTAGCAGGAAACTTCAACATGACAAATGTGAAGTCACTTTTTAAAAACCTTGTCGAAATAGGACAACACCCCAAAGATTATACAGATACGATCACTATTATGGAAAAAATAGGTCATTTTTTAGATGATTCCGTGTCAAAGCTATATAAGAAACTGAAAAAAGAAGGTTATACAAAAATGCAATGTTCGCCTTTAATAGCTGAAAGACTTAATTTAAAAAAAATATTGTCGAAAGCTGCAAAAAATTGGGACGGAGGTTATGCAATGGCTGGGCTTTTGGGCCATGGAGATTCATTTGTACTTAGAGATCCATCTGGCATTCGTCCAGCGTACTATTACAAAGATGACGAAGTCGTTGTAGTAGCTTCAGAGCGCCCTGTTATTCAAACAGCCTTTAATGTTAATTTCGAGGACGTTCACGAATTACCACCTGGTTGTGCGATTATAACTAAAAAATCAGGTGAAACATCAATTAATCAAATCCTTAAGCCCTTAAAGCGCCTTGCTTGTTCTTTTGAAAGAATATATTTTTCAAGGGGAAGTGATTCAGAAATTTATCAAGAACGAAAGTTGTTAGGAAAACTCATTGTCCCTGAGGTTTTAAAACACATTAACTATGATATTAGAAATACAGTGTTTTCTTATATCCCCAATACAGCCGAAACTTCATTTTTTGGAATGATAGAAAGAGTAGAGGAGTACCTAAATAAAAGGAAAACAGATCAAATTTTAAAGGGAACTAGGACACTATCTGCTGATAAAGTTACACAAATTCTTTCTGAACGTACGCGAATTGAGAAAATAGCAATTAAGGATGTCAAGCTCAGAACATTTATTACTGAGGACAGCAGTCGGGATGATTTGGTAGCTCACGTATATGATGTTACTTACGGTGTTATAAAACCTCAAGATAATCTAGTAATTATTGATGACAGTATTGTTCGGGGAACGACCTTAAAGAAAAGTATTATCAAAATGATGGATAGGCTTTCTCCAAAACAGATTATAGTTGTGTCGTCTGCACCACAAATAAGATACCCAGATTGTTATGGAATTGACATGGCTAATTTAGATGGTTTGATAGCATTCAAGGCAGCGCTATCGTTACTAAAAGATACTAATGCTTATCACATTGTAGAAAATATATATTCCAGATGTAAATCTCAGGAAGATCTTCCAGATAACGAGGTTGAAAACTTTGTAAAAGAAATATACGCTCCTTTTAAGCCCCAACAAATTTCTGATAAAATAGCAGAACTTTTGACTGATGAAACGATAAATGCAAACGTCAAAATTATTTTTCAACCTATTGAAAATTTACATTTAGCATGTCCTAATAATTTAGGAGATTGGTATTTTACAGGAAATTACCCAACCCCAGGAGGGAATAGGGTCGTCAACAAAGCATTTATTAATTTTTTCGAAGGGAATAAAGAAAGGGCATATTAGCAGCACAACAGTTTATCTAATAAAAAAGCATATTATCTAATTTTTTGAAAGCGTGTACGTTAAACTATTATATTTGAATTACCATGTTGTATTAAGAACATGGTAGATTTGGGGCAAAAAAGGTGAACTTCGTTCACCTTTTTTATTTACTTTATTATAATCACTTACCAGCTAAAAACCTTTTTTCAACCTCTCCCCAGTTGATAACACTAAAGAAAGCTTCAATATAGTCAGGACGTCGATTTTGGTAGTTTAGATAATATGCATGTTCCCATACATCTAAACCTAAAATAGGTGTTCCGCCACATGATACTCCTGACATTAATGGATTATCTTGGTTTGGAGTTGAGCACACTTCAACCTTACCTTCTTTATGAACGCATAACCACGCCCATCCAGACCCAAATTGTGTAGCCGCAGCTTTACTAAAAGCTGATTTAAAGTTTTCAAATGAACCGAAAGCTTGAAGGATTGACTCCTTAAGCTCACCTGATAATTCTTTTTTATCTTGAGGGTTCATAATACTCCAGAAAAGAGAATGGTTATAAAACCCTCCACCGTTATTTCGAACAACTTTGTTTTCCATGTCTAGGTTTTCAAGGATGCTTTCTATAGACTTAGTTTCTAGTTCAGTTCCTGCAATTGCTGCATTTAAATTATTTGTATATCCATTGTGATGTTTAGAGTGATGTATTTCCATTGTTCTTGCATCAATATGAGGCTCAAGGGCATCATAAGAATAGTTTAGTTGAGGTAGTTCAAAAGCCATAAGATTTTTTTTAATTGTTATTTTCAAATTTACGACAATCATATAAAATTTACGTAGATATATAATTAAGATTGTTTATTTTGGTATAAATTTTATTTAGTGGCCGGCTCAATATTTAATATCTACAACGCATCTGCAGGAAGTGGGAAGACATTTACCTTAGTTAAAGAGTATTTAAAAATTATTTTGAGTTCAAAAGAGTTTTTACCTCATCGCCATGTTTTAGCCATTACATTTACAAATAAGGCTGTAGACGAAATGAAAACTCGTATAATAGATGCACTTATAGATTTTGCATCTTCTGATATCCTAGACAAAAAAAACAATTTGTTTTGTCAAGTTGTTGACGAATTAAAAAGCTCTCCTTACGAAGTCCATGTAAAATCTAAGAATTTGCTACACAAGGTTTTGCATAACTATGCTGCATTTGACATCTCAACTATTGATAAGTTTACTCAGAAAATAATTCGGACCTTTGCATTTGATCTAAGATTGCCTTTAAATTTTGAAGTAGAACTTGACACGGATTACATATTACACAAAGCAGTTAGCCGCTTATTGTCAAAAGCTGGGAAAGACAAGGTTCTTACAAAAACTTTAGTTGAATTTGCTCTGGATAAAGCTGACAATGACAAGAGTTGGAATATAGCTTTAGACTTAGCTAAAACAGCAAAGCTTTTAGTTAAAGAAACTGATGTTAGTTTTTTACAAGACCTTGCAAAACATTCTCTTACTGATTTTCAGGCTTTTAAGAAGTCTCTCACAAAAAAAATTAAGTTTGAGGAAACACAAATTATAAATTTATCAAAACAAGTGTTAGACTTGATATTATCTAATGGAATTGAGTTTTCTGACTTTAGCCGAAGTTCATTGCCTAAACATTTTTTGGCGCTAAGTTCTAAAAAGTTTGACATTAATTTTAATGCACAGTGGCAAAAATCAATTGATTCGTCAACGTTGTATACTCAAAAAACATCACCAGAAATCGCTGGAATAATCGATAGAATAAAACCTGAACTTCTTGAAGCATTTAAACTTACAAAAATCGCTGTTTATCACTTACGTTTTCTAAATAACATACGTAAAAATACCACTCCACTTTCAGTGGTAAGTTTGATAAACAAAGAGTTAATAAATATTAAAAAAGAGGACAATCTTCTATTAATATCAGAATTTAATACAATTATAAGTAGGGAGATTAAAAATCAACCTGCACCTTTTATATATGAGCGCATAGGTGAAAAGTTCAATCATTTTTTTATAGATGAATTTCAGGATACTTCTGAGCTTCAGTGGGAAAATTTGATTCCATTGGTTACAAATACATTGGCTTCAGAAAACGGCAGCGCTATGCTAGTGGGTGATGCCAAACAAGCTATTTATCGTTGGAGAGGCGGTAGAGCCGAGCAGTTTATTGGCCTTTACAGCGGCAATAATTCACTTCCTTTTAAGGCCAATACTTGCTTCCTTGAAACAAACTTCCGTAGTTGTAGAGAGATTGTTAATTTTAACAACAATTTTTTTAAACACTTGTCGACTCTTGTATTTTCTAGCGAGGTTTATAAATTATTGTATCAGGCCCCACCACAGCTAGAATTTAATCAAAAATCTGGGTATGTTAATATCTCTTTACTGAGACTTGAAAAAGGGAAAGACAAATCACTTTTGTATGCTAATAAAGTTTTAGATATAGTAAAACGCTATATGGCTTCAGGATCTACTACAAAGCTAAATGATATTTGTGTTATAGTAAGAAAGCGAAAAGAGGGAGTGGCGGTAGCAAACCTCTTGAGTCAACATAACATTGATATTGTTTCAAGTGAAACGTTACTAGTATGTAAATCTCCCCAAGTCAAATTCATAATCACTATTTTAGAGTATTTGCATGAACCTTCTAATATTGAAGCTAAAATTGAACTAATAAACTACATTTTATATTTTAAAAATGTTGAAAACCCCCACACATTTCGATTAGAGACTCTTTCTTTAGAAGTATGCGGTTTTTTTGAGAGACTCAAAGACATTGGGTTTTACTTTTCATCACGAACCGCTCTTAATCTCTCTCTTTATGAGACAGTTGAATACATTATCAGTAGTTTTGAGTTGTCAACGAAATCTAACGCTTATGTTCAATTTTTTCTAGATTTTGTGCTGGAGTTTACTCAAAAATCGACATCGAGTGTTCCTCAGTTTTTGGATCATTATAATCTAAAAAAAGATAATTTAAGCATAGTTACTCCGAAAGGAATAAATGCTGTCCAAATTATGACAGTTCACAAATCAAAAGGCTTAGAATTTCCAGTTGTAATTTTTCCATATGCAGAACTAGACATTTACAGAGAATTAGACCCTAAAGAATGGCTATCTTTAGACGACTCACTAGCTCCCTTCACACAGTTTTTATTAAACTTTAATAAAGACTTTGAAGATTATGGCCCAGAAGCATCCTCTGTATACTACGACCATCAGTCCAAACTCGAGTTAGATAATATTAATTTACTTTATGTTGCTCTTACCCGAGCAGTGGAGCAATTATACATAGTCGGAAATGCTTCTGTTTCTAAAAAAGGAGATGAAAATACAAAAACCTATTCAGGGCTCTTAATAAATTATCTTAAATCTATTGACATGTGGGATGCTGCTAAGCTTGAGTATGAATTTGGTTTTTTTGAAAAAATAGATAATCCAAAGCCCCAAAGATATCCTACTGAAATTCAAACAGAGTTCATTTGTACACCCAAGGCGCAACACAATGTGTCAATATCAACAAGTGCAGGTTTTTTGTGGGATTCCTCTCAAAAAGAAGCAATTGAAAAAGGAAATCTAGTTCATTTATTATTATCAAGAATTTTCACTGAATCTGATATTGAAACTACATTTAATCGTTTTATGTACACTGGAGCTGTATCAAGCAAACAAAAAAACGCTTTATTGCAAACAGTTGAAGACATCGTAAATCATCCGGATCTTACTCCCTATTACAGTTCAGATGTTACTGTCTTTAACGAGAAAGAAATCATCACTAGTAGTGGAAAGATAATTATCCCAGATCGTTTTGTTGTTTTTGAGGACCAAACATCTGTCATTTTAGATTACAAAACAGGTGTTTATGACGATAAACATAAGTTACAACTAATTAACTATGCTGAGGTTATAGAGGATATGGGCTTTAAAGTCATAAAGAAACTACTCGTTTATACAAACTCCACTTTACAGGTTAAAGAGTGTTAGTTTTTATCTAATATGAACTCTTTTTTAATTACAGATCGCAAGTTTTAAAAAAAAATACTAAATGAATTGAACATACAAAAAGCTATTTTTTAGCTATTAAGTTTGTTTTTTAGATATAACATCATACTTTTGCCAGCAAGACTTAAAAACAATTTAAATATTATTATATGAAAAATCTTAGCAGATTAATCTTAACTGGATTACTATTTTTAGTGATCGGAAGTGCAAACGCACAAGACCAAAATAACCCTTGGCAAATAACAATTGGAACAAATGCAGTTGATCCTCTTGGAATAGACCAACAGGTAGGTAACGAAGACATTAGTTTTTCTAAACTATATAACGTAGCTGGAGAATGGTCAATAGGTCCAACACCTTCTGTAATATCTATCGGTAAATACCTAGACGATAACTTTTCATTTGTTGTTACAGGATCATCTAACAAAATTACGAAGTGGAATCCCAACTTGCATTCCCCTGGAATCGATTTTGAGCTTTCTAGCGAGGATGCAGTTAAAGTTGAAGAGTTAATGTATTACGGCTTAGATGGAATGGTCAAATATAGCTTCTCTGAACTCTTAAATACTAATAACTTCGAGCCTTTCGTAGGTTTTGGAGGTGGTTATACTTGGATGGAACAACCTGAAAATACTGGAGACGCTTATGAAAGCTCTACAGATTTAGAAGGTCTTGCTACATTAAACCTTACAGTTGGAGTTTCTTATTGGATCAATGATTTGGTTGGAATTACAGCCCAATCAGGCTTAAAAAACTCTTTTGATGAAACAGTTTTAGTAGATCATTTCCAACACTCGCTTGGAGTTACTATCAAGTTTGGTGGAAATGACTCTGACGGAGATGGCGTATATGACAAATATGACATATGTCCAGACGTAGCTGGTTTAGCTGAATTTAATGGTTGTCCTGACTCTGATGGTGATGGTGTTCAAGATTCTGAAGATACATGCCCAAATCAATCTGGTTTAGCTGAATTTAATGGTTGTCCTGACTCTGACGGTGATGGCGTTTCTGACAATAATGACACATGTCCAAACGAAGCTGGAACAAAGGCTTTATCAGGATGTCCAGATGCAGATGCAGATGGTGTTGCTAATGCTCAAGACGCTTGTCCAAACGAAGCTGGCCCAGTTGCCAACAATGGATGTCCATGGAAAGATAGTGACAGTGACGGAGTTTTAGATAAAGACGACAACTGTCCTAACGAGGCTGGAACTGTTGCGAACAACGGTTGTCCAGAAGTTGTTCTTCCAACTGAAGAAGAACAGGCTCAATTAATAAGTTATTCAAGAACTATTAACTTTGGATTAGGAGAGTCAAATTTTAGAAGAAGCACATTACCAACATTGAGAGCAATTAATGCTATTTTGACAGCATACCCTAAAGCGAACTTCGTAGTTGAAGGACATACAGACAGTATTGGAAGTGAGGCTTTCAATCAAAAGCTTTCTGAAGATAGAGCATCAAAAGTTGTTGGGTTCCTAACAAAAAACGGTGTTGCTTCTGACAGACTAAAATCAGTTGGTTTTGGTGAAACAAGTCCAATTAAATCTAATTCGACTGGTTCAGGTAGAGCTGCTAACAGACGTGTTGAGGTGAAGCTGGATAAGTAATTATTAGTAATTTCATAATAAAAATAAAAAACGTTTCGCTTTTGCGAAGCGTTTTTTTATTTTAGTGCAATGACAAGTTTCATTTGTGACGTTTTAAAAGATCTTGAGGTAAACTCAATTGATACTTCTAAACTTCGTCTTATTCTTCCCAACAAACGCGCGGGGCTATTTTTAAAAAAAGAGTGGGCTTCAATAAGTAAAAAAACTGGGTTTTTACCAGAGATTCTTTCAATCGAATATTTTATTGAAGAACTATCTCAGTTAAGACTACTTAGCAGCACCGAGCTTGTTTTTGAGTTTTATAGTGTTTATTCAGAGCTTACCCCAATAGACGAAAGAGATTCCTTTGACAGCTTTTGCAAGTGGGCTCCAACTGTCTTACAAGACTTTAATGAAATAGATCGCTATTTAATACCTTCACAAGAGATATTTAAGTACCTCACAGCTATTCAAGAAATTAATCACTGGTCTCTTGAAAAAAATGCAACTCCACTTATTAAGGGATACCTTTCTTTTTGGCAAAAAGTCGACTCTTACTATCTAAGATTTACCTCTCATTTATTAAAAAACAAATTGGGCTACCAGGGCTTGATTTATCGTAAAGCTACTGAAAACCTAGAGGAATATTCTCTGCAGAGTTCACATAAGTCTCACGTGTTTATGGGTTTTAATGCTTTAAACGCTTCTGAGACTAGAGTTATTCAGCACTTGTTACAGCTTGGAAAGACATCTGTTTACTGGGATATTGACCAAATATTTGTTGACACGCCACACCACGACGCGGGTCATTTTCTAAGACAATATAAAAAAAACTGGACATACTTTAAGTCACAGCCCTTTAAGTGGGTTTCAAACCAGTACTCTAATCCTAAAAATATTTCAGTTGTAGGAACCCCTAAAAATATCGGCCAGGTTAAATATGTAGGGTCTCTTTTAAAAGAGCTACACTCCAAAGACAAATTACAAAATACTGCACTGATATTAGGGAACGAAGATTTATTAATTCCAGTTCTAAATTCAATACCAAGCACAATTGAAGGGATTAACATTACCATGGGTTTACCTCTCAAACAGACTCCATTTTCAGCCTTTATTAATCAATGGTTTCAGCTTCAAAGAGAAACCTCTTCTCGATATCATCATCAAGATATATTAAGGATTTTATCACATCCGTTTGTTCGGCCCTTATTACAAGTGCAAAATCAAGATGCTGGTCAAATGATCATTACAAGTTTAAACAAGAATAACCTCACAAGTCTTACTAAGAATCAAATAATTGCAATTGCCCCGACTTATAGGCCGATTTTAGAGCTTTTGTTCACAAATTGGGGGAACTCTCCTAGCCAGGCAATTAAGAGTGTTTTAGATCTTATTTATAAACTCAAAGATTATTATAGCCAATCTAAGATCAAACAACTATTACCTCTTGAGTATTTGTTCCGTTTTTATGAAATATTTAATCAGCTACAACAACTCAACAGCTCCTACAACTACATTTCCTCGATTAAGGCCTTACAACTAATTTATAAGGACTTATTGAGCAAAGAAACTTTAGATTTTAAAGGGCAGCCACACAAAGGTTTACAAATAATGGGAATGCTAGAATCTCGCGTTCTAGACTTTGATACTGTAATTATTGTCTCTGTTAACGAAGGAGTACTTCCTGCAGGCAAAACAAATAATTCTTTCATTCCGTTTGATGTTAAGATTGAAAATGGACTTCCTACTTACAAAGAAAAAGATGCAATTTACACCTATCATTTTTATCGTCTTCTTCAAAGAGCACAAAATGTACACATCATATATAATACAGAGCCAGACCCTTTAAGCGGAGGAGAACTTAGTCGTTTTATAATTCAATTGGAACATGAAAAAATACATAAGATCCAACATAAAATTGTAATTCCAGAAACACCAAAATTAACTCCTCAGTTACAAAAAGTAAAAAAAACTCCGGAAATTATTTCTAAGCTTAAAGACGTTGCTTCAAAAGGGTTTTCTCCGTCTTCATTGAGTCAGTATATTAGGAATCCAATTGATTTTTACAATCAAAAAATATTAGGAATTAAAGTAGAAAACTCAACACAAGAAACAATCGCTGCAAATACGTTTGGTAGTATAATACATAATACTTTGGAGGATCTTTATAGGCCTTTGATAGGGACCGTTTTAAATGCTCAAATCATTAATGATTTGCACTCTAAAACTGAACCGACAGTTACCCATCATTTTAGAGAACTTTATAAAGAAGGGGATATTACCGAAGGCTCTAACCTTATTAGCTTTGAGGTATCCAAGAGATATATTTTTAACTTTTTGGAACATGAACTGGCTTGCATTAATAATGGAGATGAAATTAAAATTGAAGCTATAGAATCTAAGATTATGGTGGCTGTTATGTTTCCTGAACTTCCGTTCCCTATTCAACTCAACGGAACAATTGACAGGGTAGACTCTTGTAATGGCACTCAAAGAATTATAGATTACAAGACGTCTCAAGTGTCTAGATTAGATTTAGAACTTGTAAATTGGGAAGATCTCACGCAAGATTACAAGGCATTTAGTAAGAGTTTTCAGGTTTTGACTTATGCATATATGCTTAATAATCAAGCGACATTTACATCAAAAGTAGAAGCTGGAATTATTTCTTTTAAGAATTTAAAATCAGGCTTCCTTAGATTTTCTAAAAAAGATAAACCTGGAGCACACGCACAGAAAATCACTCAACTATCATCGCAAATAATTGAAAGTTATGAGGTTGAACTTAAAAAATTAATTTTAGAGTTATTTGATCCTAAAGTCGATTTTATAGAAAAAGAGGTCTAGATGGTAGTTTTTGATTTAAATATTATAATAGAGAGTGAGAACAGAAAACCTATTCTTGCAGACTTAATTTACAATAACTCTGTTGAATCTGCTCCATTGATTATTTTTTGTCACGGTTATAAAGGCTTTAAAGATTGGGGAGCTTGGCCTTTGCTGTGTGAGTCCCTTGCTATGTCTGGATTTTCAGTACTTAAATTTAACTTTTCACACAATGGAGGCACATGCGGACAACCTATTGATTTTCCAGACCTTGAAGCGTTTGGAAACAACAACTACACCATAGAACTCGAAGATCTAGATCGTGTTATGTGCTGGTCAGAAAAGAACTATAGTAGTCACTCAAATATAAATCCATCAGAAATTACGCTTTTGGGACATAGTCGTGGCGGGGGTATAGTTACTATTAAGGCAGCAGAAGACACTAGGGTTAAAAATGTTATCACTTTGGCAGGAGTTTCTGATTTTGAAACAAGGTTTCCAACAGGAATAGAATTAAACGCTTGGAAAAAGACAGGTGTTCGTTTTGTTCAAAATGGCCGTACTAAACAGCAGATGCCACATTATTATCAGTTTTTTAATGACTTTCTCACTAACCAATCAAGACTCACAATTCAAAGAGCAGTCGAAAATTTAAGAGTACCATTTTTAATTATTCATGGTGATGAAGATACTAGTGTGTCAGTAAACGAAGCTTTGGCACTTCATAGCTGGTCTTCAAAAAGCCAACTCGTTATTATCAAAGGAGCAAATCACGTGTTTGGAAGTAGTCATCCATGGAAATTAAATAATATTCCCCCACATTTTCATCAAATTCATAATGAAATCATTGATTTTATTAACAATTAGGATTACTTCTTAAAAAAATTATTATTTATCTGATAAATTCTTTGGAAATAACAAACTAATTTTTGTAATTTAGACTAAACTAAATATATATTATGGGATATTCATTCAAAAATAGCAAAGGAAAGACTTATTTTCTACACACTAAAGATGTAATTCTTAAAGGTGGTAGAGAACAAACTATTTATTATTTCGCAAAAGATGAGCGTAGTAATTCATGTGATCTTCCTGCTGGAAAGAAAATTGTAGAAAACGAAAAAACTGGATTACCTTTTGTAAAGAAAGCATAAGTTTTTAAGTATTCACAATTAAAAAACCCACTCATTAGAGTGGGTTTTTTTTTAATTTTAATTTTCTAATTTTTTAAAAATAAAAAAATAGACCCTTATTCCCAGCAATATCTATCTCCAATTTCATAGGAGTCATACTCTTCTTGGCTTACATCGATATTTACATCTCCAAAATTATCACCAAGTCCTCCTGAGTTATTTTCACCAGGTGGATTATTAATTGAGCTTGCAAAAGCTCCAACGAAAACATATTGATTATCAGCATAAATTTTATTAATAATTTCACAACATTCTCTGTCAGAATCACAGGCATAGAATAAAAGTAAAAAAGTGTAAAGTAATTTTTTCATAGTTATATTAATTTTAGATCAATTATAATAAGCGTTAATGTCTAGTAGTCACATGGACCTTCACCAAATGCTATAACTCCAGCAGAGTTGAGCGCTATACAAGCATTTGTATAAGTATTTCCGTCACAGCCGCAAACAGGATTATATTCTTCCGTACATATAGCGGTTAAGTCTATTAGTGATGGATCGATACAACTCGGTAGGAAATCCTCATTCTCATTAGAATTATCTGAACAACTAATAGCGGTGAAGCTCAGAAAGATGAGGCCATATATAATACATTTCATAAAGTTAAAGTTAGCTAACTATTTTACAAAAAACAATAATTGTGCAAGTACTTTATTGGTAGCCTGTTTAAACTCCTCCACCAACTGAAGCTCGATCAGACTTATCTAAGTTCATTAAAAAAAAAGCAATAGCCAAGAGGACATAGTTAGGCTTTTCTTTTTCTATAAACTCAAATTTATAGTTTGATTTCCAATTATTAACCTGGTGAAAAATTGTTAGGATTGGAAATGTATTGTCTTTATAAAGGGTATACTGCCTTTGGTTAACATACCATTTACCAGTTTTTTTTGATTTCAAAGTGTATTTAGATAATTTGGAGTTCTCATCTTTCAAATGAATCCCTCGCCCATTCCTAAAACTAAAAACAACCTCCCCTAGGCTACGTCCATTTTCTTCGATCAAAAGGTTTAGCCCCCAAAAACTCTTCTTTTTTATATCGAAGGTTTTATTGTTGTAATGAAATTGTAAATTACGGATCGAATACCATTTTGGGTATTGCCCCTTTAATTTAGTTATCCCATTTTCAATGATTTGGAAATCCTTTCCATCTCTATTAATTTCTGATTTTAGACGCGAGTTTGAATCATTCATAAAAAACGAATTCTAATATAATTTCCCCGATAGTATCTGATGTCAAAATATAGACCGTTGTGCGTTATTGAGTGACAAGCATAAATTATTTTAGTCCACATAACTAAACTTATATTTTTGAATTTATTTAAATGGGATTTTCCTTAGAGCTCCACTTAATTTTTTGTTGTGTTTCAAAATTAATAAATTTTCTTAAAAATCCAAATAAGACAATTTTAGCCCCTAATTTAATTAATTTTTTATGAACGTTTAGAAATGATCCCCCCCCCCATTTTTTTATAGTATTGACAGCAATAATTGCCAAATAATCAATAATCAATAATTTAGTATTAATTTAAGTCTAAATAATTTAATTATTATTAATTTTAAGTTTTTAATTATCTTAAGATGAACGAAGATATTATTTTAGTTATAGGGTCTAATGGGCAGTTAGGGTCTGTATTAACAAGAGAGCTTCAAAAGGTTCATGGACACGACAATGTCATCGCATCTGATCTTTATGTAGACTCTAGCTTTAGTGGGTTATTTGAAATTCTTGACGCAACTAAGATAACAGACATACAAAGGGTTGTTAAACAATATTCAATTACTCAAATATATCATCTTGCGGCAATCTTGTCAGCCAAAGGCGAAGAAAAGCCATTAAGCACTTGGAATTTAAATATTAAAATGATGCTTAATGTTTTTGAGGCAGCAAGGTTCTCCACAGTTAATAAAGTGTTTTTTCCTAGCTCAATTGCAGTTTTTGGAGATAAAGCCCCTTTAGAACAAACTCCTCAATCTACATATTTGAATCCTGCAACTGTATATGGAATCAGTAAAGCCGCTGGTGAAAACTGGGCCCAATATTATCATACTAACTACGGACTAGATATACGCTCCATAAGGTACCCTGGCATTATTGGGCATCAGTCAATGCCTGGAGGAGGCACAACAGATTATGCTGTTGATATTTATCATAGCGCTGTAAGGCTAGAACCCTACAGCTGTTTTTTAAAAGCAGAAACTAAATTGCCAATGATATTTATGGACGATGCTGTGAGAGCTACCGTCGAACTTATGAAAGCACCCAAAGAAAATATTAAGACAAGAACCGCTTACAACTTAGGCGCGATGAGCTTCGATCCAAGTGAAATCACTGCAGAAATTAAACAGACTTATCCTGATTTTATAGTTGACTATTGCCCCGACTCTAGACAATTAATTGCCGATAAATGGCCAAAAAGTATTGATGACTCCGAGGCCAGGAGTGACTGGGGCTGGAAGCCAGAATATAATTTAACAACGATGACTACTGAAATGATAGAGAAGTTAAAAGAGAAGTATAATACCATTAAATTAAAATAATAAGCGATGTACGGAGCTATTAAGGAAAACTTACAAAAGGAACTAAAAGAGATTGAGGAAGCTGGTCTATACAAAAAGGAGCGTATTATAACAACTTCACAGGATGCGATTATTAAGGTATCTACAGGAGAAGAAGTGATTAATTTTTGTGCGAATAATTATTTAGGTCTATCCAACAATACACAAGTTGTTCAGGCAGCCAAAGACACTCTAGATTCTCACGGCTTTGGAATGTCTTCTGTGCGTTTTATTTGTGGGACTCAAGATATTCATAAAGAGCTGGAGCAGACAATAGCGGAGTTTTTTCATTGTGAAGACACTATTTTATATGCCGCTGCTTTTGATGCTAATGGCGGAGTTTTTGAACCTTTATTAGGAAAAGAAGATGCAATTATTTCTGATGCATTAAATCATGCATCAATCATTGACGGGGTTCGCTTGTGTAAAGCTGCTCGCTATAGATACGCCAATAATGATATGGAGGCGTTAGAAGCTCAGCTTATTGAGGCAAATAAACAAAATCATCGTTTTAAAATTATTGTCACTGATGGAGTTTTTTCTATGGACGGGATAGTTGCTCAGCTAGATAAAATTTGTGATTTAGCAGAAACCTACGATGCATTGGTAATGGTAGACGAATGCCATGCGTCTGGCTTTATTGGAAAAACAGGACGTGGCACCATGGAGCTAAAAGGGGTGTTAGGGCGCATAGACATAATAACAGGGACTCTTGGCAAAGCTTTGGGAGGCGCAATGGGTGGATTTACTACAGGAAAAAAAGAAATCATCGAAATACTTCGACAAAAATCAAGACCTTATCTTTTTTCAAACTCCTTAGCGCCTACAATTGTTGGAGCTTCGATCAAGGTTTTTGAAATGATCTCAAAAGACACTTCCTTAAGAGATCAATTGGAAAATAATACCAATTATTTTAGGGATAAAATGAAAGCCGCTGGTTTTGATCTTGTTGGTGCAGATTCTGCTATAGTTCCTGTAATGTTGTATGACGCTAAGCTGTCTCAAGAAATGGCTAACGCACTTTTAGATGAAGGTATTTATGTTATTGGATTTTTCTTCCCTGTAGTGCCTAAGGGTAAAGCACGGATAAGAGTTCAATTATCTGCAGCTCATACAAAGGAACATTTAGATAAGGCAATTAGTGCGTTTATAAAAGTTGGAAAAAGGCTAAAGGTTGTTTAATGTATTAAAAAAAAGATATTTGAACCAACAGGGTTAAAACAGAAATTTATATTAAAAAATTACTTGTTTGGAAAGCGGGTAAAATTACCCATACCATCTGAGTCAATTTCGTCTGACTCACTGGAGTAGTTGTTTTCCTCTCTTTGTTTTTTGTTGCTGTAAAAGATGTTCCATATTAAAAAGTAAACATAAAACAGAAAAATTACAAACCCTATAATAAACATTCCTAGACCCATTATCTTCTTCTTTGTCTGATAGTTAAAGCGAATAATAAAATAGTTCCTGGCCAGTGTGCGCTGTATTGCGCTTCGTCTGTCCTACCCATAACTCCAAGTCCGACAGAATATAATAGGCAGACAAATGCCAAAATTACCGGATACCATTTAAATATAAATTCTTTAATCATTTGTGATTTAATTTAATATACATTCAAACTTAATGTTAACAAATTAAATTTTTGTTAACAAAAATATAAATTTAACATTGATTGTTTAAAAGCAAACACAGTAGTCATTAATTTTTTGAATACTACAAATTAAACGGATTTACGATAATCCTTAATCTTTGGGTTTACAGTGCGGAGGAAATAATATTACTACGTAATAAATAAACTAATGGATAATTTAATTTTACTAACTTTATAACATATAAGGAATAATTCATAAAAAAATGATAATGAGATATTTAGTTATAGGTTTAATGTTTATTACAAGCCAATTTTATGTTAACGCGCAGGCAGATAATGAAACGATTACTATATACTTAGTTAGACATTCAGAAAAAGATTTAGCATCGAGGAACCAGTCTGACCCACAGCTAACTCAGTGTGGTGAACAACGCTCTAAGGCATTAAGTAATTTTTTTAAAGAGGTAAATCTTGACAACATATATAGCACTAATTACAATAGAACCATGAACACTGCTCGACCAACAGCGGCCTCTAAGGCCCTTGACATCATAGAGTATAACCCTCAAGATCTTAAAACTTTTTCAAAGCTGTTGATTGAAAAAAATAAAGATGCACTTGTGGTTGGGCACAGTAACACCACTGGGGTATTAGCAGGCTTATTAACAGGAGAAGTTATTGGGGCATTTGATTTAGATATTTATAATCGGATTTATCAGGTAGTAATTAACAAGAAAAAGGGGCGACTTCACTTATTTCATTCTTCTTTTGTCTGTGCTGACTAATCTTGAACTGTCACAAAAAAAGACCTTGAAAAAACAATGTCACAAGCTTTATTTTATATACAAAGGAAACTTCAGTTAAACATTTGTATATTACGCTTTTAAACTAATTTATCAAATCAACTAGATGATTAATAAAGCTATTATATCACTATTTTCTATAATTTGTACATATAATATTAGCTCTGCACAAGACGTAACTATTGATAATTATTCTGTTAATAGTTTTGGACAAGTTCAGTTATCAATACAAGCTCAAGAAGGAAAATACTATGTACTTCACGCACAACATAGTTCTACGTTTAATTGGGCAACTTCAATGGCAATAGGAGTAACTGGAACCATGGTCATTTCTGAACCAGCAGGAGCCTATCCACTGGAAAAATATTCAATAACCGAACATGATATATCAAACCCTGAAGATTATGACGGAGACGGAATAGACGACATTACAGAGTTTAACAATATGCCTACGGACTCTCCTTTTAACTTTGCAGATCCTATTGATATTAGTGACGGATCAACATCGATTCCTGATGAAGAAACTTTCATGACTTTAGCAACAGTTAATAATGTAGGTTGGGCTCCATTTCTTGATGACCAGTTATATGTCAAGTTTGGCATACTTGACAGAGATACGCCAGAGCCAAAGGTTTATTTTATTAACAGTAATACCTATACCATACACGCATCTTTTTGGAACGGAATTGACGCAACTGTTGATGGAGATGATAGTTCTGGAGAGATTGTTTTTAATCCGAGCGTAATATTGCCGAGTGGTGTAGTTGGAACGTACTCATTTAATTTTTCTTTTGGTGATGCTAAAAATTTCGAAGCCACTCAAAAAACATATGAACTATTAGTTGCGAGTATGCCTTTTTTGCAGAACAATATGAACCACTTTATTGGGCAAAATGATGAAGACTCTCACCTCGATAATTACGCTACAGACTTTGAAGGGTCTAGAATTGAAGTAGTTTTAGAGTCTGATGTTTTTGCAGAAATTAATTATATACCCTTCCACGAAGCAGAAGGTTATGGGTTTTTTAAGCACATGCAAGACCTTAATGATACTCCTGGGAGCCGAGACATTGTTTTGTATGATGCATTGCCAAATTCGCTTCCTAGAGTGGGAGGAATTATAACTTCTGTGATACAAACCCCTTTATCACACGTAAATTTAAGAGCAATTCAAGATAATGTGCCAAACGCATATATCGCAAACCCCTTAGATAATGATGAAATTGCAAATCTTTTAGGTGGCTACATCTATTATAAGGTTGAAAATGAGCAGTTTGAAATAAGAGAAGCTACTTTATCTGAAGTTAACGAGTGGTATGAAGACTTAAGACCAACTGAACCACAAATACCTGTTAGAGATTTAAGTATTACAGAAATTCTACCATTGGATGAAATTAATTTTGAGATGTCTTCTTCTTTTGGTGCGAAGTGCTCGAATGTTGCTACAATGAGGACATTTGACCTTCCTAGTGGCACAATTCCTGATGGTTTTGGAATTCCATTTTATTATTACGATGAATTCATGCAGTTTAATAACTTTTATGAAGAGGCTCAAGTAATGATTGATAATTCTGCTTTTCAAAATGATATAAATTTCCGTATTCAACGTTTAAAAGATTTCCGAAGAGACATAAAGTCTGCTCCAATGCCACAGTGGATGTTAGATGATTTACAATCCATGCACGATGACTTTCCAGAAGGTACTGCTGTTAGGTGTAGATCTAGCACTAACAATGAAGACTTACCCGGTTTTAGTGGTGCAGGATTATATACCTCAAAAACTCAATACCTTGACGAAGGGCATATTTCTAAATCTATAAAACAGGTTTATGCTAGTATGTGGAATTTTAGAGCTTATGAGGAAAGAGATTTTTATCGGGTAGATCATTTTATGGCAGCAATGGGGTTATTATGCCACACAAATTTTCAGAACGAACAATCAAATGGAGTAGGAATCAGTATTGATCCTATTTATGAAACTGAGGACACCTTTTACCTAAACACACAGGTAGGAGAGTCATTAATTACTAACCCTGACCCTAACTCAGTCCCTGAAGAAATTTTATTATATGAAGACCCTTTGCAAGGAGGGGGATACCTTGTCCTAAGATTATCCAACTTGGTAAATCCAGGAGAGTTAGTAATGGATCAAGTCTATCTTGATCAGTTGCGAGAGTTTCTTGCTGTTATTCACGATGAATTTTCAATACTCTACGGAGTTGAAGGCGCAGAGGGCTTTGGAGTAGATATCGAATATAAAGTCACAGCTCAAGATCAATTAATAATTAAACAAGCAAGACCCTGGGTTTCATTTTGGGCCAATGTAAATGCCGATAATGATTTAGGGGTGACCGCAATAGTAGCGCCTCAGTCTTCTTCAAGCTTAGGAAGTAACGAACTTGTAACAGCTACAATTGCAAATCAAGGATTAAACGGTATGAGCGGTTTTGAGCTAGAGCTTTTAGTTGATGGTGAATTTGTGGAGTCTATAACAACTCCTCAAACAATTGAGCCATTTAATGAAGCAAATTTTCAATTTTCAACTCCTCAAGACTTTTCCATAACAGGTGACTATAGTATTACAGTAAATGTTAATCACCCCGCTGACGAGTACGAAAATAACGATACTTTTAACATCGTTTTGAGTAAGATTCAACAGTTAGATGGGGCAATTTCTATCGAAGAGTTAGAGGTAGTTTGTGACGATGTTGTTGAGTTGACTGCGATGGTTGCTAATCTAGGTGAGACAACTATTACTGAAGTAACTATTGAGGTTGTGGTTAACGACCAGGTAGTTGATTTAATTACAACATCAGTTGAAATAGATTCTCAAAATCAAGACTCAATAGTCATTTCAGTAAATGAAAACTTACAAGAAAACAATGCAATTGTTTTAAACTTAATAGAAATAAATGGACAAGAGGATGACAGTTTTATTAATAATTCGGGCTCGATTACTACAAATTTAGATTCAGACTATGAGATTATCACGCTTACCATTAATGCAGATAATTACCCTCAAGAAACTTCTTGGAAACTATTAAACGAAGAAAACGAGATTATATCTACGGGATCTTTAAACGACGATGTTGAGGTTTACAGCGAAGATATTTGCGTAGATTATACGTCTTGCTTTACGTTATACGTTTATGATTCTTATGGCGACGGCATATGCTGTGGATTCGGAGAAGGTAATTTTCAGGTCTTTGACTCATTAGGGAATATGATCCTTATAAATGATGGAGAATTTGATAATTTTACCCAGGAAGTATTTTGCTTAGATGAAACTGGGTGTGAAATTACAGCTGAAATTACTGTCTCAAACGCAAGTTCCACATTAGAATACGATGGTAAAATTACAATAAATACTACCTCAGGCCTTAGTCCATTTATGTACAGTATTGACGGCGGCCTAACATTTAGTGATTCTAATATATTTGACAATTTATCGTCTGGGGTATATAATATAGTTATTGAAGGAGCTGAAGGTTTTTGCTCCTACAGTGAGTCTGTTATGATTGAAGCTTGCGAGTTCACCACAGTTGATGTAGATGTAATTCCTGTATCCTCTGTTGTTTCAACAGACGGGTCAATTGAAATTAATCCGACATCGGGACTGAGCCCGTATCAATATAGTATTGATGGCGGCCAAAACTTTGTGGATTCAAACACCTTTACCAATTTAGCCGTAGGAGATTATAATATTGTAGTAAAAGATGCCTCAGGGGTATGTTTATATGAGACAGGGGCGCTACTCCAAGTAGAGGGTATAGTTATTAATGAGATTAACTACAGGTCAAGTGAGACATTTAAGCCCAATGATTGGATTGAATTATATAATCCAAAATTAATATCAATTGATGTTTCAAACTGGGAAGTAAAAGACGATGATGACACACATGTTTTTGTAATCCCCGATGGTACTCAAATTGAAGGAAACGGTTATTTAGTTCTTGTTAAAGACGCTTCAGATTTTATAAGTGTCTTTCCTAATATTCCTTTTGTAGGAGAATTAGGCTTTGGTTTGGGTAGGTCAGATGCCGTTAGATTATTCAACTCTGAAAATAAACTTGTAGATCAAGTAGATTATAATGTTGAAGATCCTTCACCATCGTGTGCACATACTTTAAATATGCTTGACTCTTACGGAGATGGATGGAACGGAAATGCTGTTGATGTAATTGTTTCAGGTCAAGTTGTTATTTCACAAGCTACTTTTACAGAAGGATCTTCAGAAAGCTTAACATTTGATGCAACTCAGGGGGATATAATTGAACTTGCCTGGACTGATGGGTCTTATTCTTCAGAAGTTTCATGGGAAATTATTGACGGGAACGAGGACCTACTCGTGTCAGGAGAATACGGCGATACTCTTGCTGGATTGAATATTTTGGCTCGTTGTGAGATACAAACTTCTGACTGGCCAACTTGTGCAGATGGAACTGGAAACACACTGGAGTTAATTCACCCCGATTTGGACAATTCTTTAGCAGAAAATTGGAATTGTATTAATGAAAATGGGAGCCCATATGCCGTGAACAGCAATGAACTTTACGTTGAATCTATTGATTCAGAATTAATTACAATTTACCCTAACCCAGTAAATAATATACTTCATATTAAAGGAGGTTCATACTTATATGATATTGAAGTCCATTCTTTACTTGGTCAACGTGTGATGAAGTTGTTTAATGTTAATGAAATAGACGTAAACTTACTTAATGACGGGGTATACTTAGTAAAAATAAGCGATGGAAATATGACTACGACTAAACGTATTATCAAGTTTTAAATTAAGCTTGGTAATGCTATTAGTATTAATCATAAAGAGATGACTACTTATTTCTGGTTACTAAATCCCACCTATAGCCAACGTTAAAAATAGCGTTAGAAAGTCCAAAATTTGAAGTTGGGTTGAACTCAAAAGACGCTATCCAATATCCCTCTTTGCCTTTAATAAAACTTGTTTGCCCATAAAAATTAAACGGAAATGGTCTTACACCTACAACAACTTCTGTTTTTTTAAACCTTTTACCTATTCCTAATTTGCCTGTAATTAATGTAGGCAATGCGAACCCGTACTGGTATTCAATAATAAAGTCATTTTCATTTATAAAAGTCTCCCCCCAAAGATAGGACCCTCCAGGCCAAGGAATATTTGAGCCTCTCAAGAAGGCAACTCCAAAATTCCATTCTTTAAAAGATTCTTTTTGAAATCCTTTCAAAGCAATGTTTGAGTTACCAATTCCCTTAGCTGATTCTTGAGCATTGATAACATACATAAAAAACAAACTGAAAATAAAAATTAAATTCTTCAAAGTAAAATAAGTTTTAAATTAGAAATTTAAAATAAATTGATGCGAAATTGGGATACCAAAGGTCAAAAATTACACTCCCGCTATGGCAAAAAGTAAAGCGATAATTAAAATCGAGCCGGCTACAGCTAAAGTTCCGCCAGCAAACCCAAATGTTTTACCCACTGAGAACTGTTTAATTTTAATATTACTAATTTGTTCTCTAGGAATAGTTTTGGTTCCTCCATCATTTGCAAGAACTATTTCTGTCTCATTTTTTGAGACTAACTGACCCTTAACAGATGTTCTGTCAACCAACGTAATTCTCAGTTTTTGTTGATCTTCAAAAACATCGTCGTTGTAATCAACAAATTTAGTACTCATACAACTTTGAAATATGATAGATAATGTTAGTAGGTAGGTTATTTTTTTCATGATTATTTTTTTAAAAATTTACGACAAGTATTCATTAGTTAGCAATAATTAACTAAAGTAATTTACAATTGTTATAGTTAAACAATTTATATACGAGCTCAAATTAAGTAAAAATTAATTAAGTATTACTTTTTTTTAAATTTGATTAATATTAATTTTAAAAAAAAACTAAATCCATGAAAAAAACTAATTTTATTGCAGCGTTAATTTGTGTTTTTGTTCTTTCATCTTGTGCGATCAACATAGGAAATAGTAGCAAGAAACAACAAGCCACCTCACCATCACCTAAAGTTGTTCAACAGGGAGCTGGGTTTTTTCTTCCAGATCCAAGTGAGAAGTATGTTGTTGGAACAGATAAATCTACTAACCTTTGGAAAAAATATATTGATGCTCATAATAATAGAGATTTTGAATCTTTAATGCTTATGGAATCAGACTCAATACAAATTGTTGGACCTACGGGAAATAGAATTTCTGGGAAAGACCAGCACAAAGAAGCTTTGTCTGCATGGATTGATGCTGAAGATCCTAAATGGAAGATTTACTGGGCAATGCCATACAAAGGTGTCTCTGATAAAGAGGAATGGATTATTGCTGGACACGAAGTCACAAGGACTGTTGACGGAAAAGAAGTTAAACAAAACCATATGATTGATGCAAAAATGAGTAAAGATGGTAAAGTTGAATTATTTTATGTTTATTCAATGGATGTTCCTGACTAAATAGCATAATTTTCACACAGTTATTAAAAAAGCATTCTATAAATTAGAATGCTTTTTTAATAAAAGACACTGTGTTTTTCAGTTTAGTATTATAGTTTTTGTATTGAGTTAGGACTTTTGAATCACTTAATTAATTCACACAACTGTCTCCGTGTTTATGATAGATTGAGATGGGGGAAGAAATTATGTTTATGCTTTCTACTTGAAAATATTAAAGTCTTCTAACTTCCTAAAGGTTGTAATAGTTAATAACCCAACTGGAATTATAATTAATGACTATTTAAAAGAATAGTTAGCAGTTCATTATATTAAATGTCAGACAGACATTAAAAAACATTATCCAATCTATTCGCAACAACTTCGTGTATTTGATTTTAGTAGTAAATTTAACAACAACCGCAGTTTTTTGAAGAGACGTGAGCTTTTGGTTTTTTAATTCTACAAGAATAAACAGGATACTTAGCAAGAAACATTTCCGCTAGCATAATATTTGAAATGTAATCATATCCTCCAAATTTTTTTCTTAATTCAGAACCAAATTCTTCAACGTTATATAATTTATTTTCAAGCCCTAATGGGTTATTGTCTTTTTCTTTCATAAGAAATTTTATTTAGTAAGTAATCTGTGTAAACTTTACCCGCATAAAAATAAAGAATTAAAGTTTAATAAATATAATAGACAAAAGCTTAATTCTTCTTTGCTTTGGTACTTATTAAGCACAAAACAAGATATTCTTTTTATTAAGGTAAACAGTTGGTAAAGGTTGGCTTAGGCAGTGTCCATTGCGGAGTATTATAACTGAAACCTCCACAGTCAAAAACATTACTTACGTTCCAGCTTCCTATTGCTTGGTTAAATGATGACCCACTAAACATTGAATACATGTTGGTTACTCTACTCACATTCCAATTTCCTAAGGGTTGATTAAAACTTGAAGCATTAAGAAACATGTTCCACATTTCATCCACGCTGCCAACATTCCAATTATTTATAGGCTGATTAAAGGCTGTATTCCCCTCAAACATCCTTGCCATTTTAGTCACACTACTTACATTCCAATTTTCTAGAGACTGATTAAAGACTGAATTGTCCTTAAACATTGCAAACATGTCAGTTAAGTTTCTTAAATCCCAACTTGAAATATCTTGATTAAAAACAGATTTTTCAAACATTTGCGACATACTAGTCACGTTACTTACGTCCCAACTTGAAATGTCCTGATCAAACACATAGTTTTGAAAAAAAAGCCGCTTCATAGATGTAATTTTTGATGTACACACAGAAGAAATATCTGCATTGTCTTCAATCATCTGCCTAAGACTAGGTTCGCTCACAATAGTATACTCAGTTCCATTAACAGTCCCAACACTTCCAACATTAGCGGATTCACAAGCTTTTACGGTTATTCCGTTTTCGCCCAAGTAGACTACATCACAATTATCAGGCTCGTCATTTGCATGAGTTGTAAACCTTAACCCTCTAAACCACACTTGGTCATCTAAATCCCTTTCTTCATAATAAGTGTCTATATCATTAATTAAAAATGTTCTAAAGTAGTAAGTTGTGTTTGGCTCTAGATTTTCTATTGTTGTATTTATAGAAATTCCAGCTAAGTAAACTTTATCATTGTTTAAACTAGGCCTGAATCCTTTTGAATAAACAAACCCTTGATTAGATGTGGTAACAACATCACAGTTTATTGACGCAGTACTTATAACTCCATTTAATGTAGCTGATGTTCTTGTTATATTAGTGGCTGGTAATGAAGATAGGCTAACCTCATCAACACAAATAATTTCATAATCTTCTGAACAACCGAAAACTAATAAGCAGCATAGCAACATTAGATTTTTCATTCCAGAAGTTTATTGATATTATCAATTGTGGTTTGCAAAACTATCTTGTGTACTGAGTCTTTAGGGTTTTGAACCTCGACACTTAATTTTTCTAATAACTCAGCTATGGTATTTTCTTTATTCATAGTTCAAATATAACTATAATCAGCCTAAACCATTTATTTTCTTGAGAAATAGTAAGAACAAAGAAAATAGAAACACACATGTTTTCAATGGTCTTAGTTGGTAAAATAAAAAGTAACTTAAGTGAATATCCTGTTTATATATCTTTAATATGGAAAATTGGTGTAATTGTTGAAGATTCATATTTATTTGATACTGTTTTAGTGAATGCTAAATTGGAACTTTTTACTAACCTACAAGAAGAAATTCTAGTAAGTTTTAATAGGAGCGACTAGAACTAATAATAGTGCAAAAAAGCACATAGAGAACTTGGAACGGAGGTCCTTCGTGTGTGCAATATCAATTGCTTTTATATGAAGTGGGTTAAAGGAATTTGGAGTTCCCAAACCTTCAAGAACAACAAGAGATTTATTGTTGGGGAGCGGCCTTTCTAGAAAAAATTTATTTTTAGAAAATTCATTGCTCCAAGAAAGGCTATCAACTAATTTATAGTCACTGTCTAGTAAATACAGGGACTCTTTTTGAGTCTTACTTAGCAAAGATTTAGGCAGTTTAGTTACATGAATGTCTTTAATATTTGTTTTAGATAAAAGTGCTACATCCGATAATGACACCAGCTTCCAATTATCAAGATTAATTTGTGTTTTCTCAACTGAAATTAGCTCAACCCATTTATCACCAGTATTGTTACCAAGCCCACCAATCTCATTTATTTTAACTTTATTTTTCCATTTACTATCCCCAATATAATCAAACTTTATCTTGACTTTAAGAGTATCCAAAGAACGATTTTGAAGAGTATCTTTTAAAGAACCTATCCATAATTTATCGTTTATATTTTCATCCTTGTTCAATGGTCCAAAGACATTGCTATTTTCAGGTGTTGAAATGAATATTTTATATAATAGGTGTGGTGTTATTTCAATAGGAATGGGGACATTTTTGAAAAAATTACCTGCAAATTTACCAGAATTAATCTTGTTTTCATTAATTCTGACGACCCCATTTTTTGAAGAATCTATTTCAATATCAAGATAAAAATTGTCTCCTAAATTAAATTGATTTTTTGTGTGTTTTAACAGATAATTTGGCCTAGTCTTAGAGAAAGCCTCTAGTTTATCTACATTCCTCTCCCACTTTAAAGAGTCTCCATTTATTAGTTTGAAATGACGCATTAACTCAGGCTTGTATACTGTTTTGATCGAGTCAATCATTCTGTTGACATTGTCTGGCTCAAAGACCGTAGCCAACGAGTAGCATATTTGATTTATAAATTGGTGTTTTAATTTTTTATTTTTTAATATTTTTCTTAGCAGTAGAGTTGACCATTGAGGGTTGTGCCAAACTGTCTTAACAGGGCTAAGTCTATCACGTAAAAAATTGTAGCTTGCACCACGGGAACCACCAAAACCGAGGTCTGTATCATACATTACCCATCTAAAAACACTATCGTTATTTGGCTGCCAAAAACGAATATTACCTCTGTAATCTACATTGCACAAGTAAATTTGAGCAATATTATAATCGAGAAAGTTTTTTACATCAATTTTCTTATTTAGGGAGTCAATGTTACCCTTGTTGGTAAGACTACTTTTAAAGAGAAATTCTCTTAGCTCTTTGTAGGACTTGTTAGATCCGTGATCTTCGGTAAACCTTCCTTGAAGGAGATTTAAAGTTTTAATATCAGCATTATAATTATACTTTAAATAATGCTGTCCAATTCTTTCTCTTAAGTTATAAACACCCCAGAACACTCCATTAATAAATAGGTTTACAGGTTGAAACTCTTGAATATCAATATCAAGATTTTTAGATAATTGAGTAGCAAGAACATCTTTAAATCGTGTTTTGTAAGCATCATTTCCAGAGTTCCTTAGTATTAAGTGTTTATATTTTTTATTTGATCTATATTTAAAAAAAGGATAATTAAATTTCGCTTTGCCGTAAGTCTTCCTAGCGACTATTCTTAAGGATTTTTCACTTGCATTTCTAGTCATTCCCCCAAATATTCTAAGCCCAGCATTTTGATTTATAACTTCCTTTCCGTTAAGATCAAGGTATATTATTCTACTTTTTCTTTCCCACTTTTTATTATAATTTGCGTTCTTCCAATATCCAGTGCTGTCTTGATAGGCCCCTTGACCTTTTGTGTAAATGCCCCTACGTGGGTCGTATAAATTGGACTCAGGTGTTGATATTGAAATAATAGGAAATGTACTCTTGAAATTTATTAAATAGAAACAGGTTTTTTTATGGACAACTTTATCATTTATTTTTAAGCCGAAACTAATCACTTTTGATTTATCTACAGCTAAAGAATCTTTCCATTCTGTACTATATTTATTTGGCTCCGTTCCATCTGTCTCATACACAAGCTGGCCATAATTAGATGAGGCCCTTAGCATAAAAGCTTCATAGGACCCGCTTGATTGTGAAATAACAATAGAATCGTTCTGGCTGTGGCTAAAAAAAACGGAAAATAATAAGGCTATAAAACAAGAATATTTCATTTATCAAGGCTTAATTTAAGTTCTATTCGCCTGTTTTTATTTCTTCCCTCAACAGTTTCATTTGAATATCTTGGCTGAGAAATACCAAAACCTGCATAAGAAACTCTTTCTTTATTTACCCCCCGTTTAGTTATAAATTCATAAACAGATTTCGCTCTTAAGTTAGAAAGGTTTTGGTTAAAGCTTAAGTCACCCGAGGAGTCTGTATGTCCTTCTACTATTATTTTATGATCAGAATTAGCATTCAGTAACTCTACAATAAAAAGAAGCTGTTCCATTGCCTCTTTAGGGACTTCATATTGGTTTTTTCGAAACTGAATTTCTAAATTAATTCCAGTCACTTTAAACTCAATACGCCTATTTCTGTCATTTGCATTTTGGTTATTTTCTAAATCTAACAATTTACTCTCACCATATCCTTTAAATGTTAATCTTTCAGCTTCAACCCCTTCTTTTAAAAGATAATCATATACAATTTTTGCTCTTTTTTCAGAAATAGTTTGGTTGTATGCATCAGTACCTCTAGACGAAGTGTGACCCCCAATCTCAACATCTAAAAAAGATTTACTTTTAAGTAATAGAATGTACTCATCTATTGCAGTTAAAGCTCCAGGTGAGATATCGGTTGAGTTTCTTGCAAATGGAACCTTTGTCAAAAGAGTACTTTTAAGCTTTTCTTTTTCACTTAATTCCATCTTAATTTCTTTGGCAGGCCCATCAACACATGGGCAAATAGCTTTCTTTGTTTCATCAGATATGATTAAATCTGAGTAAGGAACAAAATCTCTTATAGCTGTTTTAATTCGGTCATAACCATTATTCCAAGTGTCAGTGTTTTTTTTCCAATAATCAACTCCTTGATTTGAAGAAAGACCACAAAATTGTCTTAAAAGTAAAGCTGAAACATATCCAGATTGATGCCAGCCGTTCCAACAATGTAAATATAGCGGGCCTTTGTTTGCTTTTTTAATTGATTCGTACGTCATTTCAAGCAATGTTCGAACTTCTTTTTTATTATTACCGCCAATTTGATAATAATCAAGAACATTACCGTTAGTTGACTTTGTTTTACTTGGGGCAGAGCCGAAGTTAACCTTGTAAAGGTATACCGCTGAGTCAAAACTTAGTTTTGCTAAGTTTTTTAAACCGTCATCAGGCAAAGGATTTTTATTACTCCTTTTGTTTGTTGCGTGATAATAGTTGTTTCCACCACCCCTGTAAGCCACACCATGGAGGATAGTTCTGAAGTTTCTTGTCCCATATAGGTCAGGGTTTCCATTCCCCCTGTTGTCAGTGGCTTTTTCTTTAGCGCAATTCAGGTCAAATAGGTTTTTGTAGTGTTCAACTTTATCCAAAACACTTTCATATTTGTTCTGAGAATAAGAAGTTTCAATTGAAAGAATAATAAAGAAGAGAATCGCTTGTTTTAAGTTGGGTAGCATATTTTATTAGTAAAGTTATAATTTATTGAGGAAGATGAATAGAAAAATTTGAAAGGGTAAATATGGAAAAGACTAGCTGTATGGTCAATTAAATAATGCCCTAGGGATATTATAATCATCCCATATCCCGTCATACCAAACATCAGTCGAAAAAGCTTCAAGCTCAACAATATACCATTTGCCATAATTTTTTTTTAACAGTCCCTCCACGTGGCAACAATCGTCATAATCATCAGTTTCAATCTCTCTTCGGTCTTTTCTAACAGCAGTACCTTCAAACCAAGCATATTGACTAGAGACATTCAGCATATTCACAACAAAAATTAATTCCTGTTTATAATCTTTATACAAAGAGGCTCTTAGGATATCTAGAATTAAAGTCCGCTCTTTGGTGTTGCTTGATGTTTTCTTTTTAAAGCTTTCAATTACTTGCCCAAAAGAATTTAAAGAAGCAAGTAAAGTGAGTGTTAATAGTATCTTTTTCATAGATAATTAAGTTAAATCAAATATAAGTAAAGTTAACTTATCTAAGTGGTTTAGAAATGGTTAAATTTGAAGAAGAAAATACGTTTTTGGTTTACTAGAACAGATTATTTAACAGCTTTCTAAAGTAATGCAGGCATAGGACCAACGATTAGACTCAAAGCCAATATAACCCCTATTAAAATGTAAGAGTATTTATTGAGCCCTGTAAGCATATGGAAACTCTTGTAGTGTTTCTTATTCTTTATGATTTTGCCACTTTTGTCAAAAATCACGGTTCTATTACTCTTATACGGACTAATGTAATCATAAGTCCATTTTTCTTGATCTACTTGATTTTTAACCATCGAAGGATCGCCATACTTTGACAATATTAATTTCTTAGCATTTTCACTTTTAGCATACAAAGATTTATTAATAGTTGTCGGAAAGCAACTACATAAAGAAAAAATAATGATTATGGACAGGACTATACGTTTTTTCATAAGAATTTAGTTATATCAAATATAACCAATATAAAATTGACCTATTTAGGGAGTTAAGGTAGCTGAATTGAACTAGTAGGTTATATCTGTGGATTATATAGGGCTATTGAAAATGCCTCCTATTATTTAAAACTATTCTTGTAAGTTTGTAAAAAAATTAGACATGTTACTTTCGGCTTTTAAAAAAACACTTAGTAAATTAGATAAATTAAAATTTCAACTCCCTAATGGTCAGTTAGTGCCTTCGTATTTTCATATTACAGAAGTAGGAAAAGTAACACGAAACTATATTGATTGTGGCGGTGTGCTACGACAAGAAAACAAACTCAACTTGCAACTTTGGGTGAGTTCTGATACAGAACATCGTCTTAAGCCTGACAATATTTTAAATATATTGCAATTGGCGGAAAAACAGCTGGGCTTTTCAGATTTGGAATTAGAAGTTGAATACCAACAAACTACTGTTGGGCGTTATAAATTAGCCTTAAATGGCGAAGTATTTGAACTTGTCAACACCCAAACTGCTTGCTTAGCACCCAATCAGTGCGGCATCCCACAGGAAAAGCCTCGGGTTCGCCTTACAGCAAGCGGTTTGAGCTGTAATACTGGCTCGGATTGTTGTTAACGGTGTTATGTACAATATGCAAAAAATTGAATTGAAGGCACAAAAGATACAATGAATTGTATTTGCACCTTTAATTTTCGCAAACAGCCGAATATTCCTGAGTAAATAGATGAGTACAGTATTTGTTTTTTTAATAGACTTTAAGCCTAGTTGACAGTCTCAGATATTGAGACGGACTGATATCAAACACAGCATCCTTTTTACATAGTTTAATGTTGTAGAAACCTAATGTTGAGCCTTAGTTCTTAATCGCTAAACCATCAGCATCTTTGAAGTTACCAAGGACTATGATAACAAAATCTACAAGAGTCCAAATTCCTAAACCTCCTAGAGTAAGAAGCATTAATATTCCTGTCCCTATTTTTCCAGCATAAAACCTATGAACACCAAGTCCTCCTAGAAAGAAACATAGTAATATCATAGGCACATAGCCCTTTTCGCTTTTTGGATTGGATTGTACGTTTTGATTTTCCATAATTATTATTTTTATTAATTTTAGTTAAGTTTTTGACCAGGAAATATGATTAAATTCCCTTTTCCGTCTTTATATTGCCCTGTTAGCAGCAAATAAGTAACGATAATGGTGTGAATTCCATCTATTGTAAATAAAACTCCAGCAATCAATATATGATTTGTAAAATATAAAAGCATTGTACAAACAAATAAACAGAAATCTAGAAGCCCCATTTTCCATCGGCCTAGATAAAAGTGATGTATTCCAATTACACCAAAAATTCCAGAGAGAATAACTGCAGTAGAATATTTTTTAGTTGATTTCACTAGCTCAAAGGTAACAAAATTTTTTCATCAATAATTGCAAAACACAATCATAGTAAATCATGAGCTTATTCGCTTTAAAACTATTGGTTTAGATACAATTAAAATGATATACGAAGATATGCTTATGGTTTAAAAGCTAAGCTCTCCTGCATTGAGATCTATATTGATTGAGTTGGTAGGTTGTAACAAAGCATTAAGGCCAAGTAGGTTGGAAGCTGTATCTTCTTCTAAAACACTAAATTCTACATTTTTAATCTCGTAAGAACCTATCTTCATTTTATTAATCACATATATTTTCCCCTTAACAATATCACCATTGGCAATGGTAAACGATCCATCTTGTTCATTTTTAATTTTAATTTGACCTAGAGCCACAAGGGAGTAAAATTTATACTTGTTTAGCAATGTAAGTGAGGCGCCTGTATCCAAAGTCATTTGGATTTTAGTACCGTTAAAATCCACATCAACCATTATACTACTTCCATCAAAAGACAAAGGAACTGCATACGGATTATTTTTATTTGCATCTATCCATTCATCTTCATACCAGTTACCGTCTTGTTGTATGCCTCCATCAGGAGTTATAACTTTACCAACACCCTGTCTTTTACCATTTACAACTCCACCCAAATATTTATTCCCACTAGGGTAAATAATTATCCCTTTTTCATCATTTAAAATATCATTAATGAAGTTTCCTTTTTCAATGAAAAACCCACCACTATTTGAAAGTGATTTTTTTTCGCCAACTCCATTTAATTTCCAACTAATCATATTGTTTTCAACTACTTGAGTAATAAAACCCTCCTTTTCAATATTTGCATAATGGATCATCTTTCCTTTTTTTGTAGAATCTAAAGTTGGGCCATTTTCTGTATCAATAAAATACCCATCAAAAACAATCGGCCCAGATGGAAATATATTTGTGAACACTCCTTTAAACTCATCTCCATTTTTAAACATGCCGACAAAGGTTCCTCCATCAACATATTTGTAAGTTCCTTTTCCGTTTTGACAATCTCCCTTTATACATTGCGAGTTGGCAATAAAACTAAATAAAGCAAGAGTATATAAAATAGTTTTCATAATGAGTGAGTTAGTCCAAATATAAGAAATGTAAGGTTAAGCTATTTACCAGTCTTTGAAAAGACTAATTTGAAGGAAGAAGCTACAACTGTGGCCTAAGAGTAAGTCTTTTTTTTACCTCCAATACATTAAAGTCAACGAAATATTAGTTTAATAGATTCTTAGTTATACCTATTTTCAGAAGCTTCTTTTAATATGGATGAAAAGGATAGATCCCCAGTTTTATCATAAACTTTAAGCACCATTTCATCTCCTTTTATCAAAAACCGGATTGATTGACCTGCAGAATCAGTTAATATTATAAGATTGCCTCTTTTCTTTAGTCTAAATCTATCTCCATCTATAACAGCTTTATCGTAAAAAAACAGTATTTGGCCTGGGGAACACATTGAAACTTCTAATGGTTTATTTTGAATTGTAACATCTAACTCGTTTATGTCACTCTCAGAATTACTTATTTGCCTCCAATGAGATACCCCTTTAGAATTGTTGTATGTGTCAGATATCCTTTTTTCGGCTTTGTAGTTAGAAATTGAATCTCTTGATAATATCAAGTCACTTTTAATTTTATCTAAAGTCAAAAATAAAGAGTCATTTTGAAAAATTTTA
>ERZ1046568.244-NODE-244-length-46936-cov-6.032977_pt1 | contig 46936 bp, 45 predicted proteins | sample MGYA00383092_ERZ1046568 | MGnify/ENA primary metagenome ERZ1046568 (study PRJEB29581, sample SAMEA5548362) | metagenome | biome: marine; feature: coastal; material: water | depth 1 m | study: Short-term variability in the microbial, nano- and picoplankton dynamics... | reverse complement strand
GCCAAAAATTCTTTGTCTTCGTTGTAATAATTTCCTGCAAAATCGACTGAAGCGCCCAAGGACGTATAGGAAGCTAAGGTGGAATAAATAAAATTAAGTGAAGCACCAACCGAAAGCTTCGGTGAGAATGGTTTGGAAACACTAGCACCAATGATCATATCCATAGGCTTGAAGGTGCCCTGGTCATTTCCGAATTCATCGCGTCGGGTCATTTTTCCATAGTCGACAAATCGGATGTGTCCAACACCTAAAAAGTCCTTTTTCAAAGTTCTTGCATAACTGACCATTCCATAATTTATTCCACCGGGTACCAAAGCTTGACTGAATGAGGCATGCTTGTCCATTTGCGAATTGATCAACGATGGATTGGCTACCCCTAAGTTGACATCAGCATCTTTTACCGTAATGAAATCGGTCCCTAATCCTAGAGATCGTCCATTGAACGCTAAATCCATGAAAGCAAAGCTGTTCGTGCCACCAGTTTGTGAATTGGCAGTGAAACTGATAAGAAAAGCGATTACGCCTAGTTTGAACTTCATTTTAGGGAATAACGCAAAGCGATTAAAAAAATTATATCTAAACACGACTTCCTAGTTCAATTACTTCCATATTTCTTACTTTTTTTGCATCTATTTCGAATCGTAAAAGGGTTCGAACGGAATGAAACCCCTTGATTCCACACGCTCCAGGATTTAACCAAAGTGTGTTGAACCGTTTGTCGTGTTGAACCAAAAGTATATGTGAATGACCACAAACAAAAATGTTTGGCTCTTCTTTTTTCAACAACTCTGGAATTCCTTTTGCGTAACGACCTGATCTTCCAGCGATGTGCGTCATAACAACTTTCATTTTTTCAACGGTGAAAATCTCGGTTTCTATGGTTTCTGTCCGAATTTCTGTTTCATCAATATTTCCGAAAATGATGCGACATGGTTTGAATTCTCTCAGTTTATCAATCACCTCTAAACTCCCAATATCACCAGCATGCCAGATTTCATCAACGTCTTTAAAATGAACGAAAATTTTTGGATCGAGATGTCCGTGGGTATCAGATAGAAGTCCGATTTTGGTCATGGATACGAAGATATTTAATTAGTTTGAATTGGCTTGGATTTGAAACGAGTGATTAAAAAATATATCAACAGACTTACTGTAGCACTCCCCATTAAAAAGGTTGCACAACCAAAAGTGATCAAAGAATTCAACTCTTCGTCGACTAATTTGTTCGAAAGAACAACGGCAAATGAAACAACGAAAAGCATAACGCCGATGATGGATGCATAATATCTTGGATTCGTGTTTTTAAAAATGACCGTGAGAATTACAGGATCAAGTATGACTTCTGCGAGCCCAAAGCATATCAAATAAATGACAAAGTTATTTATGTGGTTCGGACTAAGTTTTTCGGGTAGTATGAAGAGCATGGACAAACCTATGGCTCCAATACCAGAGGAGATTAACAAATTAATTGAATTATGAACGGCATATTTCCACCATAAAAAAGCGAGAATAAGAGAAATTGGAATGAATAGACTTAAGGTGGCGTGAAAGTATAAATCTGAACCATAATCGAATTTGGACAAGGTTGCAAGTTCGTTAAAGGCAAGGTAGGTATCAGAACCTGTTGAACTAAAAATGAACCAAAACAAACTAGATAAAAGAATGACTAACAGTATTTTGGTGAAATAAATGGTAGATTCAAGGGCTTGTCGAAGAGTTGAATAGTGTTCTTGTATTTTGCCAGTCTTAGAAACAAAAATGCCAAAGCATTGGAAATTGTACCCAATAAAAACCCAATTTCCCAACCATATTTTAAGGCGACTATTGAAAATACCAAACCACCGATGAATGCACCAATATTTATGTCAAGAATGAACCAAGTGAGAGCGGAATTCAAAAGTTTTTGTTTGTCAACGTAGACTTTTCCTAACGTCGGAATACTATTTGGCGTGAAAAATCTAGATCCCATTGCGAAGAGAATTACTCCAGTATAAAAGGCATATAAATTAGGAATGATCATAACTAGTGTACCCGAAACTTGTAATAAGTTAACAATTAAAGCAGCGTTTTAATTTCCGATCCCAAGATCGCCTATGAATCCACCTAATGCTTGCAGGGAATATAGATGGTAGTTAAAAAGCCATACAAGCATAACGCTTCTAGCCTCGAAATCTCCGGAAACTTCTCGAGAACATAAATTATAAATAGACTTCTCAACCCTTAGTAACCCATTCTTTCAAAAAGTCTAGAAAGACTTATATCTAATGTAGCAGTCGAATGTGATTGGCCCACAATTTTTCCCATAGGGTGTGATTAATACGTCCAATTTACTAAAATTGACATCAAATCCTCTGATTTCAATCAAAAGTTCCTACTTTCGAAACAATGAATGAAACGCACAAAAAAAATTGGGTGAACAAGCGGAAAGCAAGAAAACAAAATTTGCAACCTGATGACTTGTTTGCCGCCTTAATTTCTGATGATCGATCTGCTTTAAGTTCATCCATCACCTTGCTTGAAAGTACACTAGATTCGGATCAAATAAAGGGCAGAGCTTTGGTCGAAAAGAGTCTTCCTCATGCTGGACAAGCAATTCGTATTGGAATAACCGGTGTGCCAGGAGTTGGTAAAAGCACATTCATTGAAGCGTTTGGCTTGTATCTAATTTCGCTCGGCAAGAAATTGGCCGTCTTAGCCGTTGACCCGAGTAGTGAGGAAGGTGAAGGCAGTATTTTGGGTGATAAAACGAGAATGTATAAGCTGAGCCAAGCGGAGAACGCTTTTATTCGACCATCGCCTTCCGCGAAAAATTTAGGTGGCGTTGCACGAAAAACACGCGAAAGCATCTTGTTGTGCGAAGCTGCAGGATATGATGTTATTCTAATTGAAACCGTTGGAGTGGGACAAAGCGAAACCATGGTGCACTCTATGGTCGATTTCTTTTTATTGCTGATGTTGGCCGGAGCAGGAGACGAACTGCAAGGCATTAAACGAGGTATTATGGAATTGGCCGATTTGTTGGTCATTAATAAAGCAGATGGCGATAATTTGAAGAAATCAGAATTGGCAGCTCGAGAATACAAAAATGCTATGCATCTTTTTCCCGTAAATGCCAATGAATGGATTCCAAAAACAGCAGTTTGTAGTGCCTTGGAAAACAAAAATATCGATACTATTTGGAAGGAAATTGAAAGTTTTCAGAATCAGACAAAAGTCAATGGGTGGTTTGATAAAAAGCGTAAATCACAAGATCTGCGATGGTTCAACGGAAGTTTAAAAGAAACAATTTTACATCATTACTTGGATCAAAAAGGAGCGAAGGCTTCGGTTCAGGAATTTGAAAAGAAAATAATTGATCAAGAAATCACACCTTTCGAGGCAGCTGAAATCTTATTTAAAAAGTGGATAAATGACAAGTCAGTTTAAGATAGAGGGAGAATTTATTGAGTTAATACAATTGCTTAAAGCTACGGGAATTGCCAGTACTGGAGGTCAAGCGAAATATATCGTAGACGACGGAGTTGTTGTGCGAAATGGAGAAGTGGAAACACGTAAACGGGCGAAGTTGATTGTGGGTGATGTGATTGAGATTGATGGGAATAAGATTGAATTGGTTTAGGGAGTTGGGGAGGATTTTGACATTGAAAATAGTTCAAAATTCGGCTTCGCATTGTTGAAATTCTAAAATTCGCGAATTTTAAATTTTCAAACTTTTAAATATTTAGTAAAGCAATTTAAAATCAGTATGTTATAATCTGCTATTTTGCCTTTCAAAACCTCAGAATCTATAAATTCATTGCATTCCTAATCATCGAAAAAATCTAAACAAGCCATCCAGTTCAAGAAAAGGAAACGAACTATTCCACCTCCTCATCAAAGCTTCCATTTCCACGACTTCCTCCCAATGGAATAAACAATTGAACGCGATACAAAACAGGTATTAAGGCTCCAGGTTCGCCGTTTGGCCCAGTTTTTTTTGCAACATAAGAAGGTCGATACGGACTATTTAGGTTGTTGACAATATCATAAAATATTCCAATATTCAAGCGAAAATTTTCATCGAAACTTTTCGAATATCCACCACCTATAAAAACGGTTGGAATCCATGTTTTTTGAGGTGTAAGATTGGTGTAGCTAATCGGACTTTTCAATCCCTCTATTTCAACGCCTGCATACAAAGCCTCAAAAAAACGGGCATGAATAAATCCTCCTACACCAACAATATTGTAACTTGTTGCCTGATTTCCAAACGCTAAATTCTTTGTCCAAACGCGAATCCAGCGAACACTCGGACCAATAATTATTTTGCTATCTTCCTTTTTTTGCAACAATCCCCATTTCAAGCCTGCACTGAAGTTTCCACCTTGATTTCCAATTGAGAAATATCCATCCATTCCGATTTCAGATTTTAGCATTTCAGCATAAGTTTGAGAATACGAAAAACTAGAAATAAATAAAAGCGAAAGGAATACCATCTTTTTCATGTCCCAAATATACGAACAGAAGAATTATATCTCCAACTCTTTTCAAAAAGCTGATTATCTTTGTCAAAAATCAGGTCGCATGCAATTATTAGATGGAAAAAAAACTTCCGATGAAATCAAAAAAGAACTTGCTCAAAAAGTAGCGCAAAGAAAACTAGATGGAAAGAAAATTCCACATCTGGCCGCTATTTTAGTCGGAAACGACGGAGGTTCAATGACTTACGTTAATGCGAAAGTAAAGGCTTGCGATCAAATTGGTTTCGAAAGCACCTTGATACGCTACGATTCATCTGTTTCTGAAGAGATTCTTTTGGGAAAAGTGCAGCAATTGAATGAGGATAAAAGCATAGACGGTTTCATCGTTCAACTTCCTTTGCCCGATCATATCGACGAATTAAAAGTGACCCAAGCCATCGACCCAATGAAGGATGTAGATGGTTTTCATCCTATGAATTTGGGAAATATGGTCTTAAACCTTCCCGGATTTTTGCCCGCAACGCCTGCAGGAATAATGGAAATTATCAAACGAAATGGAATAGAAACGTCTGGTAAAAGATGCGTGGTTATTGGTCGAAGTAATATCGTTGGAATGCCAGCTTCCATTATGTTATCCAGAAATACGGATCCAGGAAATTGCACCGTAACGCTTACGCATAGTAGAACTCAGAACCTAAAAGAGATTTGTCTGACAGCTGATATATTAATTAGTGCAATAGGTAAACCTGGTTTCGTAAAAGCCGATATGGTAAAAGAAGGAGCTGTAGTTATCGACGTTGGAACAACACGAGTTCCTGACAATTCTAGAGCTAGAGGTTGGTGTTTGCGTGGAGATGTAGATTTTGATGAGGTTGCTCCAAAATGTTCGTTCATCACGCCAGTGCCAGGGGGAGTAGGGCCAATGACTATCGCTTCTTTGATGATTAATACGCTTCGAGCAATGGAATTGAAAGGCAAATAAGACGGAGAAACACGAAGAAGTTAAGGGATTAAAGACATTAAAAAATGTGTTGACCTTAATTACCTTTAAACCGTAATGCCTTAATGTTGAAAATTCTACAAACGTTCCAAATTCGTTCGTACACCATCGACTAGTGAATAACACGACAATTTATCTTTGAAAACAGACGATTTGAATATCGATTTGTTCAACAACATTCGAACACATTCTTGAATTCCCTCAACAATGGATGGGTGAGGGTGAACTAACTCGGAAAGCACCTCAATTCCAACGTTCATTTTTATCAATAAACCAACAGCATGAATGGCGCTTGATGCATGTTCTCCGACGGCACGCATGCCCAGAATTTTCATCTCACTATCATTGGTAACGATAATCTTGAATAACCCTTCTGTCTTTCGCATGGCAATTGCTCTCGCGATAACAGAGTAGTCAATTTTAACCACGCGGACGGGAATGTTTTTTTCGATGCATTGTTGTTCGTTTATACCAACGGCTGCAACCTCCGGAGTCAAGAACATAATCTTACAAACATTACCATACGAAATAGGAACGAGCGGTTTGGTCTCAAACATTTTCTCCACGGCATGTCTCGCTTCAATTTCTCCCATGTTTACCAAGGTAATGTGACCAGAAACATCTCCAATCGCATAAATATTTGGGATATTCGCTCGTGTATCTTCATCACCTATATGAACGCCTCGTTTCGACATGGCAACACCAGCATTTTCTAATCCAATATTTTCTACATTTGGAATTCGACCAATGGACAAAAGCGCCTTTTTTACGCGAATGATTTCGCGGGTGCCATCTTCATTTGCCAGTTCATATTCCACTCCGCCATCAATTACTTCCATACGCTCGAAAGAGGCGCTGCGGTGAATGATGACCCCGCTTTTTTCAAGACGTTTAGCGACTATACTGGAAATGTCCTTGTCTTCAAAGGGTAGAATTCGTTCTTGACGATCAATGATATACACCTTCGTTTTACCAAAATTGGAAAATATAGTGGCGTATTCACAACCAATAACTCCGGACCCAACAATAACAATGCTTTCTGGATAATCGTCAATTTTATTTATACCGTCACTAGTCAAGATGAATTTCTCATCCACTTCAATGTTACTTAATTTTTTGGTCTGGAACCTGTTGCAATAACGATGTTTTCTCCCCAAATAATTTTTTCAGTCCCTTCATGGCTAATTTTCACTTCGTTTTTTGACATGAGCATGCCACCACCACGTTCATGCCGAAAAAGGCATTCCAAAGTCTCTGTTTAGAGTAGCTTAATATGACATGAATATTGAAATTTTCGCTCAAAAATTGCTTCATCTAGGTTTCGTTGCACCTCAGACCAAGGCATTTCAAAATGAAGATGTTTGTCCGATTTTAGCATGCTGTTCACACCATTGGCACGATGAGACAGTTCCCAAAGGGTTTTTGATGATAAAGCGCCATTGTACACACCAGCTCCACCAACTTTACTTTTTTCAATTAAACAGACTTTTTTACCGTAGTCTATTCCTCTCATCGCAGCAGCATAACCAGCGGGGCCTCCGCCGATTACTATCAAATCGTATTTATCCATTACGGATTTTTCATTTTTAAAGTGTTCAAATCTACGAGTTTATGCGATATTTGCCTTTATAATAGGGGGAAACAATGAAGTACGAAGATATCTTAATAAAAGGAGTAAAAGTAAAAGAAGATTCTGCTAAATTCTTCAAAAACAATAAATTAAAAGGAAAAAAGCTCGATCAATTGTTTCACACCGAACACGACAAAGCTTTTGCCAAAATTGATTGTCTGGATTGCGCAAACTGCTGTAAAACAACAAGCCCTATTTTCAGAGATATTGATATTAAACGTATCTCGAAAAATCTGAAAACCTCTGAGAAGAATTTCATATCAAATTATTTGCATTTGGACGAAGACAAAGATTATGTTTTGAATAGTTCGCCCTGTGCTTTCTTGGACCAAGACAACAATAAATGTAATATATACGAAGTTCGACCTTTGGCCTGCAGAGATTATCCGCATACCAATAGAAAGAACATGCATCAAATTATGGACTTGACGCAAAAAAACTTGGACGTTTGTCCTGCTGTAATTGAAATCGTGGATAAAATTGTTAATAACTCCTGATATCACCGTTGAGTTTGATGAAAACGTGAACAACAAAAAGATTTTATGTTTCTTTGTATAACTCCTTATTAAAAGTTTATGTTTAAAATTGCGTGGCACGAAGAATACGTTTTTCCCGTTCCAGACAACCATAAGTTTCCGATGGAAAAGTATGACCTTTTGCCCAAACAATTGTTGCATGAAGGCACATTTGATCCATCCAATTTTTTTCAGCCTCATGTAATTGAGGAATCCTATATATCTGCCGTTCATTCTTCAGATTATCTCAATCGCTTGTACAAATTAGAGCTCTCTCCACGTGAACAACGTGTAACCGGTTTTGTCCATAACGAGCAATTGATTCAGCGAGAAAAGTTGATCATGGAAGGAACGAGAAGAGCCTGTGATTATGCTTTGGAATCTGGTTTTGCGGCAAACATTGCCGGTGGAACACACCATGCGTATGCAAACCGAGGAGAAGGGTTTTGTTTGTTGAATGATCATGCAATTTCAGCGAAATATCTTCTAGATTCAGGCAGTGTGAACAATGTGCTGATTCTTGATTTAGATGTTCACCAGGGCAATGGTACTGCTGAAATATTTGCCAAAAATGAGAATGTTTTTACGTTTTCTATGCACGGCAAGGATAACTATCCCTTGAAAAAAGAGAAATCAGATTTAGACGTAGAGTTGGAATTAAATTGCGACGACAAGAACTATTTAAAGCATTTAGATAATTCGTTGGCTGAAATCTTAGGTCGATTTCAACCCGAATTCGTTTTGTATCAATCTGGAGTGGATGTGCTGAAAAGCGATAAATTGGGCAAATTGGCACTGACACAAGAAGGTGTGAACAGCCGCGATAAAATGGTACTAGATTTTGTAGCTGGACTGAAAGTGCCTATGGTTGCTGCTATGGGAGGTGGATACTCCAAGGACATTAAGGTAATCGTTGACGGACACGCGTCTTTATTTCGGCAAATTCAGCGCGATTTTTTTTGACTAATATTTCCAATCTAGCTCTGCGACATATCCAACCCCAATGTTTTTAAGAGCAGATTTAAATCGAGATGCTTCGCTGACCTCATTTTTAGGAAGTATTATCGCCGCGCCATTTGTCATTCCAATTAAAAATAACTCCTGAATTTCTATCAATTTCGTCAATTCTGATTTTGGGATTTCACCTTCACCTGAAATGTTTTTGGAAAGAATACCTTTGTCATGAACGGTTAATTCTTCTTCTTTGTCAAATCGTTCGTTGTAATTGTGTTTAATGTAATTCGCGAAATTGCGTTTCATTCGCCATTTGTGGTATTGCGGGTAGAAGTAATAAATTAAAACTATACCAACCACCATCACGATTCCAGCATACATAGCATCCGTGATGAATAAGTTGAACGCCAGAATTACGCCTAAAATCGTTGCGAAAATACGGCCTCTTTTCATTCTCTGTTGTACTTTTTCGGACTTCGATAATGTGTACAATTGAAAGGTGAGAAAGTCTTTTTCAGAAATCTTAAATTGGAGGTGCATTTTTCGTAAATGTTAAAATTTTGAACAAAGATAATATTCCAGTTGCAAGAGCGTTTAGCAGAAAAGAAAACGCAAATAATATTTTTTAAAATAATTTCTTACTCCTATTATTGCATTATGAAAAAAGTAATCACACTATTTGCATTCACATTAGTTATTGCCACGACTTCTCTTGGTCAGAGAATGAAAAGTTTCCAATCTAAAACGGAAGCTGAAACTGTCATAAAATTTACTCCAACAAAGATTTTCGGAGGAATGATTGAGTTTGGAGTTGAACAAGCGATAGGCGACCGAACAAGTGTTGAAGTCAACTTAGGACCAACCATCTCCAATATTTCACCCTTTGGAAATGGTCATGGAATCGTCGGAGATATTAACGGTTTATACAATACATCGGGCAGTCAACTGGGATTCCATGTGAATGCTGGTATTCGTTTTTACCCTATTGAAGATAAATATGTGATGAACGGATTCTACGTATCACCAATTCTTGATTTTCGTCATTTTAATTATCAGTTTCAGGACTTCTATTACCCAAATGGACCTGCTTTTGATGGATTCCGTCAAGAAATGAGTTTCGGATTTTTATTTGGAGCACAAAGTTGGGTGTCAAAATACTTTGGTCTAGATACTTATTTGGGTATGGGAATCAAATCTGTTGATGTGAAACAAGCGTTTAATCAATATGATCAATGGGGAGGTCCAGGTGTATGGCAAGAACAACGCACTACAGATGCTCGTTGGTTTGTTACCGCGGGGATTAAAATTGGAATTGGCGTTAAAAAGGGTGAATAAACTCAGCTAAATTCGGACAAAATTTCTTGGTAATCTTGTTGTAAATCAGGATGTAAGGTGTTGATGGCTTTTTGAACCAAACTCAATTGCATGTGTAAAGTATTGCGGAGTACTTTGTTTCTTTGAAGCACGTGTGGCATCCTATTCAACTTTTGACAGAAATAAAGTAAGATTTCAATTTCAACCTCTTTCTTTTGGGTATAACGAATGTATTTTTTCAATTTTGCTAAGATGCGACGAACGTTCTTCTTGGCTACCCACATGTTGATTTTGTTCACTTCCGAAAACAAAAGATCTATTTCTTCCTTGATATCTGAAATGTACAATTCATCATTCTCTGATTCAAACATTAAATAGGTAAGGAGCTCCTTGTTGTCCTTTTTATATTTCACCAAACGCAGGCAATAATCAATTATTTCCTCTTGGCTAGAATGCTTGAGTTCGTCTTTAATTTCTTTGAGACTGGAGATTTTCATTGAGGCAAAATTAGGATAATTTAAGGAGATTTTTAGTTCACCAGCAATTACAATATAACTTAAAAACATAAATAACAACGATGATGACGACCATTGTGTATTTTTGAATTCAAATCATATGCCTATACAATGAAGGTATATTTCAAGTTTTTTTCGATGCCGATAATCATCATTTCCGCCAAATTTTTTGCGGTGGTCGCTTCAATACCATTTAGGCTTGGTGAAGAAAACACATTTTGAACATACGTGCTTTCTTTGTTTTGAATCAAATCCACTCCCGCCACTTTCAAATTCAGTGTTTTTGCGGCTAACCCGGCTATTTTTCGTTCATATTTACTGATCTTTAATTGCGTCAGTTTCGTGGTACCATCTTCCGATTTAGATTTCAGCATCGAAGCTTTAACCAAACCATTTATAACGAAGCAACGAATTTGTTTGCCATCCAAAGGAACTTGGTTCACAATGCTTTCTGATTTTGAAGGCAACAATTGAGTCGGTGGAATTAAAATACCACTCGCCGCAATTAGCTGTATTGTTAGCAATGAATTTCTAGACTGAGCAATAGCTTGAGCCGAGTTTTGTGTGTAGGTTCCAATTGATCCAAAATGTCGAACCACTGCACAGCCAAATTGGGTTAGGTTGGGTCGTATACGAGGAATGATAACATCGTATTTGGTCGATAATTCTTCGCCCTTAAATTTCATGGTAGGTTTTGCATTGTTCAACTCTATCGAAAAGTCAGTAATGTTTAAAAAATCCATGAAATGTCCTCGTCCTTCTGCGGCTTCAATAATTCGTCGATTACTGTATAAATTTGGATCCGATGCCAATAAAGCGATGTGCAATCCTGTTGGAACCTTGATGAAATCGTGGTAATGTTTGTTTAGCTCCTCATCTGAAATTTCACCAAATTGAAAAGAAACTTGCGGGTCAACCAACATTCTGCCGGCCATGGCTTGTCTACCGAGCAACATTCTATACCCCATACTATCTCTATTAGTAAGGGTAACTTCAATTTCCCAGGTGTTTTCGCCAAATGAAATTTGAGAATTAATAACGTAGCGTAATTCACCGATTCCACTTGAGCTTTTAACTCGTCTTTTATCAACCACGGGTGATTCACAAACAAGTGTTGTTTTACCATCGTATTGTATTGGATGGACCTTAAACCTCACCCATGGACTTCCGTTTTTTTCGAATGGAGTGATGCTGACCGCATGCAGTGCTGTGGTTTTTGCCCCAGAATCGACACGCGTTTTTATGGCTGGAATATTTATATCCGGCAATCCACACCATTCTTCACTTCCTACAACGATTTTTTTATGCGTCATTTATTGGTATTCTTTCAATTTGTTGTGCAAGTTATCTAAAACTAACGAAATGTAAACTTAGATGTATTTAGATATATATCGAGCAACAAAATTTTAGGATTCATAAAATTTTTTTGATAAAAAATACCACAAAAAGGTGAGTGATTGTTTTTAACAATGATTTACCTTTGTATAGAATCATTCTAAATAAGTGAAACAATCTTTCGTACATAATAACGCTAGCGATTTTCTCAAAGACTTTGTCTTAGTATGCGACACCTGCTCGTGTGACAAAAAGAATAAATGCTGTAAAAAATTCAAGAAGAAAGGCGTGCATTGTAAGAAATGTCCCAAAATCTAGTTTTGAGCATTGAGCAATTTTTTATTGAATTGTTCAAAAGTCAACTACCAAAGTCGAAAGTCAATATTCATTCCCAACTTTCTTTTAATTTTGTTCCATGAAATGGTTGGTTATACTTTCCGTCTATTTAACGGTATTTAACTCTTTTAGTCAAGACAATAAAGATTATTGGTTTGAAACGCAAGGATTCGCCGTCGTAACCTCCTTTCAGAACGAAGATATTTTCGCAGGAGTTGGGTTTTATTTTAAACCATCGGGAAAATGGATGTTTGAAGGTGATTTTCTTTTAGGAATTAGAAGAACTTTTTTTCAGCCGTCAAATTTCTGGTGGGTTACATTGGGTGGCCAGCTCGATTTCCTCAAAAGTGAAAAATTATTTTTTGGACCTTCGGCTCAATTGGGAACGGGTTTTGTTGAATTACACAAAGAAGAACAATTTCATAATTATTATGACTTCAGACTCGGTTACTATTTTTCGGTGGGTGACAAATTTCACTTTTTTCAAAGTTCGTACTATGGAATTCGGCAACTGAGTTTGAATAACAAAGCAAAAGGTCATTTTTTTCCAGGGTATTCATTTCAAATGGGATTGAAGTATGATTTATAGATTTTTAATACTCGTCTTTTTCGTTGTCTTGTCTTGTAAAAAGAAGGAGTCAACTTCTATATTAGTCATTGGACATGGTGGGATGGGAATCGAGTTTTCGGGTAGTATTTACGCTGATAATTCGAAAGAAGCCATTCAACTATGTTTTGATATGGAAGGAACCGATGGTGTTGAAATTGACGTTCATTTGTCCAAAGATGGTGACTTATGGGCATATCACTCAGATGACCTTTCCGACAATACCAATAGTTCGGGTTGTATTGAAAATCTACTTCTTCAAGATTTGGAAGATTTGAAATACAAAGGTCTGAATAAAGAAAGACTTGTTCGATTGAAAGACATGAATCTTCAACATGCCAATAAACGAATCTTATTGGATCTTCGCCATTTCAACAGCTGCAGTGGTCTAACAATCGATGTAAATGATATGATTTTAGCTTTGAATGATTTGCCAGAATATTTAAAAAATCCTTCGCGAGTAAGGGTGATTACTCGAAACCCATATTGGATATCTCATTTAATTAACGCTAGTTTCAAGGTGATCTATGCTAATGACATAGAGTCCGAAGTGCATGAGGCACTGCAAATCAATCCACAGTTGAATGGAGTAATTATGAAAAACTCGGATATTTCAAAAACTCAAGTGACTAATTTTAAATCGCAAGGGCTTTCAGTATTCATTTACGAAGTCCGATCTCCGAAAGCTTTAAAAGAAATCCGTAATAAAGATCCCGATGGTTTACTGAGCGATGATGTTCAAGGCGCAATAATTGAATTAAAATAGATTCAATTTGAAATTCAAAAATTCGTAATTGATTAAAATGGCAAAGAAAAAATCAGGTTTCGTTTATAGCACTAATCCAAATGCAGGGTGGGAAGATGATCAGGAACAAGAATTCGATTCAGTCGAAAATTCAGAACAGAAACTGTACGTTTCCATCGATCGAAAAAATAGAGGCGGAAAAGAAGTGACGCTAATCGAAGGATTCAAAGGTCCTGAAGATGAACTGAAAGATTTAGGAAAGACTTTGAAATCGAAATGTGGTGTTGGTGGTTCTGCAAAAGCCGGTGAGATAATCATTCAAGGTAATTTCAGAGATAAAATAATGGTGTTGTTGAAGGAAATGGGCTTTCAAGTCGTTCGAAAAGGAGGATGAAAAAAAGTCCAGTTCTTTAATACTTATGGCGAAACTATGAAAAAACAATTTAGTAGAGAATCGAACTTTTACCAAAAACAAATGATAACCATGAAAACTATTATGAGGTAGTTTGCATATCACTAATTTACTAAACTTTCACATCCGCTTTTTCAGAAAAGGGTGAAGTGTGATAACGGTTGAGCGAAATGAATATCTTGTTGTTTATGTGATTTAGTTCCCCTCCTCATAGGAGGGAAGAAAAAACCTCGTTATTTTTTTAATCCATTCCAACAATAAAATCTATCTTTGCCCCTGATGGAAAATCAAGTTATCCTCAATGCAAAGCAGGTCGAGTTGACAATCAGCAGACTTTGCCATCAATTGATTGAAAACCACGGCGATTTTTCAGAATCCATTCTCATCGGTTTACAACCTCGCGGCATCAACGTCGTAACTCGACTCAAAGCTCGTCTCGAAGAAATTCTAGGTAAGGAAGTAAAATGTGGTAATCTAGACATTACTTTTTATCGCGACGATTTTAGAAGAAGAGAAAAACCTATCATTCCAAGTACAACGAACATCGATTTTTCAATTGAAAATAAGAAAATAGTCCTAGTGGATGATGTGCTTTTTACAGGTAGAACAATTCGTTCGGGAATGGACGCACTATTGGCATTCGGACGTCCGCAACAAGTTGAATTATTGACAATGATAGATCGAAGGTTCAAACGCCACCTGCCGATTCAAGCCGATTATGTTGGTAAAACGGTGGATACAATGGTTTCAGAACGGGTGTCTGTAGAATGGAAAGAAACAGAAGGAAAGGATAGAGTACTCTTATTTAATCAGGAAGACAATGGATAATTTAAGTGTAGAACATTTGATTGGAATTCGGGACTTGACAAAAGCCGATATCGAATTGATTTTCAAAACTGCTGATCAGTTTAAAGACGTAATCAACCGACCAATTAAAAAAGTTCCCTCGCTTAGAGATGTTACCATTGCCAATCTTTTTTTTGAAAATTCAACGCGCACGAGACTTTCCTTCGAATTAGCAGAGAAAAGACTGTCTGCAGATGTAGTAAATTTCAGTGCTTCGAGCAGTTCAGTTTCCAAAGGCGAAACCTTGGTCGATACCGTAAATAATATCTTGTCCATGAAAGTGGATATGGTAGTCATGCGTCATCCAAACCCAGGAGCAGCGAAATTTCTCTCCGATAGAATTGATGCAAAAGTGGTCAATGCTGGAGACGGAACACATGAACATCCAACGCAAGCCTTGTTGGATGCATTTACAATCCGTGAGAAATTAGGAACCTTAGAAGGGAAAAAAGTCGTTATCGTCGGAGATATTCTTCACTCGAGAGTGGCATTGTCAAATATTCTTTGCCTTCAGAAATTAGGAGCAGAAGTGATGGTTTGTGGACCAACAACACTCATCCCGAATCATATTGATAAGTTGGGCGTAAAAGTCTCTCATAACCTTCGTCATGCTTTAGAATGGTGTGATGTGGCAAATATGTTACGCATTCAATTGGAAAGACAAGACATCAAGTATTTCCCTTCACTTCGCGAGTATTCGATGTTGTTCGGATTGAATAAAGAAATTTTAGATTCTTTGTCCAAAGAAATTGTGGTGATGCATCCAGGGCCAATTAATCGAGGTGTAGAGATAACAAGCGATGTAGCGGATTCGAAACAGGCTGTTATTCTCCAACAAGTGGAAAATGGAGTGGCAATTCGAATGGCCGTTATTTATTTATTAGCAGGGAAAATCGAGCGGCAATAAATTTTTGTTATTTTTGATTAAATCTAAACGAACACACAGAATGAATTTCGAAACCAAATTAGAGCAATACGGTGCAACCTTAATTTCAAACGTAGATCGATTGAACGCACAAAATGCTTCAGAACTCAAGGCTGAGTTGGTTTTGTTGAACAATAAAGGCATCAACAATATCATCGTTGATTTGTCTGAAACGAAATACTGTGATTCTTCAGGATTAAGTGCTCTTCTTATGGGTAACCGTCTGTGTAAAGATACGAGCGGAAAGTTTATTCTTTGCGGACTTCAGGACAATGTCATGAAAATGATCAAAATTGCTCAATTGGATAAAGTATTGTTGTTCGAAGAAAATCATACGGCGGCAATTTCTACGATTAAAGCGTGAGTTTCTATGTTCAGTTTTTAGGAACTGGAAGTGCATTACCAACGGCACGACAACACCCAACTTCTCAATATATTTTTTGCCAGAATCGCCATTTTTTAATGGACTGTGGCGAAGCTACGCAGATTCAATTGCGGATTCGGAAAGTGAAAATCCAAAAGTTGGATGCCATTTTCATTTCTCATCTTCATGGCGATCATTATTTCGGCTTGGTCGGACTACTTAGTTCCATGCACTTACTCGGGAGAAAAAAAGCCATTACCATTTACGCGCCCGAATTATTAGAAAAAATTGTTCGCCTTCAACTTGAATTAGCTGGTGCTCGATTGGCGTACGATGTAATTTTTCAGCACATTGCAGATGATTTTGAAGGAGTCGTTTTTGAAGACAACGTGATCGAAGTTTCGACTTTCAAACTAAAACATAAAATTCCAACCCATGGATTTGTCTTTTGTGAAAAGGAGAAAGAACGTTCTCTTTTGGCCGAAAAATTCAAGGCGAGTGGACTCAGTATTCGGCAAATTCCCGATTTAAAAAGTGGAAAGGATGTGGTGGATGAAAAAGGGGAGACACACTCTTTCAAGAAATATACGCGAAAACCAAAGCCGTCTTCTTCCTATGCATTTTGTTCGGACACGGCGTATTCCAAAAACACAATTAAATGGATCAAAGGTGTAGACGTTTTGTACCACGAAGCGACATTCACCAAAAAGGACAAAGAACGTTCGGTTCAAACTAAACATAGCACAGCAGCAGAAGCTGCGAAAGTAGCTAAAGAAGCTGAAGTGGGTAAATTGTACTTTGGTCATCTTAGCGCTCGGTATGATAATGCTAATCAGCATTTAGTGGAGGCAAGATCTATTTTTCCGGAGAGTTATGAGGCGGTTGAAGGGGAAGTTGTGAAACTTTGACCATTGACTACTGACCAATAAGGTTGACAAAGAGAAAAAATCAACATAAAAAAAACCCTCGACCTTGCGATCGAGAGTTCTATTATAGTGCTTGCTTTGATTTATTTCTTAACAGCGTCAACAACAGCTTTGAACGCCTCAGGATTGTTCATAGCTAAATCAGCTAGAACTTTTCTGTTTAATTCAATACCACTTTTGTTAACAGCTCCCATGAACTGAGAATAGCTCATTCCGTGCAAACGTGCACCAGCGTTAATACGCACAATCCACAATGAACGGAAGTTTCTTTTCTTTTGCTTACGTCCTTCGTAAGCGTACAACATACCTTTCTCAACTGCATTTTTTGCAACGGTCCAGACATTTTTTCTTCGACCAAAGTATCCTTTGGCCATCTTCATGATACCTTTTCTCTTGGCTCTTGAAGCTACGTGATTTACCGATCTTGGCATAATTTTGTGTTTTTTTAGTAAGAAGTGCAGCGCTATTCCAGCTGGCTTTGTACTCGGTACTTGGTTAACGTTCCTAATTTAATAACTCGACTCTATCGAATTATTTCATACATAATTGCTGCTTGATATTTGCTTCGTCAGATTTGTGAACCAAACCAGATTGCGTCAAATTTCTTTTCTGCTTTTTTGTTTTCTTAGTCAAGATGTGACTTTTGAAAGCATGCTTTCTCTTAATCTTTCCTGAACCAGTTACTTTGAATCTCTTCTTAGCACTGGATTTTGTCTTCATTTTTGGCATTTTCTCTTTCTTTAATTAAAGTTGAGCACTATATTCTTCTCGAGATTGCTGATTAGCTAATTACTGATTGCTGATTCTGGATTTCTTCAATCCGTTAACCAGCAATCCGTTAATCCGTAATCCTTTTTATTTGTTCTTCTTAGGGTTGATCAATATGATCATTCGCTTTCCTTCCAATTTCGGCATTTGTTCAACTGTACCTAAGTCAGCCAACTCCTGTGCGAAACGCAAAAGCAAAATCTCACCACGATCTTTAAAAACAATCGTTCTTCCTCGGAAGAAAACGAAAGCTTTCAATTTATTTCCTTCTTCCAAAAACTTTCTAGCGTGAGCCAGTTTGAAATTGAAATCATGATCGTCTGTATTCGGACCAAATCGAATTTCCTTAAGTACTATCTTGCTTTGTTTCGCTTTCAACTCTTTCTGCTTACGCTTCTGGTTGTACAAAAACTTTTTATAGTCCATGATCTTCGCCACGGGAGGATTCGCTTTTGGCGAAATTTCCACTAAATCTAAGTCTTGCCCATCAGCCAATACCAACGCATCAGATGTTTTCATTACTCTAGGCTCTTCGCCTTCGAATACAACTCGAACTTCGGGAGAGTTAATTCGCCCGTTGATTTTGTGTAATTCTTCTTCCTGTCTTTTAAAAGGTTTTCTTTGCGGTCTTCTCATTAAAATACTTAAGCATTCGTTGTTAATTCAACTTCAATCGTTTCCAATACCAAATCAGCAAATGCTTTAATGGACATTGATCCTTGATCTCCTTCTAGTCTTTGGCGAACTGCAACCTCTTGATTATCAGTTTCTTTTTCTCCAACCACAAGCATGAACGGAATTTTGTTCAACTCTGACTCCCTAATTTTTTTACCTATTTTTTCATTTCGATCGTCAACGAAGCCGCGAATATCGTAATTTTTTAGCAATTCTAAAACTTTTTCTGCGTACTCGTTGTATTTTTCAGAGATAGGTAAAATGGCAAATTGGTCAGTTGCCAACCAAAGCGGAAAGTCACCAGCACAGTGCTCTAACAACAAAGCCACAAATCTTTCCATCGAACCGAAAGGTGCTCGGTGAATCATAACCGGACGATGTTTCGCATTATCCGAACCAACATACTCCAATTCGAAACGTTCGGGAAGGTTGTAATCCACCTGAATTGTTCCCAATTGCCAGTTTCTTCCCAATGCGTCCTCTACCATGAAATCTAGCTTTGGACCGTAAAATGCTGCTTCGCCATATTCGACAACGGTGTCTAAACCTTTTTCCGCAGATGCTTCAATAATTGCATTTTCTGCTTTTTCCCAGTTTTCGTCCGAACCGATGTATTTTTCTCGTTCTTCTTTATCGCGCAATGAAATTTGAGCCTTGAATTTCTCAAACTTCAATGTTTTGAAAATATAAAGCACTAAATCAATTACCTTCTTGAATTCGTCTTTTACCTGATCTTGTGTACAGAAAATATGCGCATCATCTTGTGTAAATCCACGAACTCTTGTCAAACCGTGTAGTTCACCACTTTGCTCGTAACGATAAACAGTACCAAATTCTGCAAAACGGATAGGTAAATCTTTGTATGAACGTGGACGAGCCTTATAAATCTCACAGTGATGTGGGCAATTCATCGGTTTCAACAAAAACTCTTCTCCTTCGTCAGGTGTGTTTATAGGCTGAAAACTGTCTGCTCCATATTTAGCATAATGACCAGAAGTCACATACAATTCTTTGCTTCCGATATGTGGTGTGATTACTTGATCGTAACCTCCTTTTTTCTGAGCTTTTTTCAAGAAATTTTCCAAACGCTCACGCAAAGCAGCACCTTTTGGCATCCATAAAGGCAAACCTTGACCAACTCTTTGCGAGAAATGGAACAAATCCAGTTCTTTCCCTAATTTTCTATGATCACGTTTTTTCGCTTCTTCAACAAGCTCCAAATATTCTGTCAATTCACTCGCTTTTGGGAAGGTAATTCCATAAATACGCGTCAATTGCTTGTTCTTTTCATCTCCACGCCAGTATGCACCTGCAATTGCGGTCAATTTAACAGCTTTGATTACTCCTGTGTTTGGAATGTGAGGTCCACGACATAAATCAGTAAAATTTCCTTGGGTGTAGAAAGTGATTTTTCCATCTTCTAAACCGTCAATCAAATCTAGTTTGTATGGATCTTGTTTGTCCGTAAAATATTTAATGGCATCTGCTTTTGAGACCAACTTTCTTTCAAAAGTCAATTTCTGCTTTGCCAACTCCTTCATTTTTTGTTCGATTTTCGGCAAATCATTCTCCGAAATGGACTGATCCATGAAGTCAACGTCGTAATAGAAACCGTTCTTTACGGGTGGGCCAATCGCTAATTTCACGCCAGGGTAGAACGCCTCAATTGCTTCAGCCATCAAGTGAGCCGATGAGTGCCACATCGTCGATTTTCCTTCCTCGTCATTCCAGGTCAATAAGCTCAAGGTCGAGTCAATTGCAATCGGCATATCTGCGTCTTGTACGACATTGTTGACTTTGGCAGCCAATACATTTCTGGCCAAACCTTCTGAAATACTTCGTGCAACGTCCATTGCAGAACTTCCTTTCGGATATTCTCGAACTGTGCCATCTGGAAGAATAATCTTTATCATTTCGTGTACAAACTTTCGGGCAAAAGTACAGTTTTTAAGGGAATTACAAGACAATTTTAGCTGAAAATTAGGAGTGGCATTCGATATCGGTTTTTTCAGTATTTTTAATGAAGAATTAAAATTGAAATCCAAAGCGCATCAAAAACCTTCTGACATATATTTTTGTGTGGATTAGCTCAGGATTGATACTGGGTATTGTTGGATACGGGTATTTGCATTATACAGCGATGGCGTATGCCGCGGTTATTCTGACTTTATTGGTACTGTTTTTTGTGGCAGATCGAATAAAGCATCCTAAAATGATATTACCCTTAATTACTGTCATGTTCTTTTGTGTTGGTGTACAGTTAATGGATAAAACCACCGAAGATATTTATGATTATTCTTTAGAATCGGATTATAGTCAAGGAGATATATATCGTGCAGAAGTTTTAAGTATATCGAGTTCAACTAAAACCTGGAACAAGGCAATTTTAAAGGTTAATGGGGTGGAGGAATTAGGATTGATAAAACCTATGAATGAAAATGTCCTTTTCTTCGTTCGAAATGAAATAGAAGATGTGGAAATTGGTGATCAGTTGTATTGTACTTCACATATTTTTCCGATTGAAAACAACAAAAATCCCGGTGAATTTGATAGCGAAACGTTTTGGAAAACGAAAGGGATTAGTCAAATGTCCTTTTTATATCCGAGTGGTTATATACTGGAGGAAAATCAATTGAATTTTTTGGAGAAGTGGTTTGTGAACTTGGACCGATCTTTAAGTGCCTTGTTTGAGACCAAACTTGAACCAGAGGCAGTTGGAGTTGCAAAAGCAATTATTCTGGGCGATCGCGATCATCTAGATGCCGAGGCTCTGCGTTCTTTTGGAAATGCAGGAGCAATGCATGTACTCGCCGTTTCAGGGCTGCATGTGGGTTTGATATTGACCATGCTCATCTTTTTCTTTTCACGGTTCCCCAAATGGATTTCGAAATATAGAGCTACTGTTTTGGCGCTTTTAATCATTTGGTTTTATGCTTTGATAACTGGATTTTCTCCTTCTGTTTTTCGAGCTGTTGTCATGTTTTCCATGTTGTCTTTGGCAAAGATTTCAGGTCGAGATTACAATCCAATTAATGTCCTTGCTGCTTCTGCTTTTGTGCTAGTTATTTGGGATCCACTATTGGTTTTTGATTTAGGCTTTCAATTGTCGTATTTGGCCATGCTGGGAATTTTCGTTGTTTATCCCTCCATCAAAAAGGCACTTTATTTTAAATCAAAAATACTTCGTTGGATTTGGGAAGGAACGAGCGTAGCACTCGCAGCACAACTTTTTACTTTTCCATTAGTTCTCTATTGTTTTCATCAATTTCCAAATTATTTTCTATTGTCCAACATTGGCTTGATGGTGTTCACGAATATCATTTTGATTGTTGGTGTTTTGTTCATCGTTTTGCACAAAATTCCTTTTGTTTCAATTGGAATGGCAGGTGCATTGTCCTTCTTGGTTTTGGGCATGTTCTATTTTGTTCAATGGATAGATCATCTGCCTGCATCCGTTGCAAAAGGCTTTGTTTTTCCGGTCTGGGAAGTACTCTTACTTTATGTTGGAATAGGATTTCTAATTTATCTTTATGCAAAGAAGAAAAAATGGCGGTTTGAAGCAACTGGAATTCTGTTAATCGTAGTCTGTGGGCTGCTCGTTTTCCAGCGTACGATAGTGAAATCGAAAGATGAATTTGTGATTTTTAATTCGACCTATCTCACGATGGCATTGAAATACGGGGATAAAATATATTGTTTCTACGAGAATGACGAGTTCATAGGAAAGTCGATTTACCTTGCCGAAACCTATGAAAAAACCAAAGAAAGTGAAATCGAATATATCAAGCTTGACAATGAAAAAGAAACGATTTTAAAAGCAAATAATTTGGACTTTAAGTGTCGGTTTGAAACCAATTATTATGATGTAAACTTAAACGGAAAACACATTCAATTGACGAAGTTCCTGTCCACCAAAAACATGGAAACTACTCCAGACATTAACGTTTACATGCCCTGGCTGAATGATACTAGTGATCCTGTTTTCCAATTGAAAAAAGGGGCATTCATTTGTGATTTGTAGCCATTTACAACAAGCTCTTTAAAGTAACTTGATAATACGTATCAACCTGATAAACATAGCGAAAAGTAGTGCTCAATCCATTGTCGATTTTCTTGAAACTATACACAACTTGATAACCCATTATTTTGGTTTTTCCATCAACCTCGGTTATCAGTTCTTCCATGCTTTCGAACGTTTGACCAATGGGCGAGTTGGTCAGGTTTTTTTTGGCATCGTTTACGATGATTTGTTTCAACACAGCAGTTGGGTCAAGTGATCCGGCAGTTCGAGCGTTTCTCATAACCTCAAGCGTATGATTCAGAAAATCATCTTTCGAGTCGCCATTAAATTCTGCCATTTTCGTTTTATAGCGCTCGTAGAATTCTCTTTCAATTACTGCTGGCGCATAACCAGGGTGAAGAAATGATTCTTCGAAAGTGAAGATCTTAAACTCTTCCAAATTCTTGGGGTCGAGATTGTTACTTGCATTTATTTCTGAATTCAATATCTCATGATCCTTGTTGGTTTCAAGCACGGCGGAGTAAATTGTCATTTGACCATTTTTTGTTACGCTGAATAAATGATCTTCTAAATATAAAATAGGCGTGGAGTCATTCAATGCAATTTGCCGCTGAATCTGTATATTTCCCTCTAATTCTGTGTCCCGTTTGCCTTCTCTTTCCATCTTATACTTAATGGCATAAAGCGAGTCCAATTGAATGTAACTGGAAGGCTTCATTGTTTTCGATGGTCCCCAAGCGATGTCTTTATAAACTAAACTATCTTTCTCAAAAGTTTCTTTTAAGTATGTTTGGATGGCTGCTCGTCTGTCAGAAGTGAGACTAATTGGTGTTAGAGGTGCCGTATATTGGATACCACAAGATACTACAAGGGTCAGAACCAGAATTGAGAATATACTTTTTATCATAAGTAACTGCTGTTTTGTTAAATCATTTTGCATAAAAAATAGACTAAAAATAATGGAATATTAGATTTTAGACCAGAGAGATGTATTCTTGGACTGTTAAGTGATTATAAAAAATGTTTAAAATTCATGTTCATATAGCTCAATCGGTCTAACTTCTTTATTTTTGGCGTTCGTCAAACAAATTACAAAGCGCATAAAATTTATCAAATAGCTGTGAAATTTGCCTCTTTTATTTTTGTTTTAATACTTCCGGTCATCCTATCGGCGCAGCGCGAATATACGATTGAAAAGGCGGTTGATGATATAAAAATTGACGGTGAACTAACGGAAACTTCCTGGATAAAAGCGCAGCAAGCAGATTGTTTCATTGTGAATTATCCAGATTTCGGGAGTGACCCTTCCTTCGATTCGGAGTTTTTTGTGACGTACAGCGACGAAGCGTTTTATTTTGCTGGAATAATTTATGACAATCCTGATTCCATAAATTACATGCTTTCGCAACGTGATAATTTTGGAAATGCTGATTGGGTCGGAATTTCAATTGACACCTACGGTAATAAATTAAATGCCTTCAACTTTTATATCACAGCTTCTGGTGTAGAATTGGATGCTGCACAAGAAATTGGCAATGAAGATTATAGTTGGAACGCAGTCTGGAAAAGCCAAGTTATAAGAACTGTTTATGGTTGGCAAGTAGAGGTGAGAATTCCTTATGCCGCTTTGCGCTTCCCAAACAAAGAGGTTCAAAATTGGAATGTCAATTTTACAAGACAAATCCGTCGAAAAAGAGAGATGTCGTATTGGAACCCTGTCGATCCTGAAAAATATGATGAATTAACGCAACTAGGGAAATTAAATAATCTAAAGAATATAAAACCGCCATTGAGACTAGCATTCTCACCATATGCAATTTCGTATTTGGAAAGTCGATACGACCCAAGTTCCAAAAGCCAAGTCAGCCAATCTCGACTTGTAGGTGGTATGGATTTGAAACTGGGACTGAACGAAGCATTTACCTTAGACATGGCACTTGTTCCCGATTTTGGGCAAACGGTTTCTGATAATCAAATTTTAAACCTTGGACCTTTCGAAGTGCAATTTGCTGAAAATCGTTCATTTTTTAAAGAAGGAACCGAGCTTTTTGGAATCGGTGGTTTGTTTTATTCTAGACGTGTTGGAGGCAGACCTTTCTATGTGAATCGAGCCTTTGATATGGATGAAAGCAAGGGAGAATATCTTGTCGAGAATGCAACGCAAGCGCCGTTGTACAATGGTTCCAAAATTTCGGGCCGAACAAAAAACGGACTGGGGATTGGCTTTTTTAATGCCGTGGAAGGTAGAACTACAGCGACAATTAAAGATAGTTTGGGTAATTCCAGAACGGTAGAAACCAATCCTTTGACGAATTACAATGTTTCTGTTTTCTCACAGAATTTAGTCAATAATGGACGAATTGCTGTTATAAACACTAATGTTGCTCGTGAAGGATCTGCTCGCGATGCGAATGTTAGCGCACTCAGTTCTAGTTTGTTTTCGAAGGACCGAGATTATAATCTTCAAACAGAATTCAAATTGTCCACAATAATGGAACATGATGCCACTACGTTTGGTCATAATTTCTTTAATTATTTGGGGAAAGTACAAGGGAAATGGACTTACGGAACTTGGTATTACGAAGAAAGCGATACTTATGATCCAAATGATTTAGGGTTTTTGTACAGCAATAATTCAAGAGGTGTCGGTGCTGAACTGAACTGGAATGGCTACAAACCTAAAGGACGATTTTTAAGAAGATGGTCAAGTATAAGTGTGGAATACGAAGAGCTGTATTTTCCTCGTTTGTTCAACTATTTCAGCGTGGATGGAAACTACAATTTCACCTTCAAAAATTTCATGACGTGTGGACTTAACGCTAATTCAAGTCCATTCGGAAACGTAGATCATTTTGAATCGCGTCAATTCGGTATTCCGTTAAATTTTGACCCAAACGTTAATTTGGGTGGCTGGATTTCGAGTGATTATTCCAAACCTTTTGCTTTGGATGTGCGAACTAACTATAACCGATACGCCAATCCTATTCAAAATCAAGACAATAGTTCCGTAACTGTTTCGCCGCGATTTCAGTTTAATTCTCGCTTTTTTATCATTTTGTCAAGTCAATATGAATATTTGAGAAATGATTATGGTTTTGTTTCTGCCAAATCGGGTGAAGGGCAAGAGGCCATTCTAATTGGAACGAGAAACCGAGATATTATAACGAATAGTTTGAATGGCGAAATAATTTTCACGAAAAGAATGGGTGTGACCATTAAGTTTCGTCATTATTGGCAACGTTTGGATTATTCTTCGTTTAGCGATTTGATGTATAATGGAGATAGAACGAGAAACACATATTTCCCTTTGAACGAAGATGGAAACTCCTACCACAACAGAAGTTTTAATGCTTTTACCGTTGATGTAAATTACCGATGGGTCTTCTTTCCAGGATGTGAGTTTTTGGTGTTCTATAAAAACAATATTTTTGCGAGTGTAGATGGTTTAGATAGAAACTATTTGGCGACGTTCGACACCTTGTTCATTCAGCCACAGTTGAATAGTTTGTCTGCTAAAGTTCAGTTATTCGTAGATGCGCTTTATTTTAAAAAGGGTGGATTGAGGTTTTAAATGCTAACCAAAAACACCTTTCTCAATAATCTCACAAAGGGTATGACCGATCAGCATGTGACACTCTTGAATGCGGGGTGTATCTGTCGATGGAATATTGATTAGAAAATCTGCGGCGTCCATCATTTTGCCGCCAGTTTCACCTGTAAAAGCAACCGTTGTGATGCCTAATTCTCTCGCTCGCTCCAAAGCGCGTAGCACGTTTCCGCTATTCCCGCTAGTGCTCATGCCGATTAAAACATCTCCCTTGGAACCAAATGCTTGGATGGCTCTCGCGTAAATTTCATCGAAGGAATAATCGTTTGCAACGGCTGTAATGTATGACGTGTTTACGTGTAGTGCTTCGGAATTCAAAGGTGGACGATCGAAATAATAACGTCCGCTCAATTCTGCACTCAAATGTTGTGCATCTGCAGCGCTTCCGCCGTTTCCACACCAATATACTTTGTTGCCATTTTTAAAACAATCAACCAAAACGGCAGATAGTTCAGACACTTTTTCCATCAAGGCGTCGTCGGTCATCAATTTGGTTTTCAAATGGATAGAACTCTGAATTTTCGCTTGAATGAATGATTTGTCCATGGTTTTTGTTTTAAAATTACACTTTTTCTGCTGACCTATTGATACAATTTCGCCATTGCGGCAATGAATTTATCCCAACTGTACTTGGTTTTTTCTTGTCGAACACCTGCGATAAAATCTTCCTCTTTTTCCAGAACGAAAAAATCGTATATTCCTTTTGCGATAGCATCAACTTCAGGTTCAACCACGTAACCAGCGATGTTATTCGGAACGATTTCTCCTAAACCGCCTACGTTGGTCACTATCATTGGTTTTTCAAAATGATACGCAATTTGAGCAACTCCACTTTGTGTGGCGTGTTTGTAGGGTTGAACGACCAAATTGGCTGAATTGAAATACAATCCAACATCGCTATCACTGATAAAGCGGTCATGAAGAATTATGAAATCGTTTAATTCATGTTTTGAAATTAACTCTAAGTAGGGTTTGTTGTCCGTATAGAATTCGCCTGCGATTAATAATTTATAGCCGTTTTCCTCATAACGAGTTTGAGAAAAAGCTTCGATTAACCAGTCCAAACCTTTGTAATCGCGTATGATTCCAAAGAACAAAATGATTTTATCGGTTGGATTTAATTGGAGTTTTCCGCGCGCCACTTCTTTCGATGTCAACTCACCATAATCGTATATAGGATGAGGTGAAAATTCGATAGGAGCTTTTGTTTTAAACTGTTTGAAATCATTTTTGACTGCTTCGCTCATGCAAATGAAACCATCAACAGGAGGAAGAAAGTATTTGGTGAATATTTTGTCGCCAGCTCGCTTCTCGTGTGGAATCAAATTATCGACTATGCATACAACTTTGATGTTTTTATTCAATCTTCGGAGCACCGTTCCCAAAGCAAGCCCCATGAAAGGAAGCCAAAAACGTGTGACAACAATATCAGGTTCACAGGCATTAATTTTTTCCGCTGTTTTGAACCAAGAAATAGGATTGATGGAACTTAATGTTCGTTCAATTTTTATATCTAAGGGAGCAGGAGAATCGGAGAATTGAGATTTTCCTGGAAATAAGAAATTCGGATATTGTGTTGTAAATGTGAAAATCTTGACTTCATCCCCTTGCTTTTGATAAGCTTGAGCCAGGCGTTCATTAAACGCCGCAAGTCCGCCTCGAAATGGGTGTGCCGTGCCTAGAAAAGCGATTTTCATATAGGCCAAAGTTAGTGCTTTTCTTTAAATCGTTTGAAACAGTTCTTCTTCCGATTTACGAACCTTCGCTTGGTGCTGATTGCCGTCTTTTGCGTGTCGAAAGCCAAGTGCACAAACTACTGCTGTTGTATAGCCTTGTTCGGTTAAACCTAAAATTTGATCATAGGCTTCGGTTTCAAATCCTTCCATTGGTGTTGTGTCAATTCGTAATTCAGCCGCGGTTTGCATCAACATGCCCAGGGCAATATAGGTTTGTTTTACATTCCAAGGCATGAATTGCGCTTCTGTCATTGGAGCAATTGAACTTTTGATATAGTCACCAAACCCTGTTGTTTGTTCGATTTTAAGACCGCGTGAATTTGCTACATTTTGCATATAGGCATCGACATCGGCAATCGAAATCTGCTTTTGAGCAACAAAAACCACTAAATGGGATGCATCAATAACCTGAGTCTGTCCCCAAGACTTACCTTTTAATTGTTCGCGGATTTTTTCATCCTCAATAAAAATAGCTTTAAAAGGCTGCAACCCGTATGAAGTTGGTGCAAGCCGAATACTGTCCTTTAGTATTTGAAGATTATCCTCTGTTATCTTTTTAGAAGCATCGTATTTCTTTACAGCGTAACGCCATTCTAAAGCTTTAATAATTGTGTTTTTCATGTTTTTATGTTCGATTTTGGAGGAGAGGATCTATGATGGAAACTTATATGTCATTTTTTAAAAGTGCAAGTTAGTTATACATCTTAAAGCCCTTGAGTCCTTCGTCTTTTTTTATTTAAAACTCCATCGGTACTTCGAGTACCATCACTTTTGACTTCGTTTGGGCCGCAAAGGTAAGTTCATTTTCATTCCAAACCCCAATCGCATCTCGTTTACTTAATTCTTCGTCGGCAATGTTGATTTTCCCTTCAATCACTATAGCATATATTCCGTTGTTTTTATCATGCATCTTGTAGTTCAAAGAAGTACCATTATCCAACTCTGCCATGTGGATGTATGCGTTTTGATGGATCCATGAACCTTGGTCGCCTTGATTTGGAGAAACAAGTTGAAGGAAGCTATTTTTCATTCCCGCCATATCTATTTTATATTGATCATATCTCGGTTCAACATCTTTTTTATTCGGGAAAATCCAAATTTGAAATAGATTGGTCGATTCGTCTGTAGGATTCACTTCTGAGTGCAAGACCCCATTTCCGGCGCTCATGACTTGAATTTCTCCTGCGTGAATAGTTCCTTCATTTCCCATCGAATCTTTGTGCGCTAAAGCTCCAGTTAAAGGAATCGTGATGATTTCCATATTGTCATGAGGATGTGTACCAAAACCACCTTTTCCTGCAATCGTGTCATCGTTTAGGACCCGAAGTGCGCCAAAATTGATTTTATCTGGATTGTGCCATTGCGCAAAACTGAAAGAGTGGTTTACTTTTAACCATCCGTGATCAGCTGATCCACGGGTATCTGCTTTATGAATTATTTTGTTCATTATCGTCGTATTTTCTGTTCTCCTAATCATTGTGTCCTAATCGAAGTTTTACAGTTTCAGCTTCATAATTGAAACACCTTGACAAAGTTAAGTTTATTTAATTACCATGGTAAATAAATTTTAAGTATTTGACATTTCGTTTGCTTGGTCGGATGACTATGAGTTCGTTGAGAAATAAGAAGGAGTTTTCACACAACCTCACGGGCTTATTTAATGATAGCAACGATGCTAGTTCATTAGAATTCTTTTAGTGACGGTTGTTCCGTTGTGCAATTGAACAGTAATTACATATACTCCGGATGAATAATCGAAGAGATCTATTTCAGATGCTTTTCCTGAATAAATAACCTTGCCAAGGGTGTTTGAGAGTACTATTTTTTCGATTTGTACCGACGATTTAATGAATAAAAAATCGTTTGCCGGATTTGGGTAGATGAGAATTGAACTCGATTCAGTTTCAGCCAAACCGTTCACACCAGTTTGATGTATTACACCCACAGCATCTAAATCAAAACCTGAACTTGGAAATGGAGTCGGGAAGGGGTCGTTTATGAAATTTCCATTTTGGTCTTGACTTCCATATTGTGCTGAAATACTGCCTATCGCATCGATAATTTTAATATGTGTGATACTGTTTATATTCAGTCCAACGATTCCATCTAATTCCTGTAAATCAAAAGGAGTTCCAAATCCCATTCTGTATTTTCCAGCGAGATTATTCATTTTTTCGGGTTCGCTTAACTCATCGAAAGGTCCGATTTGTGGAATATTTTGTAAAAAATCAGACGGAAAACGAAAGAAATTTATTCCGTCGCTACTTACTTCAACGTGCGCTAATTCTAAAAAAGAGTCGCTAAATGAGTTTTCAAAAACCGCAAAATCTGGCCCAATACCGTTAAAAATGCTATTCGCAAATGTTAAGATGGCTGCACCAGAATCGCCCAAACTTACTATTCCGGATAAATCAGCATGACCAATCGCATTTGATGCTTGACCATTAGTAGCGAAGCCAGAATTGCCGTCTGAAATATTGATTAATCCTCTTTCTACATTACAATCTGTCGCCCATGCTATGATTATCGAGCTGTCTTTTGCAATGGCTGCTGAAGCGCTTGTTCCAGCAGCACCAGAGAATTGACAGTAGGCCAGTGTCGTTGAAAATATCAACACAAGAAAAAAGATGTTTTTCATTCGATGTAAAGATACCTTATTCCAAATATTTTCAAATGAAATTTTTAGATATACTCACCAAATGTATATCGCGAGTATATCAGAGACCTAGTTTATAAATCTTACAGATGCAATTGATTATTAGCACGTATAAAAAATGAGTGTTAGCTGATGCTAACCCTCATTTTTGGTTAAATCAAACTAATAATTTAATTAATTTTTGGTAAGTCTTTTTCTGATCAGCTGACCACCGCTGCGCGCTTCGATGAGGTAAACGCCCGATACAAAACTAGTTACATCAACACCAATAACATTACTTGAAGTTATTTCTTTCGATACAATTGATCCCATTACGTCGTAAATAATTATCTCATCTATCAAAAATTCTGATTGAATGAAGAAATTGTTCTGTGCAGGATTTGGATACAACTCCAAACTCATTCTTTCTGTTTCTGAAACAGCTGCTGTTCCACCTGAGCATGATACTGCTATTGAGTCTAATCCCCATACATTGTCGAAATAGCAAATGTTGTCTTGTGTTCTTCCTCCTAAATCAAAATCAGGGAAAATGACAATTTGATCGACCATCTCTGTTGCATATGGAAATTGACCGACATAACTAGAAAAATCAAAAGTCAATAATTCCCATTGATTTGTTAATGTATTTGGAATTTTAATTTCTACCATTGCGGCACTGCTTGGAGTAACTAGTTTAACACCAACGTCGCTAATCACAGATTTCCACACCATAATCTTTATTGTACTCGTATTAGTATCTAACATAAAAGCACCTAAGTCAGCTCCATGTTGGCTTTCGCAACCAGCCCAAGGGTTACCTGTTTGGAGTGCAGTGAATTTCGCAACTGTACATGAAGTATTGATTCCACTTTGGTCTGGATTCTCAATTATTTCTAACGGTGGTGGATTTGTGGTATTCTCAAATACCGTCCAAGTCCAAGAAGCACCGTTTCCCGCAGTTTCGAAATCAATTGGTACGTTTTGCGCGGTAACAGTTCCAGCCCAAAACACCATGGCTGCGCCTAAAATTGTTGTTCTGTATAAATTTTTCATAAGATTGGTTTTATAAATTTTGCGTAAGATAATGTATTTTGTACCATAACAGAATATTCTAGTAAAAAAACAATTTAAATATGCTTTTTGCCAGCCATAACAAAATAGTAGCTAATTTTTTTAAAAAAGAAACCTGTTAAAAAATAATGCACTAGCGGCTATTCGACAATAAATCGAATAGTATTCGTTTCGGACCCCACGCTAACATGAGCAATGTACACCCCACTTATAAAATTAGTAACATCGATTGTCACATGATTTTTATCAGATGAAAGCAAAGCTATTTTATTACCAATAATATCATAAACTAAAATGTTCTTTACGGCATCATTTTCAGATATTATTGTAATATGATTTTTTGCTGGATTTGGAAAGCAACTTAGACCATTAATTTTTGATAAAGATTCTAATACAAGAGAATTTGAATCAGCAATTAATTGAATATCATCAAAGAAATAAGCGGAATTTGGTCCTGCATCATTGTTTGGTCCATAACCAAATAAGAATGTAAGCACATCGTAAATAGCTGGATCACCTGTAAAATCCCAGAAATAGTTAGCCCATTCACCAGAAACAGTTGTATAAACATTCTTTTCATTTGCAGCCATGGACGCCGTACTTTCAACCTTTAGCTTCAGCATAGAGCCAACAGGTGCTTCTGTGTAAACTTTCATGGTAATATACTTCGTAGTTGAAAAGTCCATTACGCTTGTTAATCCAAGAAGACTCCTTGCCCATGATGCACCTCCGCTTCTTAACATTTTACCAACCGTTGCACTTGTGTTAATCCCTCCAATTAATGGGTTGGTTTCAACACTTCCAATCGCTCCGAATTGGTTGGCGAAATCTGACGTTACAACGCTTGATTCGAAATCTATTGGCAGTGTGTGTGCTACTCTAACTGGTAGGGCTGGCCCTACAATTTGTTCTATATCATCAAAAAAGAAGGTAGATAGGGACGAACTATCGCCGATGTTACCAAAATCAAACATGAATACGAGTTCATCGTGATCATTTGGCGCTCCGTCAAAATTCCAATCATACTCGGCCCAGGCGCCTGAAACAGTTGATAAAACATCTATTCCAAAACTATTTGCACCACCTTCTATTTGTATTTTTAGTCTAGTTCCAATAGGCGCATCAGTGAACACTTTCATGGATATGTGCCATGCCGCAGAAAAATTCAGAGTATCTAACATCTTAAGTTTAGATCCTGCATATATATTACCTCCATTTCTAGTCATTTTACCTACGGAATCGCTTAAATTGATACCATTCATCTGAGGATTATGGGCTACTATTGATCCTGCTCCGGCAAAATCGATAAAGTCACTCGTGGCAACTGTGCCTGACTCAAAATTAATTGGCAAAATAACTGGCATTGGCGCTGCTGGCCCTAGTTCTTGTTGGATATCGTCAAAATAGAAGGTTGATGACGCTGTGCCATTTCCGACCACTCCAAAATCGAACATAAAGACAATTTCATTTAAGTCGTTAGGTGTTCCCGCAAACACCCACTCGAGAGTCTCCCATGCGCTAGAAGTTGTTGTAAATGCATCCCTTTCTGCCCAAGCTCCTGCTCCCTCAAGTTTGAATTTAACAATTGTACCGATGGGTGCAGTTGTATATACTTTCATTGTGATTTTAGACAATACAGAAAAATCTAAGTTTGTTGATAACACAATTTTACTACCTCCATAAACCGCTCCACCATTTCTAATAATTCGAGCAACTGAGTCACTTATATTTATGCCTGTTAAGACAGGATTGGCCATTACAGTTGCAATACCACCATCAAAATCTGTAAAATCTGATGTGGAGACTACATTGCCGTCAAAATTTATTGGTAAAGATTGAGCATTTGCGAATGAAAATGCAAATAGACTCATAATTAGGGTAATTTTTTTCATAACTTCTTTAAGTTTAATTTTTAAAAAACAAGAAGAGGATAAGTGCAATTTATTCTCATTCTGATAAAACAAATGGAATTTTAACTTTTGCAAACATTTTTTAAGTCCTAATTCTTGACTAAATTACTGCTTTTTACTTAATGTATAAAATACAATAACTATAATATTATATCTAAAGGCATAGTTCTTTTTGCAGGTATAACAAAGTCCGAGTTTAAATTACCTAAAACTCTGTATTCATTTTGTTTGATAAGGTTGGGCTCAAAAAAATACCAACGCACTTCAGCTGCAAATAAAAAAGAGAGGATGCTTGCTATTGGGCGAGAAAGGTATTCAAAGGATAGTCAAAGAAAATTTTCTACGTTAAAAAACAACTCATAACTCCAAGGTTCCTCCAAAATCAACTCTCCATTTTTTTTAATATTTAGATCTAACTCATTGGAATTGGTTTCTACTAAAGGGTTGCGGTAAATCTTGCAGTTATAGCCGTTCTATTAATATAATCGACTGCGACATTGCTCATTTTGCCTCAACTTCGGCTAATTTTCCAGAATTAAAATGAAATTTAGAAGAAATCGAGTTTATTCCTCAGCAAGTGAAACAATTTAAGATTGATTATCATCAGGAATTACTTAAAAGGTTGATAATATAATGTGGAATTAACATGTCATTCAATCAAATTTGGAAAGTACTAGAGAATTGCATCGCGAACGCCAGCTTATCTGGTTAATCGGAACATTTAATCATGTTAAGAATCCAAGTGTTTTTTGACATTGCCCCCAAATTAAGGAAGGTTTATGCTATTTTTGTCATATGAGAATTAAAGTATTGTTTTTCTTCATTTTAGCGGCGAGCGTCGTTTTTGGGCAAGATGAAATTTCTTGGTCCGGAGGTTTTGATAAAAAGAATAACAAAGCATATTTAACAGCAGAATTGAAGAAAGGCTGGCATGTGTATAGTATGCTCGTTGATGAAATGAAAGGACCTGTATCAACCAAATTTGAATTAAAAAAGAATCGATACGTTGAAATCTTGGGTGAAATCCAAGAACCTGAACCTAAAGTTTCTTTCGACGAAAATTTTGGGGCAGAGCTCCAATATTTCGAGAAAACTGTTACCTTCGAGCAAGAACTCAAAATCAAAAAATCCACCAAATTGGAGTATGTCGTTACGTTCATGATTTGCAATGGTGTAATGTGTTATCCACCAGTTGATGATGTAGTTTTAATACCCATTAAAAAGAATTAATCCTTGAAAAAAATGAAGAAATCTATAATTTTACTTATCACTCTCTTTCTATTGGTTTCTAGCCATAGTATGGCTCAGATGGATAGTTGGTCCACTAAAATTACCTGGAGTTTTTCCGTGGAACGAATCGATGATAGTCACGCCTACATCGTTTGTAAAGCGAAATTATTGAATGGATGGCATATTTTTTCGGTTAATCACGATCCTAATAAAGCAGATTTGACAGGATACCCAACGACGTTCAAGTTCACATCGAATCCTGCGAAGTACAAATTAATTGGTAAGCTTCAAGACGCTTCAAAACCACACAAGCATGTTGATGATTTGGGTGAATCACTATACTTTGAGAGGTTGGGTGTCTTTAAACAAAAAGTCGAGATTCTTGAAAAAGGTGATGTAGATGTGAAATTCGAATATTCGTTTCAAGTTTGCGATGAAAACGGTTGTTTGTTTCCACCTGACCAAAATGGCAAGGTGACCTTGAAAGGCTTTAAAACCGAGGAAGCTGCTGTAAGTGATGTGGTCGATAAAAAAGATTTAAAAATCACCGGAGACTTCGCTAAAGACAGTAAAGGAAAAGATTTTGTAAAGTTTAAGAATGAGTGGATTGCTGTCCCAGAAGGGAATTCGCCAAAGTTTTATAAGAAATATTTAGATTTAGGAGGAAGCTATGCGAAATAAGAAATTTATTTTATCAGTACTACTTTTTTGTGCAACTATAGGTTTTGCGTTTCATTCAAATGCAGAAGATCTTTCGAAGAAATCGGCGATAGATTTGTTGGAGTTGGTTCAAACAAAGAAGGACTATAACGACGCGGCAATGTTAATAACGGACCACGGAACAGATGTTCAAGCGGATGGTGATGTCAAGAAAAAATTAGTTGATTTAGGAAAGAAATTTGGTGCAGAATTCCCTGTTTGGGCTCAAATTGGTGCATCGGATTCTGATAAAAAGTCAACCGAAGAGAAAAAAAGTCCAAATAATAAGGACGACGAACCTATTGTTAAACGCTCTCTTCTTAGTTTGTTTCTAGAAGGAATAGCCTGGGGATTGTTCGCTTTGTTTACACCATGCGTTTTTCCAATGATACCGATGACGGTTTCATTCTTTACGAAACAATCGAAAACACGGGTAAAAGGAATTATGAGCGCATTGTTTTACGGATTTTGTATCGTTGCTATATATGTAATCGTTGGTTTGGTTATCACGCTCGCAACGGGCAGTCCCGCCACGGTGTATGAAATATCGACAAGTGCAACGCTAAATCTAATCTTCTTTGCCATTTTCATGATATTCGCCTTCTCATTTTTAGGAGCATTTGAAATTCAAATGCCGACAAAATGGGTTAATTCAGCAGACAAAGGAGCAGACAAAGGAGGATTGATTGGTGTGTTTTTCATGGCATTTACCCTCGTTTTAGTTTCGTTTTCTTGCACGGGTCCAATTATTGGAACCTCTTTGGTTCAAGCCTTAAGTTCTGGTTCATTGATGGGGCCAGTTGTTATTATGCTTGGGTTCTCTTTGGCCTTGGCTTTTCCATTTATGTTATTCGCGATTTTCCCAAGTTGGTTGAATTCACTTCCGCAATCAGGTGGATGGCTGAATTCCGTGAAAGTTGTACTAGGATTGCTCGAAATTGCCTTGGCATTGAAATTCTTGAGTATGGTGGATTTGGCTTACCATTGGGACATTTTACCAAGAGAAATATTCGTAGCTGTATGGTTCTGTATTTTTGCCATTATGGGAATTTATCTTCTTGGCAAAATTCGATTTTCGCATGATTCGCCTGTGGAAAAAGTATCGGTACCTCGTTTCATGTTCTCTTTATCTGCCTTAGTATTTGCGGTTTATTTATTGCCTGGAATGTGGGGAGCACCTTTGTTTATGATTGATGGTATTGCACCACCGCGGACGCATTCAGAAGATAGTTTCCGATTTGTGAAAGGATCTGGAGCTTCAGTTAATGGTGAAATGGATGAGGTGACGAGAGAATATTTATCCGAAATGCACGAGGTTGGTGATGGTTCTATTATGGTTTTCCATGATTTGGAAAAAGGCCGAGAATATGCCAAGAAAGTCAATAAACCAGTCTTGATAGATTTCACGGGTCACTCATGTGCCAATTGTCGTAAAACGGAATCGAAAGTTTGGACCAATGACGCTATTCGCCCAATATTGCAAAATGATTTAGTTATTGTTTCCTTGTATTGTGATGATAGAACGGAATTGCCAAAGGCAGAGCAAGTATTCTCTAAAGAGATTAATGGCATAATGAAAAACGTAGGTAACAAATGGTCGGCGTATCAGATTAAAACTTACGGTCAATTGTCTCAACCTCTTTATATAATGCAAGATTTTGAAGGGAATGACATTACAAAAGCAATTGGGTATACGCCAAATATTGAAGAGTATAAAAAATTCTTGAATGATGGACTTGATATGTTCAAAGAATAATTCCTCCAAGTGATTTGATATTTTTATTGGATTCCAATTAACTTTAAACCCATGAATGATTTTCTGGGTACTCCAATCGAATATTTGAAAGGTGTCGGCTCAAAACGTGCCGAACTTTTGAAGAAAGAGCTGTTTATTGCCACATTTGAGGACCTGCTCTATCATTTTCCATTTCGATATGTAGATCGAACGGCGTATCAAAAAGTCGCCGATATTCAATATTGGGATACACCTGTTCAATTAAAAGGAAAAATCACAACCCTCAAAATTGTTGGCTTAGGCCGAAAGAAGCGCATGTCAGCTAAATTTGAAGATGAAACTGGCCGCATTGAATTAATTTGGTTTCAAGGGGTCGATTGGGTGAAGAAATCTATAGAACCGAATCGTATTTATCAGATTTACGGCAGAGCCAAAAAATTTGGAACTGGTTTCAATATCGCTCATCCCGAAGTCACGGCATGGGAAGATGTAGACAAAACAGGAGGAATGCAAGGTGTCTATTCAAGCACTGAAAAACTCAACGACAAAGGACTTCATACCAAAGGAATTTCAAAAATAGCTGTCAATTTGGTCGAAGGATTAGGAGGAAAGATTGAAGAGCCATTACCGAAAAGTATAATTGATCAATATCGTCTAATTACGCTTGAAGAAGCGTTAATTCAGATACATCGACCAGATTCTGAAGAACAAGTCAGAAAAGCCATATTTCGGCTCAAATTTGAAGAGTTGTTTTTCTTACAATTGGAATTACTGCACAGAAAGCAAATTAGTTTCGAAAAAGGAAGTGGTTTTGTTTTCCCAAAATTGAGCAAGGTTTTCAATACCTTTTATGCGGATCATTTACCTTTCGATTTAACTGATGCACAGAAACGTGTTATCAAAGAAATTCGAAAAGATGTTACCTCAGGGAAACACATGAACCGTTTGCTTCAAGGAGATGTGGGAAGTGGAAAGACTTTTGTAGCATTGTTAGCAGCGCTCATGGCTATCGATAATGATTTTCAAGCTGCTATTATTGCACCAACTGAAATTTTAGCGACGCAGCATTACGAAGGGATTTCTGAAATGTTGGCGCCACTTGGAGTCAAAGTTGGAATGTTAAAAGGGTCTGTCCGCAAGAAACAACGAGAGGTTTTACACGAACAACTTCGTTCGGGTGAAATGCATTTGTTAATCGGCACGCATGCTTTGTTAGAAAATGAAGTTCGTTTTCAGAATTTGGGATTGGTGGTAATTGATGAACAGCATAGATTTGGTGTGGCACAAAGGGCAAAAATGTGGCGCAAGAATGTTGTTCCACCGCATGTGTTAATTATGACTGCGACTCCAATTCCGCGAACACTGGCTATGACATTTTACGGTGATTTAGATGTTTCCGTTATTGATGAATTGCCACCAGGTAGAAAGCCAATTACGACTTCGCATCGATATGAAACGAATCGTATAGCGGTTTTCAAATTCATGAAACAGGAAATTGCTTTGGGGCGTCAGATTTATATCGTTTATCCCTTGATTAAGGAATCAGAAACCTTAGACCTGAATAATTTGATGGATGGATTTGAGGCCATTTCTCGCTCATTTCCTTTGCCAGATTATAAAGTAAGTATCGTTCATGGTCAAATGAAGGCCGATGCGAAACAGTTTGAAATGGATCGATTTGTGAAAGGGGAGACGAATATTATGGTTGCTACGACGGTAATTGAGGTTGGCGTGAATGTTCCGAATGCCTCTGTTATGATTATTGAGAATGCTGAAAGGTTCGGTTTGTCGCAACTACATCAATTGCGCGGCAGAGTTGGGCGTGGAGCAGATAAGTCGTATTGTATCTTAATGTCATCGTATAAAATTTCAAAAGAAGCGAAAAAGCGAATTGAAACGATGGTACGCACCCAAGATGGATTTGAAATTGCTGAGGTGGATTTAGAAATTCGTGGTCCTGGTGATATAATGGGTACTCAGCAAAGTGGCGATTTGAATTTGAAGTTGGCAGATTTGGCGACAGATGGAGTTTTGATTGGTATTGCTCGAGATGCGGCTAGAGATTTATTGAGGAAGGATGAGAAGTTACAATGGGCTGAGAATGGTTTAACTCGGGAGAAATTGAATAGGATTTTGAGGAGCCGGCCGGATTGGGGGAAGATTTCATAAGATTCTTGCCATCAATTCTCAGAGACTAAAAACTTAGTCTTTTTGAATTCGAAAATTCGCGAATTTTAAAATTTTGCTTCATTTGATAAAATTGACTAACTTAATTAGAGGAAGAATATTTTATAACAAAACCAAAAGATTATGCCTGCTTTAAAAACGAAACAATACAACAACGAACTCATCATCAATTCTATTATTGGCAGAGCCTTGGCTCACCCAGCTAGACTTCGCATCATAGAACTGATTCATCATCAAGGTTACGTTAGGAACATCGACTTAATTGACGCGCTTCAGCTTTCAAAGTCTAGTATCTCAAATCATGTCAATAAACTAAAAGATGCCTCATTGATAGAAACTCATTTTATGCCGAATAGTTTTTACAACATTTCATTAAAACAAGGTGCAGAAGAAAGGTTGGTAGATTTTTTTAATCATTTGATTAAGAATTAAGTCATTTTATAAAGTAATAATTTAAAATCTCGCAAACTAAAAACTTAGTCTTTTCGAATATTGAAATTTTAAAAATTTCACATTTCTCCCCGGTTTTTTATAAATTTTCCTTTTATCAAATTCTTTCAATAGTTTTACGTTATAATTTTCTACCAGAATGATAAACCGAATTATATTCTATCTAATATTATTCTTCTCAGCAAATTCGTTTGCCCAAGAACAATTGGGCGCGTCAACCTCTAATTATACTCCAACTCTCTCCGTTTTTACGAACCCTTCTTCTATGTTGGATGCTAAAACTTGGCTCGATATTCACATTGTTGGAGGAGGAGCATACGCAATGAATAATTTGGCCTACGTTGAAAATTCTGGAATTATACCACTAATTCGCAATAGAGATAAAGGTTTTGATAATTCTAGCGTAAAATTTGATAAGAACCGAAACAATTACAAAGTCTATAACAGAAATTTCGTGAACATTTTATCTGGAGTTTGGTCACAAGGTGATCATGCCGCTGGTGTATTCTTTAATGCGCGATCCTTCTCCATGGCAAGGGGTGTTTCCGACGATTTAATCGGAATTATTGATAGTTCGCTTATCGGAAATCCAGTTGCAAAAAATTACGATTTCGATTTTTGAGAAATGAATCTCTCCTCTTTAAATTTTGGTGAAATCCAATTGAGCTACGAATACATGTTCTACAAAAAAAGAAGAGATATGCTCATGGGTGGTATTTCTGTTAAAAAATTCATACCCATTGCAGGTGCAGCACTTCAAGTAAACGACTTGCGTTTCAATCTTCGTTCCGATACTTCGTTTAACTACCTTTTTGCTGACATGGACGCTATGTTTGCGCAACAGTCAACCAATTTCTTAAAAGGTGGAATGGGATTGGATCTTGGTTTCACCTATCAAAGAATGCTTTCCGATTGTCGAGGGTATTTCCGAAATAGCAGAAAAATGGGCTGTCGTACTTTAAACTACAAGTATAAAATTGGTGTTTCTGTTTTGGATATTGGGTCCGCGAAATTCAACAAAGATGATGTGCAAAGGAAAGGTGTTCGAATCGACTTGCCGGATTTGTATTATGCGGATTATACCGATGTTGATCCAGATGATATTTTCCAAGCTATTCAAAGTCTAGACAGTATTTTTGATGATGAAAGGGTAGGGAATGTTAACAAAATCGATCTTCCAACGACGCTTTCAGTTCAATTCGATTACAATTTGTATCAATCTAGATTTTACGGTTTCGGAAGTATCATGCAAGGATTACCAATTAGTAAACAGAAATTCGGGTTAAGAAGAGCGAATTCGCTAATGGTTGGAGCGCGATTTGAATCCAGATTCTGTGATATTGCTATACCTATTAGCTTGTATGAATATACTACGCCTCAAATTGGTTTGTCTATGCGCATTTATTGTCTGACCATAGGAACCGATAAATTACTTTCCTTATTCGGGAATACAAATGTGCACGGCGGTGATATATATGCGCATCTGAAAATTCCAATTTTCTACAATCCAAAGTGCCGTGGCAGAAAGGGTAGCAGTCCTAAATCGTACAACCCAAAACAAATTCGCAAGAAGAAAAACGACTGCCCGGCTTATCAATAAGGGATATTCAGTCTGGATATCAGCGTTTAAAGACAGCCAATCATTATGCTTCCTCGTAGATTGAATTGAATAAATCAGCGTACTTTTCCAAAATTTTCTTACGTTTTAATTTCAAAGTAGGTGTTAATTCACCACCGTCAATAGACATTTCAGTAGAAAGCAAACGGAAATCTTTAATTTTTTCCCATTGACCAAATCCTTCATTATATCGATCGACTTCTTTTTGAATTCGAGCTATTACTTTTTCGTCCTTGATTAATTTTTCATTTGTATCAATATCCAATTTGTATTGTTTTTCATTATTCCATTCACGAATGAAGGCATAATTCGGGACGATCAATGCAGAAGGGAATCGCTGACTTTCACCCATAACCATGATTTGCTCAAAGAAACGAGACTCTTTAAATTTATTCTCCATCGCTTGAGGAATGATATATTTTCCACCAGAAGTTTTGAAAATCTCTTTTTTACGATCGGTAATCTTCAAATATTTACCTTGAATGAATTCTCCAATATCACCTGTATGGAACCAACCATCTTTGTCGATTGCTTCAGCTGTAACGTCAGTTAAATTGTAATATCCAAGCATCAAATTCGGACCTTTTGTTAAGATTTCGCCGTCCTCTGCAATTACAACTTCTACATCGTCAATTAATGCACCAACTGAGCCGAATACGATTCCTCTTTGAAAACTATTTACTGAAATTACTGGCGATGTTTCTGACAAACCATATCCTTCAAGAATTGGAATTCCAGCTGCCATAAAAATTCTAGCTAATCTCGGTTGAAGTGCTGCACTACCAGATGCTATTGCTTTTACATTGCCACCCAAAGCCTCACGCCACTTTGAAAAGATTAATTTGTTGACAAAAGCATGTTTGATTTTATAACCAGTACTTTTTCCTTCAATTTCAAATTCTTCGGCCAATTCAACTGCCCAGAAAAATAATTTTCGTTTGATTCCTGTCAATTCATCACCTTTTGCCATTATTTTATCGAAAACTTTTTCAATTAATCGTGGCACGGCTGAGAAGATATCTGGTTGCACCTCTCTAATATTGTCACCAATCGTTTCCATCGATTCGGCAAAATGAATCGAGCAACCCAATTTGATGTACAAATAATGTAACATTCGCTCATAAATATGGCAAACAGGTAAGAAGGATAGAACTTTTGATGAACTACTTGCAGGGATAGGTTCCTCACATGCTAATACGTTAGAAAGGATATTGTTGTGAGAAAGCATGACACCTTTCGGATTACCAGTGGTACCAGATGTATAAATAATAGTTGCTAAATCACCATTTTTAATAACGGCCATTTTATCCTCTATTACTTTAGAATCAATATCAGTACCATGTTTTTCAATTGAACTCCAATGTTCTGCTCCTTCCACTTTATCAAAGGTGTACAGGTTTTTAAAGTCTGGTGTCTTATCTTTGATTCCGTTTATTTTTTCAAACAGTTCTTCATTGCTTACAAAACAATGCTTGAATTTCGCATCATTAAAGATGTAGATGTAATCACTTTCAGAAATATTGGGATAAAGAGGAACTACAATCGCCCCAATTTGCTGAATAGCAATGTCCATAATATTCCATTCACAACGATTGGAAGAAACAAGTCCAACATTTTCACCTGGTTCTACTCCCATACCTACCAATCCTTTAGAACAGGCGTTTACGCGAGCAATAAACTCTTGTGTTGAAATTTTTTCCCACTTTCCGTTTACTTTCGTAACAAACATACCGTCTTGCGGAGTATTAGCCAATTGATAATAAGGAAGATCGAACAGTCTTGTTGGAGTCATATTTTCTTTGTGTTTTATAGCTCAACGAAAATAAGGAAAATAACGTCCATTTACAACAGTTAGTAGTATTTCGAAATTTTTAATTGCCTTCGTCGAAATTATTTTTCACTGATTGTTAATTTTTACTTAACTTGCTTTCTGAAATAAATTATTTCGACCTGTAACTTTTAGCTTATAGGGATTGTTTAACTGTTAACGTGTAAAGATATTTTGACAAAGAATGAGTACGATATCGCTGTTAAAGAACACGCCAATGCTCTGTATGGGTTTGGAATAAAGTTCTTACGAGATAGCGAAAATGCTCAAGATATTGTTCAAGATGTATTTGAAAAATTGTGGATCAATCGGAGTGCGGTTGAATTTAGAAAAGCAAAAAGCTGGATGTTTACAACCGCTTATCATGCAATTCTAAATTTTATCAAACGAAGAAAGAGAATGGATTACGATTCAGACAGATTACCTGAAAAGGGAGAAGTTGCAAACTTCAAATTTGTTTCGAACGAAGTGGTTGAAAGAGCAATAAGTATTTTGCCTCCACTTCAGAAGAGTATCATTCTTTTGAGAGATTTAGAAGGATACTCATACCAAGAAATTGGCGATATCCTTGAAATCAGTGACTCGCAAGTGAAAGTATATTTGTTCCGCGCACGAAATAAAATTAAAAAACAGTTAAAGGATTCGCGTAAGCTAGTATGAGTAATCCCTCTTTTGAAAATATAGACAACTGGCTCTTCGAGTACATGGAAGGAAACCTTTCTCCTACCCAAGTTGCTCAATTGGAAAAGTTTATGCTCAATAATCCTGATTTTGAGCCGGACATGGATGCTTGGCAATTGGCAAAAGCGGATGCGTCTCCCGTTGAATTTCCTGGAACAATTGGAAGAAAAAGAAAACCGGTTCCTTTTTGGTTGGTTTCAACTTTGGCCCTTACCACAGTTTTTGTTGCAGGTATGTTTTTTGGAACCTTCGTCAATCCAGCGGACACGAAAACGCTTCAAGCCGAATCTGCTGCACAAACACAAGAATATAAGATTGCTTTGTTGACATCAGACATTAACCTAAATACAATCGGGCAGAATGAAAAACTTTCTAGCGTTTTTAACTCCATTGAAAAATCTTCAAGAAAATCTACTACTTCTATACTTAATTCCAGAAGATCGGAGAACATAGTTTCATTAAATGTTCCTGTTTCGAACAATTCAGTTGTTACCGAATCACAAAAGTATAAGGTAAACACAGTTTCAGAAAGAATTTATCCTTCTGAGAACAACAAGTCGATAGATGCTCCAATAACATTACCTGACAATTCGACTAGGATAGAGTCAATTGAAATAGCAAAGAGCGAAAAAGAGGTTTATTCTTTTGAGGAAATCGTACCCGAACTGGAAAATATCGTTATATCCCAAAATAAAGAAAGTAACGTAAATGAAAATGAAGGAGCACTTGTTAAAGAAAATGTCCCGGAAAATTCAGTTGAATCTAAAGATTTAGAAAGTAATTCGAATGAAAACGAAGACAAATTCAGCGCTGAATCTCATGACCGGACAGCTCAACAAATGACTCGAGGGGATAGAATTTCAAGTAATTATAATAAGTCATTTTCATCAAAAGTTAAATCATCAGTTCGAAAAATCATTCGAATGACGGATAACCCAATAGCATTGACGAATTCAAAAGACATATATTATCATGCACCAAACATGCAGACATTAAATGTAAATGCTGCAACCGTAGGAAATTTACTAAAACCACGTCTGCAATTAACTTCTAGAGCACAATGGACGGGGCATTCCAATCAACAATTGTTAAGTGAACTTTCTTACGATACCTACGTAAAAAGTATTCGCGGTGGAATTGGTGTACAAATGAGCCATGGTTATTACAACCTAGGATCCTACAATGTGGGGCAATTGGCCTTGACGTATTCTCCAAAATTCACAGTGAATAAAAATTTCTCAATCGAACCTGCCATCCGATTAAAAATGGGTGATAAAAGATTGAATGCACAAAATTTAGTGCCAGGTCAGGTAATTGAAATGGAAAGGAGAAACGAAAGAATATTTTATTCAGCTACACCTGAGAATCCAATAAAGGACCTGTGGTATAAAGATGTTGCGCTTGCTTTATCGAGTAATACGAAGTGGTTTTCAGCTGGTTTCCAAATGGATAACATAGGACGTCATTTCAATAATGTGTACAATTCCAATGAGTCAAATGAGCGTTCAGGAATACATTATACAGCAAGTTTAGGCACAGATTTTGTGTCTAGTTCAAAAATATTTTCATTTTCTCCGTACGTAATGTGCCAGAAAGTGGAAAATTTATCTGAAATTTGGGGCGGCTCAATATTCAGGTATAAAAAAATGACTATTGGAAGCGGTATTTCTTCGGCAGGAGATTATGCTGGATCAATAGGAGTTAAGACCAACCATTTTATGCTAACCTATAATGCAGATATGACGCTTTCTAATTTAATTGGAATACGTTTATTCTCGCAACAATTGACAATAAGAATATTGATGAACAATGGTCGCTACGGCCATACAATGCTAAAATAATAAAAATGAGAAAATTACTTTTTTCTGCCGTGTTTGTTTGCACATCGTTGACCGCGTCAGCGCAAGACCTGGAATTCACTCAGTTTTACGCTAACCCCCTCTATTTAAATCCAGCTTTTGCGGGAACAAACGGATGTGCAAGATTTGCTGCAAATTATAGAAATCAATGGCCTGCTTTAAGCGGTAACTACGTTAGTTATGCGGCTGCATATGACCAATATTTTGATAATATTTCAGGTGGATTTGGTGTTATTCTAACCAATGATGTACAGGCAAAAACTTTGAATACAACAACTTTGGGTCTTGTTTATTCTTACCACTTGCGTTTGGGAAGAAAATGGACTGGACTTTTTGGAGCAAAAGCGGCATACACTCAGAAATTTCTGGATTGGGATAAATTGACGTTTGGCGATATGATTGACCCAAGAAGAGGTTTTATCTATTCCACAAATGATGTTCCTCGTGGAGGTTCAAAAGGGTTTTTCGATGCTTCTGCAGGAGCGGTAGTCTATAACAAGAACTTTAATATCGGTTTTGCAGCGAATCACTTGAATCGTCCAAATGAATCATTAATTGTAGGTGAGTCTAAATTACCAATGCGATTTACAGCGCATGCTTCAGCAAATATTGCTTTAGGTGGTAGTTCAAAATACTCCAACGTTACGACGATCATGCCCAGTGTATTGTATTCATATCAACAAGGATTCCAACAATTGAATATTGGAGCTTACGTTAAATACAGTCAATTCACAGCAGGTGCTTACTTTAGAAATAAAGATGCGTTTATCTTGACTTTGGGTGTGCAAACAACTACTTTCCGCTTAGGATATAGTTATGATTTAACAGTTTCTAGATTGAACAACGGAATTTCAGCAGGGTCGCATGAGATTTCAATGCAGTACTTGGTGCAATGTCGTAAGAAGTCTAAGAAATTTAGAACGATATCTTGTCCGACTTTCTAGTCAAGACATATAACATATTTAAACACCCGTTTCTAATTATCGAAATGGGTGTTTTTCGTTTAAGGCTATGCTAATCTATTCGATAAACGATTTCACCCTTGATAACGGTTAGCATTGAGAAATTCTCTCTAAAGCTACCACCCGAATTTAATGGGTGTTCAAGCAAGATTAAATTCGCTTCCTTCCCTTTTTCTAATGTTCCTGAATACTTCTCTTGAAACGAAGCGATTGCTGCCCATATCGTCATTCCTCTTAAACAATCCATCAAGGAAAGCCCATCTTCCAATCTAAATCCTCCGCTCGGTTGATTATCCGTGTTTTTTCGTTGAGTAGCAGCAAAAATGGTCAAAAATGGATTCAAACGATCAAACGGAAAGTCTGTTCCTATAGTAATAATT
>ERZ1046568.240-NODE-240-length-47225-cov-6.620394_pt1 | contig 47225 bp, 38 predicted proteins | sample MGYA00383092_ERZ1046568 | MGnify/ENA primary metagenome ERZ1046568 (study PRJEB29581, sample SAMEA5548362) | metagenome | biome: marine; feature: coastal; material: water | depth 1 m | study: Short-term variability in the microbial, nano- and picoplankton dynamics... | reverse complement strand
TCAAAAACAGAACAACTTGGTATCATGGATTATCAAATTGATAAATTAATAAAAGAGGGAGAAATTCAATTAAGTCAAAGGGATCATCTCAAAGAAAATGAAATGGGAGATAAATTTGAGAAATACCAAGAGAAATATAATGAAGGAAATCTCAAAGGAAAAAAACTCGAATTATTCAATACGTATTTGAAACACAAAAACAACTATGAAGAAACGACTAAAAAAATAAAGAGTGATAAAAAGAGTCGAGATGAATTCAAAAACTCTCTTTTTAAAGAAATGAAAAAACCGTTCTATCAACCTATTTCAAAAGAATCTTTTAATTACACAAATGGTCAAAAAACTGGTGTTCACAAGGAATATGATAAAAATGAAAAACTTGTTCTTGAAGAGGAACTGAAAGATGGGGTTAGAAATGGTTCTTATAAGAGATATGAAAATGGAGAAATAGAGGTAGAGGGAACTTATCTCAACAATAAGAAAGACGGATTATGGACTCTCTATTATGACGGTTGGAAAGAAGAAATTTCTTATTTAAATGATGTAAAGAACGGAGATTATAAAAAATACTATGGAGATGTGGTGGTAATAGAAGGTCAGTATTCCAACGGTTTAAAAACTGGAGATTGGAAAGATTATAACAACCAAAGTGTCTTAACCAAAGATTATATTTTCATTGATGATAAGTTGGATGGACCGTATAAAGAATATTCTGGAGATATTGTGGTAAAAGAAGGTACTTATTCCAATGGTTTAATGACTGGTGAATGGATTTTCAGACATGATAATGGAAATCTAAAAGGTCAAGGAAATTATGTTAATGGTGATGGAGAGAATGTTGGTTCATCTGGAATTCCAAAAAATGGGAGAGATGGTGAATGGATATTATACAAAGACAATGGGAATAAGTCTCAGATTGGAAGTTATGTTAATGGAAAAGAAGAAGGAGAATTTATAATCTACCATGATAATGGAAATAAGAATCATGTTGGAAGTTATAGAAATGGAAAAAGAGTTGGGGAACACATTTATTATCATGATAATGGGAACAAAAGTATTAAGGTAGAATTTAGGGAAGGGACAAAAGAGTTTGTTGGTAATATCCAATATCAGTATGATCAGAATGGACTTAATGAGGAAAGATATGAATTTAAAAATGGGGAATTTAAATTATATAAATCGCAAGAACAAATAGAACAAGAATTAAAAGAAGTGAGAAAGAGGAGAGAAAATATAGATAATGAAATGGAAACCAGATGGAATTATGAATTAAACTGTACTTGGTGTAGTGATTCATTTAGAGCAATGTCTGGAACAATGTTTAGTTATGGTCTCGACATGGAATGTAATCGAGATCTACTTAACGCATTAAGATTAACATCTGTTGATGTTAATAATATTTACTGTAAGAAATTCTGTTCAAGAAAGTGTGCAGAAGAGTATTGTGAATCGAAAGACTAACCCACCTCTTCATTCACTCCATAATATTGTCCCATGACAACAAGAACAAGGTTCATGAAATCACCCTTTTTCTAAAGATTCCACTTGTTTTTGGATACAATAAAACACAAGATTTAAAAAACGTCCCGATAAAAAACACCTCTGTATCCTTTACAGGACAATCAGATCAACCCGATACACTTTGGGATTATTCTACCGTAACAGATTTCGCCAAGTTACGTGGTTGATCTACATTACAATCGCGCATTACAGCAATATGATACGACAACAATTGGAATGGAATCGTAGCCAATAAAGGCACCAATTGCTCATCCGCATGCGGAATTTCGATAACATGGTCTGCCATGTCTCTAACTTGCGTATCACCTTCTGTTACAATGGCAATAATTCTTCCTTTTCTAGCTTTAACTTCTTGAATATTCGAAACAACTTTCTCATATGACGTTCCTTTCGTTGCGACAACAAAAACGGGCATATTCTCATCGATCAAGGCAATAGGGCCATGTTTCATCTCAGCTGCCGGATAACCTTCCGCGTGGATATAAGATATCTCTTTCAATTTTAAAGCACCTTCCAAAGCAACAGGAAAAGAACTTCCTCTCCCTAAATAAAGTGCATTTGCGGCATCCTTATATTCAGCAGCAATTTTCTCAATCAGGTCATTTGCTTTCAATACTTTTTGGACCTTCGCTGGTATCGCTTCCAACTCATGCAATAAACTATGAAATTTCGTTTCGCTAATGGTCCCTTTGTTGTGTGCAATAGAGATTGCCATTAAGGTAAGAACGGTTACTTGAGCTGTGAATGCTTTTGTCGATGCAACCCCAATTTCTGGTCCAGCATGCGTATATGACCCTGCATCTGTAATTCGAGAAATCGAAGATCCGACCACATTACAAATTCCAAGTATTATTGCTCCTTTTGATTTGGCCAATTCAAGAGCGGCAAGCGTATCAGCCGTTTCACCAGATTGTGAGACAGCAATTACGATATCACCTTCGTTAATTACTGGATTTCTATAGCGGAATTCAGATGCATATTCTACTTCAACGTTTATTCTCGCTAAATCTTCGAACAAATACTCGCCTACCAGACATGCGTGCCAAGACGTACCACAGGCAACCATCACAATACGTTTTGCATTCTTCAATTTTTGCTCGTAATCTTTGATTCCACCAAGTGAAACCCATCCTTCTTTTGCATTCAACCTCCCTCTGAAACAATCGTTTATTGATCGGGGCTGTTCGTGAATTTCTTTCAACATGAAATGCTCGTAACCTCCTTTTTCAAGAGCCTCCAATTGCAATTCTAAATGCTGAACATAAGGCGTTTTCTCTTCATCGTGCATGCTGAAAAGCTTCATCCCATCTCTCAAATCAATCACTGCGATTTCTTCATCATCCAAATACACAACTTGGTTGGTGTATTCAATAATTGGTGTTGCATCAGATGCTAAATAGTAATCGCCTTCTTTTCCAATACCAACTACTAATGGAGAGGATTTTCTAGCTGCAACAATTGTATCCGGTTTTTCTTTAGAAATAGCGACAATTGCATAAGCACCCGTCACACTTAAAAGAGCAAGACGAAGCGCCTCACCAAACCAAACACCTTCTTTTTTCTGAATATCCTCGATTAAATGAACTAAAACCTCAGTGTCTGTTTCACTATTAAACACATAACCTCTTGAAATTAATTCTGCTTTTAAAACATCGTAGTTTTCGATAATTCCATTGTGAATTAAGGCAATATTTCCGTTGTTTGAATAATGTGGATGGGCATTTGTATCATTTGGTTCGCCATGTGTAGCCCATCGAGTGTGCGCAATTCCAAGACTACCATTTGTCTTTTTATCTTTTGCAAATTCAACCAAATTGGCCACTTTTCCTTGCTTTTTATACAGGTTTAATTTATCCTCAGATATCAAAGCTACACCTGCGCTGTCATAACCACGATATTCTAAACGCTGCAAACCTTTTATCAAGATGGGGTAAGCTTCTTTCTTACCTATGTAAGCTACAATTCCACACATAAAATTAAAATTCGGTATAAATTATATAAAGTTTCGGTTTCGCCTTGTTCGTTGTATTTGGACCGTTAAAAATAATTCGATCACCTGAAGTCGAACTTCGAACTGGCAAAATATAAATAGGTTTATTCATTTTTAGACCCGAAACAATGTTTTGAACAAATGGTGCAATATCCTGAGTAACACTTTTGGTGAAATCACTTACACTTACTGTCGTAGTTGACCCTACGGCTATACCCGAATTCCCTCCTTCGTATTCCTTTTCTATCATTTGGACTAAAGTGCCAACGTCATAGGCCGAACCTGTTTGATATTGAATAGGCAATGAAAGAATAGCTTTGTGAATAATTGCATTTTTCGGAATTTCATCCAATCCAGGGATTTTCACAACAGCTCTCAAACCAAATGCTTGCGCATAAAATTCTTGTTGTCCGTTGGAAGCATTCATCAAAACGTCCCCAACTTTCGTGCCGGCATGATTTAATACAGTGCTATTATACGAATCAGTTGATCCGTCAATAATAAAACTAAATTCTTTTTTCACCAAAGTCGGCACTCCATTAATGGTTTCCCAACGCTTAAAATACATCGTTAATTTTGACGCACTTGAACTCATGTTGAATCCAAAAACGCCTCCTTGTCCAGGTAACATTAATGAATTGTTAGTAGTGATGTAAAGTCCTTTAAAGTAGGATTTAAAATTGTCGTTGTTGTCAAAAGTCGTAGATCCACTATTCGCTTCAGTAATCAAAGTTTTGGCAAATATGGTATCCAAACGAATTCTCATTTGAGGGGCCACAGAAACAGTATCAATAATTGCATCGGCTATTGGTTCTGGCGTAATAAAACCTGCTCCTGGTTCAACCAAATTAACCGCTTTGTTTGTTAAACTGGAAGTGGAATAATAATCATCAACATCAGATATATCTTGGTCCAATTCATACACCTCAAATTTCTGAGTAGTCAGTTTTCCTGTATAGTAACTGAATTGCATCGCTAACACAACTGAATCCAAGACAATATCAGAAAGAGGTCCGAAAGAAGGGTTTCCAGACTCCAATCGAATCTGAGTATAGAAGGAAGTTTTAATTTGGCCGAACACAGGATCGTACATTTCTCCCAAGGTATGAATCAGTGGATTTTTCGTTTTTATAGAATCGTCCAAAACGGAATACGTTTCTAAAGAAAAAGTATCTATAGCACCAGCGGCCAAAAGTCCAGCTTCATCAATTCCAGTGCTACCAACTACTGTATCCACCTTCTTACAAGAAGTAATTAAAAAAATAGCTATTAAAAAAGTAGCGGAAAGTGTTAAAACCTTCCGCCAGATGTGACTAATGTTATGTATCATTGAATTATATAAGTACTTCTGCTTCAATTACTTTGTCAAAAAATTCGTTCAATGTTTTGTTTTGATTTTCTTCAGGAACAAACTCCTGTTTCAAACAATCCATGTCATCAACTATCGCTTGTAAAGATGGATCTAAATTTTCACTAGCAACGTTAATTCCGTCAGCATATTTCATCATAACCCTTGAGATATTTAAAAAACTTGTGTCTTTTAATTCTTCAAGAACCTTATCTTCGAAGCCGTCAAATTTAAGTTTTGCAGAAAAACTCTCGTCCCAATCTTTGTTAAATGAGGCATTATATACGCTGTAGACAACTTTCGTGTTCACAAAATGTGGGTCTTTGTTGTACAATTTCTTGATATATAAAGACATCAAACCAGACATCCAACCATGACAATGAATTACATCCGGTTGCCATCCTAGTTTCTTTACTGTTTCAAGAACGCCACGACAAAAGAACATAGAACGTTCGTCATTGTCTGGGTGAAACTCTTCATTATCATCAACAACAGTCGACTTTCTTTTAAAATACTCGTCGTTGTCGATAAAATACACCTGCATTCGAGCTGCAGATACGCTTGCTACTTTAATGATTAACGGATGATCTGTATCGTTGATAATCAAATTCATTCCTGACAAACGAATTACTTCGTGTAATTGGTGTCGTCTTTCGTTGATGCTACCGAATCTGGGAGTAAAAACTCTTATTTCTTTCCCCGCTTCTTGCGTTGCTGGAGGAATTCTGCGTGCAGTACTAGCTATTTCTGATTTTGGTAAGAAGGGATTGATCTCCTGTGTTACAAAAAGGATTCTTTTTTTATCCATCAAAATTTTAGATTGTGTTAATTTGGCTACAAAAATATAAAAAAAATACCGGAAAATCAATGAAAAATGATAGTTTTACGCTCTTGCAATTTTGTTAATAGCTGACAATGAGACAGATAGGAAATAATGAAGAATTGGCACAATACATCAAATGGTGCTCAGATCACCATAAATCTGTGGGATTTGTGCCAACCATGGGCGCTTTGCACCTTGGACATTTATCATTAGTTGACATAGCAGCAAACGAAAACGACATCGTTATTGTGAGCATATTCGTGAATCCTACGCAATTTAACAATGCAAAAGATTTAGAAAAATACCCACGAACATTAGATAAGGATGCGAAATTATTGACGCAAACGGAGTGTAATGTTATTTACACGCCTTCTGTAAGCGATGTTTATCCAACCAGTTTTATTCCTAGAAATGCAGACTTGGGCATCTTGGACACTACTTTAGAAGGTCATTATCGTCCTGGACATTATGTTGGTGTGGTTAGCGTAGTTCAGCGTCTTTTTGATTTAGTCCAACCTCAGAAAGCTTATTTCGGCCGCAAAGATTTACAGCAAGTAGCTGTCATCAAAACAATGGTTAAGCAATTTAATTACCCAATTGAAATAAAAGTAGGAGAAACTGTTCGAGAAGAATCGGGGTTGGCCTTGAGCAGCAGAAATAGTTTACTTACAACAACAGAAAAGAAGGAAGCTGTTGCTATTTCGGAACTTCTGTTTGAAATGCGAGAGTGGTCAAAAGTTTTAGATCCGCTCGCTTGTGAAACAAAAGCTATCAAAAAATTCGAAGAAACGACCATGCAATTGGAGTATTTGAGCATTATACATCCTTTAACTTTCGAGAACTTGATTGATGAATGGGTTCCCGGAGCAACAGTTTGTATTGTGGCGTATTGTGGCGAAGTTCGTCTCATCGATAATCTTGAGTTGGTTCCCCTAACATAAGGCTTCAATTCTCGAATTTCCATTACCTTTGTCCCGCAAAATAAATACCATGCTGATACAAGTAGTAAAATCTAAAATACACCGCGTAAAGGTGACCCAAGCCGAATTCAATTATGTTGGAAGCATTACTATCGATCGCGTATTGATAGAAGCTGCAAATTTGATTGAAGGAGAACGAGTTCAAATAGTTAACATCAATAATGGTGAACGAATAGAAACATATGTGATTGCTGGAGAATCAAATTCAGGAACCATTTGTTTGAATGGACCAGCAGCACGAAGAGTTCAAATGGGAGACTTAATAATAGTAATCGGCTACGGTTATTGCGAAATTGAAGAAGCAAAAACATTCAAACCCTCGCTTGTTTTCCCTGATGAAACAACCAATTTACTTCCATAAATGAAAAAAGGGATCACGTTTCTATTAAAAACTGTCTTACCTCTTTCAATTGGTATTTACCTGATTTGGTTGTTTTATACAAGCATGTCAGCCGATTCGAAAGAGCAGTTTTACGAAACGATAGGGAAGGTGAACTATTTATGGATTATTATTTCATTAATTTTTGGATGGATAGCCGTTGTTGCACGCGCCCAGCGATGGAAATATGTTCTAGAACCTTTGGGATATCATACACCCCTTAAAAACAGATATCACGCAATAACAATAGGTTATTTGATTAACCTGACGATTCCAAGAGCTGGAGAAGCAACTCGGGCAGTTTCTTTATACCAATCAGACAAAGTGCCTTTTGCTCAGTCATTTGGCACCATAGTAGCTGAACGAGCCGTCGATTTGAGCATGTTGGCATCTATATTCTTGATTACAACATTGGTAGGCGGTCAAGATTTCGATCTAATCTGGGGTGAATTGATGGTAAAATTTGGTGGAAAAGGGTCTTCAACCAGCGGATTTCAATGGAAATATGTTCTCTTTGGAGTAATTGGCGTAGGTTTATCTGTGCTTATTTTTCTCTATTATAAATCTCCCACTTTTAAAGAGAAGTTGCAAAATTTCATGAAGGGTGTTATCGGTGGATTACTCGCCATTTTCAAATCCAAAAATCCGGGAGAATATATTTTACAGACTTTTGTTATTTGGGGCTGTTATTTGCTAATGTTCGGTTTGTGTTTCCTTGCTTTAGATGAAACGGCTCATTTCCCCCTCAAGGGTATGTTAATTGGCTTTATAGCCGGTTCGGCAGGGATTACACTAACAAATGGTGGGATCGGCTCCTACCCACTCCTTGTGGGTTTAGTGATTGCCTTCTATTTAAAAGATAGTTATCCAGATTCGGCTGAAGGAATTGGCAACGCACTCGGATTACTCATTTGGGTTTCACAAACATTGATGATGATTGTTTTGGGTTTACTATCTTTGGTACTGTTACCGAAGAATTATTCCTCGAAAGATGTCGAAACTACAACAGATAAAGAATAAGATTCAAACTCTTGACGGAGCAGCAAAAATTGTCAAAAAATGGCAAGATGCTGGTGAAAAGGTTGTGTTTACGAATGGATGTTTCGACATTCTTCACAAAGGTCATGTTACTTATCTGGCCAAATCAGCTGATTTAGGAGATAAATTGGTAGTTGCTCTCAACACAGACCAATCACTAAAAGCGCAAGGAAAAAGTCCAGATCGACCAATAAACCCTGAAGATGCTCGATTGACGGTCCTCGCTTCACTTTCCTTCATTGATCTCGTGATTCTTTTCAACCATGATACGCCTTTAAAAGAGATTGTAATCCTTCAGCCGGATGCACTTGTAAAAGGAGCAGATTATGACCCAAACGAAAAAGACGAGTTTTCAAAAAAATACATCGTGGGGTCAAAAGAAGTACGCGTGCTTGGCGGTGAAGTGAAAGTCATCGACTTAGTAGAAGGATATTCAACTACGAATATTTTAGCAAAGTCCAAAAAATAGTCTACTTTACCTATATATAGAACTGAATATATTTCTTTTAAAAAGACAAATTCTTTCCATTAGCATTTTTTAAACAGTTTGGGTCTGTCCAAAAAGGTAGTTTAGGTTTATTAAAATTAAGTATCAAATATAAGGGTATCAAAACTACATTTTAACCTGAGTGCATTAGAACGTATTATTTTTAACAATAGTTGCACCGACTTAAATGCTATCCAAAATCACATCTTTATATTATACGTTGAAACTACAAATGGCGGTTGTGGGCAGTTTTCAACGCAGCAGAAATATCCATATGAACTTCAAAGTTGAATTATTTTTTAAAGGTCAAAACTTTCCCGAATAAACTTTTTCACATGTCAGCAAAAATAACATTAAAACACTGTATTTGAATTATTTGTAGAATGTAAAAACAAGCAGTCGAAGCTAGTAAATCTCCAAAATTTAATTCTTCTTAAATTTTAAAATTCCCATTTTTTACCACCCAGTATAATTCTCTTAATTCATCTAATTACTGCAATTATTAAAAATATGTGTTTAAACATTTTGGTAGACTTATCAACATTCCATATGTTTGTGGTAAAAAGTGGTAAAAACTCTTTATTTTTACCCATTATAAGAAGTCATGTCAGGTCTAGTAGGAGAATACGAAGTGAAGCTCGACAACAAAGGTCGATTCATGTTTCCAGCAAATTTGCGGAAGCAGCTTTCTCCTAGCGCCCAAGAAAACTTCATGTTGAACAAAGGCTTTGAAGAATGTCTCACGCTATTCCCTATGAATGAATGGGAAACACTCAGCTCGCGACTCTCCAAACTCAATTTGTTCGTCCCTAAAAACCGAATGTTTTATCGACTCTTTCACCAAGGAGCGAAAAACACTTCACTTGATAGTGCAGGACGAGTTCTTGTACCCATCCATTTGATGGACAGAGTGGGTTTGAAAAAGGAGGTCATGCTTATTGCATACAACGACCGCATCGAAATCTGGGACAAGACCAAGTACCTCGAAATGATCGAGGGCAACATGGTTGATTTTGCCGATTTGGCAAATGAAGTAATGGGAAACGTAAATGAGCAAGAATAACACCGACTATCATAACCCTGTGATGCTCCAAGAATGTCTTGACGGCTTAAACATTCGTCCAGATGGAATTTACGTTGATGTTACATTTGGTGGAGGCGGCCATTCTCGCGCTATTTTTAATCAACTCTCAAGCAAAGGAATCCTAGTGGCATTCGACCAAGACGTCGAAGCAAAGGACAATGTTTGGGAAACGAAAAATTTTCATTTTATCGAAAGTAACTTCTCTTTTTTACGCAATCAATTAAAACTTCGTGGAATTACAAAAGTAGATGGCATACTTGCCGATCTTGGCGTCTCATCACATCAATTTGATAAAGGTGATCGCGGTTTTTCAATTCGTTCAAATACACCGTTAGACATGCGCATGAATCAAAAAGCACAGGTTTCTGCAATCAACATCGTAAATAATTACGAAGTAAATGAAATAGCGCGGGTTTTAGGACAATATGGCGAACTAAAAAACGCTGGTCGAATAGCAAGAGGAATAGTGAGCTTTCGAAGCAATAAGAAAATTGAAACAACAGGTGATTTAATGGACGCTACTCGACCGTTTGCCCCCAAATTTAAGGATCACAAATTCTTCGCTCAGGTATTTCAAGGTATTCGAATAGAAGTGAACGATGAAATGAAAACACTAGAAAACTTTTTACTACAGACGAGAGAAGTATTGGCTCCTGGTGGAAGACTTGTGGTGATGTCCTATCATTCACTTGAAGATCGACCTGTTAAAAACTACATGAAAAGAGGATCTATTGATGGAACCATTGATAAAGACTTTTTCGGCAACATATTAAAACCTTTCACAGAAATCAATCGACACCCAATTGAGGCAAGTGAAGTAGAAAAAGAAACCAACAATAGAGCCCGCAGCGCAAAATTAAGAATAGCCGAGCGAAACAATGGAGAATAAAGTAACTGATAAGGAAGAGGAAACTCCTATGGACGTCGTTTCGAAGAAATCAAAAACTTTGAAAAAATCGTCGAACACGGGAAATCCTTTGATGCAAATTTTGAATGGCGAGTTCTTATCGAAGGAATTCGTCGTGAAAAACCTTGGGTTCATCTTCTACTTCATTTTTCTGCTCATTCTTTTAGTTGCCAAAGGTTATTACGATAAAAAATTGACCCAAAGTGTCGATACATCCCTTAATGAACTGGATGAATTAACAGGAGATTATGTAGCCAAAAAAGCACAGCTGGAAGAAGAAACTAAACGAATCACACTAGTAAAAGAACTTGAGCCCTCTGGCCTGAAAGAAACCGAGAACCCTACCAAAGTTATTCGGGTAGATAAAGAAGATTAAAGTGAAAGAAAGAAAAGACATATACTGGAGAGCTTACCTGATTTATTTCGGGTTTGTCGCTTTGATGTTGCTTGTGCTTTTTCAAACACTGTCGCTTCAATGGCAGGATGTTGCCAAAGATCTTGATTTAACAGAAGAAAACGAAGGGAAAATTCCTACAAGATTGCGAGAACGAATTCCACGACGTGGCGAAATCCTTGATGCAAACCGAACTCCATGGGTTACTTCGGTTTCTTTCTACGACATCCACATGGACCCACAAGTGGTGGAAGAAAAAATATTCTTAGAGGAAATTTCTAACCTCAGTCGAGAATTGGCGAAAATGTATCCTTCAAAGAGTGCTGGGGAATACGAACGCGATATACGAAGAGCTAGAACAAATGGGAAAAGATACTTATTGATCAAAAAGCGTGTTACAAACGAAGAACGTAGAAAACTAAACGAATTCCCAATCTTTAATCTCGGTAGATTGAAAGGAGGCCTAATCGATACGGACGAAACAATAATTCGCAAACGGCCACAAGGGGAACTGTTAAAAAGAACACTTGGTTTCGTTCAAAAAAATGCAGATGGTACTCTTACACGAGTTGGAATTGAAGGAGCTTACAACGACTACTTAACGGGTGAAAAAGGAGAAGAAATTGAACAGAAAATCTCCACCGGATGGAAGCGTACTGGGCAGATAGTAAAAGACGCTGTTGAGGGAGCAGATGTAATTACAACAATCGACAAGGAAATTCAAGAAGTAGCGCATTCGGAGTTATACCGACAAATGCAAAATCAAGGAGCAAAACATGGCACGGCTATCGTAATGGAGGTAAGTACAGGTCATGTAAAAGCGATTGCCAACCTAAAAAGAGGTCGCGATGGCAATTATTACGAATCGTACAACTATGGAATAGGAACAAAGGAAGTTCCAGGGTCTACTTTCAAACTAGCCTCTCTAATGGCTGCGCTTGAAGACAAGAAAATTCATTTGTCAGATACGGTAGGCGCTTACGGCAAATACAACTTCTACGGTGAAAAATTGACTGACTCTAAAACGAATGGATATGGACGCATTACAATCGAACGAGCTTTTGAACTTTCATCGAATGTAATTTCTCGTGTTATCAACAACGCCTACAAAAATGAGCCCGAAGCATTCGTTAAAAGACTCCGCTCATTTGGCCTTGGCGATCCGTTGGGTATAGATTTAGAAGGAGAAAGTGATCCAACGCTTTATGCTCCAGGAAGTAGCAATTGGTCTGGCATTTCTCTACCCTGGATGGCAATCGGTTACGAAGTGCAGCAAACTCCACTTCAAACTTTGGCTTTTTATAATGCTGTCGCCAACAATGGTAAACTTGTTCGTCCATTATTTGTGAGTGAAATCCGAAGAAATGGACAAATTGTAAAACGTTTTGACCCTGTAACTCTTCGCTCTAAAATTTGCTCAAACAGCACTTTAACAGCGCTACAGCGAGCACTGGAAGGTGTTATAGAAAGCGGAACTGGATCGGCTTTAAAATCGGCTTATTTCAAAATCGCTGGTAAAACGGGAACAGCACGAGTCTTGAATTCGGACTTACGATACGGAAATAAAGGGGAGGAAAAACACCAAGCTTCGTTTGTTGGTTATTTCCCTGCGAAAAACCCTATTTACAGCTGTATAGTTGTCATTACAGCTCCAAACAAGGACATCTATGGCGCATCAGTTTCTGGAACTGTATTTAGCGCCATTGCCAATAAAGTATATGCGTCAACACTGAGCTATCACAAAGCAATAAACGAAAAACCTCGATTAAAAGGTCCATTTCCGAAGTCCATGAGTGGGTCAAATAATGATTTGCAAACGGTTTACAGAAATCTTCAAATTCCATTCTCGAAAAAAATTCAAGAAGAATGGGTGAACACAAAAGTGAGCGACAAAGGAATTCTTTTCCAAACTAGAAATGTAGCCAAAAATACTATGCCAAACATATTGGGATTATCTGCAAAAGACGCAGTCTACCTCATTGAAAGAAGTGGAATGATGGCCTCGATAAAAGGTAACGGAAAAGTTGTAGCACAATATCCGCAAGCTGGTTCATCAGTAATTGATGGAGGAATAGCACAAATAGTATTGAAATGAGTCAGAAACTAGCACATATCCTTGATTCTATTGCTGTTTTAAACAGTAATTGGGATAAGAATGCAGAAATCTCAAGACTCTCGTTCGACTCGCGTGATGTAGATTCAAACACCTTATTTTTTGCCGTTGTAGGAAGCACGACAGATGGACACAAATACATTGACCAAGCGCTTGCAAAAGGATGTATAAATATTGTTGTCGAGAGCGATTTCATTTCAGATGACTGTAATGTGGTTCGAGTTCAAGATAGCGCTCAAGCATTATCGATTGGCGCTCATAATTTTTACGGAAAACCTTCACAAAAAGTGAAATTGATTGGAATCACTGGAACGAATGGTAAAACGACTACCACTTCCCTCCTTTTCAATTTATTCATGCAAATGGGACACAAAAGTGGTCTGATTTCGACGGTAGTGAATAAAATAGGGAACATTGACATTCCTGCGACCCATACAACACCGAATCCAATTGCGCTTTGTGATTTGTTGAACCAAATGGTGGAACAAAATTGCACACATGTTTTCATGGAAGTGAGCTCTCATGCAATACACCAGAAAAGAATGTTTGCACTGAATTATACTATCGGAGCATTCACGAACATCACACACGATCACTTGGATTATCACAAGACATTCAAGGAATACATCGACGTTAAAAAAAGCTTTTTCGATCATTTAGGACCGAATGCCATCGCTTTGACCAATGCAGATGATAAAAACGGTATGGTAATGTTGCAAAACACCAAGGCAACGAAACACACTTACGCTCTAAAATCACCAGCTGACTACAAAGGAAAAATCATCGAAAACGAACTGTCAGGGCTTATCCTTCAACTGAATGGCACAGAAGTTTACACCCAGTTAATTGGTGAATTTAACGCCTACAACTTACTAGCTGTTTTCGGCATCGCACACTTGCTTGAACTGGACAAATTAGAAGTGCTTACACAAATGAGCACCTTAAAATCAGTTGACGGTCGATTTGAGTTTTTCAAAAGCGGAGGAGATGTAACGTGTATAGTAGATTATGCACACACACCTGACGCATTAGAAAACGTACTAAAAACCATTCTTAGTTTCAAGAAAGCAGGAACAAAAGTACTGACAATTGTTGGTTGTGGCGGGGATAGAGACAAAACGAAACGTCCGAAAATGGCCGCGATTGCTAACACCATGAGCGATCAAAGCATTCTCACTTCTGACAATCCGAGAACTGAAAATCCAGATACGATATTGGAAGAAATGGAAGGGGGAATTGATTCAGAAGGACTTATGAAAAACATCACCATTTCAGATAGAAAAGAGGCAATCAAGCTAGGTGTTTCTTTGACAAAAGCAGGTGATGTTCTCCTGATTGCTGGAAAAGGGCATGAAAAATACCAAGATATAAATGGAACAAAACACGACTTCGATGATATGGCGATCGCGAAGGTATTATTCATCAAAATAAAGAAATAATGTTGTATTACTTATTTGAATATTTCGACAAATTTAATGTGCCAGGAACTGGACTATTCCAATATATCTCCTTTAGAGCGGCCATGGCTTTGATTTTATCCTTGATAATTTCCATTGTTTTTGGTAAAAAATTCATAAAGAAGCTACGTAAGCAACAAATCGGTGAAACTGTTCGTGATTTAGGATTGGAAGGACAAATTGAAAAATCAGGTACGCCAACAATGGGCGGACTGATGATTCTCACTGCTATCCTAATTCCAACACTTTTACTTGCCAAATTGCACAATATTTATGTCATGACGATGCTCATCGCAACCGTTTGGTTGGGATTAATCGGATTCATAGACGATTACATCAAAGTTTTTCGCAAAAACAAAAAAGGATTAGCTGGGAAATTTAAAGTGATTGGCCAAGTTGGCGTAGGCATCATTGTAGGATGCATGCTTTATTTTTCCAATGATGTTCAAGTCCATAAAAAAGTAAAAAACAACTATGTCCTCACAGTTGACGAAGAAGATGTAACAAATAGTCACGCAGCCTTCGCACAAACCGAAGGTTACAAGTGGATCAAAACACGTGACATGACTACTACTATTCCTTTTGTGAAAGACAACGAATTCAATTACAACTGGTTGATTAATGATAAAGGAAAAGTCGCAGGTTGGATGCTCTTTATTCCGGTTGTCATATTCATCGTGATTGCTGTTTCCAATGGAGCAAATATGACTGATGGATTAGACGGATTAGCAACTGGTACTTCTGCAATAATCGGTCTTGCATTGGCCGTTTTTGCCTATGTCAGTTCCAATATCCGTTTCGCCGATTACCTCGATGTCATGTACATTCCACATGCGGAGGAACTTGTGATTTTCATCGCCGCATTTGTCGGTGCATGTATTGGATTCTTGTGGTACAATTCCTACCCCGCTCAAGTGTTCATGGGCGATACTGGCTCGTTGGCATTGGGAGGAATCATCGCTGTATTTGCCATTTCCATTCGAAAAGAATTATTAATTCCAGTATTGTGTGGTGTTTTCTTAATTGAAAATTTATCGGTCATTATGCAAGTAGTATGGTTCAAAATAACCAAGCGGCGTTTCGGCGAAGGCCAGCGAATTTTCCTCATGGCTCCACTCCACCATCATTACCAAAAGAAAGGCATTCACGAAGCTAAAATCGTATCTAGATTCTGGATTGTTGCCATTCTTCTTGCCGTATTCACAATTGTAACGCTGAAACTCCGTTAGTGTCAAAATTTGGTAAACATATCGTTGTTGTCGGTGCTGGGGAAAGTGGTGTTGGTGCTGCCATTTTAGCACAAAAAGAAGGCTACTCTGTATTTGTTTCAGACAAAGGAACAATCAAGGAGGAATTCCGCTCTGCTTTGCTCGAATATGGTATTGAATTCGAAGAAAGAACGCACTCGCTAGACAGAATTCAGGCAGCAGATTGCTTGGTCAAATCACCGGGAATTCCTTCAACGGTTCCGTTTATAAAAGAATTCTCAGACTCGGGTAAAAAAGTGCTTTCAGAAATCGAATTCGCTGGCCCTTATTGCAAGGCAAAAACGATTTGTATCACAGGCAGCAATGGTAAGACAACAACATCCATGTTGACCCACCACATCTTGAAAAAAGCGGGTGTCAAAGTTGGCTTAGCAGGAAATGTCGGATACAGTTTTGCGAAACAAGTAGCACAAGAAGATTTTGATTGGATTGTCATCGAATTAAGCTCATTTCAACTAGAGGAAATGTATGATTTCAAGGCAGATATCTCCATGCTTTTGAATATTACTCCAGATCATTTAGACCGGTACGATTACGACATGCAGAAATATGTGGACGCCAAGTTTCGCATACTTCAAAACCAAACAGAAAAAGACTGGTTCATCTACAATTTCGATGATCCGATTATAAAAGCAGAAATAGAAAAACGTAAACCCAATACCCAAATGGCACCTTTCTCGCTTAAGGATGAGCAGAGTGTGGGTGGATATTTGGCTCAAGAACAGCTTATTATCAATATCCATAAACAATTTACTATGTCAATCCATGATTTAGCCCTAAAGGGCAAACACAACACCCAGAACTCTCTAGCATCAGGTATAGCTGCGAGAGTATTAGAAATCAGAAACGAATCGATTCGCGAGAGTCTAACTGATTTCGTAAACGTCGAACACAGAATGGAATTCGTTGCAAAAGTTCACGGAATCGAATTCATAAACGACTCAAAAGCAACAAACATCAACAGTACTTGGTATGCTTTAGAATCCATGAATAAACAAACAGTTTGGATCGTCGGAGGTGTGGATAAAGGCAATGATTATTCTGAACTGGCTGAACTAGTTCAAGATAAAGTCAAAGCAATTATTTGTCTGGGTAAAGAAAACAAGAAAATCATCAAAACTTTCAAAGGTATGATTGAAAATATCGTTGAAACTGAATCAGCGATGGAAGCCGTTGCTTATGCTTACCGATTAGCGCAAAAAGAGGAGACGGTATTGCTTTCTCCAGCATGTGCAAGTTTTGACCTTTTTGAGAACTATGAAGACCGAGGAAATCAGTTCAAGAAAGCAGTAAGGTCGTTGTAAGATGACAACGCGCAACGCACTCTATATCAATTCAGTATTTCAACCGATTCAATGGAAGGCGCAATAATTTTGATGAGAGCCGTTAAACAAGATAAAAGCGTTTTGCTAATAACTGGCGATATGACCGATTGGCAAGCCAACAAACAATACATCGAAGAGTTTATTGACTCCTTCAAAAAATAAAAATGAACAAGTATTTAGACTATTTAAAAGGCGATCGAGTCATTTGGATCATCACGTTGTTGATGTTGGCTTTCTCGTTGGTGAGTGTCTACAGTTTTGTGCCAATTTTAGTCAAAATTGAGGGCGGCACACCTTTTAAATATTTATTTAAACATTTTGTTTATGTACTCATCGGATTAGGCTTAATGCTGTGGGTGCACCGAAAGGACCCCAAGTATTTTTCAATGCTTTCGAAAGTAGCGTTTTACTTGGCCGTCGGACTCCTTCTTTTCACCTTCTTTTTTGGTGCGAAGGTGAATGGCGCAGGACGATGGGTCCGCATTCCTTTTGTAGGATTGACCTTCCAATCATCCGATTTCGCTAAGCTTGCCATCATCGTTTATTTATCACGTTTGATGGTCAAGAAAAGCAAGTTAATGAACGACTGGAAAAAGGGTTTTTGGCCCATAATGTTGCCGATATTTATCATATGTGGATTGATAGTAAAGGATAATTTTTCGACAGCAACCATACTTTTTTCTATTTGTTTAGTCATGCTTTTTTTAGGTAAAATACCCTTCGGGAAAATTGCCATTATACTCGGCAGTGGCGCCATATTTGTCGGCTGTTTAGTCGGCTTGCAGAAAGCCGTTCCTGAGATAAACGTACTCCCCCGTTTAGAAACTTGGGAAAACCGAATTCTCAATCGAATGGACGATGAGAAAAACGTTGCAGCTAACGCTCAAGCTTTGAACGCCAAACTTGGCATCTACAACGGGGGTTGGATGGGACAAGGCGTTGGTGATGGAAAACTCAAGGAATACATTCCTGAAGCTTATGCCGATTTTTATTACGCCAGTTTTGTGGAAGAATTTGGAATTATTTCAGCTGTTTTTCTTATCTTATTGTATCTCATTTTACTGTTTCGAATAATAAAAATTGCCTTGCGCTCCGATAAATTATTTGAGACATACCTCTGTATCGGAATCGGGATATTGCTGCTCAGTCAAGCATCAGTAAACATGCTTGTCTGCACTGGGATATTCCCCGTCACAGGTCAAAATATGCCTTTGCTCGCTATGGGTGGATCCGCATTAATTATGACGTGTTTGAGCATAGGAATTATACAAAGTATAGCATACAGGCAAATGAAAACAACGAACGAATGAAGTTAGAACGTGTTATCATATCAGGTGGTGGAACGGGCGGACACATCTTTCCAGCCGTTGCTATTGCCGACGAAATCAAGAAAAGAAATCCGGAAGTGGACATCCTTTTTATTGGGGCCAAAGGTAAAATGGAAATGGAAAAAGTTCCTGCTGCTGGATATAAAATTGAAGGTTTAGACATCCGCGGTTTTCAACGAAAATTTACATTATCCAACTTTTTATTGCCATTTAAAATCATTTCTAGCTTGTGGAAAGCTCGTAGAATTATTAAAAAATTTAAGCCACAGTTCGTGATTGGCGTTGGTGGGTATGCTTCTGGCCCAACCCTACAAATGGCCAACCTATTGAAAATTCCAACATTGTTGCAAGAACAAAATTCATACCCCGGCAAAACCAATCGTATTTTAGCAAAAAAGGCACATGCGATTTGTGTTGCCTATGAAAATTTGGAATCCGTATTTGAAAAGAAAAAGATTCATTTTACAGGAAATCCAGTTCGTTTATCCGCTATTCCGACTTCAAAAGATCAGACTGAAGCAAGACGAAAAATGGATCTGGACCCAGATAAACCAACCTTACTCATCATCGGCGGAAGTCTAGGGGCAAGAACCTTGAATCAATCGGTTATGGCGCACCTAAAAACCATTGAAGAATCAGAAGTACAAATCGTTTGGCAATGCGGTAAATTCTACTTGGATAAAATCTCGGAAGAATTGGAAAACTCCAAACCCCAAAACCTTCATTTCAGTGCCTTTATTCAAGACATGGCAACAGCTTATCAGGCGAGCGATGTAATAATTTCGCGCGCTGGCGCTCTATCTGTTTCCGAGCTATGTTTGGTTGGGAAACCTTCTATTCTCGTTCCTTCACCCAATGTGGCAGAAGATCACCAAACCAAAAACGCCATGGCACTTGTCAACAACGATGCCGCCATTTTGATCAAAGATCATGAAGCAGAACTGATGTTGATTCCTACCGCTTTGGAATTATATCGAAACAAGGCGAAAAGCGCTTCTTTAAGTGAAAACATATTAAAAATGGGGAAATCCCAGGCAACACAAGACATTGTCGACGTAATTGAATCTATAGCACAGAAATGAGACAACTAGACAACTTATTGCTTTCATCGTACAAAAAGGTCTACTTTTTGGGCATAGGTGGCATTGGTATGTCTGCTCTAGCAAAATACTTTTTAGCGGAAAATTATGAGGTTGGTGGATACGATAAAACCGACACCAAACTGACCGATCAATTAATCGAAGCGGGTGCCGAAATACACTTTAAAGATTTGGGGGCCGAGATTCCTAATAAATTCAAAGACAAGGCGAGTACGCTGATTATTCACACACCGGCCGTACCAGTCGATTTTGGTGAATTGTTGTATTTTCAAAATGCTGGATATTCTCTTTTCAAACGGTCTGAAATCCTCGGTATCTTAACTCGAAACTACAAAGGACTAGGAATCGCTGGGACACATGGCAAAACAACAACCAGCACCCTTCTTGCTCACATTCTTAACGAAAGTGAATTACATTGCAATGCCTTTCTGGGTGGAATTTCCAGCAATTTCAACACGAACTACATTGGACACCCAGATGCAGAATACACTGTGATTGAAGCCGATGAATTTGATAGAAGTTTTCTTCAATTGAAACCACACGCAGCTATCGTGACTGCCATGGATGCCGATCATCTGGATATCTATGGAACAGAGGAGAAATTTCAAGAAGGATTTGAAGAATTTGTTGCCCTAATTGAAACAGATGGTTTGCTGATTTACAAGTATGGCTTACCGCTTGAAAGTGAATGTCCTCAACTCTCCTACGCCGTCAATAACGATGACGCCGATTTTACAATTGAAAATATTCGTTTCGACAACCAGAAGTTTCTTTTCACCGTGATTGGCCCGCAGTGGGAATGGGAAAACGTCGAACTCGGCATACCCGGAATTCACAATGCTGAAAACGCTCTATCTTGTATAATTCTTTGTTTGTGGCTCGGATTATCCGAAGAAACCATACGTCATGGTCTTTCAACGTTCAAAGGAGTAAAACGCAGATTCGAATACCATATACGCACAAAAGATTTCGTTTACCTCGACGATTATGCTCATCATCCAGCTGAAATAAAATCTTTATTGGACTCTATCGACTTACTGTATCCGAATCGAAAAAAAATAGGCATTTTTCAACCTCATTTATTCTCACGAACACGCGACTTTTTTGACGGTTTTGTTGAGCAATTATCGCGTTTGGACGAATGCATACTCATGGCCATTTATCCCGCTAGAGAAAACCCAATCGAAGGAATAACTAGCGAAAAATTATTAGAAAAGATTACCTCTCCAAAAAAGGTTTTATTGTCGCCCAATGAGATACCGCAGTACGTTGCCAACAAGACAGATTCGATACTCATGACCATCGGAGCCGGCGACATTGATAGAATCGTCGAATCCATCAAACTGACCAAAGAAGGATGAAGCGCTGGATTAAAATATCTCTGATAGGTTTGGGCATGGCACTCTTCTTTGTCTTAGTGGGCATGGTGTACAAGGCGCAGGACGAAACTGTTATGAATCCACCTAACATTATCGTTCCTCCAAACGGTGAAAATTTATTCATAACAGAAGAGGAATTATACCAGAGATTATTGGCCGAAGGAATCTTATTTCCCGGTCAAACTTTCGCGCAATTGGACATTGAATTAATCGAAAAAACGATTACCGACATGGGTGAGATAAGATCTGTTAAAGTTTTCACGTCCATTGGCCCAAACTGGTCCATTGAAGTGGAATTGCGCAAACCAATCGCACGGATTTTCAATAAATACAACGAAAACTTCTATTTGGATAGCGAAGGTTATACTTTGTCGCCAAGAAATTTACATACGGCTCGAGTTGTCGTGGTCAACGGTGAAATTCCAGACCGATTGAACTCCCCGCCAGTGGCAGAGCTAATTAACAATGATTCCTTGAAAAGTATTCGGAAACTCGACGATGTGTATCGAATTACGAATTATGTTTGTAATGACCCTTTCTTTCTTGCGCAAATCGCACAGATACACTATAATAAACGACGTGAATTTGTACTAATACCGCAGGTTGGAGACCATATGATAGTCTTTGGCTCAGCACTTACTGAAAAGGAAGTTTCTGAAAAATTTGAAAAGCTCAAGACCTTCTACAAACATGGTTTACCATATGAAGGGTGGGAAAAATACGACGAAATAAACCTCAAATACGAGGGTCAAATAGTTTGCAAGAAAAAATAAGTGTATGTCAAAAGTAGTAGTAGGCTTGGATATTGGAACAACAAAGATCGCTTGTTTCGTTGGTCGTAAAAACGAACACGGTAAGATTGAAATCCTAGCAATGGGGTCCAGTGAATCTCTTGGGGTCATGCGCGGAATCGTAGCCAATATCGAAAAGACAGTATATTCGATTCAAGCAGCTGTTAAAGTCGCTCAAGAATCGATGGACGAGCGCTACGAAGTAACACTTCACAATGTAAATGTGGGTATTGCAGGTCAACATATCAAAAGTTTACAACACAGAGGAATTCATACGAGAAATCAAGTTGTGAATGAGATCAGTCAAATGGACATCGATGCCTTGGTGGAAGACATGTACAAATTGGTTATGCAACCAGGTGAAGAAATCATTACGGTAATTCCGCAAGAATATATCGTTGACAACGAGCAAGGAATTAAAGACCCTATCGGTCACGCTGGCGTTCGTTTAGAAGCGAATTTCCATATCATTACTGGAAACGTAGGCGCTGTTTTGAACATCAACAAGTGCGTTCAAAAAGCAGGTTTGGAAGTAAAAGATATCATTTTAGAACCAATCGCATCAGCAGAATCAGTTCTTTCTGAGGAAGAAAAAGAAGCAGGGGTAGTTTTGGTTGACATCGGAGGAGGAACAACAGACATCGCAATTTTCCACGATGGAATTATTCGCCACACAGCGGTTATTCCTTTTGGAGGAAATGTGATTACCGACGATATCAGAGAAGGTTGTACGATAATGAAACGTCAGGCAGAAATGTTAAAACGCAAATTTGGTTCAGCCTTGGCAAGCGAAAGGAGCGAAAAAGAAGTGGTTTGTATTCCAGGTTTACGCGGTAAAGAACCAAAAGAAATTACACTTCGCAATTTGGCGAATATCATCCAAAGTAGAATGGAAGAAATCATCGAACTGGTGCATTACGAAATTCGCAATTCTGGCTACGAAAAAAAACTAATTGGAGGTATTGTCGTAACAGGTGGTGGCGCCGAAATGAAGCACATGACACAATTGTTCGAATATGTAACGGGAATGGATACACGAATTGGATATCCAACAGAGCACTTGGCGAACAATAACAAAATTGAGAATTTGACGAGTCCGATGTACTCTACGGGTATCGGACTTGTATTAAAAGGATTTGAAAAAGACGAAACAACGGAAGCAGTTGCCAAAAAAGAGTCGAATGCCGTAAAAACGCATTCAAAAAAATCTAGAGGATCATTCTTTGACAAAATCATCGCGACGAGTAAAGAGTGGTTTACAGAAGAAGATTAGAATAAAGCAAAAAATAGAAAAAATGGAATTTGATTTGCCAAAAGACAAGAACGCATCCATCATCAAGGTTATTGGTGTTGGCGGAGGTGGAAGCAATGCAGTAAACCACATGTATAGACAAGGGATTAAGGGTGTAGACTTTTATGTTTGCAACACTGATCTTCAGGCTTTGGACGTATCGCCAGTGCCAAATAAAATCCAACTTGGGCCCTCTTTGACAGAAGGACGTGGTGCAGGTTCTATTCCAGAAATTGGGAAAAACGCAGCCGTAGAAAATATTGACGATATCCGTGAATTTCTAGGAAACAATACCAAAATGGTTTTTGTTACTGCAGGAATGGGTGGTGGAACTGGAACGGGTGCAGCACCTGTTATAGCTTCTATTGCCAAAGAAATGGGCATTTTGACTGTTGGAATTATCACAGTTCCTTTTGGTTTTGAAGGTCGCAAACGCCGTCAACAAGCCGAAGAAGGTTTAGCAGAAATGCGTAAAAATGTAGATACTCTTTTGGTCATCAACAATGAAAAATTACGTGAAATTTCAGGAAACTTAACAATCGGAAATGCCTTTTCGCAAGCGGATGATGTATTGACAACAGCAGCAAAAGGAATTGCAGATGTAATTTCCGTTACTGGAGCAATCAACGTCGATTTCAATGACGTGAACACAGTAATGAAAGATAGTGGCGTTGCCATTATGGGCAGCGCAGCGGCAGAAGGAGAAAACAGAGCTTTGAAAGCAGTTCAAAGTGCACTGAATTCACCTTTGTTGAACGACAGCGAAATTGCTGGAGCCAACTATGTATTGTTGAACATCACATACGGAGCGAAAGAAGTTTTGATGGACGAAATTACAGATATCACAGATTACATTCAAGATGAAGCTGGTTCTTCAGCTGACGTAATTTGGGGTCACGGATTTGATGAAACTCTTGGCGATGCCTTGAGTGTCACAATCATTGCTACTGGATTCAAAGCCGGGTCAACTTTATCGGATGAAACTGTTGAGAGAACAGTTGTTCGATTGGAAGAAGAACCAAAAAACGAAGTGAAGAGTCCTTTGAGTTCTCCAACACAAACTACTCCATTGGCGAACGTTACCGAGCAAGAAGCAGTTCCTTTTTTAAAGTCTGACGAAGCTCCCATAAACGAAGAAGTAGTTGAAAACAAATTGCCTTCTGATGCCGACCAAGATGAACCATTTATCAAGAATGAAGCAGAAGAGCAAGGCGCAATTAATTTTGATTGGGAATTAGATGCTGAACCTCAAATGAAAAAAGAGGAGGAAGAAATTACACGTTACGTTCTAGATGAAGACGAGCCAATTGCCAATACGCAAACAACGGCACCAGAAGAATCCAACACGACTCTTTCACCTGAAGAACAGCAACGTTTGAACAAAGAGCGTATGCAACGCATTCAGGAATATACATTGAAGTTGAAAAAACCAAATGGCATCTCAGAATTTGAAAAAGAACCGGCTTATGTTCGTAGAAACGTACAATTAGACGAAACGAAACAAAGTAGTGAGGAGAAAATCAGTCGATTTGGTTTAAACGAAGACGAGGATGGCAAGGGATCTACATTGAGAGGTGGTAATTCTTTTTTACACGATAACGTCGACTAATGAGCTTCATGGAACAAATTAGCGCCGACATCAAAGCGGCAATGCTAAGCAAAGACAAAGAAAAACTTTCTGTCCTTCGCGATATTAAATCCAAATTGATGTTGGAAAATACATCAGGAACTGGGGAAGTAACGGATGCCACAGCGATGAAAATCGTAATGAAATTGCACAAGCAACGAACGGAAACGTATCAACTGTACATGGAGCAAAATCGCGAAGATTTGGCTTCAGAGGAAAAGTTTCAAGCAGAAATTTTGGAGACTTATCTTCCGAAAATGATGACTGAAGCAGAAGTTGCCGCAGAAGTTACAGCTGCAATTTCGCAAACTGGTGCTTCTGGCCCACAAGACATGGGCAAAGTAATGGGCATTTTATCTGGAAAACTCGCTGGTAAAGCAGACGGAAAGATGATAGCATCATTAGTGAAGCAACAACTATTCTAAAAACTAGGCTTTATTCTCCGGAACTAGGGCTTTTGTTCTAGAATGGAATCAAAAGGTGTGCGAATTAATTTCGTGCACCTTTTTATTTGTATCTCAAACTATATTGTGGTAGGTTTGAACACACGATTTATTGATGCTTTTTGACAGCAAATAACAACATTCTTTATAGATCATTACTCGGCTTAGCTGTAGTGGTATATTTCATAACTGCATGGAACAGTCATGGCTTTTATCATGCCGACGAACATTTTCAAATTGTCAAATTTGCAGATGCAAAACTTGGAAAATCGCCCATTTCTGAACTACCCTGGGAATATGCCTCAGGGCTGCGGTCAACCATTCAACCAGCCATAGCCTAATTTATTATCAAAACAGCTGATCTTGTCGGTTTCAATGATCCTTATGGTCAAGTTACACTTCTTCGTTTTCTAACGGCGATCTTAGCCTTCATATCAACACTCTATTTCATCAAAACAGTGTTTCAAAACGAAATGGTTCGCAACCAAATGCTTTTTCTATTCTGTTCCCTTCTGCTGTTCTATATTCCGTTCTTGAACATCCGATTTTCTTCTGAAACATGGGCAGGTTTGCTTTTTCTTTATCCGATTGCCCAAATGCTTCGAAAAGATTCTGAATCTATCAATCCATTTCTTATCGTGTTATTCCTAGGTCTTAGTTTTCTGTTCTGATATCAAGTAGGTTTTATAATTTTCGGTTTCATTTTCTGGTTAATTTTCATCAAAAAAACCGAGTTGATCAGCCTTTTTAAAATCGGATTCTCTTTTTTGGGAATTTGTTTATTGAGCATTGCCATAGACAGTTGGTTTTACAGTGAATTAACCATTTCAGCATGGAATTATTTTAAAGTAAATCTTTTAGACGACGTTGCTTCGACCTTTGGGATTGCACCCTGGTGCAATTAAATAGTTGAAACCACCAAAGTATTCGGAACAGTATTGGGAATTCTATTCATTACACTCGTAGGATCTTTCTTTCTTTTGTTTCGAAAACATGTTATAACCTGGGTTCTCATTCCTTTTCTTTTGATTCATTTTTTCGCTCCGCACAAAGAATATCGTTTTCTCTTTCCTATTGTAAATTTGCTTCCTCTTTTGGTTTTTCTAATTATTGAAAAGTATATTTCATGGAGTAGAATCAAGAATTACCGCGGAATAAAACCATTGCTATATGGAATTCTATCGCTATTAATTGGACTAAACCTTTTGTTCGCATTCGCCCTATCGAATGAGTCGATGAGTATTGGACGAACTGAAATGAGTTTGTACATTCACTCTACTTACCCCAATGAATCCGTAAATCTTGTACATGCCAAATGGGCGAGTCCCTACAAACCTTGGGGAGCTATCATCAGCCATTACAACGATACGAATGTTAACAACATCGAAATAGAAAATCCAGCACATTTGGCCAATAATCTATTCCAAGAAGGAAAAGTAAACCTCTTCATTCTGAGAGAAATTGACCTGCGGAATAACCCAAATGGAAAGTCAGTAATGCAACACCATGGAACCCGTTTAATTAAAGAAAGTTTTAACCCTCTCACAAAATTTTTAGGACAAACCTTTGGCGTTTTTGAGTTGCAGGACAACCTCATTCTTCACACTTGGGAGAAGCAAGATTCAACTAAAATTCGATAATTTCCTTTCTTCTCCTTACTTTTGTTCTCCACATCTAAAAACAATGAAAAGAACACGCATAGTTGAACTATTAAATCCTGAATTAATTGGGACAAAAGCAAACGCAAAAGGATGGGTTCGCGCCTTTCGAAGCAACCGTTTCATCCAGTTAAGTGACGGATCAACCATAAATAATTTGCAAGCCGTTGTCGATTTTGAAAATTTCGATGAGGAAATCTTGAAAAAAGTCACGACAGGAGCTTCTGTTTCTGTAACAGGAGAATTGGTTGCATCTCAAGGAGCTGGACAAGCGCTTGAAATGAAAGTGGAAACAATTGAAATTCTTGGTGAGGCAAATCCAGACGAAATCAGTAAAACGGTTATGCAACCCAAGAAACATTCTTTGGAATACTTGCGTGAACAAGCTCATTTGCGTTTCAGAACAAACACCTTTGGCGCGGTTTTCAGAATTCGTCACTCGGTTTCTTTTGCAATTCACAAATACTTCAACGACAAAGGATATTTTTACATTCATACGCCTATCATTACCGGTTCTGATGCCGAAGGTGCAGGTGAAATGTTTCGTGTTTCGAACTTGGATCCAGAGAATTTACCATTGAACGATGAAGGGAAAATAGATTACAAAAAAGACTTCTTTGGCAAAGCTGTGAACTTAACGGTTTCTGGTCAATTGGAAGCTGAATTAGCCGCTACTGCCTTGGGTCAAGTATATACTTTCGGACCTACTTTCCGAGCTGAAAATTCGAATACGTCTCGTCACTTGGCGGAATTTTGGATGATAGAACCCGAAGTTGCCTTCAATGATTTGACGGACAACATGGATTTGACGGAAGATTTCTTGAAATACATATGTCAATATGTGATGGACAACAACGCCTATGACCTTCAGTTTTTAAGCGACCGTGAAGAAGGTGAACAAGCACAAAAACCGCAAGCAGAACGAAATGAATTGAACTTGATCGACCGCATGAAGTTCGTGATTGGCAATGATTTCAAACGTTTAACGTATTCTGAAGCGATTGATGTTCTCAGAAATTCAAAACATTACAAAAAGAAGAAATTCAAGTACGATGTAGAATGGGGAGTTGATTTGCAAAGTGAACACGAGCGTTACTTGGTGGAAAAAGAATTCAAATGTCCTGTGATTTTGAGTGATTACCCAGCGGGAATTAAAGCGTTCTATATGCGGCAAAACGACGATGGAAAAACCGTTGCAGCTATGGACGTCCTTTTCCCAGGAATAGGCGAAATCGTTGGTGGATCGCAACGTGAAGAAAGAATGGACATTTTGAAAAAGAAATGTGCCGATTTCAACATTCACGAAGAAGAACTTTGGTGGTATTTGGATACCCGAAGATTTGGAACCGTACAACACGCAGGTTTTGGACTCGGGTTTGAACGTATGGTGATGTTCGTAACAGGTATGAGCAACATCCGCGACGTTATTCCTTTCCCAAGAACTCCTGACAATGCCGAATTTTAATTAAACCGACTCGTATTAGATTAATTTTATTTAAATTAAACTCAGATTTAAATTCATGGCATTAAAACAACAGTTTTCGCAACGATTGGAGCAACGACTTTCTCCTCAACAAATTCAGTTGATGAAATTGTTGCAAGTACCAACTATGGAGCTTGATCAGCGCATCAAGCAAGAGATTGAAGAGAATCCGGCTTTGGAAGAAGGTGCAGAAGAAGATGAATTTGGCGATAACGAAGAGACCGATTACGATGATGATTTTGAGGATGACAAGGAAGATTTTGACATCAACGATTACTTAGACGACGATTCTCGCGATTACAAAACATCTGTTTCGAACAAAGGGAAAGATGAAGAAGATAAGGTTATTCCGCTTTCTTCTGAACGCAGCTTTCAAGAGCGTTTGACTTCTCAATTGCACCTGTTGGAAATCGACGACAAGCAATTTTTAATTGCCGATACCATCATTGGAAACTTGGATGAATCTGGATATTTGAACAGAGAAATCGACGCTTTGGTGGATGATTTAGCGTTTAGTGCCAATGTTTCGGCAACAGAAGCTGAGATTGAAGTGATTTTAATGCTGATTCAAGAATTAGATCCAGCAGGAGTTGGCGCTAGAAACTTGAGAGAATGTTTGCTCATTCAGATCGAACGCAAGCAAGACGGCGACATCACGAAGTTCACGGCAAAGAAAATATTACTCGATTATTTCGAAGAATTCACGAAAAAACATTACGATAAAATCCAGTCCAAATTGGAGATTGGCGATGATGATTTGCGCGATGCAATTGCAGAAATAATCAAACTAAACCCGAAGCCAGGAGGTTCCATGAAAGAATCTTCGAAGCAAATGTCGCAGATCGTTCCCGATTTCATGATTACGGAATTTGAGGGCAAATTAGAGTTGACATTGAACGGACGAAATGCTCCAGAATTGAAGGTGAGTCGCGGTTACGAGCAAATGCTTCGCACGTATTCTGAAGGCGGAAAAACATCTAAATCGGACAAAGAAGCCTTGACTTTCGTGAAACAAAAATTGGACGGTGCAAAATGGTTTATTGATGCCATTCGTCAACGTCAAAACACCTTGTTGATGACCATGACGGCTATCATGAATTACCAAAGAGAATTTTTCTTGACCGGTGATGAAACCAACATGAAACCGATGATTTTGAAAGATATTGCCGAAATCGTTAGTTTGGATATCAGTACCATTTCACGTGTTGCGAACAGTAAATATGTACAGACGAATTATGGCGTTTATTCCTTAAAATACTTCTTTTCAGAATCACTTTCTACTGACAGTGGCGAGGAGGTTTCGACTCGAGAAGTAAAGAAAATTCTATCTGAGGCAATCATTGCAGAGGAAAAGAAAAAACCATTGACAGACGAAAAATTAACAGCGATTCTAAAAGAAAAAGGCTACAACATTGCTCGACGAACCGTGGCCAAATACCGTGAACAATTAAACATTCCTGTTGCCCGATTGCGAATAGAATTATAGGTGATGAAAATTTTCATGCAAATCATTTCTTGGGTTTTTGTACCGCTTTTTATGCCCATTTACGCGCTGGCGATATTAATGCACATTCCGTCGGTTGAAGACTTCATTCTTAACGACGATTCACTATATCACCTCGCTAAAGAGAACAAAATTGCCATACTACTAATTTTCTTTGTTTGCAGCGTAGTTGCTCCAGGCCTCACTTTACTTATGCTGATGTCGAAAAAAATAATTTCTTCCATAGAAATTGACAATAGAAAAGAACGTCTTATACCCCTTTTAATAACTGCCGGTTACTGTTTGATGCTGTATTTGTTTTTTCTCTTTATGCGAAACGATAATCATTTGCCGAAGTACATTTACGCTTTGCCTTTAAGTGGCTTTATGACGATTAGCTTGTTTGCTTGGATCAATCTCTACACTAAAATAAGCTTACACGCCTGCGGCACGGGAATTCTTACAGGATTAATTTTCGCGTATTGTGCCAATTCTATTTACTTCAGTTTTAGCTTATTGATGATTGCCGTTTTCATTACAGGCTTTGTTTTAGCTAGCAGAATTTATTTGAATAAACATACCTTGGCGCAAGTTTTGTATGGCTTTGGGGGGAGTTGTATCATCGTTTTTTTCATCAATTACTTTTATCCAACCGTTTATTGACAGGAATTTAACTTCTGATTTTTCGGGAAATGTCTAACTTTGAACAAATAAAAAAACAAACGTGAGTAAATTAAATTTTGCTGTAATTGGAGTATCATTTTTGATTCTTTCTTCTTGCGGACTCTTTAATAAAGAAAATAAAGGACAAGGTTTCAACTTGTTTACAATAAAACAAGATAGAGAATTTGGAGCACAGGTAGCTGCTGAAATTGATGGTAATCCTGCTGAATATCCGATTTTAGATTCTATGCAGAATCAAGAGATTTATCAAATGATGTACAGAGTGCGCGACAAAATTTTAAATTCAGGTCAAGTAACGAACAAAGACAATTTCCAGTGGAGATTGCGTATCATCGATAATGATAGTACCTTGAACGCGTTTTGCACACCTGGCGGATACATATACGTTTACACGGGAATCTTGAAATTCTTGGACAACGAATCACAGTTTGCAGGAGTTATGGGCCACGAAATTGCGCATGCAGACAAACGTCACTCAACTCGACAAATGACAAAAATGTTTGGGGTTCAAGTATTGTTGGATATCCTTGCTGGAAACCGTGACATGCTGAAGCAAGTTACTGGGGCAATCATCGGATTGAAAAACTCCAGAAAACACGAAACTGAGGCGGATCAGTATTCAGTAGAATACCTTTGTCCAACTGATTATGACGCAGCCGGTGGAGGTGGATTCTTCCAAAAGATTGAAGAAATAGGTGGCGATCGTCAACTAAAATTTTTAAGTACACATCCGAATCCTGGTGATAGAATTGAGCATTTTAATTCGGCTAAAGTTACATTGGGTTGCACAGGAGCGAATAACAATGTGACGGAGTACAAGCGGATTGTAGGGGAACTTTAATCAATTACGAATCTGGTTCACACCAATTCTTAATTATCCATTGTCCATTAACTAATATCCCGCAATCTTCTTCGCTGTCTCGACATACTGAAAGAACTCTTTCGAATGATCAATATCCTTAGACACTACCTTCTCTCCTCTTTCTTTTCGTTTATTGAATTCTTCTATATCCATACTTGGAATGCTGTTGTGGCTCAAGCGAATGAAAATTAAATTTTTAGAAGGAATAACGGCTATGTATTGACCCAACAATCCTCGACAATAATATATTTGATCTTCGCCGTCGTGATAAGTCCAAATATGTAAAGCATAGCAGGTGTTTTTTATCCCATCATCAGTTATTGGAGCGCGATTAGTGAACATTTCAACCATGAATTTTTCTGAAACGATTTGTTCTCCGTTCCATTTTCCTTTGTTCATGATTAAACGTCCCAGTCGACCAAAATCTTGCGCTGTGGCATACAAACAACAGAACGCTTTTTCGTCACCATTTTCTCTGTCCAAACTCCAAAAGGCATCGCTTTGTGTCCCAATTTTTGTCCATAATTTTTGTTCGGCATATTTCGATAGATCGGTGCCTGCCGCCTTTTCGATTATAAAACCGAGGAGCTGCGAATTTCCACTTTGATACTTGAATTCCTTTCCAGGTGGCATTACTCCTTTTTGGCGACTGACCAAACCATACAAATCATTTCCGTAATAGGATTCTGCATTTTCAGATAAAGGGTTCTTCCCACTTTCTTCCCAATCGAGGCCAGATGCCATTTGCATTAGGTGACGTATGGTAATGTCTTTTTTATCGTCGCTTTCGAAACTGGGAATGTACTTTGCCACCTTTTCGTCAAGCGATTTGATTTTTCCTTCATCGATTGCTACGCCAATCAGCATACCAACAACCGTTTTTGCGATGGAGAACACGTTGGAAACGGTTCCGATGGCATGCTTTTCATAATACTTTTCAAAAAGCAGAGAATCACCTTTGAAAACTAGAAATGCAGTCGTTTTAGTTTTCTGATTCAGCTTTTCTTCTTCCGGTGTGAAATTATAGACATTATAATTATGATCGACAACCCATTTAAACGTTTCTCCTGACTTTTTGATGGTCGAATAAGGAAATACCTCCAAATCATAGATATCTGGTCCTGATTTGCCAATTAGGTAGGTTTTTGCAATTCCTTTATACAGGTAGAAACGACCTGAAAGGATGATAAAAAGATTGACGATAATGACGATCGCGAGAAGGGAAACTCCGAAAACTTTGAAAGCTTTCTTAATCCATCGAAATAATGTACTCATATTTAATTGACGTATTCGTAATCGAAGATTTGGGCAAGTTTTTCTTTGAGGACTTTTTTCACCTCATCCATGTCTAGTTCTCTACCTAACTCTCTTTTCATGGAAGTTACAGCTTTATCTTCAATCCCGCAAGGGATGATATCCCCAAAATACGACAAATCGGAATTTACATTAAACCCGATGCCGTGCATGGTGACCCAACGCGATGATTTTACACCCAAAGCACAAATCTTTCTAGCGCGCTCGGCGTCTCCATGAATCCAAACTCCCGTTAATCCATCGACTCTGCCCGATTCTATGCCGAACTCTTTCAAAGTTTGAATGACTGCTTCCTCTAAAAAGCGCAAATATTTATGGATATCTGAGAAAAAGTGATCTAAATCGAAAATAGGATATGCTACCAATTGTCCGGGTCCGTGATAGGTAATATCACCACCTCTATTTATTTTATAGTACGTTGCTTGGCGTTCCCTCAGTCCTGATTCGTTCAACAAAAGATGTTCTTCATTGCCGCTTTTCCCTAAAGTAAATACATGAGGATGCTCGCAAAACAAAAGAATGTTCTCGGTCGGAACTTGATTTTTGTTCTTCCGATTTTCGATTTTCTGGGCGATGGTTTTGGCAAACAATTCCTCTTGATAATCCCAAGCTTTTTGGTAGTCTATAGAACCTAAATCTTGAAATTGAACGGTGGTTTTCACAACTAAATTTTAGAAAGTGAATCTTTTAAATAATCGATGATTTCAATTTCAACACAATCCACATTATTTAAATCAGCTGTGTAAAGTGATGCCCAATCTAAAATACTATTCAGATAAAGTGTTTTTTCAATTTTGGAATTTCCTTTGGCCTCCAAGTTGATAACAGTATCAGTTTTAGTACGAAGACGATCAAGTGTAATTTCAAGACGTTTTTGATTTCGTTTAATTAGATCTTTGGTATTTAAAAATACCACTCCAAATCGATTATCTCCTCCACTCCAACCTACTAGTTCATTGTGGTTCATTTCAGGAATTGCTCCCGCCCAACCAATTTTCTTTGAATTCTCATTGAATTGTTGACGTGCACGAATCGCCATTGCTTCGTATGACCCCGGGGAATAAAAAACAGGAATCTTATCTTTCAATTTCGCTGCTATCTCTTGTGCTTGTTTTATAATACCTTCTAGTTCTGTTACGATTAAATCGTGTCCCTTCTTAATTTCAGTCAATCTTTCAACAGGACACATACCTATTTGATTGAAAATATTCACCAATTGAACCAATGAAAAAGCCATAGCGGTTCTGGGTGGATTCCCACCTGGCACTATTACATAGTCAAATCCGTTCTCTTTGCACAAAGCCTCCAGTGAACCACCAGAAGTAATCGCAATGATATGAGCGTTTTTTTGAATCGCAGTTTCCAAACTCATCAATGTTTCTTCTGTGTTACCAGAATATGAGGATGCAATAACCAAAGTATTTTGATTAACGTAACTTGGAAGATGATAATCTTGACAAAAATTGACAGGTACAGTTAAATCTTTTTCTAACCATTGAGCTACAATTCTACCACCAATTCCAGAACCACCCATTCCGCAAATCACGACATTTTGAATCGTATTTTTTGGTTTTTTGAAGGTCACTTTTTTAGCAATCGAAAGAGCTTCCAAAAGGTTGTTTGGAAATTCTTCAATTAATTTTTTCATTAAGATACTTGGTTCCATAGAATTGATTTTGTTTATACGAAATTAGAAAAATTTACTTCGTCTGAGTAGACGTTGAACAGGGAAATCTATTTTGCCATAAATTTCATTTTTCTTAATGGTGTCCACATTGAAGGTAAAAGGCGTTCGTTTGTAACTCAAATACCCGCTATTCTCCTGGTTAGGAATAAGCTGTGGTTGCCTGTCACCAGAATAAAAAATGTAATAATCATTCACTATTTTCATCGACAAAGGTGGCGAAATTAAAAATCTATACTTTTCTTTTTCCCGTGTTAAAATTCCTTTTGACAACAATTTATTAATCAAATAATTTGCTTTGTCATTCATAGAAAGTGCCAAAGAAAACCCTTTCACTTTTGTTTCTTTCGTCGAAACGACCTCTGTAATTTCAAAATTATCGTCCATCACAGATTCGATAAATGTTTCTTTCACGATTTGTTTTCCTCCTTCGCGAAAAGACAAATCACCTTTCCATGCGGCCAAAAAGTCATCCAGAGGAAAACTTATTTTGCCACTCATTTTTTGCATGTATCGATAAATTGGATCTTCCTTATTCGAACCAAACGATTTAGCGTCAACATGCAAATTCAAATATTTGTTAGAAGCAGGGCTTACAGGCAAAGCCAATCCTTCTTCCTTAGGTGAAATATTGAACGACTCGTTTGATTTTATATAGGAAAGTAAAGTAACACTTACTGAATCGACATTGTGCGCAAACATTGCTTTTTCTATTCCATATTCCTTTAAACTTGGAGCCGTGGAATACAACACTAAATTTTTCTCAGCGAAATGTTTTTCCTCTAAAAATGCTATCCAGCTTTCAGATTGATCACCCTTTTTTGCATCTAAAACGCGACGTAAGGTTTTTGGAAATTGATCGCCTCTATAAACGAACAGCCAATTTTTTCCGTAGGTCAAATAGCTTTTTTCTTTCTTCCAAGAATAAATCCGTTGACCACCAAGATTTCCTTCAGTTGCTTCAATAAGCTGTTTCACTCGGCCAATACCCGCTCCTATTTCACTGCTATCGGTAACATGAATTAAAAACCCCCAGCTTCCATCTTGATTGGCAAATCCATATACAGGGGCTTGAAGATCGAGACCATAACTTTTCGCTTGACCTAACAAAAATTCTTTAGAAAGAAAGTCTCTATATTCGACTTTGTTGAATTGAAACATACCCGTCGTTTCATGGGCTAATTCCAAAAGATTTGTGCGAATTAACACATCACCATCCGGCATACGATCCACTGTTTCGGGTTCGAATGAGCGCGCCAAGGAAAAATGACGAGCGACAAGAAAACTAGCCAAAAGAATGGAAAGAAGAACAATTATAGAAATTTTTCTATACAAAAAGTTGAGGTTTACAGAGTGTCATTATTTCATGATAACATACAAGCTATTTACCAAGTCTAGAAGGTGTTTTCCAGAATCTTCATATTCACCTTTAAAGTCATACACCAATTTGAAATCTGTTTTACTAATCGAAGTTTTTGACGAAGTCAATTGCATATCGCCTGATTTTGTTCTCATCGCGTTCAACATATCGATTTGTTTATTCGTCATCCACGTTCGCGGAATGTTATCGATTATTTTCGATGTATTCATTTGTCCATAAAGGAATCCTGATTTCTTTGTTGCTTTGATTTGACTTCTCGTTAATTTGTTCGCCCCAAAACCATCCGGATTGTTCACGGCAAGATTCTCGTCATTGGTCATAATAAACATACCACCATGATTAATAATGAATAATGGCACTGAATTTAAAAATGCATTTTCTATTTTCCAGTATTTGCCCATGTTCTGCCATTCGGAATTCATATTAGACATTTGTTCCATAAAGATAGCCGGAATATCATTTCTATTGGTTGAGAAACCCAATGTGAAAATCGGAATGTCTTGTTCTTCAAAAGTTTCTGTTTCGATATAATTGAAATCCTCATCGTACTCATACACCAACTTACGAACAGGCACTTTTTTAACTCCGTTGAAAGAACCAAACATACCGCCACGATACATATCAAAAATGGCATCTTTGTCTAAAAAGGCATTCATCATTTCAATGGCCAAAACCGAACTAGAAACCATTCTGCTTTTTTCTTTCTTAAGAATCGGCATGATGATTTCGTAGGTTTTTTCATACGCTTTCCCCAAATCCACGTTATAGGTAAAATACGCTGAATTGTCCTTGTGAATATATTTGGTCATTTTCTTGTCGAACTTGCTACTGTTCAGCTCTTTGTAGATCGTCCCCAGAGCATCGCCATAATTGGAGGTCATATTAGCCTCAATAGAATGTTCTTTTAATCGAATATCACCGACAATTTTATTGTTTTTATAAAGACTTGTAATATCTTCAATTAGGGAAGGCATCAAATCACGATAGTAACTAAACGGTTGTGTTTTTAAAATGTTCCGCTCGTTATCCAAATAGAAAACTCCCTCCACAACATGTGTCAATTGTTCTGCTAAAACTTTATCTGATTTTCTTAAATTTTGTCCATCGATAAACAATTCCTTGGACACTTTAAGCAGATATTCTCTTCTTAAAGCGGTTCGAATAGAATCTTTTAAATCGTAAAAGTTTTTGTGTGGGGCATAATCCTCCTCGATGATATAATCTCCAGATTCTTCGATTTCTTCCAATGCTTCCTCGACATTGTACACATCTTCACCATACTCTTCCATTTCGATAGCTGGAGAATCCTCGTCGTATGTTTCAGGAATTTCTTCGTAATCGTCTTCGTAATAATCGTCGTAGTAATTGTATCTCCTGTTATCGCTATACCCCCTTGCATACCAAGTTGAATCTGAAATGTCATATACTCTAGTCGAAATAGGATCGACTCTTAATAAAACACCAATATTACCACGCACCATTAAATGATTGAAATAGCTTGAATAAAACTGAACTCCTTCATATGGTGAATCTACCTCATCAAAATCGTCAAATGCACCAAAAAGTTTGCTGAGGTCGTTAATGCCAAATGAAAATCCGGTAACGCTATAATCCCGATTCATTCCATAAAATACATTGAATTTTTGATCAAAATCAATACCTGCGTCTTTTATAGTTTTCCCAGAAGCAGAGCCATCGAAAAGTTCTTGTTGCAGATCTTCCATGAATTCATACTTGATTAATTCGTCAAGCGGAATTTTTTGTAAAAGGGAAATATTATTGATACTAAATACGGTTACGGCATCCATTGGGATGAAATCCTCAGATTTTTGGGCATTGAGTTCAACTGTTGTGCACAACAACAGAAGTGTTAAACATAGCGATTTCATGCTTTTTATTCTTAAGTGAAGGCGTTTTATCTACCTCTTATGGTTTCAGAGGGCTAAGATAAATGGTATTTTCCAATAAACTCGGGTTTTGGCTTAAAGAATATGCATTCGACTTAAGCATAACGGCCATTTTGTTCTTCGCCATTACAGCGGACTTGTTACTGAAGTCTTTCACCAATCTATCGAATCGGGTGATAGAAATATAACTGCCTTGTTTCAGGAGGTTGATTTCTTTTTCGTTCAATCGATCTACTTTCTTAATACTGAATTCAGGAACCGACCTTTCAAAACTACCTTCTTTCCATATTAACCAATCTACATTGTCACCTAAAAAGTCCTCATTACCTTTCACCTCACTTTTAACAGTACTTTTAATCGCTTCTTGGAGAAGTTTAACGGATTTAAAATCACATTGTAATCTAAAAATGTAATTGCCAAAGTCCTTTCCCATTTGAACATTCTTTATCCCTTCTTTTCCTTCAAATACATTAATAAAATGGTCTATTTTACTTTGAATCTCTGCTCTAGTTGGAATCTTTTTACCATCGAGACTATCCAAAGCCAATAAAGAAGAAATCTTCACCTTGGAGGAAGAAAGGTTAATGTTGTATTTGAATGTTCCCGAACCATCCTGATTGATCGAAATATCATCTACTATTTCAATACAAGAGGATATTGTAAACAAGGTGATTAAAGTCAGGAAAAGATATACTTTTTTCATGAGTCAAAATTAGTGAAATAACAATTCAAAAATGATACCACGATTTATTTAAATTAGAAAGTAGAAGCAAGAATTAAGAAGTGGAGCGTTTCTTACTTTTTATTTCTCTCCTCTTATTTCTTACTTCTTATTTCTTCCCTCTTCCTTCTAATTTCTTACTTTTGCACAAAACTTACAAGTAGATGGAAAAATTCTCCACAAACAAAGCACCAAAACCAGTCGGAATGTATCCTCATGCACGAAAAGCAGGTGGATTGTTGTTTTTGTCTGGAGTTGGACCGAGAACAGCAGGTTCAGATTCGAATGATTCGCATGTGCAAGGATTGAAATTGGACCACAACGGAAATTTTTTAGAATTTGATTTTGAAGCGCAATGTCGCAGTGTATTTGACAATGTGAAAATCATTTTGGAAGAGTCCGATTCAAGCTGGGAAAAATTAGTGGACATTACTGTGTTTTTAACGAATATGAAACGAGATTTTGCTACTTACAACAGGATTTACGCTGAGTATTTTAAGGACAATTTGCCGTGTCGCACGACGTGTGAAATCAGCTCTCTTCCTACGCCCATTGCTATTGAGTTAAAATGTATTGCATCACTTTAAAAATAAACAATAAATGATTCGTTTTATTATTCGCTGTGCGTTAGCACTGGCAGCTATAATTTTTACCTTTATTCTTTTCAAGAATGATAATTGGGGCTGGGGAATCGTCATGATTCCGGTTATCGCAATTGTAGGTTTGACTTTTTTCAGAAATGAAAACATGATTTTGGCAATGAACCAAATGCGTTTGGGAAATACCGACAAGGCAAAAAGTTTGATGAACAAAATCACGCACCCACAGTTGATGCCGAGAAAGCAACATGCTTACGTGATTTTCCTTCAAGCGGTTTTGAACACACAAGAATTTGGTTTCGGAAAAACGGAAGCTATGTTGAGAAAAGCGTTGACGCTTGGTTTGCGAACGAAACAAGATAACTCTGTTGCCCGCATGCACTTAGCTGGTATTTGTGCTCAAACAGGCCGTAAGTCAGAAGCTTTAACCTTATTGGCTGAAGCAAAAATAATGGACGACAAAGGAATGATGAAAGACCAGATCAATCAAATGCAGAAGCAATTGAAAATGGCTCCGTCCAAAAATCAAATGCGCATGGCCAGCATGCAAGGCGGTCGCAAGAAATCCCCGCGTAGATAGTTTTGGGTAAAGAAACTCCTAAAGTTTATGCCGATTTTCCGAAGAACTATTCTCTTTTGGATGCAGGCGGTGGACAGAAACTTGAGAAATGGGGAGAAGTAATTACGATTCGACCGGAACGTCAAGCTTATTTCAAATCAGGTATTCTTTTTACAGATTGGGAAAAGCAGGCACATTGGAAATTCATAGAAAAATCAGGTCAGAAAGGTGTTTGGAAGAATTTAAATCCATCGACTAAAAATTGGCAATTGGAAATAGAGGGCTTGAAATACAACCTCGAATTAACCCAATTCAAACATGTTGGGTTGTTTCCAGAACAGAATATCAATTGGAAATTTATTCAGAAAAACTTACATCCCAAACAACGTTTTTTAAATCTTTTCGCCTACACTGGAGCTTCTTCATTGGTGGCAAAAGCCAAAGGTGCCGAGGTACTGCACGTCGATTCAGTAAAGCAATTGGTCGGATGGGCGAAAATCAACATGGAAACGTCCGAACTTTCAGATATTAAATGGGTCTTGGAAGATGCTTTGAAATTTGCGCAGCGCGAGGCAAAACGCGGGAATAAATGCCACATGATTCAAATGGATCCGCCAGCTTGGGGATTGGGAGCGAAAGGTGAGAAATGGAAATTAGAAGATAAAATTCAGGAATTGGTCCAAACGTGTTACGAGATTCTAGAGCCGAAAGGTTGGTTGATTTTGAATACGTATAGTCCGAGCTTGAAATTGGCACAAACAAGGTCGATAGTGAAGAATATTTTTCGAAATGATCCAGAAACTGCCGCTGAATTGTGGATGAAAACCGAGACGGGGAAGGATATGTATTTTGGGGATTTGGTGAGGGTGAGGAAAGGGTGATACGTGGCTTTTTTTTAACGCAGAGGCGCAGAGAGCGCAAAGGTTTTCTTTAAAGTCCGTTTACTATTCTTCGGATTCCTTTTTTTACTAATGTTTCATTGCAATTAATTAATAAACCATGATTTAAATCTGTTAATCTAGAATAGGTCATCATTTGGGCAGTGCGGATTGGGTGAAGTTCGCTGACTCATTTTAATTCTAATATTACTTTTTCTTCGACAATTAGATCTACTCGAAATCCAGCGTTCAGTTGTACACTTTTATATTCTTCAGGCGATGCAACCTGACGTTGTACTTTCAATCCTATTTCTTTCAGTTCGTAGTAGAGGCATTCTTCGTATACACTTTCTAATAATCCTGGACCCAATTCTGAATGAACCTCAATGGCTGCGCCAACAACAAACGATGTGATTTCATTTTCTTTCATAAGTAGTTTTTTCACTTTCTATATTATGTTAAGAAAAAAAATCCATGATCCCAATAAAAAAAACAATCACGCAGATAAACTCTTTACTTCTCTGCGTTTAAGAGAACCTACTCAAACAAAGAAACCAAATCACTCTTACTCAAAGATTTCAAAACCGAAGCATCTGTCCGCACCAAATCCTCAGCAAGCTCTCTTTTCGACTCCTGCAAAGTCATGATTTTATCCTCAATCGTATCAGGGCAAATTAGCCTCACCGCAACTACATTTTTCTTCTGTCCGATTCTATAACTTCTATCAATCGCCTGATTTTCAACAGCTGGATTCCACCACGGATCGACGATGTACACGTAATCTGCTTCTGTAAGATTCAAGCCTGTTCCACCTGCTTTGAGACTGATTAAGAAAACGCGAACCTCTTCATCATTCTGAAAACGGTGGACAATTTCTTCTCTCTTTTTCGATTTTCCAGTCAAATATTCATGTGAAATTTCTTCTTTGTCCAATTCAATTCGAATCAAATCTAGCATAGTAACGAACTGCGAGAAAACTAAGATTTTATGATGCTTGTGCTTATTGCGGATTTCCTCTAAAAGGACCGTCATTTTTGCTGATTCTGCTCCGTAATCCAAATCATCTGGCAAGATTTTCGGTGAATCACAAATCTGACGAAGTTTGGTCAATCCAGCGAGAAGTAACATACTTTTATTGATGTCAAATTCCTTTCTATCCCTGCTCAAAAGTGAATCTCGAATTTCTGTTCGTTGCGAATCGTAAACGGCACGTTGCTCTTCGCCCATTTCGCAATACAAGACCATTTCCGTCTTTTCGGGCAACTCCTTTGCGACTTGTTTTTTCGTTCTACGCAGTAAAAAGGGATTAATTTTTTCTTGTAATTCTTTCGCTCGACCAAAATCTTTGAACTTGTCAATTGGCGTTGAATATTCGTCACGGAAATGTTTTACGGAACCAAAAATCCCAGGAACGGCAAAAGAAAACTGAGCGAATAAATCGAAGGTATTGTTCTCAATCGGTGTTCCCGTCAGCACAACTCTATTTCGAGACTGCAGCAATCGCGACGCCTTGTAACGCATAGATTGAGGGTTTTTTATAGCTTGAGATTCATCCAAGAAAATATAATCGAAAGGAAATTTCTTTAATTTATGGACATCAGAAAGCAACGTTCCGTATGTGGTTAAAACAATATCGTAATGTGGAAAATCGTTTGTGTTTTTGGCTCTCGTTTGACCATAATTCGTCAAAATTCGAAGTGTTGGGGCAAATTTTTCTATTTCTCTGGTCCAGTTGAATAGTAAGGAAGTAGGAACGATTACCAAGTGCGTTCTGTCTTTTCCTTTTTCTTTTAAAGAGACAATAAAGGCAATAATCTGAATAGTTTTTCCAAGTCCCATATCATCTGCAAGGCAACCACCAAAATTGAATTCATCCAAAAAGTGCAACCAATTCAATCCTTCTTTTTGATAATCACGCAGTGCAGCATTTAACGCTTTGGGCACTTTTACCTTTTTGATGTTCTTGAAATTCTTGATTTGTTCTTTCAAGTTTTCAATTTCGGTGAACACTTGATTATCAATCATTTCCTCTTCGAAAAGTTCGTTGATGATGGAATAATTCACTTTTGCAATTCGGATTTTATCTTCTACAACATCTCCCGAACGGAAATATGCGCTGAATTTTGCAATCCATTCTTCAGGCAATAATCCATGTGATCCATCACCCAAAACCACATAATTACTTTGGTTCCGAATCGCTTTTTGAACTTGTTGCAGCGTCACCTGTTCATCGGCAAAATTCAATTTAATTGAGGTGTCAAACCAATCCAAACCACTACTCACATTTATCGCTACCGAAATTTTTGCTGGGTTCCAATTATTCTTTTTCAATTCACGGAAACCCATCACTTCCACTTCTTCGTCGGCCCAAACGGAGAAAGCATCGGCGAACCAACCTTCGTTGTAAAATTTCTTTTTGTGGAGGTAAAAATGATCGAAACCGCCAAGTTGTTCTTCAAACTCTTCGTGCTGACTAATCAACATGCCGAGAAATTTGTCTTCCATTTTTTTATCCCGTGGAATCGAATACCATTCACCCACTTCGTCTAGACCAGATAGTTGTTTTTGACTCAGAACAGGCACTTCCATTTTTCCGTATCGAATGGCTGGCGTGATGAGAATATAATTTTCTGATTCCGACAAATAAATGGTCTTTTTTGATCCGGCTGACTTTATAAACTTTGCAATTTGTTTCTTGCTTGCTTTTTTCTTGAAGGCATAATCGATTTGAACGTCCTCTTCCAAAGGCGCCAAATATTCTTTGTGGAATTCTTCGTATTGACTCACGGAAATCAACAATCGGTGATTGTATTCTTTAAAAAAAGAAAAGAGTTTGTATTTGTTTTCGCCTTCCAAAGCATACAATTCTCCCTCAATGTCAAAGAAAAACTGGAGTTTTAATTTCAGGGATTTGAACTCTAATTTTCTATCGTTGTGATTCAGAAAAGGAATGATTTCATAGAATTCACCCTTTTGTTTAATTTCCAAAGAAACATACGCCCGACTATCAAAATGAATATGACGTCGCTGGATGGTTTTTGCAGAAATGGAATTTGACCCATCTGCTCCGACCAAATAATAGGGCAATTTTTGAGGGTTTTTCAATACACCTTTCAAAGCTTTCAATTGAGATGTAATATCATCATCTCGCTGATAAACTCCTTTGAAAAAGGCAACCGCGCTAAAAAACTTCAATTCCTCCGAAGCATCGGTGGCTTGCATTTCCAGATTCGGATCTACCATGTCTAATGGATTTTTCGGCTTGCCAGTACCTGTCAATTTCGCATCAAAAATCTGCACATTCATTTCGTGACGATAGACGTTTTCAGAGAACACAATTCCGCGCAGCGATTCTTTTTGCAATTGAATAATTTCCTTTTCATCAAAGACATTTTTCTTGGGTAAAAGAAATCGATTTAGGTCTGATTTTCCCTTGTCATCTAAGCGCAACAATTCCTTTTTCTTCGATTTAACTTTCACCTGTCCAAGATGAAATTCTAGATCAAAAAACTCATCTAAATTTTCAATTTCGTTAAGACCATACTTTACAGCACTTGTTTTAAACGCAATTCTACGTTTTTCAGGATAGAAAAAAGGGTGAAGAATAGTTCGACCAAGGAAATTGTACATCGACATAGCTTGGTGTGTGCAAATCAAATCCTCGTCAATTTCACAATCACACGTCAGGAATAAATTATTCTCTGCTTCGGCAAAAGACATGAACACGCGGTAGATTTCATCGAAGCTACTAGCAATTATAAAAACAATCGCGTTGACTGCAGCTTCCTGCACTTGACAGGAACGCACAAAATTGAACTGTCGGGGATGCAAACCCGAATGATGGGAAATGTATTCTTCATCCAAATCAAGAATGCTGAAATTTTCGATAATAGTAAAATCGGTAGGCGTTCCATCATATAAGATCGTTTCTTTTCTGATTTTACTGTTCCACCGATTTCCCATTATTGCATTTTTCACCGCACAAAATGGCGCGACCTTCAAAGGTCGGAATTTTTAGAGAAACAACTGTGCTGTTATACTTGAATCATACAAAGTATTAGGCTGAATACTGGATTTTTTTGGAATTAGAGATGATAATATGCGAATGGCGGTTTGTTGGCTTCACCCTTAGCGTGAATAATAAATGATCACAGATGAAAAACTTACTAATCTCCGGGGACTCTCGCTCTTTGCTTAAGTTCTTTTGGAGAGCCAGCACTTAATTGGGTCAAGTTATTTGTTGGAAATCAGACTGACCAAGGGCATTCTATTTCTTTTGATGGTCGACAAAGTAGAATTCACCTTATCTGATTCTCAAGGGCGGACGATAGAATCGGGTGTCTTAAAAAAAGTGGACAATTTGATAACCGTTTCAGGACATACCCATCCAGGTTTTTATTTCATCCGAACTGGGACAAATCAGGTTAATAAGACCGAAAGGATTCTAATTCAATAAGACCAGTAAAACGTTTGCACTAATTCACATCAATTCCTTATCTTTGCGCTCTGACTTTAAAGAAAGTAACCATGGAATTGTCCAGTTTAGAAGTCCAAAGAAGAGAGTCGCTCGATAAATTGCGCGAACTCGGTATTGATCCTTATCCAGCTGCGTTGTATAACGTAACCGATTACGCAGCGGAGATAAAGTCGAACTATGAGGAGGGTAAACAAGTGACGATTGCCGGTAGAATGATGTCGCAACGAATTATGGGGAAAGCTTCTTTTGCTGAAATTCAAGATTCATCAGGAAGAATTCAAGTGTACATTAATCGGGATGAAATTTGTCCGGGTGAAGATAAAACGGTGTATAACGACGTTTTCAAAAAGCTTTTAGACCTTGGCGATTTCATCGGAATCAAAGGAAAAGTATTCAAAACGCAAGTTGGTGAAACATCTGTTCACGTAGAAGGATTCACTTTGTTGAGCAAAGCTTTGAAACCGCTTCCAATGGCAAAAACGGATGCCGATGGAAAAGTTCACGATGCATTTACTGATCCTGAGTTGCGTTACCGTCAACGATATGTTGACATGGTAGTCAATCCGCAGGTTCGTGAAGTATTCATAAAACGCACGAAGTTGTTTACTGCGATGCGAAATTTCTTCAACGACGCTGGATACATGGAAGTGGAAACACCGATATTGCAATCCATTCCAGGAGGCGCAGCGGCTCGACCATTTATGACACATCACAATGCATTGGATATTCCTTTGTATTTGCGAATTGCGAATGAATTGTATCTAAAAAGATTGATCGTTGGTGGATTTGACGGTGTATACGAATTCTCAAAAAACTTCCGTAATGAAGGAATGGACAGAACGCACAATCCTGAATTTACGGCAATGGAAATCTACGTTTCGTATAAGGATTATAATTGGATGATGGAATTCACCGAGAAACTTTTGGAGCATTGCGCTATGGAAGTGAACGGAACGACGGAATCCACTTTTGGTGAAAACAAGATTAATTTCAAAGCGCCTTACAAACGCGTTACGATGCGTCAATCGATAATTGATTTTACAGGATTCGACATCAAAGGTAAAACAGAAGATGAATTGCGGATTGCTGCTCTTGGCATGAATATCCAAGTGGATGACACGATGGGTGTTGGTAAATTGATTGATGAAATCTTCGGTGAAAAATGCGAAGGAAATTATATTCAACCGACTTTCATTACCGATTATCCGAAAGAAATGTCGCCTTTGTGTAAGCAACACCGCGATGATCCAAGCTTAACGGAACGTTTCGAATTAATGGTTTGTGGTAAAGAAATTGCGAATGCTTATTCGGAGTTGAATGACCCAATTGAACAACGTGAACGTTTTGAGGGCCAAGTAAAATTGGCTGAAAAAGGAGACGACGAAGCAACTGGACTAATCGATCAAGATTTTTTGCGTTCATTAGAATACGGAATGCCACCAACTTCAGGTTTGGGAATTGGAATGGACCGTTTGATTATGTTTTTAACGAATAATCCAGCGATACAGGAAGTATTGTTCTTCCCGCAAATGAGACCAGAAGTTTTTGGAGCGAAGAAAGGTCCAGAATTGACGGAGAACGAAAAAGTCATTTTTGACATTCTTTCCAAAGAAGAGAAAATGGATTTGAACGGTTTGAAAGAGCAAGTTGGTCTCAGCGGAAAACAATGGGATGTGGCTATGAAAGGTTTGGCGAAACACGGTTTGACGAAAGTGGAGAATACGGATGAAGGGTTGTTTGTTGAGATAGCGTAGGCTTCGACTCCGCTCAGCCTACAAATTCGACTCGGTTTGAATTATTTTTTCTATTTTAATTGTTGACTGAGCGGAGTCGAAGGCAATAATTAATAAACCCCTCATTCATACCTGTCCCAAATGTAATCGAAAGTTTAAAGTCAACAATCAGTCGCACATGTGCACGACGAAGACAATTGATGATTTGTTTGAGAAGCGAGCGGATAATGTTGTTCTAGCTTTTGAATCCGTTTTGAATGTGACGATGGATTGGGAACCTCAATCGATAGGCGCATCTGTAAATACTGTGATTTTCACGAATAAAAAGGCTTGGTTGATTGTTCGACCGATGACGAAGGAATTGGATTTGAAATTTTACTATTCTGAACCTCTGGACAGCGGTTTGATTATTTAAGATTGTGCCTTATGGAAAGCAATTTGGACATCATATTCGGTTGATAAATGCCGAACAAATGACAAATGAGCTAATCGATTTGATAAGAAATGGGTTTGAGCACGGGCTAAAATAAATGTTGAATTTCGAGACAAATCTCTTTATTTTCGATACTTACGAGACAATTCGTCAAGTCAAATAATAGTTAAATTTCAAAAAAACAAGAAGTTTTCAACAATTTAGTTTATCTTTGTCACTTAATTATTTAATACAATATAATGAATAAAGGCACAGTAAAGTTCTTTAATGAAACAAAAGGATTTGGTTTCATTACA
>ERZ1046568.234-NODE-234-length-47557-cov-94.054587_pt1 | contig 47557 bp, 52 predicted proteins | sample MGYA00383092_ERZ1046568 | MGnify/ENA primary metagenome ERZ1046568 (study PRJEB29581, sample SAMEA5548362) | metagenome | biome: marine; feature: coastal; material: water | depth 1 m | study: Short-term variability in the microbial, nano- and picoplankton... | reverse complement strand
TTACACTTAAAAACGTACCTGTAGGATTTATTCCTGTACAGGTTGTAAAAGTTTTTGCAACAGGAACAGCAGCATCTGAGATTATTGCCCTTTGGTAAATGATAGGGCTTATAATAGGCATATCAAACGCACTAACAGGGCAACGCGATAGCATAGGTCCGGGTAGTTTTCTTAAGAGTGCATCTATAGAAGAAAATTATTACTATTATTCTGATGGTGATGGGGGAAGTGCAGTTGGCTCTTCTAATCTTGAAGAGGAAGAGTTAGACCTACCTATTTTAAATAATGACAATATTAAAGATGCTGTTAACTCTTACACGTACGGAGAACTTAATAATATAGAAAATTGGGATGTGAGTAATGTGACTATAATGTTTAATTTGTTTGCTTTTAACAGCTTTTTCAATGCAGACATTAGTAATTGGGATGTAAGTAATGTTACTAATATGGGTAGTATGTTTAATCTTGCTGCTTCGTTTAACCAAGATATAAGCAATTGGGATGTTAGTAGTGTTACCGATATGGAATTTATGTTTTATTCAGCTAATTCCTTCAATCAAGATATAGGTAATTGGGATGTGAGTAATGTGACTGATATGAAATGGATGTTTAAGAAAGCTTTTTCCTTTGACCAAGACATTAGCAGTTGGGATGTGAGTAATGTGATTGATATGCAAAATATGTTTGTTGATTCTTCCCTTTCTACATCTAATTATAATGCTCTTTTAATAGGGTGGGAAGCTACTTTACAAGCAGCTTATCCATCAGGAAGTGGCTATCCCTTTAGTCCAAATATAAATTTTGGAACATCAACACACACAACAGGAGGTAGTTCAGAAGCAGCTAAGAACTCACTTATAAGTACATTTAATTGGACAATAACAGACGGGAACCCTTAAAATTTAATATTATGTCAGAAAAAAGTTTTGTAAAAATATCTAACCCATCAGTAAAGACTTGGTTTATTGGTTGGGATAATGACAGAGTAGACGTTAAGGCTTACGGTAGTTGTGATGTTAATCAAACAATGAGGTCTCCTTGGTCAGAGATAGACTACTATACAGATGAAGAGGATTGGGTTAAGGTATTAAAAGATAACAGCATATTATTAAATGATTAAAAAAGTAAAATACATATTGCTTAAAATTATTAAATACTTCTGTATATTTAAAGGTAAAAAGAAAGAAATTTCTTATAGTGAGTTTGCAATAGGTTTAGGAAACATAAATGAATAAGGTAGTCTATAGTCATTGGTCAAAGCCTTCAAAGGATGAATTTGTAGGGTTTAACTCTAAGAAAGCATTTAAAAATTGTGCTGAGCTATCTGTATTGCATAGTAAAAAATGGTTTGATAAGGTAGAACTTGTAACAGATAAAAAAGGATATAAGTTTTTAATTGAAGAGTTAAAGCTCCCCTTTACAGATGTAAAGGTTGAGCTTGATTGCTTAAACCACATACCTAAAATAAATTGGTCTATTGGGAAAATATATGCTTGTAAAATACAAGATGAACCTTTTATGCATCAAGATTTTGATGTAATTTGGTTTAAGAAACCTCCATTAAAAATATTAAATGCACAAGCCGCTTTTCAAAACAAAGAAGCAAACGAGCATTGCTTAGGATTTTATATGCCATTAATGAATGATGCTAAAGCAAAAAAATATGACTTAAATAAATATTGTAATTTAGATATATTAGGAGCATATAACTGCGGAATAATTGCCTTTAATGATTTATCTATAATAGACAAATGGTATGATTTAGCAATAGACTATGTAAACAGAAACAAAAGCAATATGTCTTTGCAAACTATATTCTTTGAACAATTTGTAATATATAACCTCTGCAAATATTATAACTACAATGTTGAAACTTTAGGAGATGAATGGGTTGGAGAAGAGAAAGCTGCTGAATATGGATATACTCATTTAATAGCTCAATCAAAAAGAAATAAAGATATTGAAGATTCAATAGAAAAAAAAATAATAAAACTAAAACTCTTTTATGGATTAGGAGCAACCTAATACACAGAGGCATTAACAATGAAAATAACTCTAAGTAGCATATTGAAAAGTTTATATTTATTTTTTGCACCGGTTGGTGGATTGCTACTTGTAGTAGGTCTATCTACAATCCTAGATACAGCATTCGGAATAGCTAGAGCTAAGAAGGAAAACAAACCTGTAACTAGTAAAGATTTTAGAAAGGGATATGTTCCTAAGACTATAGGTTACTTGGGTGTAGTTATTTTAGTATTCCTTTTAGATACGTTAATATTAAACGAATTAATAAAAAGTATTTTAGATTTTGATTTCTTTTCAACTAAAATAGTATCTTTGGTCCTCATTTTAAATGAGGTTAAATCAATGGATGAATCTTGGGTAGTCATAAAAGGTTACTCTTTTATAGATAAGTTCAAAGAGTCAATTACACAAATCAAAGATATTAAGAAGGAAATTAAATGAGAGACATAAACAGAATCATTGTGCATTGCACAGCTACCCCTGAAGGTAGAGACGTTACAGTAGGAGAGGTAAGAACTTGGCATCTAGCTAGAAACTTTTCAGATGTCGGATACCATTACCTCATAACATTGAACGGAACGGTTGAGGTAGGCAGACCCGAATCAAAGGTAGGTGCTCACGTTGCAGGGCATAACAAAGATAGCATAGGAATCGCGTATGCAGGAGGTATGGATAAGTCATACAAGAATCCTAAAGACACAAGAACACACGCACAGAAAGAAGCGTTAATATGGCTTGTAAAGGAATTAAAGGATAGGTATCCGGGCAGCACCGTACACGGTCACAATGAGTATTCTTCAAAGGCTTGCCCTTCTTTCGATGTGTCTAAAGAAGGATACTAAGAACAGCAAATATTATAGCTGATATTGCAACCTTTCTAGTTCTTTTGAGTTTATTGTCTTTACTTTTGTTCTCGGACAGTAAATAGATGTTACTGTCTCCCACGTCTTTTAAGACCTTCTCACAGGACTCTAGGTTATTTTCTGCAATAGTTATTATCTTATACAGTTTAAGTTCCTTAGAACGGCTTATTTCGCTTTGAGCGACTAGGCTATCTTTTTGAATTAACTCAACGTATATATCATCCATCTGTTGGATGGTAATAGCTACTAACGTATCACCGTTACTATCTACTAATACGCTTTGCGAATAACTCAACTCGCTTAGGAGTAGGAAGAATGCGATAATTTTGAACTTTTGTTTCATAGTATACTTCTATTGTGTCTGATATAATCTGTAGGCTGTCTATTTGTTTGTAAATAGTATCAGGACTTATTTTGTCAGGAGTAATTTCTACAGGTTCTTTTTTAAATTCATCGTCTATTATATGTGTATTTATTAAGAACACACCTAAAAATATAAAAGCAATGTATGATATCAATATTATATTATCTTTCATTCCACAAAGGTAAATATAAAAGTTTTATATTTGTAGAAAATATAATCAAATGAAAGAATTAAGTAAAGAAGAGCTAGAGCTATTGCAAGGATTAGTAACAGAATACAATAATGTTAAAATCAGAATAGCTGACACCTTCATCGCACAAGATGCCTTGTTAAAAGAAATCGAAGCAATGAAAGCTGCTTACATTAAAGAGGAAAAAAAATTATTAGAAAAATACGGAGATGATGCAGTCATCAACGTGCAAACAGGAAAAGTAACAAATGGCGATAATTAGTACATACCCAATATCAGGTCAAGTTAATCCAACAGATATATTAATAGGAACTGACCTAGAAGATGCAAGTAAAACCAAAAACTATACAGTTGAGTCTATACTTCAATTGTTAAGTGCCGTATCTTTAATTCTACCTGTATATGCGGATAATACTTCTGCTGCTGCTGTTCTTTCAGTAGGTCAACCATATAGGACTCCTGCATCCGCAGGAGCTGCTAGTGTTGTCTGCGTTGTTTATTAATGGGCATTATTAGAAAAATATCTATTGGACCTGATTATAAGTCAGGTGCTATGCATTATATTGCGGGGCAATCTATTCTTAATAATTCGCACGTTATACATTTAATCAAATTTAGTAAAAATAATTCTATAGAAATATGGATTGAATCTGACAATAGTGAGATAATTCTTTGGAAGGAGTTCACGGAGTCAGTACCTGTATCTATTGAATACAACATAAACTTTTAATGAAATCACCGTTTTACTTTATAGTAAAGCCATTAAAAGGAAGACGATACGACAACACAAAAGAGATAGCAGGACTAGAGCTTGTTGTAAGTACATCAGAAGAGGACCACAAGTTTTCTAATAGATATGCTGAGGTTGTCGAACTTCCAATAGGCTACACAGGAGGGGTTAAGGTAGGAGACACCTTACTTGTCCATCACAACGTATTTAAGTTTTATAATGATATGAAGGGTAGGCAAAAAAGCGGTAGGAGCTTTTTTAAGGATGACTTATTCTTTGTAGATAATGAGCAGTTCTTTATGTATAAGAATGATAAGGGTTGGAACGCACACGATAGATATTGTTTTGTAGAGCCTATCAAAAAAGAGGATTCTGTTATATATAAGAATAGTGTAGAAGAGCCCTTAGTAGGTATAATGAAATACCCTAATGAATACTTGACATCTATGGGATTAAAGCCCGGTGATAGAATTAGCTTTACTCCTGATAGCGAGTATGAGTTTACCGTTGATGATGAAAAGCTATATAGAGTATATGACCATCAAATAACAATGAGCCTATGAATGTAAAAGAAACAAAGAAAAAAATAATTCAGGCAGGTCATAGGGCTGTTGAGCAACTAATAAAGGTTGCTAAGGAAGATATTATAAAGCACGACCCGGAAGATGACTTATCGGCTGATAAGTTAAAGAATGCAGCAGCTACTAAGAAGTTAGCTATATTTGATGCGTTTGAGATATTAAATCGGATAGAACTTGAAAGGGAGGCTTTAGAGTCTGCTGAGAAAGGTAAAAGTAAGATAGATACAAAACAAGGATTTGCAGAAAGAAGGTCAAAATAACTTATACGTCACGCTAGAAGATTACGTTCCAAAGAGTGTCTTGAAAAATAAAAACAAGGCAAAAACGTGGAAGTACGGATATGACGAAAAGTATGATATGATTATCATATCTAAGACCGGAGAAATTGGCGAGATAGTGTCTATACAAGGATTGCCTATAGCATTACCACTAGTGCCTAAGAAGGTGTACAAAAGAAGTGGTAAGAAAGAGGAGCAATATTGGGAGAGAGAAGAGATACCAAAGGACTTACAGAAGATTCAATCCATATTCCAATGGAACGATAAACCATCTGAGTTTAAAGATAGATGGGTTGATTATATTGAATCTGAATTTGATTCAAGAGAGTACGGGCATTGGTTTATGAACAATGGCGTGCCTACATATATGACAGGAGCACACTATATGTATCTGCAATGGACATCTATTGATGTTGGGTATCCGGACTATCGTGAAGCAAATCGTATATTATACATATTTTGGGAGGCTTGTAAGGCTGACAAAAGAAGTTTCGGTATGACATATCTTAAGATTAGACGTTCAGGGTTCTCATTTATGTCATCATCTGAGTGCGTTAATACAGGAACGCTTGCAAAAGATGCTAGAGTTGGTATATTATCTAAAACAGGTTCGGATGCTAAGAAGATGTTTACAGACAAGGTTGTACCTATAAACAGTAGACTACCTTTCTTTTTCAAACCTATTATGGATGGTATGGATAAGCCAAAGACAGAGCTTGCATTCCGTATACCGGCAGCAAAGATTACCAAAAAGAATATGTACGACACAAGCGATGATGAGTTGTTTGGGTTGGATACTACAATAGATTGGAAGAATACGGATGACAACAGCTATGATGGTGAGAAGTTATTATTATTAGTACACGATGAAAGTGGTAAGTGGATAAAGCCAAATAATATTCTAAACAATTGGCGAGTAACTAAAACGTGTTTACGACTAGGTAGTAAGATTATAGGTAAGTGTATGATGGGTTCTACGTCTAATGCACTTAATAAAGGTGGTGATAATTTTAAGAAGTTGTACAACGACTCGAATGTGCTGAATCGTAATTCAAACGGTCAGACTAAGAGTGGTATGTATTCTTTGTTTATCCCAATGGAGTGGAATATGGAAGGTTTTATAGATAGGTTTGGGATGCCTGTATTTAGGACACCTGCCAAGTCTGTACTAGGTGTAGATAATGAGATGATATCTCAGGGTGCAGTAAACTATTGGGAGAATGAAGTATCTTCATTGAAAAACGATGCAGATGCGTTGAATGAATTTTATCGTCAGTTCCCACGAACAGAGTCACACGCATTTAGGGATGAAAGTAAACAATCTATATTTAACTTAACTAAGATATATCAGCAGATAGATTATAACGATGCATTAATAAAAGAGCATCATATAACACGAGGTAGTTTCCATTGGAAGAATGGTGTTAAGGATAGTGAGGTTGTATTTAGCCCGGATAAGCGTGGTAGGTTCAATGTGAGTTGGACACCTAATAAGAACTTACAAAACAGGGTGGTTGATAGAAACGGAATTAAATATCCCGGAAATGACCACATAGGTGCTTTTGGTTGTGACTCATACGATATATCAGGTACAGTAGGTGGGGGTGGTTCTAATGGAGCACTACACGGTGTAACTATGTTTAATATGGACGAAGCTCCTAGTAATGAGTTCTTTTTAGAATACGTAGCTAGACCACAAACAGCAGAGATATTCTTTGAAGAGGTGTTGATGGCTTGCGTATTTTATGGTATGCCAATACTTATAGAGAATAACAAACCAAGGTTGTTGTATCATTTTAAGAACAGGGGATACAGAGGATTCTGTACAAACAGACCTGATAAGTCGTACAATAAGTTATCAAAAACAGAAAAAGAATTAGGTGGTATTCCTAACAGTAGTGAGGATGTTAAGCAGGCACACGCAGCAGCGATTGAGTCATATATAGAGAAGTATGTAGGGTTCGATGTAGAAGGCACATATAGGGATTCGGAAGATATAGGCTCTATGCCGTTTACTAGAACACTTGAGGATTGGGCTAAGTTCGATATAACTAACAGAACAAAGTTTGATGCTTCGATAAGTTCAGGGTTAGCTATAATGGCTACACAGAAGCACTTATATGTGTCGGAGAAAAAACAATCAAAAATAAAGATTAACTTTGCAAAGTATAGCAATAAAGGAAATATTAGCGAAATTATTAGATGAACGATGTTAAAATAAACATATCATCTACAGGATTCCCTAGTCAATTTGTATCAGATGCCGAGAAGGCTACTGATGAATTTGGTTTGCAGATTGGACAAGCAATTCAATATGAATGGTTCAAGAAAGATGGGAGGCAATGTAGATTTTATAGCCAATGGGGAGATTTTCATAGACTAAGACTATATGCTCGAGGCGAGCAATCTGTAGGAAAATATAAAAATGAGTTAGCCGTAGATGGTGACTTATCATACTTAAACCTAGATTGGACACCTGTTCCTATATTACCAAAGTTTGTTGACATCGTTGTTAACGGAATGTCTGATAGACTGTTTAAAGTTAAAGCATATTCTCAAGATGCTTTATCTCAATCTAAAAGAAGCAAATTTCAAGAAATGATTGAAGGGCAAATGATTGCAAAACCATTCCTTCAAAAAATACAAGAAAACACAGGAGTAAATCCGTTTACTGTAGATTCAGAAGAACTACCTGAAACGGATGAAGAACTAGCATTGTATATGCAGCTTAAATATAAGCCTGCAATTGAGATAGCAGAAGAGACTGCTATTGATACAATGTTCGATGAAAACCACTACCAAGATATTCGTAAAAGAATTGATTATGACTTAACTGTATTAGGTATGGGTGTAGCTAAGACAGAGTTTTTGCCGGGTGCAGGCGTAAAGGTTGAATATGTAGACCCTGCCAATATTGTGTATAGCTACACCGAAGACCCTAACTTTAAAGATTGTTTTTATTGGGGTGAGATTAAAACAGTTCCAATTATTGAGCTAAAGAAGATAGATCAATCTTTGACAAATGCAGACTTAGAAGAAATATCTAAGTATGGACAGTCTTGGTATGATTACTATAATGTAGCTCAGTATTACGACAACGATATATTTTACAGAGATACTACTACTTTAATGTATTTCAATTATAAGACAACCAAGAAGGTTGTATATAAGAAAAAGATTAAGGATAGTGGTGCTATATCAATGGTTGAAAAAGATGACCAATTTAATCCTCCAAAAGAAATGATGGATGAAGGGTCATTTGAAAAAGTAGAGAAAACTATTGATGTGTGGTATAATGGGGTTATGGTTATGGGTACTAACATAATACTCAAGTGGGAGATGGCTGAGAATATGGTAAGACCAAAGTCTGCTACACAGCACGCACTTCCTAACTACGTTGCTACAGCACCAAGAATGTATAAAGGTGTTATTGAGTCTTTAGTTAGACGTATGATACCATTTGCTGATTTGATTCAGATTACTCATTTAAAGCTACAGCAGGTTATTGCTAAGGTTGTCCCTGATGGTGTGTTCATTGATGCCGATGGATTGAATGAAGTAGACCTAGGTACAGGAGCAGCATACAATCCTGAAGATGCATTAAGACTATATTTCCAAACAGGTAGTGTTATTGGTAGAAGCTATACAGGCGATGGTGAATTTAACAACGCAAGAGTACCAATACAGCAGTTAACATCTAACTCAGGTGCATCTAAAACTCAAATGCTTATTGGTAATTATAATCATTATCTAAACCAAATCAGAAATGTAACAGGTCTTAATGAAGCTAGAGATGGCAGCACACCTGACCCGAATGCTTTAGTTGGTTTACAGAAACTAGCAGCAGCTAATTCAAATACAGCTACTAGACATATACTAGATGGAAGTCTTTATATGTATAGGTCACTAGCTGAAAGTTTATCTTACAGAGTAAGTGATGTATTAGAATATGCTGACTTCAAGGATGAGTTTATTAATAAGATAGGTAAATACAATGTATCCATATTGGATGACATAAATGAGCTATACTTATATGACTTTGGGATATTTATTGAGGTTTCTCCTGATGAAGAGCAGAAATCAATGCTTGAGCAGAATATTCAAATGGCATTATCTAAAGGTGATATAAACCTTGAGGATGCAATTGACATTCGTGAGATTAGAAATATTAAGTTAGCTAATCAGTTACTAAAAGTTAAGCGTAAAGCTAAGCAAGAAAGGGAAGAAAAAATGGCTATGCAGCAGCAAGCTATGCAAGCACAGCAACAAATGCAGTCCCAACAGTTAGCTGCTCAAACATCTATGCAAAAAATGCAAGCAGAAGCTCAAGCTAAAATGCAACTTAAGCAAGCAGAAATTGCATTTGAAATAGAGAAGATGAAGAACGAAGCAATGCTCAAAGAGAGGCTAATGGATAAAGAGTTTAGTCTTAATATGCAGCTAAGAGGTATGGAATCTAATCAGCTTCAGAATAGAGAAGACCAAAGAGAAAAAGCGAAGTCAGATAGGATTAGCCAACAAAACTCTGAGCAATCAAAACTAATAAATCAAAGAAAGAATAATTTACCACCTATGAACTTTGAATCTAACGAGGACAGTCTAGATGGGTTTGATCTAGCAGAATTTAACCCTAGATAAAACATAATTATTTTTTGTTTAATTTTGCATAAAATCAAATCAAATGGAAATTAAAGTAAAAGAAGTAGGTGTCGTTGAGGAAAAGTCTGTACAACAAGTTGAACAGGAGCTACTCGAAAAGCACGAAGAAAAGTTAAGTGAAGAGGTTAAATCTGAAGAAACGACTGAGGTTGTTGCTCAAGAAGAAACCGAAGAACAAGAAGAAAATACAGCTCAACTTTCAGAGCTAAATGAGGAAAGCGTTCTTTCATTTATTAAGAATAAGTACGGAAGAGAAATTAATTCTCTTGATGAGCTTACAGCAGCTCAGGAATCTGAAGAGATGCCTGAAGATGTTGCAGCTTATTATAAGTACAAAAAAGAAACAGGGAGAGGAATCAATGACTTTGTTAAGTTAAGCAAAGACTTTGATGAATTAAACCCTGATACATTGCTACGAGAATATCTTAGTGCAACCGAGGAAGGATTAGACTCCGAAGACATTGATATGTTAATGGATGAATATTCTTTCGATGAGGAGTTAGATGATGATGCAGACATTAAGAAAATCAAAATAGCAAGGAAAAAGACTATTGCTAAAGCCAAGAAGTATTTCAATGAGCAGAAGGAAAAGTACAGAGTTCCCCTTGAGTCAAGCCGGAGTTCTATTTCTGAAAGTGATGCGAAAGACCTTGAGGCATATAAACAATATATAGAGTCATCAAAGACTTACGAAGAGGCGATACAAAGAAAGCGTGATTGGTTTAATAAAAAAACTGATAACGTATTCGGAAGTGAGTTCAAAGGTTTTGAGTTCACGCTTGACGATAAAAAGGTAACGTATTCTCCGGGTGATGCTACTGAACTAAAGAAAATACAATCTGACCCACAGAACTTTATAGGAAAGTTCTTAAATGAAGATGGACTTATCGAAGATGCAGTAGGATACCACAAGGCTTTGTCTATTGCAATGAATCCTGAAAAGTTTGCTAAGTTCTTTTATGAGCAAGGCAAGGCAGAGGCAACTGACGATGTGATGCGTAAGACGAAAAACATTAATATGTCTGAACGTAAAACACCTGAAGTAACTTCTAAAGGCGGGATGCAAATTAAATCTCTCGGCAACGACTCGGGTAGAGGTTTAAAAATTAGAAGTAAAAAATAAGTTTAAAAATTAAAAAAAAGAAAAATTATGGCAGGAAGTGTCCAAACAACCCCCGGGTTTGATTTGCAGCCAAGTGCACAGCAAGTCCCACTCGCAACAAACTATATTACCGATTTCAATTTCTTGAATCAGTATCTACCTGATACTTATGAGAAAGAATTTGAGAGATATGGTAATCGTACAATCTCCTCATTCCTTAGAATGGTAGGAGCAGAAATGCCTTCTAACTCTGACCTTATCAAATGGGCTGAGCAAGGAAGACTTCACACTAAGTATACGCAGTTAACTACAGCTTCAGCAGACGGAGCTAATGTTTCTGTTTTTACTGTAGGTGATACGTTAGTACCTAACCGTGCAGGTGTTGGTCTTACAGCAGGTCAAATTGCTATCAGAAAAGGTCAAACAGTTATGGTTTCTATTTCAACAGGAAGTGCAAAAGCAATTGTTACTAAAGTTGGTACAGCAGATTTACTAGCATCAGATGACCAATTTGAGGTTGCTTACTATGATGCAGCAGGTCAGCCTGCGGGATTTAATTTAGCAACAGCTATTACTGTATTTATCTTTGGTTCTGAGTTCAAAAAAGGAACTCCCGGAATGGAAGGTTCTTTAGAAGCTGATGATGAAATTTTCGAATGTTCTCCAATTATCCTTAAAGATAAGTATGCAGTATCAGGTTCTGATATGGCTCAAATCGGATGGGTAGAAGTAACTACTGAAAACGGTGCTACAGGATACCTTTGGTACTTGAAATCAGAGCACGAAACTCGTTTACGTTTTGATGATTACCTAGAAACAGCAATGATTGAAGCAGTACCTGCTGAAACCGCTACTGCCGGTACAGGTAACGCTAAAGACTTAGGCTATAAAGGTTCTGAGGGTATTTTCTACTCAGTAGAGAACCGAGGAAATGTATGGGCAGGAGGTAATCCTTCTACTTTAGCTGATTTTGACAACATCATCAGACGATTAGATAAGCAAGGTTCTATTGAAGAGAATGTTATTTTCTTGAACAGAGAATTTGGTTTTGATATTGACGATATGTTAGCAGCTCAAAACTCTTACGGTGCAGGTGGTACGTCTTACGGACTATTTGATAACGATAAGGATATGGCTCTAAACCTAGGTTTCACAGGATTCCGTAGAGGTTACGATTTCTACAAAACTGATTGGAAATACCTAAACGACCCAACTATGCGTGGTGATATTTTAGGAACAGGTTCGGTTAACGGATTATTAGTACCTGCGGGTTCTACTACTGTTTACGACCAAGTTCTTGGTAAGAATGCTAAACGACCTTTCCTACACGTTCGTTACAGAGCTTCAGAAACTGAAGACAGACGTTACAAAACTTGGATTACAGGTTCAGCAGGTGGTGCAATGAACAGCGACCTTGATGCAATGGAAGTACACTTCCTTTCTGAAAGAGCTGTATGTACTATGGGTGCAAACAACTTCTTTATCTTTAAAGACTAGGAGTAACTAATACTATAAGGGGTGTGAAATATCACCCCTTTTTTTAAAATTATAAATTAAATTAAATGAAAAATAAAAAAATATCTGTAGATAAAACCTACAAATTAACATCAGAAAAAGCTCCCTTATCGTTTATGATACCAACGAAAAGTTCTAGGAGCTATTCATTACTTTACTTCGATGAAGAAAAGAATGAAAACAGACCACTTAGATATGCTAGAAACCAAAAATCCCCATTTGAGGACGAACAAGATGGTAATCTTATTTTAGAGCCAATTGTTTTTGAAGATGGGTTTTTGAGAGTTCCTAAAAACAATCCTGTGCTACAAGAATTTTTACATTATCATCCTATGAATGGGGGTAGATTTATGGAAGTTGACGAAGCTAAGGATGCAGAAGATGAGGTTGAAATATTGAACTTAGAGGTAGATGCACTTGTTGAGGCAAGTAAATTATCTGTTGAGCAGATTGAATCATTATCTCGTGTATTATTTGGCAGAGATACTTCTAAGATATCTACTGCTGAATTAAAAAGAGATATATTAATTTTCGCTAAAAGCAATCCAAGTGATTTCTTAGATGCTATTAATGACCCAACAGTAAAAATACAAGGTACAGTTCAATTGTTTTTTGATAAAGGGTTATTGACTTTTAGAAGAAACAAAAAAGAGATATGGTTTAATACACCATCTAATAAAACAAGAATGCTTGTTGTGCCATTCAATGAAGACCCATTGTACTTAGCAACATCATACTTGCAGAGTGATGAAGGAATTGACTCACTAAAAATGCTTGAAAAACTTATAGAAAGTTAACAAGCATTAATCTATATGTAATAAGAGTCCGATTTTCATCGGACTCTTTTTTTTTGCTATCTTTGTATAAAAGTTTACAATGATAAACTCAGTAAGAAATACAGTCTTTTCGGTTCTTAACAAGAACAACTATGGATATATATCTCCACAGGATTTTAATCTGTTTGCTAAGCAAGCACAGCTAGAAATCTTCGAGAATTACTTTAGTGATTACAATACGGCTATAAATAAAGAGAACGCTAGGATATCAGGGTCTGAGTATGCTGATATGACAAAAGGCATTGAGGAGTCTATAGATACATTCTCAACAATAAGAAACTTTGACCAAAAAGCATTTAATAGATACTTTACGCCATCTCAATTAACTACAGGTGACGATTACTATTTATTGAATAAAATATTGGCTTATACCACGTTTAAAGTGGGTGGTACGAATACAAGCAATCTTGTTTTAAATTCATTGGTTGATAATACAGCTACATTTACTGTTACTGCTGCTGTGGGGGATATAGTGGTAAACACATCATCTCTTGAGCAAGCGGAAGTATTAAATGTGCAAAGTAATACGACATTATTCTTAGACGAAGATATATTTACTCTACCAAACCAAAACTATTCTATATTTAATCCTGAGAACTATGAGGTAGAAAAAGTAACAAACAGCAAGATTAGTATGTTAGCTAACTCATTGCTTACTGCACCTAGCAAGATGTTCCCTGCGTATTCTTTAAATACTGATTCGGTAACTGTATTGCCAAAAACAATAGACAATCCCGGTCAGGTATTTAGTCAGTATATTAGATACCCTAAAGACCCTAAGTGGACATATAGTACACTTGCAGGAGGGCAGCCTGTATTTGACCAATCACAATCAGATTACCAAGACTTTGAGTTGCCAATTGATGATGAGGTAAATTTAGTAATTAAGATACTTCAATACTCAGGTATACAGATAAGAGAGGCTCAGGTAGTTCAGTTTGCTAATTTAGAAGAACAAAAAGATAATCAACAATAATGGCATATATATCACAGTATCAATATTATGAAAATGGGGGAGCAGCTCCTGAAGATGCGAATTGGGGTTCATACCAATATGTCAGCTTATATGATATAGTCAACAACTTTATGTTGATGTATAGCGGAAACCACTCACTTGTAAATAACGAGGAAAGATTTAAGGTATTGTTTCACGCAAAGCGAGCGATACAAGAACTTAATTACGATGCGTTTAAAGAGCTTAAAGTATTGGAGTTGAATGTGAATGACTCTTTACGATACATATTGCCTTCAGACTACGTTAATTGGGTTAGGGTGAATGTATACAAGGATGGTTTACTTAGACCACTAACTGAGAATATTCAGATAAACTCTTCGCTTGCGTATTTGCAAGACAATAATAATAGAATATTATTTGATTCTGATGGTAATGCATTATCGCCACAGTTTTCTCAGATTGATTTAGATAGAATTACAAAACAAAAGAAAAGTATCTACCTTAATCAGGGAAGTCAATTTAATGGAATGGAAGGATATTATTACGAAGGTAATTGGTATTTTGATTACGCTATCGGTGCACGATATGGTTTGAATACAGAAACAGCAAATATAAACCCTACATTTAAGATAGATAAGGCAGCAGGTGTTATAAACTTTAGCTCAGGTATGAGTGGGGAGCTTTGTATACTTGAGTATGTATCTGATGGTATGGAAGGTGGAGATGACTCTAAGATTAGTGTAAATAAATTATTTGAAGATTATGTGTATGCATATATTGAGTACGCAATATTAAATAGTAAACTCAATGTGCAGGAGTACGTTGTACGAAGAGCACAAAAGAGAAAGACTGCTTTATTGAGAAACGCTAAGATAAGAATAAGTAATATCCACCCGGGTCGATTGTTAATGAATCTAAGAGGTCAAGATAAGTGGATAAAATAATATGGCGAATATTACAAGAAACTTCATAAAAGGTAGAATGAATAAGTCGGTTGATGAACGACTTATCCCTGATGGCGAATACATAGATGCAATCAATGTTCGTATGGGGTCTACAGAAAGCTCTGAGATTGGTGTAATAGAAAACACTAAAGGCAACTTAGGTTTAACCGAACTACAATACAACAATGAAAAATTAAGCACTCAAGCTAAATGTATTGGTGCATATGAAGATGGGGCTAACGAGACTATATATTGGTTTGTTCACGACCCATATTTTGCTAGAGACGGTGCAGGATTACCTACGTCATTATTCCCAACAGGAAAGATAGACCTGATAGTATCATATAACGCTACCGATAATATAATTGATTATCACGTTATTAGTGTAAACGATGGCGATGATGTAAACACAACATTAAACTTTGACTCAAAATATTTAATTACAGGTGTAGATTTAGTAGAAAATTTATTATTTTTTACAGACAATATAAATCCACCAAGATTTATTAATATAAAAAGTGGATATGACAATCCTGTATTATCTGCACCTAGAATAGTAGATTACGGAAATAATCCTTCAATATTGGCTGAAAGATTATTAGTTATAAAAAGACCACCATTGTATGCACCTACCGTTAATTTATTGACCGTTGGTAACTCTCAAGACAATTATTTAGAAGATAGATTTATATGTTTTGCGTATAGATATAAATATGTAGATGGAGAATATTCTGCAACATCTCCATTTTCAGACCCTGCGTTTGTTCCTAAGAATTTTAACTTTAGTGCATCGAGTTTTCTTAACGAAGGAATGGAGAATTTTTATAATGCAGCAAACGTCTCTTATAACACAGGAGGACCGTTAGTGGAAAGTGTTGATTTATTATTTAAAGAATCTCAAAACAGTATAATAAAGGTCATAGATAAATTTAACAAAACTGACCAAGGTTTTGCAGATAATGCAACCGAAACATATTTATTTAACAATAGCAATATATTTACTATACTTCCTGACTCTGAGATATTAAGATTATACGATAACGTACCACGTTTTGCTTTAGCTCAAACAATAATGGGTAATAGGCTTATATACGGCAACTACATAGATGGATATAATTTAGAAAGAAATGGGTTTAAAACACAAATACAATATACAGTTGATTTAATTAGCGAGGATGTTTTATCTAACACGATAGAAGCTACTGTAGATTCAGTTGATTACAATATACTTACTAGAGGTATTTTAAATATTCAAACAGACGGTGCGGCTATATTTAATTTAACTACTGTTAAGTTTGAGTTAAAAAAAGGAGCAGTTTTAACATTTAATATATCTTTTTCTCATCAAGCGTTTGCAGGTCCAATAACTCCTGATGCTCAAACAACTAATGTTAATGTATCTTTTTCATTTAATTTAATTAGAGATTATACTAGCGTATATGATTTAGCTACAAGCACAGAATTTATAAATGCAGTTGGAACATTTTCTCCAAGAAACATTCTCCCCGTGTATTCTCCTACAGGAGACACATCTTGTAGTGGGTTAACTTTTACTGATACTTTTAATTGCTCTATACCGCAAAACCTACCTGCAACTAGTGTCCCTACAAATAGTGTAGAAAAATACGCTAGTGCTACTCTTGGTGCAGATTTAGTAGGAGTCACCGCATATAATAACAATGAGCCAATTGAATATAATGCCCAACCTAGTGGACCTTTAGGAGATTCGATAGTTATTTATTTACCTTATATGAGGTTTGTAGATGATGAGTTAGACGGGGCAAACACAACAGAAGATGTGTATGAGTTTTATAATGTAACATTTGCTTCTTGCACGCTTCAATCTTCAAGTGCAAACGGAAGCCTTCATAGCAATAGAGGATATGAGGTAGGTATGGTTTATATGGATGATTATGGTCGTTCAAGCACAGCACTTGTTAGTAATAACAATTCACTTCACGTTCCTTGTAGTGCATCTTTAAATAAAAATAACATACAAGTTGATATACCAACAAGACAAATTGCACCTGAATGGGCTACGCATTATAAGTTTGTTATAAAGCCTGATGAAGAAAATTATGATGTAATATATAGCAACATATATGTAAGAACTTCTGATGCAAATTATGCATATTTTCTTTTAGAGGGAGAAAACTCTCAAAAAATAGAAAAGGGTGATAGGCTTATGGTAAAAAAAGATTCTGAAGGAGCAACAGATGATTGTGTATATGTTACTGTTCTTGATAAAGAAGTTTATGCTAGTGGAGATTTAGAATTAGATAGCCTTGCAGGAACTTATATGAAAATAGAAACAAACTCTATAAATATAACTCAAGTAGAAAATGCAGTAATTGACTATGGGAGACATACTGTTGGTACAATACCTACAAAAAATCAAACTTTAGTACAGGAACTAACATCTTTAAGTACTACTACTCCCGGTTTTTATAATTTACTTACTTATGGTAAAGATGGTTCAGGGCTACCTAATCCGGGATATCCTTTTAGTATAGAAAACCCTGCTGTGAATTATGATGTTCCGTCAGGAACTAGAGTTATAATATCTTTAAATTTCAATAGAAGTTCATATGGAGGATGTGACCCAAAAGCAATGGGTTTTGATTTTACTATGATTGCTTCTAGGGATTATGCTGATATGTATGATTTTTTTGTTGGAGAAAATTTTGAGCAAGTATTGAATTTAAACGCTAATTTTAGTGACCCTACATCACAAAGATGTAATTTTATGATAGGAAAGTCTCCATTTAATGACCCATTTTTTCAATTTAAGCAAGGTAAACAAGATGAAATTGGAGGAGATATATATTCATTTTGGTGGGTTGATGGCGATGGAGGTACTCAAGGTGGTAAATTATGGATGACAGGTCCTCCTAATTGTGGTCCTTATCCTAATACAGATGGCAATCAATTACAGAACGAAATATCTGCACACTTTAAAGTTATAAGGTCAGGAGGAGATATAATATTTGAAACAGAGCCTCAAGATTCTTTGCCTGATGTATGGTTTGAATCTGCTGACACATATACAATTGACTCAAATGGATTTCACCAAGGAAATATTCGCACACAAACTGCATCTCAATCTGCTATTGTTAATACAGATTTCTATAATTGTTTTTCTTTTGGGAATGGAGCTGAAAGTTACAAGATAAGAGATTCAATTGTAGGTAAGACATTTAATCTTGGAAATAGGATATATACCACAGATGAACAAGAATATAAGGAAGCACATCGTTTTGCTGACTTGACATATAGTGGCGTATATAACGAAGAGAATAACATAAACAAACTTAACGAGTTTAATTTAGGGTTACTAAACTTTAAACCACTTGAACGTACATTTGGACCTATACAAAAACTATTTGGTAGAGAAACTGACATACTTACACTACAGGAAGACAGAATATCATATGTACTTCAAGGTAAGGAAATGATAACAGGTTCTACAGGTGGTAGTGCATTAATTACAGTACCTGAAGTATTAGGCAAGCAAGTGGCTCGTACAGAGGAGTATGGTATATCTAATAACCCGGAAAGTTTTGTACAATGGGGTGCAGATAAATACTTCACGGATGCTAAACGTGGTGCTGTAATACAGCTTAAGGGTAGTACAGCTCAGAATGAAAAACTAACGGTAATATCAGAGCAAGGTATGCGTAGTTGGTTTAGAGACTTATTTATAGAGTCGTTTGAGACTCAAAAACTAGGTGGATTTGACCCATATATGGATGAGTACGTTCTTAGCTCTAATGACATTGTAAAACCTGTCGATATAGACTGCATAGACTGTGGTGTAATAGTAGGAAATATAGTCGTAGATGTAGCTAAGTCATATGATTTCTGCGTTGATGTAGGAGACTTAGTTGGTGATGTAACTATAGATATAGATATAGACTCATCAGTTTCGGGCAATCAATCATTTAGAATAGACTATACATATGCAGGGGTTACTAATACATATTTTAGTGCATCCACTCCTGTTAGTGACACAATAATTATTCAGAAGAGTTCTGTTGCTGACCAAAAAGTTACTTTGGTAGTTGAAAATTCTTCACCAAATAAAAGTTACATACGAGGTATTAATGTTGGGTGTCCTGAAGCAGAGACTATTACTATTATACCTATATCTATTACAAGCGATGCAATCAATGGTGAGTACATACATAGTGAATATAGTTGGACTGACGGCACGTTTGTATCGCCATTACATTCAAGGTTAGTTAATTTTGACAATGACAATACAACTGAGTTTGTGATATCTGATTATGACCAAATAACAGGGCTTCAAGGAGCAGGAGTTATTCCTGCTGATTCAGCTACTGTTAGTATAATATGTAATAAGATTAACTTTGATGACTTTGTATTTAATGAAGGTGTAATTTCACCACTTCCTATTCCTCCAACACCTAATAACTTCAGATACTTAAGAAGCGATACGCTTTATGATAATAATGTTGCGGATATAAAGTTACTATTAGCAGAAACGCTAACTGACCCCGATGGTGGAGTACCTACAATAAACAATACAGATGCACCCGATAAATACTCTGCTACATTTACAATGCCAAATCAAGGAGCTTATTTATATCTAATTTGGGATTACAGATTGTCAACTGAAGATGACTTATGTTTTGGAGCAACAATAGAAGACTCGTGTTGCAATTGTTAAAAGAATTAAATTATGGCGATATATTATTTAAACGGAACAACACTATCTAACTCAACAACAGTATTTGACAATGCTGCATTAACGATTGTTAGTGCAGATGGATTCTATGCTGATGGGAGTGGTATAAGCAGAGAGCAGGTTAGTGGTATACTAGGACCTGTTCAGAATTGTCCTGAGTGTTTAACACCTTGTGGCAGTTCTATAAGTGCGACTTCAGGTAGAGGCGTTTATGAATTAAATGTTGATTTAGGTACATCAGTAGGGGCTGTTATTATTAAGTTCACCCCTTTTAGCATACCTGATGGTATACAAGCTACATACAGAGGAGTATTGTACAATAAGTTAAGTTCACCTATAGACGGATATCACGGAGGGCAACCATACGGTGCGTATACTTATTTAGGTAGCGATGTTCCTCAGCCACCTGATAATTGCTTGCCTATAGCAGGAACTACTTATAGCAACCTTACTAAATACAAGTACGAAGATGGGGTAGGTTATGTAGATACAGGATTAACAACAAGTGTAACCCCTCAAGCAGGAGAAATAAGTTTAACTTCAGGTTCAGCCCCCGGGGTTTGTGTTATGGTTATCCCCAAAGTTTCTATACAGCCTAAAAACCTAAAACTAGATATGATTGGAGTTTGTGTTGGAACAGGGTTTGATGTAGAAGTTGAATGCCCCGTATTACTAACATCATTTTTATCATCAGTTAGTGGTAGTACACAATCACAAGCGTGCGGATTTGTTGTAATAAATACACCAATATATAATGCACCTGTATCAGGAACAGCAGGAAACCCTGCCGTAAATGATTGGGTATTCTCAGATGCATATGGAAGTAATGTATTGCCACAAGGGTTTTATAAAATAAATGCATTAGAGTTTATTGAGGTCGATGCAAACGGAATAATAATACAAAGAGCAAACTGCTAAGATATGCCTAACTACACATTAACATATGACGAAGGAGTACAGGGATTCCCATCCTTTTATAGCTATTATCCTGATTGGATGATAGGAATGAATAATTACTTTTACACTTTTAAAGGGGGTAACCTTTACCGCCATAATGTGAACGAGAGTAGAAATACGTTTTATACTGACTTTTGGACTCAGGTAGGAACTCCTGACGAGGCTTTCAAGCCATCTAAAATGGAAAGTGTATTCAACACATCTCCACTAGAGAATAAGCTCTTTAAAACTCTTAATTTAGAGGGAGACGATAGTTGGGCAGCTACCATTAAAACAGACATACAGGATTCAGGGTTTATAAATGCAGATTACTTTGAGAAGAAAGAGCAGAGTTGGTTTGCGTTTGTTAGGAACGAAGGGCTAGGTTCATCACCTGCTGCTTTACCTGAGTTCTCATTGCGTTCACTAAACGGCATAGGTAATAGTGCAACAGTAGTTATTGTTGCAGGTACTGCTACAATAAATTTTGCAACAACAATTCAGATAGGCAATATATTAAGTGTTGATGATTACTTTTACTTCTTGTCAGGTACTAACGAGCCTGTGTATGCAGGAAATGTAACAGCTATTAATGTAAACCTTAGAGGTGGTGTTAATAATGTTGTTATAGACACATCACCTGCCGGAACTACACCAATACCATCAAACGTAGAGACCTTCTTATTTATCAAGAACTCAGTTGCTGAATCTCACGGTGTATTAGGACACTATGCAGTATTTGACTTAACATATTCAGAAAACACAAAGGTTGAGTTATTTGCTGTTGAGTCAGAGGTTATGAAAAGTTTCCCTTAATTTTATTATCTTTGTGGTCAATGATGTTTGACGTTAAGCCATTATCCGAAACTGACTATGACGATATACTTGTAGATTGGTGGAAAGATTGGGGTTGGGCAGCACCTCCAAAATCATTCTTACCTGAAAATGCTACGGGTGGTTTTATGGTTTATGACGAAGACATTCCTGTATGTGCAGGATTTATATATAGAACTAACTCGGAAGTTTGTTGGGTTGATTGGATAATTTCTAATAAAAACTATAGAAAGAAACCAAATAGGTCAATGGCTATTGAGTTGTTAATTAATACGTTAACTAAGATATGTAAGATGAATGGTGCATCAATTGCATATGCTCTAATAAAACACAGAGGTCTTATAGATGTCTATAAAAAATTAGGGTATGTTGAGGGAGATAGCTATTCATCTGAAATGATAAAAAAATTATAATATGGCATTAGCAACAGCACTAACCGTAGCAGCAGTAGGTTCTCAATTAGCCGGGTCTGTACAGTCATTTTCTCAAGCTAGAAAGCAAAAGGCAAAACAACAAGAGGCAGAAGCAACTGCCGATAAGTATATGAAACAAGCTCGCAGGAGTCTTGAAAAGAATTATATGGAGTCATTGGCTATTCAAAAAGAGCCATATGAATTAGAAAGAGAAGCTGCATTAGTAGCAGGAGCACAAGCAACAGAAGCCCTTAGAGAAAGCGATAGAGGTATGGGTAGAGTTGGTGCTATATACGGTCAACAACAACAAGCACAGAGACAAATAGCATCAGCTATGGGTCAGGAGTTATTTAACTTAGACTACTTAACTCAACAAGAAGAGTCAAGACTTCGTGACATAGGAACACAGCTTGATTTAGGAGAAGTGACAGGAGCACAACTTGCAGCAGCTAACGCAGAAGAAAGAAGACAACAACAACTACAAGCAGGTATACAGGGTATTGGAGGAGCAGCGATGACAGGTCTAGAGGCTATGGCATTGTATGGTAAGCAAAAAGCACCAACAGTTAGTTCTGCTGATAGTCCAAGTATGTCTGAGTTAGTTTCTCAAGCAGATTTAGGTTTAGGTCAATCGGCAAAAGGAATACAGGCAAATCCTAGCCAAGAAGCTTTGTATAATGTTAATCAAATGCCACCACAAATACCATTGACACCTCAAGAACAAATAATGTCAACACAGCCTGTAAACCAATCATTACTGACTCCAATAGGAGATGCTCCTACAGAATATATGCTTCCACCTGCAAAGCGTTTTATTAGTTCTTTAAATCCTTTTTCTTTATTTGGAAGACAAACAACAAGATAATAATTTATGGCAACTAAATTTGGATACGTAGAAAGGAACATCGAGAATGATGTTAATTGGGGTGAAGTTGGAAAAGGCTTTGCTGATATGCTCGTTGCAGAACGAGAAGAAAGACAAGCTAAGAAAGACCTTCTTGATGATGCAATGATTAAAACTCAGGATGCATTGAAAGAAGCACCCTTGGGATACAATACAGACTTTAACGACAGAATAATTGGCTTAGCAGATAACGCAAGTTCTTACTTGTTGGCTGCCAATAAAGACCTTAAGGCAGGTAGAATTACTCCTGCTGAATATATGCGTAAGGTTCAGAGAATGAACAGTAGTGCAGACCAAATATTTAACTTAAGCAATAATTATAACAAGCTATACGAAGAGCATCTAAACAGACTAGATGAAGATATCTCAGGTGAAGTTGAGCAGCAGATATTTGAAGATATATCTAATATGACTAACTTTAATGAGAATGATTTCTTTATTGACAGCACAGGTGCTATTGTAGCTGCTCCATTAGTTACAGATAAGAATGGTGTAACAACTATAGACCCAAGTCGTGCAAGAAGTGCACAGGCTATGTTTAATTTAGCACAGAACTTTATCGACAAGGTTGATATAAATAAAACAACATCAAATGCTGTAGCGTTCCTTGGAGAGTACATAGATACAGAGTCGGCAGCAGCTAGTAGAAAAGCAGGGGGTAAGACAGTTACTGTTAGTGACATTACTAAAAGAGATGACTACGAACAAAGTAGGGCAGCTCAAATTGATATTATACTTAGCTCAGATAACGACATAGCTTCTGTTCTAGCAGACAGTATGAAGTCGAAAGGGTATAAGGTAGTTACTGATGTAAATAAATTATCTAAAGATTCTGCCGAAAGAGAAAAGCAGGTTTATATTGATTTATCAAACGGTAAAGAAGGTATGGCTCAATTGACTGACGGTCAGAAAAAAGAAGCTAGAGACCACGTTGGAAAGTTAATTGACAGTATGATTGACAAAAAATACGGTGTAACAACTACTCCTGAAGTTGAGGCTTCTTGGGCAGAGAAACAGTTTTGGTGGACTCAAGGTCAAAGTAGAGACAAGGAAAATACTATTATGAATCAATTAGCTTTACTTTATGCAGGTCAAACTCCTGAAGATGTAAAAGCATCTATACAGTATTTTAAAGGCTTAAATCCAAATATACAAAACATAGAACGTGAAAACAATCAAATATCTATTACTTACAGAGATAGTAAAGGGGTAACTAGAAGAACAGCACCACTTGATTTAACTTTTGACTTTAATACATTTGCTAAATCAGCAACAGCATTGACAGGTATAGCAGATTCAGAAAAATCACTAAAATCATTAGACTTGTCAGGAAATATTCAAACAGATTTTGAAGGGAATATAGTTAAGGCAGAATTTAGCGACAACGTAGGAGGCGTAGACACACCAATGACAATTGGTCTGCCTGATACAGATGTAACTCCTCAAAAAATAGATTTTCAAAAAGCATACGGTAATTTTCTTGATGAAAATATAACTGTAGATAAGTCAGGTACAGATATTCAAAATAAACTAAAAGGAATGGGTATTGAGTCGGAGTTTGATGCTGCAACTAATAAAATAAAAATAGTTGAAAAAACAGATAAAGAAACTAAAGAAACATCAGGTCCAATATTTATTGTAGGCTCAGTAATGTCTATTGAGTCTTTAGATAGTTATTTAAGAGGAAACGCTACACAGCAAGCTAGATTTAAAAATAAAATAGGGACTATGGGTGGTTCTATGTCATCGTACTAATAATAAAATATGAACGAACAAGCGTTACAGCAATTATATAGATTAGCAAAAGGAGAGGGATACCAAAAAGGGTATAATGATTTCAAAACTCTTATGGCTACTAATGAACAGGCTATAAGCAATATGTATGATATGTCTAGGATTGAGGGGTATCAGAAATCTATTGATGACTTTAAAGTTTTAGTTGGGTTTGACGTAAAAAAAAAAGACGATTCTCAGCTCACTTTGGAAGCCGAGGTTACTACGGAATCTACTACAGGGGAAGTTCCGGGAGAAGATATTTCTTCGGACTCAGAATTGTTTAATTACAATTTAGCAGATACAGAAGAAGAAGAGCTGCCTGTTTCTGAAGAAACTGTCGTTCCTCAAACACAATTTGACCCATCTACTTTACCAAAAGAACCATTAGTAAAAGATGCATATCCCGGATTATTTCAAGGGGAGTCGGCTTTTACTGATAGAGTTGCAGATAAGTTAGCTAGAAAGTACAATAAAGCAGGAGAGAATGTTGACGAAGTTTTCCCTGATATGTACAAGGATGTTTTTGAAGAAGTTAGGGATGAAAGAAAGTTTGTAGAATCGTATGACGAATTACCTGAAGAAGTAAAAACTAGAATAGAACCGGGAGTTGTTAGAGAGAATGGAGAGGTAATAGGTGTAAATCAATCATTAATACCTAACCAAAATATTGAAGAGATAGTTAAGCTATACGAAACAGAAGAAATAGGTGATGCCGGTCTTCAGTCAGGTCTTATAGAAAACTTTGCAGATGTTATAGAAAATCAAAAAAGAGAAGACTACTCAATAAAAATAAAAAAAGTTGGTCAATTACAAGAAGACATAAAAAATACTCAGGAAAAAATTGCTGAGCTTAAAGAGCAAGGAAATAATTTTTTAGCAGACCAATTAAATATACCTCTAAATGAAACAATAGAGGAATACAATAATTTACTAAAAGAATCAAACGTAGATGGTATACTTATAAATTCTTTAGATATTATATCTGAGAATGAAGATATGTTCGCTCCTTTGTCAGGTATTTCTAGTGCTGTATCTGAATTTTCTGCTCGTACTGCATCTGCTGTTCCTGTTGCTTTTGGAACTCTAGCATCAATAGCAGGGAAGTTAGGTTTTATGAGTCCTGCTGTGTCAAATCTTGTAAGTCAATCTTTAATGCAAGACGCTTTAAAATTAGAAGATGACATAAGAGATGTTTTCCCAAAAGACTACAGAGACAAAAAAATGAACTTCACAGGAGAGGTTGTGGGGCAGATTGGTTTCATTGTAGGCTCAGGAATATTTTTAGGAGGCACTCCTGCTGTTGTTGCAGCAGGTTATACAATGTCTGCTAGTGAGATGTATAGAGAGGCTACCGATAGTGGATTAAGCCACGAAGATGCTATGAATCTTTCTATGGCTTATGGTGCTATATCAGCACCTTTAGAGATGTGGGGTGCAAGTAGAGGTATAGAGGCATTAGCAGGTAGGTCACTTAGGAAGAAAGTTTTAAATGAAATTTTAGAAAGTGGTGCAAAAGGATTTACAAAAGAAGCAGCAGAGAAAGCAATAAAAGTATCTTACAAACCTATCTTAACAGAAACATTAAAAGAATCAGCAGAAGAGGGTATTCAGGAATTTTCTCAATTTTTATTAAGCAAAGGACTAGCTGAAGCATACAATGCAACGAAAGACGAAGACAAACCTGAGTTTTTAAAAGCGAGTATTAAGTCTGAGGAGTTTTGGTTACAGGCTTGGGATAACCTTCTTGCAGGTGCTGTCGGTGGTGGTATTGGTGGTGTTTCGTTAAACGTAGCAGGAGGGAATATTTTTGTTGGAAACGATTACAAGGCTATTGAAAAAATGTTTACCGACCCTAAGCAAATGGCTAAGGTAGATGCACAGCTTAATTCATACAGAAAAACAGGCAAGATAGAAACAGACGAAGAACTTCAGGCAGCTAAGGAGCAGGTTGGTATTGTTTCACAAGCAGCAGCAGAAGTTAGAAATGCTACTAAAACCAATAGAATTACTGTAGGAAATCAAAAACAATTATTTAAGCTAACAGCAGAAAGAATATCCTTGCAAAAAGAAACAGAGGGTGTTACTGTTCCTTCATTAATAGCTGATAAAAAACAAAGAATAGAAGAGTTAGACAAGAACATACAAGACATAATAGCAGGCAAGGTGGTGCAGCCATTAGAAACACAAGAAACTGCACCTAAAGTTACTACAGAGGGTATTGAAGATGCTGAAGTTGAAGAAGAGGTTGATGAAAAAGTAATTAATGAAACTAAAAGGGTAGATAATATATTTAACGAAACAAATCCTGAAGTAGCAGAAACATTATCAGATAATTTAGTTAGAAATAAATCTTCTGAATTTGAGCTTTCATCTGTAGGTCAATCAATAGTAAACCAAGCAACAAAAGCTGCCGTTGCTATTCAGCGAGTAGCACCTAGTGTTAGAGTTGTTTTACACGATACAAGTAAAGAATATACTGATTTTGGTAGAGAAGGCACTAGAGGTTCTTACGACCCTGCAACAAAAACAATACATATAGATTTATCAAAAGCTAATAAAAGAACCGTAGGACACGAAACATTCCACTCTATATTATTAGAGTCCATAAAATCTGATGTAGAGTTACAGAAGCTAACGGACGATATGTACAAAACTGTTAATCGTTCCTTGGCTACCAATCCATTCTTAAAAAGAAAGCTAAGAAAGTTTTCTGAAAAATATGCTGACAATATAAGAAGCGAGGAAGCATTATCTGAATTGTTTGGTATGCTATCAAGTGATTACAAGAAACTAAGTGCACCTGTTAAGATTAAGATTAAACAGTTCGTAAATAAAGTTGCAACTAAGTTTGGTTTAGGTGATATAATTAAATTATCAGAACAAGACCTATCAGACATAGATACCATTGATTTATTAAACACAATGGCTACCCGGGTAAAAGAGGGAGAGGCTATAACTGAAGAGGAAACTAAACCACTTACTGATAAAGACGTTGAAGTTGAAAAAGTAAAAGATAAACAAACTGACCGTAAGGCTCGTGAGCAATTAAATGAAACTGAATCTAATGAAGTTTCAAAATCTGTAGAAGATAGAACTATAAAAGGCAAGAAAGTACCTACTTTATTAAAGTTTAAAGTAAAAGACAAAGTAGAGTTTTTAAGTTTTGAAGGGGAAATAAATCAAGAAAATGTAAAAGAAATTGCCCCACAAAGCTACAATACTACAGCTTCTAAATTATCTACTTATAATACTTTTGGTATAGATAAGAAAGCAATGCTAATGGAGTCTATTGAAGGGGCTTCAAAAAAAGAAATAAATAAAAAACTTAATGAAAATAAACTTATTGTTGATAAGGCTATACTAAAATATAAAAAAGAAATAAATAAAATTAAAGGTAAAAAGAGTCTAACTAGAGAAGAAAAGAAGGTAGAAATAAATCAACAAAAAGAAATAATTAATATCTTAACAGGCATTAAGAAATCTAAAGATTTAGTTAATCAATTTGAATCAGTAATGTCTATTGAAATTAAAGTGTTATCTGATTCTTTATATAATTCTATGTTCTATAAATTAGGACCTAAGTTAAGTAAATTAAAAACTAAAGAGTTATTAGAAAAATCTGACAATATATATTCGAAAGCTAAAGAGATAGTAAAATCAAATTTATTATCTGTATACAATAGCGTATCTCCTTCCATAAGAAAAATAAGTAAATTATGGTATGATGGGGCAAACTTAATTGCTCAGGAGATGTCTTCTTCATATGGTGTAACGACTGAGCAAGCTGCTGCTATTATAGCTACTCAATCACCTCAAATGCCTTGGTTTGATAATCTGCATTTAGCAGACGTTATTATGGATACATTGAAAAATCGTTCAGAAGCATTATTTACTCAAGAAATGTTCGATTACTATGTATTAAAGTCTAAGGATTATCCAAAACAAATAGAATACATACCAACCTTAAGAAAACAAGTAGGTAAGAAGCTAAATGAATTATCTAACTATGATGCAGGAATTTTTATAAGAGTTGATTACGATTTAAACATAAGCAGAAAAGCACCAATTAGAATACCTACAGGAACTGCTGTCAAGGAATCACAAAAAGGAGATTCTTCATTTAGCGGGTATCCTGTTATAGAAAAAGGAGTGGCTGTTTTTAGGGATGGAAGTATGAATAATATTTCTAATCAATTAGGAAGAGCTAATAAGGTTAGGAACTTCTATGTAAACATTGTCAACCCATCAGACAGAAGAGCTGTAACTATAGACACACACGCTATGGCTATCGCTTTATTTAAACCATTAGCTAGTAATGACATAGAAGTCAACTTTGGTCCTGCATCATTTGCTTTTTATGCTGATGCATATAGAGAATTAGCAGAAGAACTTGGTATAGAAGCAAGAGCACTTCAGTCAATAACTTGGGAGGCAGCTAGAGCTATATTCCCTGCATCTAAAAAAGCTCAAGAAGGATACAAGGATTCTATTTCTAAAATTTGGGATAAGTTTTCTAGTGAAGAACAAACATTAGAGCAAGTACAAGAACAAATATATAACCAAGCAAAAGACCCTAATATAACAGAGTGGTCTGATTACATAAATGAATTAAAAAATGAAAAAACAAGAGAAAATGTCAGCGGAAGGATTGTTAGATTTGATGGAGCTAAAACCTCTGATAAATTGGGAGACGTATCAAAACCTGATAGCAGAGTATCCACATCTAGAAGAAGACCTATTAGTGATGACAAAACTACCGTAACCACTCGTGCTGTTCGTGAGCAGAAGGATATATCTGAAATGGATATGCCTGAAATTTATAAGGAAGCAGGTACAAACGAATCTGAAATAAATAGACTTAAAGAAAAGTATCGTGCTAAAAGAACGATGCCTCATCCAAAGGAATCTCTTAAAGCAGCAAACGATAGAAGAGATGGAAGCATAACAGAGAAAGAATATGATGCTAATACAGCGTATTACTTCTCCCCTGAAGTATTTGATAAATCTCCTGAACCTGCAACAGTAAAGGATATTTTAGCCTCATTAAATAAAGATAAAATAAAGAAGGGTATAATAGGGTTTTTAGATTACACCATAGATGAAGGAAGGGTAGTCGCTTCTCGATTAGATATACCTGCGTATTTAAATTTTGGTATCAATATAGACACTCTTCACGACCCGAATGACAAGTATAAAGCAATAGCTTACGGTCCGACAACAGTATTAAATAATGCTGTATTCTTCTCTCGTTCAAAACCAAGTTGGGCATTAGGAGTTTCAACGACATCTAGTGTAGAGGAAAACTTAAAAACAGGTAGGAAGAAAATGGCAAAGGCATCTGTTGCTGTTATGGAAGGAGCATATGAAAATCAAGACCCTTCTGTTACTAAGAAAAGAGCTGAAGACATACTTTCAGGTAAAGCTAAGGATAGCGATAGTTGGGTTCAAATTGGATATAACCCATATAGACATTCTTTTTTCTATAATAAAAATGACATAATAAAGAATAAAGAAAATATAGAATCTGTAAAAGATAAATACAAGAAAAATAATCCAACTGCTACAGATGAGCAGGCTACTGACTATGCACTTAAAAATTCTAAAATTGATAATGTACTTCCTGTTGAATCAGCAGAGCAAATAATACAAATAGGTAAATTGGTTTTAGCTAAAAATGTAAAATACGCTAAACAAAAACCGGTAGCAGATATAGATGGGAGACAAGTAAGATTTCAGTTGAGTGATAACCATTCCGTTGAAGAGACATCGAAAGGTGTATTCCAATTAAAAAAACTTGGGAAAAGAATTGGTGAAATAGTTACTTCATCATACTCTATACCGAATTATAAAGATGTTGCACTTTCTTTTATTGACTTAGATAAAAGAGGAAAAGGACTAGGCAAAGAGTTGTATAGAGAAGTTGCTACTATATTAGAGAGCAGAGGAGAAGTTTTAGTTTCTAGTGGTTTTAGAAATGATGCTTCAAACAATGTTTGGAAGAGCCTAGTAGAGGATGGATACGCAGAAGAGATAGGAAAAAATAAATCTAACGGCGAGCCTATATATGCTATGCTTCCTGATGACCCATTGGGTAGTGTTGCTACAGAAGCTCAGCAGCAACGTGCTGTTCGTGAGCAGAAGGATGATTCTAAATCTTTTAAAGATATATTATCTAAAATTACAAACATAACTAAAATAGATTTAAAGGAGCAGATACAGATAGCTAAAGACTTAAAGAAAAGAGCTAGGTTAACTAAGAAAGAAAAGAAGATACTAGATGATAGTTTGAGAGATACCTTAAACGAATTGCAAGGTAAGGGTAAGCTAACAACATTTCAGGTTAAAGCTGTATTAAGAAAGTTTCAGAATGTTGATGTATTTTCTACATCTCAGGTTGAGTCTTTCGTTGATTATATGACAAAGGTATTTGCAGATGCAGACTATCTTGCGAAGATAAGAGATGCTGATTCAAAGCTACCTAAAGCAAGAAATAATATTAAGAAAGGAAAAACAGGGATTAACGAGGTAGGTCCTTTACTGAGTAAATTATTTAGAATTAACCCTAGGTTAATACCATCTCAGTTTTTAGATAAATACTTAGATATAGTAGATACACTTTCTAAACGAAAGAAAGAACTTGAATTAGATTTAGAATCAATAACTAAAAATGCTGAAGAGATTCTTAACTATATGGATTCTGAATTTAGTAGAGTAAATTGGTTAGCTAGTGGCTTTGAAGACTATGTTGCTGAAAACAAATCAAAAGTTAAAAATAAGACTTTTACTGAGATAGTTTCTCTTATGAAAGAAGATGGTGTTATAGATGATAGCGATGCTGCTATTATGAAAAAATACGAATCAATAATAAGTCCAACTAAAAAAACTACGAAAACAGAACAAGAAATACAGGAAGAGAAGGATGAGCTAATAGGAAGTATAAAGGAAAACTCTAAGGAAAAGAATCCAATATTTTCTACAAATGAAGAGTTAGCATTGGCTAAACAACTAAAAGAATTAATTGATACTAAGGGTATAGAAGAGTTGTCTGTAAATGAGTTAAAAACACTACTACAGGTAATTAATAATATAAACCAAGGGCTTGTTACTAATAACGCTAGTGAGCTTAGAATAAAATTAGATTCTTTAAAAAACTCTAGTCCTGTAGAAAAGTCATTATTAAATGCTACTGTTGGTGCGATTGAAAGACGATACAATAAAGTAAAGTCATTCCTTATAAGAGGTAAGAAGAATTACATTCAAAAAACACTTGAATCTAATCCGCTATATTATATAGACCAAGTGTTTGGCGATGGTAAAACTAAAGATTTATTTAATTCTTTAATTAGAGGTATGGCTGAAGGTGAGCAGAACTTTAATTATGACATAAGAAAGATTTATAAAAAACTTGATGATGCTAGTGATGCTGTAAAAAAATCTTTTAAAGGAAGTAGAAATAAATTAATTAAATCATCAGCTAAACAATTTCTCTATATGTTGGAGCTAGAGTATAATTCTAATAAGGATAAAACAAAGGTAAAAAGAGCATCAGAGTACCTTAAAGAAACAATAAATTTAGCAAAGGTGAATAAAAGAGACATAGATATGCTTGAAAAAATAAAAGAAGCATATGTTGTTGATGGGAAAGTTGATATGGATAAACTTTACAGCTCATTTAATAGTGCTGAGAAAAAATCTATAAAAGTTGCTCAAGAAATAAATCAATCTCTTGCTCCAAAAGCATTATTTGTTGCAGGAGTTATAAGAGGTCAAAAAATAGACCTACTTAATAACTATGTTCACCACGTTGTTGTAAATGATAAATTTGATGGAGAAGTTATTGATGATTCACATAAATTAATGGATTCAATGAATCAAAATTTAAAACCTTCAACAAAAGCTAAGTCAGTAATTGAAAGACAAAATGTTGTTACTGCTTTAAACTTTGATATATATAATTCAGTAAAGCGAGGCTCTAAGGGTACTCTTTTAGATTTTCACTTAACAGTACCTATAAAGACTTCAAGAGCTACGTTAAAAGAAACAAAAAAAGCATTAGAGAAAGATGGCTCTTATAAAAGTAAAGAAGATATATACGAAGGTTTAGATTCCCTTATGGAAAGCACAATATCTAATTTTATACATAACTCTGTTGCATCTTCAGGAGATATGATTGGAGAAAAAGTGCTTGCAAGAATAGCTAAGATAGGATATCAAAGGGTATTAGCCGATACAGGAAGAATGACTAGAGAGTTAATATCTAATATGTCCTTTATATTAAATAGAGGAAGAGAAGAATATTACGAAGGTCTAAAGTATCGTGGTGTTTCTTCTGAGACAACTGCTCAAGCTATGAGAAACCTTGGTTCTTTGCAGACAGGAAGATTATTTAGCGATTTAGGTATAAAATCTAGATTTTCAGAAAAACTTTTTGAAGACAAACTAGGAGTAAGAGGAAAAGAAAATAAAAGTAAAATTATGGATACGTTAGGTATTATAAATTACTATTCTCTAAACCCTCTTGTTAAGGGAGTGGATACACTAGCTGATGGCATCATATCTAAACCTGACCAAATAATGAGTAGACCACTTTGGAAAGGTGCTTTTGCATCTACTTTTAAACAGGAGACGGGGGAGTCTTTCCCGGAAGATGGATTTGAAAGAATTGCTGCTAATGACCAAGCGTTTATGTCAAAACATAAAAATGCACTTGAGGTTGCGACCAAGAAAGCAGATGACGTAAGTATAGAGGCTGCTGCTTCTAGTGGTTTATTTACAGGAATATCTAGAGGTAAAGATGCTTCAAGAAAAAGAGATATAGGAGGGATGTTTTTTGCTAACTTCAACAATTATATGTCTACATTTTTAAATTATGAATATCAGTCTTTTCGTAAAGGATTAATGGCAGCAAGAGGGAATGGAATGATTACTGAAAAAGAAGGTAGGCAGCTTATGGCGGCAGTTTCAACTAGAATGTTTATGTATACTTTCCTATCTTCTGTGATATCAAAGGGTCTTCTTGGTATATTAAGGAGTATTCTTGGATATGCAGAGGGTGAAGAAGAAGAAGATAAGAACTTACTTAAAGAAGGAGCTAAGAGTGTAATTCAAACATTGATTGGTTTGTTTTTAGGTAGAAATTTTGGAAACTTAATGAAGGGTATTCAGAATACTATAATAGAAGGCGTTAATGAAAAGTATTTAGATTTTTTAAGAGATGGGGAATATGATAAATATAAAGATTCACTAGGGTATCCATTAGCACCAAAAAAGAAAGATTACGAAGATGCAAAAATAGCAGATTATATATATACTTTTTCAGGACCTTACGGTAAAGCATTAGAATTAGGAGATAAGGCACTTAAAGTAAAGGATGATATTTTAGAGCCTAGTAAAAAAGCAGATGCTAAGGAAAGAGAAAAACAACGACTAAAAAGATTTGTATTTTTTGAGATTCCTGCTTTCTTTGGATATGCTCCGTTTGCTAGAGAAATAGAAAAAGAGTTGAATAGTTATATGTATAAAGACTTCAGAAAAGGTGGTAAGTCAAAGTGGATTGATGTAGGACCTACTGAGGCTGAAGAGAAGAAGGCATTTAAACAAATAGACCCTGAAGGGTATAAAAAGATTTACGGAAAATAATATGCCATTTAAAAGCGAAGCACAGAGACGATATATGCATAAGAACCTACCTGAAATTGCAGCGAGGTGGGAGAAGGAATACAGCTCGAATAATCTACCTGCAAGAGTAAAGCCAAAGAAGATGAAGAACATCTTCAAGCCTAAGAAGGTTACAAGATTAACTTCAAGACGAACAAAATTATAGCTGTATTGATTAGTATAGCTATAGCGAACTCTTCGTAGTTTGGTCCTTTACTCATATGTTGTGGTCTAGTCTTATAAAAATTGGTGAACTCTCTCCTACATACGCACCGTGTATGTTGAAGTAAAAATACTCTACGGCATCCTCATAGGGCATATCTTGTGCTATTATATCTATACACTTATCTATGTCGTAAGATGCCACTAGATTGCCTCTAAAGTCACAATAACCCATTAGAGCCTCTCCAAACCCTGTTACTATCATCGCATCAGAATCTCTGAGTACCTCTAATGTTCTTAATTTATCATCGTATGTTGCCATTTAAAATTTTAATTTTTTAATATTCCACTTAATGCCTATATTATTTAAGGCATCTATTAATGTTGATTTTTTATCAATCCACTTTTTATTATAATAACAGCTTTCAACCATACACATATCTAATGGTATATCTGATGAGTCGTTTTTATAACTATGAACTACTTTTAAAACTATAGACTTATCTGTTCTCCAAGAATTGCAAATCCTTTCTAATAAAAGTCTTTGACCTATAGGTATGTCGTTGTTCTTTCTTTTTACTTCTATAAGTATTAAAGCATCATTATCAAACTCTAGAACTGCGTCTATATCTGATGGATGTATTTTACCATTTTGAACACCTGTAAAGTCTATAGCTTGTTTTACTTGATTACTGTTTCTTATTAAACTCATAGTTCCATCATACAATTTATTGCTGTATGTCCACCGAATACTACACCACATCCAATAGCTTGCTTCTTGAAGTTCTTTGCATACGCTGCTGCGTATGACTTACCATCAACTCCACAACCTACCTGCATTCCGAATATCTTGAAGTTCTTACCTACATTCCATTCGGTATAAGCCTGTGTATGAATATGTCCTTGTACGGTTGACATCATATCATTCTTAGATTTAGTTCGTGCCGTTCCTCCCTCACCGTGAACGTATTGTACACCATCGTAGACAACCTGCTCAACCCAATTCCAATTAGTTCCAAGCACATCATTGTAATCTTTAATCCAACGTGCAGGAATCTGAGAATCAAATGCTTTACGCATTATTATTCTATCGTGGTTACCGATAGTTACATCTGCTTTAGGGAACTCATCTCGCCACTTAGCAATCTCTTCAATTGCATAATCAAGCTCATCTCCACCGCCCATACCATCCGGGTCTGTTGCGTGGAATGACGAGTAATGATTGTCGATGATGTCACCAATAAAGATTACTTGATTGCAGTTATACTTTGCATAGGTTTCCTTGCAGAACTCAAAGTACCCGTCAAGGGTAAATGGTGCGTGCAGGTCACCTATAACAAGTATACGCTTTTCGTTTTTGGTTAAGTTTAGGTAGGCATCTTTTTTGTTGCCTTTTAGTCTTGGTCTAAAATCACTATAGCTCATCGGTAATTGATAATTGAATTTCTCTTAACTCCTCGATTAACTCGACAAGCACATCACTCAATTCATCAAAATCTCTGTCGACTAGAAGTTCATAGATGTCATCTACAAAGTCGTGAATAACTCCCATCTTATAGTTGATGTGAGCTAATCTTTCCTTTTCGTATGCAGATAATTTCATCCTTATAGGACAAATCTAAATAATATTTTTTAATTATCCTATTTTTTTACAATTTTGATAAAATATAAGACTCTAATCTCTCGTACTCCTGTCTAAATTGCTTATCTGTTTCTATTAAATCACCCGCTGTTCTTATACCGTGTATAACTGTAGAGTGGTCTCGATTACCTAGATACTTGCCTATTTCTTTTAATGTTACGTTTGGCATATTAAACTTTGTTATATAGCAAAACATTTGCCTAGGCACTACAAGCTCTCTTTTCCTTGATGTAGATTTTATTTTATCTATAGGTTGAGAGTAAAAGCTAGATAATATATTAAGAAGTTTATCAAATTTTATTCTCCCTTTCATACTTCCCATTTTTTGCCAACCAACAACACTATCTACACCTAGAGATGAATATAAGGATGGTGGATTTTCTTTTAGACAATACTTATATTTTTTAACCACACCAACCTTTACACCAATACTTTTCTCCGTCTCAATCTTTTCAACCTGACCCCACTCAACGAGTTGCTCTAGTTTTTGATTTACATTTTTAATTCTCTTGGTATCTTTCCAACAAAGAGATGCTATAATATTAGCATTACTGTACCCTTTTTTTAATAGACTTCTGATGTGTATATAATCAGAATATTCTGTTTCTACGTCTTTTATAAATTGCATTTGTTTATTTGATTTAATTGATTTAATAAAAAGGGTCTGCATACCTTGTATGCAAACCCTTCCATTGGCTTTTCGACTTTCGTCAATACAAATATATTGTTTAATAAAATAAAAAACAATATTTTTTTATTTCTCTCTTAAAGCCTTGCATTCTTTACACAAGACCTCTGTGCTGTGTGTGCAGTCTAGTATAAGGTCTCCTGACCTTAAGCAATCTACACAAAAGTTTTGACCATACTCCCAAAACTGTTGGTTTAGGGGATGATGACTGTCTGTTGTATTATTCATATTGCTATTAATTAATTATTCACCTCTATACACTTCAGTTTTAAAACCGAATGTACTAAGTTCTTTTAATCTATATTCTTGTAGTTTTGACAGCTTACCTGTCTTGGTTTTGATTTCGCTAAAAATTACAGCAGCATCAGGATGAATAGCTAAAACATCAGGGATTCCATTTTTGTTCGTCTTAATTAACTTAAGAACGTAATAACCTTGCTCTTCTAACTCTTTTATCCTCTTGCTTTGTATCTGCTGTTCGGTCATTTATTTTTTTTGTACCTTCTCCGTTCTTTCTTGGAGACGTAACCATTTTTATTATAGTCAGCAGGGTCAAACTTACTTTCCGATAATGGCTTACTTAGGTTTCTCTTAGTAGACTTTCCGTTCTGACCATTCCTAGCTCGATTACTGCTTTCTTTTTCACTAGAAGTTCCACTTGTTGTGTGACTTACATCTTTACCATCACCATTGCCGTAAGTACCTGCTTCTTTATTCTTTTTATTAAGTAAAGCACGATACTTCTTACGTTTTTTTGTGGCGTGGTATTTTGTATCATATTCCTTTTTACGTTTGATTTGTTCATCAGACATACCTTTCTTGTCATATGATGGATGCTTGCCGGCACGAGAGTTTCTTCTGCTTTTCATTACTACAAAGTTAGCAAATCTTTCTTATATCATTCATCATACTCTTTTTCTTTGAATGTTGTTGGATATGAAGATAAGTATTCCTCAACGCCTTTTAGTCCTGCAAATTTAATGTAAGCACCATTTTCATCTAAAGCTTTTACTGCTGATATTACAATCTTAGGTTTGTTGTCTATCATTTTAAATTCATACGTTGTTACTTCAAAGCTATTAACTTGTTTTCCGTTGATAATAATTGGTTGTTGTTTATTTTTATTCATTATTTTTGTTTTTTATTGCACTAAACCTGATTGTCTTCCCGATTTTATAATATCATTAGCCCTGTCTAAAATAAAATCAGGAATCTCATCAAAAATTACAAGGTCAATAATTTTAATATCTATCGAACCATTAGGTATCATATGAAATGTATATTCAACATATACATTTAATTTGTTTTTATTTTTCAAATGAATACCATTTAATATAAAAGAACCAAGTATTTTTTCTTCTGATATCTTAGGATTTTTTCCAAATGTTTCTATTGCGTGTTCAAAAATTTTATGAAAAAATAAATCAACATACTTTTTAGTAAAAAAATCATCTTTTTCTTTTGGGTCTATTCTTTTGTACATAATTTTATAAATTTAATAAATCTTTCTTAAAGTGTTTAGTAGTGTAGTCTTTCTTGTCAGATACAGCCTTATATATCTTGTTTTCTATACCTTTCTCAGCGAATATCCAATACACATCACTCTCTAATCTTTCTTTGGTTGTCATCCTATCTCTGCTCTGCCAATAGCTTGTTGCACTAAAATCAATGTTGTAGTACACCAACGCCTCAGCTTTACGAAGACTAATGCCTTCTCTACCTGATTGAATCTGTAGGGCTATGGTTTTATCCGTTGTATTAAACTCATCTAGCTCCGTACATAGGTTATCCCCATAGACCTCTTTTAAGGCGTTGTATTCCTCTTTAAACTTGTAGAAGATACCAACCTTGCTATCGCCAAAGTTATCGTGTATAAAGCTCGCTTTACTCAAATCAAGTATTTTTGAGTTACCTGATTCAAACTTAACCGTACCTGAATATATCTGATGTAACTTGGTCATTAGCTTTACACTAGTATCTCCAAGTATAACTTCATCCTTACCCTCAACAACTAAATCTTTTTTTAGTTTATTAGCCACTTTGTATGTAACATCATCCATCTTTACATACAGCTTATGTTCACGGGTATCAACCTTGAAACCTGCCTCTTTCTGAGAGTAACTAATCGTGTATGCTTTCATTATATCAATGATGCTCTGCTTACCATTTGAATAATCTCTGATACGAAGACCATTGATTTTCTTTTCAGTAACCGTTACATAATCATCACAGAACCTATAGAAGTTCTTGTACTGCTTGAATGGGTTATTTGGTATGCCATACACTTGATGATACATCTGACTGAATGATTCAGGAGTTGGTGTCCCTGACATCAGTATAACATAAGGATTGTTCTTAGCTATCAACTCACGCACCTGCTTAGCACGTTTGCTTGGCTTAGGAAACGCACCCATACTGTGTGCCTCATCACATACAATCAAGTCCCACATATCTTGTGGTAGCTTATGTATGCTCTCGTAGTTCATAACCACTAGGTTGTACTTAGGGTTAAGCATTGCGTAGTCAGACTCGATGGTGCTGATTGCCTTCTTCTTAGTTAAGAAGAGTACATTCCCTGCACCCATATCATCAGCAATACCAAGACTTGTTAAGGTCTTGCCTGTGCGAACCTCCATAGCTAAATATAAAAACCGTTTAGACTTAAGAACCTCCACCCCCCGAGAGATGATAGTTCTCTGATAGTCTCTGAACTTAAACTTATTTTCAGTCATATCCTTGTTTAACTTTATTTCAATAATCTTAAACAAAGGTCTCTGTGAATGAATAATTTTATGTCTGTTCATTAGCCTTGCGAATAAAGAATCTTTATTCTCAGAGTCACCGTATACCTCAGATGTTATTACCTTCTTTCCTTTCTGTGCTGTTACTTGGTATAATCCTTTCATAACTTAATCGTATACCATTTACCCATAACATCCTTGCCTTCCTCTACATCATTCCCTGTTGTGTATTTAGCATATGCTTTTACATACTTATTAAATTTAACACGACTTAACTTTATACTACCTGTCTTTCCGTAGTCAGGATAGTCATCACAAAAATCAATATATAGTTTATTTAGATATATGGTTATATCCGTACCTAGTAATGCATTCTTCTCTCCTGTTTTTACTCCACACCACTCCACAAAGTCTTCTGATGTTTCTAATACAAATGATTTATATTTACCATTCACTAGCTCACTCTCAATAAGACCTGTTCTCATATAACTACTCAAGCAGTTGACCATATAGCTATCAAACAAACACCACTCATCTGAATCCCAATCGTTAAACAGATGTCTCTTAAACTCATCAAATGGAGTATACTGCTTACTATAATGTGCGTGTAATTCAATCTCAAACTTACGTCTTGCAAACGAATTACCTGTACCTCGTATAGCATAGTTGGTTGTTATTGCTACCTTCGGTGAACGTGTGTATGGTATCTTGATTGCATCCTTATTTTTCTTCTCTAATGTAAGACCCTCAGTAATAACGCTGAATAATCTTTCAAAGTCAAAGTTACGTTTAACGTCATCAAAGCAAAGCAGTTGCGTATCAACAGATACTGTTTGGTATGGGAATGACTTCTCAAAGTTAAATGCCTTGCCATCAATTACTACTAGCTTTTTCATATGTGACAATGCATTCATAAATATTCCCTTACCCGTTCCACCTTCAGGATTCTCACTAGCAACCTCATCATTCAATATGATTGCCGGGCAGGATGAAAGGTTCTTGTATCCGTGCATCATAAAACCAATAGTTGATTCCATTGTATCTATTCTATCTTGACTACCACCACATATCCTTGATATGAATGTTTTGTAGTCGCAATCATAATTACGACACATTCTAAATGTCCTATCTATTACGTGGTCCTTCCAAACATATCCATCTAAATCAAGATATTGAATTTGCTCAATGTCGTTTGTAGTAATCTTTACTGCACAATTGCTATAGTAAAGAAACGATGTGTCTTTTGTATCTCTAACAAAATGAATGTCAATTGTCGATAGCAATGTAAGGAAGTCTTCCTTAAATAAACTTGTCCTATCTGCATAGTGATTATAAACCGATAAGTCATCAAGTTCTAAAAGATGATTTAATATAAAGTCTTTTATCTCTTTGTCTGATGTGTGGTCTATTAGATTCTCAATAACTCTAACAAATACAAAGTTAGCTGTACCTTCAGGCGAATACTTATAGAATCCATTATCCTCAAGAAATTGCTTAAATAGCACGGGTATATTTCTAATTACACCCTTCTCACTCTTTGACCAAAACTTAACATTTGCACCCTCATCATCTACACGCTTAATAACTGACTCTACATCACATTCAGGATATGATTTATTATTACTATCCAACTCCTCAATAATCTCTTTTTTGGTTGCTCCATTCCTAACCTTCAATCTAACTATATTAACAGCCGACTCATCCTCATAGAATTTTGTTTTAAACTTAGCAGTATGGTTATATGCATTCTCAATTGTAGCTTGTATCTCTTTCAGATTAAAGTCTTCCTGCTCATATTGATTTAAAACATATCCTGCTAATGACTTATTAATACCATACTCATTAAAAGCCATTGCTAGTGTGTATGCGTTTTGGTTTCGCATACCCTCGTGCATTGGAAACTTTTTCTCCCACCACTTAACAAGTATCTCTACAATCTTATTCTCATCTGTGATTGGTAGTGTTGCTATGTTAGATAACACATCTACCTCTACATATTCCTTCTCCTTTATTTTATCATACACTTCAGAGTTCTCGTTGATATGAATTAGATTATCCCAAGACTCGTAACATACTCTACTTATATTCTTTGATGTCGTATCAAAATATGGTGAATCAAAATACTCCTCAAGTGAATTGAAATAGTTAACGTGTTTATCTATATCAGCAGGTATCTTAATCAATACCTTTAAACCATTACCTGATGGAGATATAAATACCGAGTACACATACTTGTCTTTAGCTATCTTATCTTTATGCTCCTTCATTATGCTCTTCTTCTCATAATCATCGAAGTCTAAACATATAAGACCACTATGCTCTAGTATTGACTTATCGTTTCTTTTATTGAATGTTCCACTAAAACATACAGCAGGTAGCTGTTGCTTTAGTTCTGCTCTTTTGTTCTTATCCTTCTCTGCTCTAATGCTTTTTACTAGTTCCTTACTCTTACCATCCTTGATTCTATCAAGTATAACACCAATAGGAAGATGAAATGGTGCTTGGGTTTCTTTTATATTTTTAAATATTGTGACGTTGTTTGACATAAATTGATTGTTTCCTGACGTTTAAATTGTTGATTATCAATGACTCTGACCTGTTGACCACTTTTACTAAGTAATTTTAGGATAAAAAATATTATATATATAGTAGTAGTAGTAGTAGTATAGGGATTTTTAAGTTGGTCAGCATAAAGAGCAAATAAAAGGGAGTCGTATAACTCCCTTATTATCTGCAACTTAGACTCTAATTAGAATGGCAGTTCATCGCTTTTTTCGCTGACCACTTCCATCACATCCTTCTTTTCACTCTTTGGTTTAGGTTGCCAAGTATCAAGTTGGCAGTAATATTTACCACCTTTACTCTGCTTGATGTCTAGGTTAACCCATCCATTCTTTTGGTTTGCTTGAAGAAATGCGATTGCCTCTTCTACTTTAATTGATTGCGACCCTACTACAAATTCAGGTGCGTTTTCTTTTCTCTTGAAGATGAATCCATCTGCAAAAATTGTCTCGTTTGACATAATAATTATATATAAATTTTATCCCAATTAATTTAGGTGTGGTACGATTGGGAAGTACGAACCCACCTTATCATAATTAAATTAACTCCTGCTCTATATAGTAGTCGTTAATATTTTCACTTGCATTTTCTGCAAAAAACTTTTTGTATACATCTACGGCTTGAACCACCTTCTCTTCTCCACGTTTAAGGAACTCTTCAGTAGGTCTATATATACCTAGCCTACCTGTTGCTTTCTCTATTGCGTAGAACACTAGTGGCTTGCCAAATAATGATTGGTATATATACGCTTGGCTATCGTAGTTATACTTCCTTGCACTCCACTTAAAGTCATCTATATTAGATGTGGTCTTCAAATCTATTAGCATATCAGGATGTACAATATCTGCCTTACCTTTCCACATAACTCCACATATCTTACCAACAGCAGGTACTTCGTATACGTTGTCATCGTTTCTGATATCCTCAAAGAATGTGTAGTTACTTAGCATCTTTGTAACCAATTTCTGTATCTCTTCAACCTCACTCTCAAGTAAAGTAAACGGCAGGTCATTGTCCTCGCAGTATTGCTTGTACACTTTTGTTGTACGTGTACTTGCAGTAACATACTGAACATTCTCTGCTTTGCTTGGCTCGAGTATCAACTGATGAAAGTATCTACCCTTTGCAAAGTTCTGATTGTCGGGTCTTGTAACACCAAACTGACTAGGGTCTTTTAGTAGCGTACCTATGTCTGAATTAGATAGATACTGCTTACCGAAGTCACCATAGTAGTTGGCATCATCCCGTAACATTTCAATTACATCCATTACTTAAGTAGCTTTTGAAGTTCTTTCTTGGTAGTTGCATTGATGGTATACTTCTTAGATAGATTGACAACAATCTCATCTATATTTAAGCTACCTTTGTTCTGCAATACATAACGCTTCACTTTCTCCCAATTATCATCCCCAATCTTAAGAAGCATTTTCTTTACAGGTTCTGCTTTAGTTACCATCTCGGGAACATCCTCACCCTTCCATAGTGATAGACCTAATCCGTGCATTGCAATTGCTTTTGCAGTTGAACGCTGAATAGTTTTGTTTACATCCATTGATGTAACATCATCTGATGATATTGCTTTATTACGGAAGTCCATAATTGGTAGGTAGTCGATGTGTTCAATATCATTAACCATTATACCAACCTTTACCCAAGATGACCTACCATCTGAAAAGTAATTCCATCCCGTTGCAGGGTCTTCGTATACGATACGTTGTGCTGATGGATATTGTTGCTTAAGCATATGCCACGCATTTGCCCACGATAGGTAATCCATTCTACCTTTTCTTTCTACCTTGTCCTTTACGCTGATAGCTGACAAGACTTCATAACTCGGTTTAGTTTGTTTGCTCATTTAATTTGTTATTTAATTTATTGTACTCTGACAAAAAAGATTCTCTCTTTGCCTTTAATTGTTTAATTGTTTTCTCACTACACTTTCCATTGACCTCATCTCTGATTGATTTCTCAACCTTATCAAGTTTTGAACGATAGTTCGACAAAGTTACTACATAGACTCCATATCTCCAACCTTTTTCTTTAAATGTATTAAACTCAAAGTCTGTAAGTCTTTGGTAGTATCGCTTACTCGTATTCAGTAAATCAACCTCGTGTGTGTAGTCATCTTTAATTAACTTCACATCCAATAGACTTGTTGATTGGTATCCATTCTCTATTATTTTAGCTGACTTTTTATCGCTAAATGCTTGGTCGAATATCTCTTCTAAACTGAACATATCTTTTGTTGTAGCTTTATGTAATACCTGTCTTCTGTGTTGTTCATTCTTGTTATTCCGTGAATGATTGTTGAATGACCTATATCATATCCATTCTCCCTCATCATTCTAACGATTGTACCTATCTTAAATTCTCCATCAGCAAGACAAGTCCAATAAAGCATCTGTCTTGCATCTACAACATCTCGTTCTTTGGTGTTCGTAAATAATAATTCTCTTGAGATACTAAACTCTTTTAGTATCTTCCTTACGTATATGTTAAATTGCTTTCTTTTCATTGATAATAATCTTATCTGTTGTTGTTACTCTCTCTCGGTTAACTTTCTCCCACTCGTTGTACCAATACTCCGAGTCTGCATACACGCTATAGAAATCCATAGAGTGCATATCATCTAATAATTGTTTAGTCTTGCTCATTTTTTGCTATAATTAATAATATTAAATACCCTGCTAAATCGAATAACGTGTCTTCTGTTTTATCGTTTAGCCCTTTGTTCTTGATTCTACTTAACTTGTCATCTAGTCTAGCACATAGCGAATCTATTGCGTTCTGCTTAGAAAATACGTTCAATGGCTCTAGTGCAGAATTGCCATATGCTCTGTTCTTTTTAATTAATAACTCTTGTAACTGATTGGTTACTTCTTTAATCTGAAACTCACTATCTGATTCCTCATCAAATATCTCATCTATTCTGTAAGTCTCTTCCTCATCCAAAAGTTGTTGTAACCTTTGAATCTCTGCTTTGTCTTCGCCAAATAACTTGGCATCTAATAATTGTTGTTGAATTGATTTTGTCATAATTTTTTTTATTAATTATCTTTATCTAATAGTTCTTGGAAGAAATCTAATATGTCTTCCGATGCTCTGTCTTCTATGAAGTTCCTACCGTAGTAGTGGCACTCTAAAATGTCTAATACTTTACTTTTAAGTTCTTTTCTATTCATAGTTTAATTGTTGTTCAAATATAGCTTAATTCTATGTGAATACCAAATTAATATGGTATTACATCTAAATCCTTTTCATTGTTAGTGTCAATAGCATCCTCGATTTCATCTTTGTATGCTACAACTTCTTTACATAAATCAAGTAGCTGTTCCAAGGCATCTACCTCATACTGACTACCTAAATCATTAATCTCTCCGTTCTCGATTGCATCTAGGCAATCTCGTAAATCTCGTGCAGTATTTTCAAACCTGCAATAGCTCATATTACTCATAATTGTTTTTTTACTTTGTTAAAATATTTAATTGTTGCTCTTTTTTTATGTCCTCTCGGACCACCGTTCCATCGTCTTGCCACTATCTCTGCGTAATCCGTAAACGTGTAGTCCTCGCAGCAGTAGTACTCCTCTGACACGATGTTAAACATCTCAATAGACTTCTCTCTGCTATACCTATCCTCCAACGTGTAGGTGGTAGGTATGTCATACTTAGCAAGTAGTCGGTTGACCTCTCGAACCATTATTGGATGTATCTGTAGGCATCCTACCGCCTTGCCATTATCGCCTACCGCAGAGTCATTGCCTCTGCTCTCAACGTAGATAATTGCGTTGATAAGCCTATCCCAATCAGACAAGGTATCAACCTCGCCTACAGAGATGATAGTTCTCTCTGTTGTTAGATTGTGGTCGGCAGTAAATACCACCGACCCAATCATAAACATAAAAACAATAATGCTACTAAACACTTTCATTTAATTTATTTATTATTTGTGTTAATTCTTTTACCTCTGTCTTGAGTATATCAGCAAACCAATCAAGATTGGTTGTCTCAATATTTAACTCAAGGTCTGATACTTTTCTCTCTAGTGCAACTATTATCTTGCACTCTTCATAAATGCTTAATCGTTCTCTGTTCATTTTATTGTATCTTTTAAATGTCCTACTTCTGTACATATTCTTCTACCATACTTTATATGGTAATTAATCTCTGTTTCGTGAGTTATCAATGACTCTGTTTCTTCGTTTACATCTACTGCAAACAAGTCATCTACTCCGTACATTTTCTCGGCTATATCTGTCACATCTCGAAAGATAAAGCCATCGTTAAATTTTATTAATCTATTCATAACTTTCTATAAATTCTATTACTGCTTGGTATGTGGCGTTAAGTTTGTAAGCCCCGCCAATAATTTCAATGTGAGTGCCTTCAATTTGAGCATTACACATATCAATCGTGAATCTGTAAGCATCACCGTTGGCATCTCTAAGACTTTCTATCTTCTCTACTACGGGCATCAGCCAATCCCACGATACGTTGTAAGACAATTCGTGTTCTTCGTACCAAGTACCACTATTGTACTCTCTGTGGTAGTAGTTTAGTAGTCCCGCTTTGGATACCTCTGTAGGTAACTCCATAAATTCTGCTATTAGTTTATTATTATTCATCATAATTTTATAAATTTAGTTTTATTCTAGTTCTTATCCAAACGTTACCTCTCCCATTACTAATACTTGGAATAATGTGTCGGCAGTCCACGCATCAAAATCTCCACTTATCATTGACTCTAACTCACTCAAATGGTTTATCGTAGCCAACTGCATTCTCTCTCTCACACTATCGTATGTTAGTATGCCCAACAACTCTGTATCCATTTCATTATCGTGAATATACACCTCTGCATCTTTATTGTGCCACAATCCAAATGCTATGCGTTCTGATGGTGCTTTTTCGGGCATCTCATCGGGTAATGGGCAACCTTTTATATCGCCTAGTATGTACCAATAGTTACTACCACCCTCAAGTGCAGTTACAATGATATCTTCAAATGTCTCGTACTCTAAATTTAATTTTACTTGTAATTTCATAATTGTTTTTATTTAATGTTTCTTATAATTTCAAATGCTTGACTCATCGTAATGAATTCATTCTTTACTGCATATGTCAATCCTTTTATTAACTCACTATCCTCTCGTATTTTCATTAATATCATCTCCATTAGGTTGTCAATGTCATCTCTATCTTGCCATCCTAATACATCATCATCTGCATCTTTGATGTAGTCTCTTGTGACAAACTCATTGTCATTATTGGTATCTCGTAAAGCTACCTCAAATGATGAATATTCGTGTGACCACAAATCTTCTCTTGGAGAGCAGTAATGATTCTTTGATGCTTGAACGCTAATCATAATGCCATTGTCAAAAGTATGGGTTGAACCCGCACCACCTTGTGAATTTTCTTTAAATTCTAAATCTGTAAATTTCATAATTGTTTTAATATATTTTATCTGTTATTCTGTCGTAAATATAAGAG